>Ga0207066_1017_pt1 | contig 43349 bp, 43 predicted proteins | sample Alteio_BWMinCont_24_FD_153490 | JGI IMG/M metagenome (GOLD analysis project Ga0207066, IMG submission 153490) | Enriched cells from forest soil in Barre Woods Harvard Forest LTER site, Petersham, Massachusetts, United States -... | ecosystem: Environmental > Terrestrial > Soil > Temperate forest >...
TCGGACGTGAAAACGACCGCCCGGCCGAGCCCGTACTGCCACCGCACCAACAAGGGTTGATCCTGGTCGATTTTCAGGATGGTGTCTGCGGTCGGTTTGGAGATGAATCTGACATAACCTTTTAATGCCGGAGCATCTTCGATACCGATTCCATTGAGAATCTCGACCTTCTTGCTAACGACAGGACGCAGCGCCTTCTCGACGGCCGTGGTGCCGGTGTGCTCCGAGACGTCCTTTAACAGAATTTGTTCGAGGCCAGCCGGCTCATTGAGGAAGTAAGATTTGCCAGCCGCGGCCGAGGCTATTTTTTCAAGGTATCCACGATTCACATCCTGGCCCAACCCGACCGTCGAGATAGTTACGTGTTGGCTGGCCGCTTCTTTGGATAAATCGAGGCTGTCGCCCTCCTCCGAGATGCCGTCCGTCAACAACACGATGTGCTTGAACGTGGCTCGCGAAGGCAGAACCCGGCGGTATGCTTCGGTCAGCGCAGGTGCGATCTGAGTGCCGCCATCGGGCACGATTCCGGAGATGAGCCGCTTGATCATCACCCGATCGTCTGCCTTTCGTATGGGCACCGCCCACTGGAAGGAATTGTCAAAAATCAAGACGCCCACTGTATCGATGGGCCGAAGGTTGTCCACTACTCCGATGGCGGCCAGCCGAGCCAGCTCGATTTTTTTGCCCTCCATCGACGACGACTTATCGATGATCAGCACTACGGCCGTGCCCTCAGGCGACCGAGGCGGCGCAAGCTTGGCGGGTAGCGTTCGATCCAAAGCATCCTCGACCGTCTTGTTATCGGCGTAGAGGTTCCGCTCGCCGCCGATCACCAGCAGGCCCCCGCCCTGCTTCACAAACTTTTCAATTTCGTCTTTTCTAGACGCGGGCAACGATTCGAGGTCCAAATTGTTTAAGACGGCGAGTTGATAGTCTGTCAAGACGCCGTGCATGGGATCGGCGGTACGATCCAAATCAAATTGGGCTGCCGCGAGAGTCTGCATCAAGTGGCTCTCGGTGCCGGCAGGATCCTGCGATACATAGAGCACCCGGGGACGGCGCAAAGTCACAGCCCGATCGAAGCGGATCTCACCCGAGTTGCCGGCGCGAATCACTCCCGAAAGCTTCAAAGCTCCAGCCGCCGCCAGGCTGGCATGCACTCGAATCTGGTTGGTTCCCTTTTCCAGCATCACTGGATTGGAACCCAGCGACTTGCCTTCGGCGCTGATTTCGACAGTACCGGAGGCCGCGACCGGCGACGACAAATCCAGGTCGATGGGAAACTGCTCACCCGTGAAACCGATGGTCGGGAGGGTCACCGATTCGAGGCGGAGCGCCGGCTGTGAGCGGCCCTGGAGTGGAATGGTGTCGATCGGGATGCCGAGCCGTTGCGCTTGCCAAGCAGCTCGGGTAACGCTGCCCGTGTTTTCTTTTCCATCGGAAACGAGAACCAGGCGAGGCAAAAGTTCGGAGGGAAACGACGTCACGGCTTCGCGAATCGCAGCTTCCAGATCCGTACCCTGACCTGCTTCACCGGCGGTGTATTCGACTCTCCAGCCACGCTGTTGTTCTTCCGGGGATTGATTTCGCACGGCGCGAGCAAATGGCAGGATGCGGATCCAGTGGCGCCCGTGTGTCTCTTCCAGAGTTGAAACAAGCTGAGAAGCTCGCGTCAAATCCGTGGATGAGACGCTGGCCGAGGTATCCACCAAAACTGCCACAGCCATCTTGGTCTCGGGAAGCATCAAGCGGGGCTCGGCGAGCGCGAGCACGATTGCCATGAACGCAAGGGTTTTCAAAACCAGCGCCGTGGTTCGACGAGTCTTGCGCCATTCAAATAGCAGCCATCCGAGAGGCAGACAAAGAAACACCAACACCCAGGCGCGCTCGAAGGTCATGACGCCTTCCTCCAAGACATGCTGGCGGTGCGCGATGCGCCCATCACACTTCTCCGCATTCTTCCAAACAAAATCCAATCCGTCAGAAGCCCGGCAGCGCCCAAAAGAGCCAGCCATTGCCAAATGTCTCGAGCGGCCGATTCGACGGGAGCGCGGCCCGGTAATCCGCGCTTGGCCTTGGAAGGCGTCCAAACGACATCGCCGGGTTGAGGCAGAGTCAACGAATAAACTAGTTCACGATCGCCGGTAAGCAAGCGCACGACGCCAGGGTCAGCTGCAAAGAATCTCACCGTTCGACCTTGCACGGTGAAAGGAAGCGGCTTTCCATCCTCGGTAGAGATTCGGATGGTGGACGGATCGGCCTCAGCGTCCAACTCCGCCTGCACCGTACCCACGGTACCGGCCGTCAATTCCCAAGAGCGAAAAACGTCAGGGGCCATCCAACGCATGATGTTGGCAAACAGAAGCGGTGTGGTGAGCTCGTACTTCATGCCAGCTCGCACGGGGTGGAACCCTAAAACAACTGCTTTCGGCTCGGTGGGCCGAGCTACGACTATGGCGCCGGCACTCGACTCGGCAATCACGACGTCGCCGGGTTCAGCGCGAAACGTCTCCGCGCTGGCCAACTCCGTGTCTTTGGCACGAAGCCCAGCACCCAGAGGATGGTCCACGTTCCAGCGTTGCAGCCTCACATTCTTCTCTGTGCTTCGAACCGACACCGGGGATTTTTCTGCAGGCGGGTCAAGCCAGATGCTGTCGACGGCAAGCGCGGCAGGCGGAGCGAAACCATCGAGCACAACTATTCCGTTTTTGACATTGCTGTCGTAGCTCGAAGGCAAGCGGAAAGTAGCCTGAATGCCGGAAATGGCCGTAAACACGGGCTTCAACAGATCCGGCTCAGCCGAATAAACTGTCACAGGCAAGAGCTTGCGGGCGGGCAGTTCTAAACTGGCGCGGCTATCTTGAGGGAAAACGTCCCTATTCAGGAGCCGCGCCTCGAGTACTCCGGCAGCGCGGGTCTTAAACCGAAAGGTCGCGTTCTCTTCGGCGCCGGGTTTCAAAACAAAAGTGCGAGTTCCAACGGGCGCTCCGCCGAACTGAAGCCCCAGTGGAACCGACCGCTGCGACGCGCCATAGTTCTTTACCGAAACGAAAATCTCCCACATGTCAGGATCGTTCATGGATCTCCGGACATTGACTTTGCGCAATCCACAATGTTCTGTCGATCCGGCAATGGGAATGAAGCGAAAGTTCGAAGGGCTGGATTGCAGCGACGCTTCATCGAGGCTCACCCGCGCGGCGCCCACAAATGCTATTTCGCCGGCGTTGCCCGAGCGCATCTTCTGCGCCTTCTGCGCGAAATCCAGCGCACCCTGGATGTTGAGGGACGCGGCGCCCGGCTGAGTCTGGTCGATGGCTTGTTGAATCTTGGACCGGTCGGATTCAAATAATGTCGCCGGCGTCGCCAGCACGTCGGCGCGCAGCACCATGAGCCGATCCGTGGAGGGCAACCGGCTCACATAGGTGCGCGCGGCCAACCGAGCTTGGTCGATCAAGCGGGTGGTGCCCGTTCGAGCCCCCATCCATGCCGAGCTATCGACGATCAGCACGTGATCGCGGGAGGAGAGGGCGCGGGAACCTAACCGAAGCTGCGCGATAGCCAGCAAAAGCAGCAACAAGCTCACCAGCTGGAGTATCAACGACCAGGGTTGCTGTAATTTGCGGCGATGCTTCAATACCGGCGCAGTTTCACATGCGGCGAAGAAGCGGAGTGTTGGGACAACGTATTTATTTTTCCTCCGGTCCAGCAAGTAGAGCGCGACAACGACCGCCGACGACGCGCCCAGCAGGGCCAGAAACTCCGGAAATGAGAGATTGAGGAAAAACATCGCGCCTACTGAATGCCGCCGGACCGCGCCAGCGAGCCGAATACCGCCTCTTCGATTGTAGTGGAGGTAGGAAGCCCGATGTAGCGTCCGCTGTTGCGCAGAGCGACTCGCTGAACTCCCTTGCCATACTCGTCAAACGCCGCGGTATAGTTCTGACGCGCCGACTGGTCGAAACCGATCTCGAAGGTTGCATCGGTTTCCGCATCGACGAGATCCAATTGCCCATCCCATGGCGGCTCGCGATCCTCTTCGGCCCACAGATGGACCAGCATCAACTCGTGCCCGAAGTCGGCCAGGAATTGCAGCGGGCGGTCGCAATCGGCATCGTCCAGAAAGTCGGAAATGATAATCAACAAACCGCGCTGGGGATACTTGGCAATAAACTGGCGGGCTATTTCAAAAAAGCTGGTACGGCCCACGGGCTTCAGGCCCTGGAGGAAATTTACAGCGGGAATAAAACGATGCCGGCCACCGCTGCAGACGAAGGAATCGCCCAACTGGTGCCCGAACGGTTGAATGCAAATCGTGTCGAGGCGCACCAGCCCCACATAACATAGCGCGGCTGCGAGCTTTCGGGCGTAGTCGAACTTAGAAAGGGCGCCGCTGGTCATTGAGTTGCTGCAATCGAGCAACAAGCGGACGGGGATGCGGGGCTCCACCTGAAACATCTTCAGGAACAATTTTTCCAAACGAAGGTAGGCACGCCAGTTGACCGCGCGCAGATCGTCGCCGTGATGGAATTGACGATGATCCAGAAACTCCTGGCCGGGGCCTGCAAAATGCGAAATGTTGCGGCCGCCCACCAGACCGGGAAACGATTTTTGCCAGCGGATCGCCAGCCGCTCGAGTTTCTCGAGGAAGGCGCTATCGATAAGGGGCGTGGAGTTCACTTGAGTGCCGCGGAACTAACGCTGGTAATAATCCGGGAAAGAATTGTTTCGGGCGTCTGGCCGTCGGCATGAGCATCGAAGTTCAAAATAATGCGGTGACGCAATATAGCCGGAGCAATTTCACGAATATCGTCGACGCTGAGGTTCAGGCGGCCCCGCATCAAGGCCAGAACGCGCCCGCATTCCACCAATGCTTGCGCGCCTCGGGGGGAACTGCCGTAGCGGATGTATTTATTGGCGAGCTCATGCGCTTCCGGTCTACCGGGTTGGGTTGCCATGACGAGGTCGATCGCAAAGTCCTGGACGTGCTCGGCAACCAGAACGTCCCGGCACGCCGACTTCAATTGCAGAATCGCTTCCCGGCTGACCACTTGTTGGAGTGGGGCCTCGTCTTTATGAGCGGACCGCTCGACGATGCGGTTCAGGTCCTTCCTGGACGGGTAATCCACCAAGATTTTCATCAGAAAGCGATCGAGCTGAGCTTCCGGCAATGGATATGTGCCCTCCATCTCAATGGGATTCTGGGTGGCCATCACCAGAAACGGCGCTTCCAGCTCATGCGTGGTAGTTCCGCTGGTAACGGTTCGTTCCTGCATCGCCTCGAGCAAAGCGGATTGTGTTTTGGGCGTGGCGCGGTTAATCTCGTCGGCCAGCACTAAATTGGCGAAGATGGGACCAGGCTGGAACCGCAATGCCTTGCCTCCCCGGTCGTCACTTTCAATGATCATGCTGCCGACAATGTCCGCCGGCATCAGATCCGGGGTGAACTGGATGCGCGAATACTTCAGGTGAAGAACCCGGCCCAGAGTTCTGAGCAGCGTAGTTTTGCCAAGACCCGGCACACCTTCGAGTAACACGTGTCCGCCGGCAAGAAGGCAGATGAGCACTCCGTCGACCACGTGTTGCTGGCCGACGATTACTTTGCCTATCTCGCTGCGAACCAGGTCCAGGTGGCCGGTGGCGAGTTGGAGGGTAGAGTCAGGATGCACCTTATTATTCTAGCGGTGAGTTGGGCAGATCGCAGAGAAGCGGAATTTGGACGATGGGAGGCGGTGCGAGGGAGACGGTTTATCGGCGCGCGGACAGCCGGTCGCCAAATTCGCCAGCTATCCGCGGCGTCAATATAGTCAGCTGTCCAACCGCAGTCCTCTTTGAGTCCGGAAAGTAATCTGCTCAGCAACCCCAGACGAGAGTAGAGTGAGCGCCTTCGTCCCAGGCTCGTGTGTGGAAAACGAATAGCCGCGTCCACGGCTGGTCAGCGGCTCTGTTACTGTTTGGTGTCCTCGCCAGGAACTCGGCCCATTCCCATGAAGGTCTTCCCGTTAACCGTGGCACGCGCGATACGGCCGACCGGCTCGCCATTCTTGGCAACGATCATCGTAACGGTGACCTCGTCTCCCGGCTTGAACATTTTCCTGCTCCAGCCGCGCGCGATCATATCGGGGGGATTGCTGACTTCGGCGGTCCAATGGACGGCATTTCCCTTCTCGTCCTTTACGTCCATCTCAAGCAAGCAATGTGGATTCGCCCAGAGCCAGTCTGTGACGACTCCCTTTACCGTCACGGCTTTCGACTCATCATATATTGCGTTGCCGTGATGCGCCAACAGAGTGACTGGGACGGCGAGAATACCTAAGCCCAAGACCATCCCGATAACGCGAAGTTTAGTGTTCATGCTACACCTCAAGCTTTTTTGGTCAGTTATCAGTATATCGAAGTTAGTGGTTTGCGCCCAGTGAGGCTCCCGGCCGGGCGAACCGAGAGGCATCGATCGGCACATTGATCTGTACATCGGTCAACTGAATGATAGAGCGCCCATCCAGCCAGGTAACCACTAACTTGAATGGCACCTTGACGCCGGCGATGTCGCGATAGTCGGCGTAATCTACCTGCATCGGAGCCAGGCCAACGGGCGAATCGGCGTAAGCGACCGTTCGCGAGAGCAGAGCCGATTCGTCGTCGAAATACAGATTGACAGGAAATTTGCCGTTCATAGTTCCTTGCACCAAAGTGAGATCGCGATCGTCGACGACCGCCGGCGGACCGACACGCCATTGACGGAGTAGCTGTTTGATTTGCCCAGGAAAAGTCAGAGCGGCCGTCAGTTTGGCTCCGTCCACTTCTCCTCCGGTGCGCTCCTCGAGGGGCAGCGGGGTCAGGAGGGCAGGCGCCACGACCCACGCCTCACGTCCATCGTATGTGTCGATACTGTCTCCGCCGGCCAGTTGGTGGACGATGACAGTTCGTTGTGCCGGTGCTTTCGCGAAAATTTCCAAAGGGTACTTTTTCGGATTGCCAAATGTCTGGAACGTTCCTTTGGCGGCGAGGCTAGTTAGTCCCGCGAGCTTTTGTGGTCCGCCGATGGCCTGAATATATTTGTCGATCACTTGTTCGGCGTCGGGTGCGCCGGGGAAGGGGTTGACTAGCCGGTCCGGTTCGCGGTATTTCAGTGTTGCGTAAAACTGCGTCAAGTCCGGAGTCGTTTCGGGACTCGTGCTTCCGCGATGGCAGGTGTAGCAGGTCAGCACGCGCTGTCCACCGAAGAAATTCTTATTCATGAGATTGACCATGGCGATCATCCCGCGGGTCCGGCGTTTTCGGTCGCTATCATCCGCATACTTGGCCCAATCGCCGCCGCTTTCCGCGGTATGGCAGTCGCCACAGCTAATACCCAGGGAAGCGGAAAAGAATCCCATCGTGGACATGAACTCATCCGCCGGAATTCCCTTCAGCGTCTGTACGTTCTTGAATACTTGTTCGGCAGGTCTCATGTCGGCGTGAACTTGCCCTCGTGCGACGGCTATGCTCAGTACGCTTGCCACTAGATACGCTATAAAGCTGCGGTTCATTTGCGATGTCTACCTTTTGCTGCCGTTGGAACCGGGATCCCCAACCTTCTTGTTGTACCGCGCCGTTTCCGACGGCGAGCATTCCATCTCCATGATGTCAAGACCGCGCGGCTGCAGCCTCAACGACAATTTGTCGAGGGCGACCCAGGGTTTGGTGTAAAACTTCGGGTCGTCGATCGTAATCGTCATTTCGAGGTGGTCCCGGTCCGCGCGGTGGTATCGTTCCTCCACGCGCATCGCGTCGCTGTGCGGGCGGCCGGCGTTATCGAGCCAGGTTCGGTCGTCCAATCCGACGGTCTGCGCCACAAACGTGTAGTTGTCCACCCACTTGCCTACCGAGTAGCCCCACCAGCGTGGATCGGGATCGTTGGGAAGCGCGCGCCCGTCCGTCCAGATGACGCGCCATTTCTTATTGAACTCGTACAGGATGAGCACCTGGTTCGAAGTCTGAACGATCTGGCTGGTTCTGAAATTATGTAAAACGATCCGCGGCCACCCCTGGGGATCGCAGATATCCATCGGGTCGTTTATCAAAGCGGTTGCAACGGCGGTAGTCCCGAATCCGGGTTTGTGAGCCTTGAATGCCGCCTCCCCGGCGGGCGTGAAAGGCAGAGCGTGCTCCGGTTTGCCGTCGGAAGGCATCGCCTTGGCGCCAAACGCCTGAATTGCGTCTCCGACCCCTTTCGCCGGTTCCCAGGTGCCGGAAATGTCGCGGGCAGGAGCAGGGGCGGGCTTTTCGCCTTTTACGTCGAAGTCATACACCGCGCCCGGTTGGCGGGGCGTTTGCGCGTGCATTGGCGCGAACGTCGACGAAATTAGAAGAATCGATGGAGCTGCGAAGTGCTTTAGCATCGTCGGAAATTCCACCACATACAATAGCACTGCGGAAGCGGCTCCTCACTTCGAGGCAGTACAATCAAGAGAGGCATGGCCAAGGAGTACATAGAGGAGCGGAACGGCAACTACTACGTTGCCAGTACACGAATCTCTCTTGATTCGATCGTACACGCTTTCCGCCGCGGCGAATCTCCCGAGACGATCTCTCAGAATTTTGAGCTTCTTCGGCTTGAAGAGGTCTACGGTGCCATCGCTTACTACCTCGCAAACCAAGCTGAGATTGACGCCTATCTGATTCGCCAGAACGAGAAGTGGGCGGAGGGAAGGCGCAACGCGGAACCGCTGCCAGCCGATCTTCGCGAGAGACTGATGCGCGCTGGGAACGAGTTGCACACGCCTCGCGCGTCGTGAGGGTTCGGTTTCTCGCGGATGCCGATCTCAACAAATCCATCGTGAGCGGAGTCCTGCGGCGTGAGCCGTCCCTGGATTTTCTGACCGCGCATGAGGCTAGATTACAGGGCATGACTGATGCCGAGGTCCTCGCTCTGGCGGCGCAACAACAGCGAGTACTCGTTTCGCACGATGTCAGCACTATGCCCCCCTACTTCCGCATTTTCACAAGCGCTGGGACGCGTAGCGCTGGTGTGTTCCTCATTCCCCAGAGCCTCGACGTCGGGACGGCAATCGACGAACTCCTGCTCATCTGGCTTGCATCGGAAGCATCGGAGTGGGAAACCCGGCTCGTGTGGCTGCCACTGTGAAAACTTAGCAGTACGCTGGGCCAGCTTGTATAAAGGCGAACCTCGCACGCAACGAAGTTCCGTGATACCATCGCGCCCATAACGTACGAAAGCGCGAGATCCTCAGCGTAGCGAGGGATGATCTGGCCAAGCAAGCGGTGAATTGGGAGCGTGTGCAGGCGCGAAAGAAGCTGACGAAAAGGTGGGCGTCATGAAACAAGTTAACCAATACGTTCCAGAGATAAAGGAAGGTCTCCCGCCTAGCCGTGTAAAGACCACATACCACAAGAAAATGGTCGAAGGCGAGCTAATCCAAATCGCAGAACGGATTGGGCATGGTCAATTTGTGGAGATCTCAGCCGGATCGCTAGGGAAGTTCAGACAGATTGTAGAATCGCGTGGTCTGAAAACGATCTGCCGGCGCGGTCAAGGTGAGTCAAGGGGAACGGTTTTTGTAGTTACCCAGGAGTGGTTGAGGCAGCACCCAGACGTTTGAAATTCCGCTGCCAAGTGGCATATGGAAGCGACGCTCAGAAGGGTTAAAACATGAATCTCAGAGAAAGCAGCGAGGTAGCAGTTATCGTTGATGGCAAGTGGCATGCAGCCCTGTGTAAGGCCCTAATACTCTCGGAGGCTAGTGGCGAACCGTATCATCCGATGTTTGGCAAAGTAGCAGGATGGTCAGAGGGCATCGGGATCTGGTTAGTGCCCGAGAAAACGTACACCAGCGCGGGGTTGAGCCATTTGTTTATTCCCTGGCACTCCATCATCACGATTGCTGTCATCGAAGAAGGACAACGGAAGAAACCAGGGTTTCAGGCAGCAACGGCGTAAGCTGTTTTGTCAGCTATATTGTTCGATGGTGACTTGGACGGATTGGCCAGAGCGCTTACGACGTGACCTGAGTGCAACCCGATGCCCCGTCGACGCAGCTAAGTTTACGCACGCTAGCCGAAGGAAGAAGGAGAATCGAATGCCTCGTTTACTATATTTTGTCATTGCAGCAGTAGTCGTTTTCGCGGTTCTAGCGATCCAGCCAAGTGCTGCCCAAGAGAGCCGGCACCTTGATCTCAGTCTGAGCGCTGTCGGGGTCAGGGCAGCCGATTACGCCGAATCGATGAACTTTTATACGAAGATCATGGGCTTTCGGCCTGCATTCTCATTCAGCCCGAATGGGAAGACAACCAATTCTTATTTCCAGGTGAGCCGCGACACGTTTCTCGAGCTGCAGGAAGCGACCGCGAACAACCCTCCAGGTTTAACGCACATCCATATGCGAACCGACGACGTGGACGCCATCGTCGCGCGGCTTCGAAAGGCGGGTATAGCGCCCTGCACCGCGACCCTCAAGACGGGCTGCATAACCGACCCTCGTATCGAGCAGCCGACCCAGGAAAAAAACGCAACCATCGTCGATCCCAGCGGCATTCGAATCGAGGCGACTCAATTCACTCCCGGGTCGCTCACCAGGAAAGCGGTGGACTCCTGGGACAACAAAAACCCTGGGACCAGGCTGTTGGTCGTGGGAATCGGCGTCAAGGACTATCCGGAGTCGCAGAACTTTTATGGGAAGCTGATGGGCTTTCCCGTAGCGTTTAAGTTTTCGAGTCCGGATGGCCAACGAACCACCACGTATTACCAAATCAGTCGCGATACGTTCCTGGAGATGCAGCCTGTGACCGCCGACGCGGCTCCGGGAATCACGCACCTCCACATCCTGACTGAAGACTTGAATGCCATGATCGCGCGGCTTCGCGAGGCGGGCCTCAAATCGACGGCGCGCAACGCGACTACTCCCAACACGGTGACCGAAGCCGGTGTCACTCAACCGAGCAACGTCAAGAGCGCGAACGTTTTCGATCCTAACGGCGTTCGATTGGAGTTGAACGAATTGCTTCCCGAGTCGCTCACCAAGAAAGCCATGCAGTCCTGGAAGTAGAATCTTAAAGGGGAGTTTTCACATGTTTAAAAGCTTCGAGGCGTGGACATTTGGAGTGGTCGCGGCATTGATCGTAGTCTCGCCTCTCTCCCACGCTCAACCGGCTCCAGCTCCGCGCCATGACATCTCGGGCACTTGGACCCCAGCCAGGGGCGAGGGCGACGGAATCCAAGGAACGGGCGCGAGAGATTTCCCCGAAGACGGCAAGCCGGAACATCAGTTGCCCTACACCGCGCTGGCGCGGGAAAAGATGAAAGACTATAGGCCGGGAAATGGAGCCAGACAGAATGTTCCCAGTCAGATTAACGACCCTGCGGTCATCTACTGCGATCCCATGGGAATGCCTCGCCAAGACCTCTACGAACTGAGGACTACTCAGATCCTGCAGACACCCAAGAAGGTAGTGGTCCTGTACGAATTTTCAAAAATATGGCGGGTAATCTGGGCGGACGGACGAGAACTCCCCAAAGATCCGCCGGAACCGAGGTGGTACGGCTACTCGGCGGGCAAGTGGGTGGATGATTACACGTTTGTGGCCGAGACCACCGGGACAGATGAAAGAACATGGCTCGACAAAGGCGGCCGTCCGCACAGCGACGAGCTTCGCGTGGAAGAGCGATTCCACCGCGTCAATCAAGATCTGTTAGAGCTGACCGTGATTATCGACGACCCGAAGATGTACACGAAAACCTGGGTGGCGCTCGACAAGTTCCCGTTTAAGCGGCTGCCGAACGAGTTCGATGTCCGGGAGATGATGTGTTCCGTCTCCGAGTACATGCAATATAACAAGCGCATGGGATTTGGCAATCCCACTCTCGGCACGGACGGCAAGAAATAAACGATTGACAGCCTTACTTTCGTAGGCGAACGCATACCTGGGCTAAGGGATGACACAAACCCTTCCCGTGCTGGATAATTAGGAAACCCACATGAAAACGCTCTTGAACGTCGTCGGAATAATCTTCGTTTGCGTGGTACTGCTGCTGGTCGCGGCGCGCATCACCGGCTTTGGACCTCACGGCGGTACGCCCGGTTTATGGCTCAAAGGGGATCTTGTAACCGCTCCGGTTAGCGATTGGTCGTTCACCGACCAGATTGAAACGGTGAATGTTCAGACCAGCACTCGGTATCTGCTTCCACACTCGGTGACCACTTATTGTGTCGCCTACAATGGGCAGCTCTACCTGACCTCCGTTTATCGCGCGGGGCTCGAGTATCCCCACGGCAGGAGCTGGAACACCGACGTAGCCCGCGATCCCCACGTCCGCATCAAGATAGGAGATAAATTGTACGATCGCACTTTGTCCTACGTGACCGATCCGGCCGAGAGAGCAAGCGTCATCGCGGCAAAAAGAAAGAAATATCCGCAGCAGAAGATACCGGCCACTTCGACGATCAATGTGTTTCACGTGCTGGATAATTAGGGAACGACTATGAAGACGCTCGGGAAGATTGTTGGAGTAATCGTAGTTTGCTTGGTTCTGTTGCTGATCGCGGCACGCGTCAACGGCTTTGAACCGGACGCGCGAAGGCCCGGTTTATGGCTCAAGGGGGAGCTCGTAACCGCTCCCGTTACCGACTGGTCGTTCGCCAATGACATTCCAAACTTGAAAATTCAGACCAACACCTGGTATGGGATTCCACACTCGGTGACTATCAATTGTGTCTCCTATAAGGGGCAGCTTTACCTGGACTCCTTCTACAAGGCCGGGCTCACCTACCCTCACGGAAGGAGCTGGAATGAGAACGTAGCCCGCGATCCCCATGTGCGTCTCAAAATAGGAAATCAATTGTACGACCGCACTCTGGCTCTGGTGACCGATCCGGCTGAGGCAGCAGCCATCAATGACGCGAAAATGAAGAAATACCCCGAGCTGAAGATGTCCCCGGGTGGGACGGTCGTTCTGTTTCACGTGCTGGATAATAACTAGGTCATCTCCAGGCAGTCCACTGTCCAGCGGCTAGAACGCATGAGAATCGTCATCACCGGCGCCAACAGCGCTTGCGGCCAAGCCATTCTGCGATGCGCACGGGAGCTGGGCGCGACCCCGAATGCACTAGTCGCCGCAGTCCGCTCAGATCGCGCCGCGAGCGAGATTCGACCGCTGCTGGGCGAGGGGTCGAGTGTGGTCCAAATCTCCTACGACGATCCCGGCAGTCTGGATGCGGCATTCCGAGGCGCTTCCGCGATCATCCACCTGGCGGGAATTCTGGTGGAGCGGCCGGGTTCGAGATATGAACAGGCAAATGTTGCGCCGGCTCGCAGCGTTGTGGAAGCCGCAAAGCGGTGCGCGGTGAAGAAGTTCATTCTGGTCAGTGCCACCGGCGCCGACGAGAAATCTTCCAACGGTTACTACCGCACCAAGGGACAGGCGGAAGCTCTGGTCCGCGCCTCCGGCCTGTGCTTTACGATACTGCGCGCTCCCCTCTTGCTGGGGCCCGCAACTGAAGGCGCGGCGGCGCTTGCGCGGAATGCAAGCGGGAGTAAAGCCAAGCTGATCGGCGGCGGCCGCAATTTTCAACAGCCTCTCTATGTGGATGACCTGGCGCGGGCTGCCCTCGCCGCCACCCAACCTTCGGTTGCGAGCAATCGCACTCTGGACCTGGTTGGTCCCGTCTCGCTGCCGGAGCGAGAACTGGTCGAGCGAGCCGCTCGCCAGCTCGGCCACCAAGTGCGGGTAAGCTCGATCCCCAAGGGATTGCTTTCATTTGCGCTGGCCATCCGACAGCGCGTCTCCGGCCCCGGGTTCTCGGTGGACGCTGTCGAAGTGATCACCGCCGACACGCGCCTGGACCCACGGCCTGTCGCCATTGAATTGGGAATCCAACTAACCGGCATCGATGAGATGATCAAGAACAGTTTAGGCCAGGAGCGAAAGAGATGAACCCGACCAGCCAATCGACTGCAATTCCCGCCGCCGCGGGCACAAGAAAAGCCAAACCTTGGCTGAAGCTTTTGCCGTACCTGGTCACGGTGGCGTGCTTCGCCTATCTCTATAACCGCCTAGAACACGCGGCCGCGGCCGAAGGCACCCGCCTGCTCCCTTACCTGGCAAAAAGCTTTGAGAATGTGAACTGGTATTACTGGCTGGCGCTGATGATTCCTTACTGTTTCCTTTATCTGATATTCGACAGCCTGGTGGTCTGGAGCGTGATCAACTGGTTCAACGCCAAGATCGGCTATACCGACATCTTGCCCATTCGCGCGAGCGCGTACATACTCTCCTTGGTGAACGAGCAGGTCAGTAAGGGCGCCATCGCCGTCTATCTGAATCGTCGCGACGGAGTGCCCGGTTGGGAAGTCGGATCCAGCATGCTCCTCGTCATGTTCTGCGAGATTTACAGCCTGATCCTTTGGGCGACCGTCGGCGTGCTGCTGCGTTGGAACAGTTTCCAGCCAGCCTTCCACGCCATTCCATGGATTGCCTTGGGCGCGGCTGTGTTCTTCACGCTTTTCCATTTGTTCTTCAGTGGACGAATCGCCCCCGGCGTCGCCCTGCGCGACCGGCCGATCTTCCGCGCGTTCCGGCTGGCGAAGGTGTGGCACTACGCGGTGGTTGTAGCGTTGCGCGCACCGCTCGTACTTGCAGGCGTGGTCGTATATACGCTGGCCTTGCGACTCTTCGGAGGCTCGATAGGCTTTGGAGAGATGCTGGGCATTTTGCCGGTGATATTCTTCGGTGCGGCAGCGCCTGGACCGATGCACTCGGTCGCGATTCTTTTTTGGGTGTTGCTCTTTCCGGATCGGCCGGGCCAGATGACCGCGTTCGGCTTCGTCATGCACAATTTCTTCATCTTCTTTAACGCCGCGGTGGGCCTGCTATTTCTCCGGCGGGCGACGCGGGAGCTGTTCGGGTAGGCTACCCTGATAGCGGGCGCTGGATGCAAACGCTGATCAAGAGCTGGTGGCTACTGGCACTTTGTGGCGTTCTTGACGCGATAATTTCGGTCATCGACTTTGACCACGCAAGCGACGGATTCCATGCGAGAAGCCCGGTCATGCAGATGGGCATGCTCGCCCTGGCGGCAGGAGTTTGCACGATCGCAGCCGGTGTATGGAGTTTCAGAAAGGGTAAATCCTGGCTTCTGGTGCTGAATGGCCTTGCTTTTGGCGCGTTCGGATTGATCCTTATTTTCTGGACGGGTCCACTAGCCTTTCGTACTATCGCGCTCCTGATCGTCGTCATGGCAACGAGCGTCGGCATTTATGAATTGGCAACCGCAGGAACGTTGCGGCGTCAACGTCATGTTGTGGACGAATGGCTTCTTGGCGCGGCCGGATTGGCCTCCGTTGGCTTTGCTTTGGTGTTTCTTGCTTTCGTATTTGGCTGGATCAAACTGGAACCAGGGCCGAGTCAGACTGTACTGTGGCTGGCCTCTTACTTTGGTTTCAGCGCAATCTGCATGCTGGGGCTGGGCCTGCGCTACGCACCGCGGCTTCGGAGCATCAGTCGTTGACCCATCGATAGCAGCGTGGTCAGGACCAGCAACCACACCAGAAGAGTGAGCAAGGGCGCGAGAAAGCCAAGTCCCATTCGAATGAGGATGTCCATGAAGGACGGAACGAAATAAAGGATGCCATTGTAGCGGCCGAGCTTGCTCCCGCGGAGCTTGGTGTGCCGGTGAATCCAGTAGGAATCGATAACGTACTGGGCGAAGGCCGCGGTGATTAGGATAGGCAAGGTCCAAGGGAACGCCCCGCGCACAGCTCCCGCAAACAATCCCGAAGTGACGAATAAAAAGTCGCTCGTGTGATCGAAGGTTCCGCTCCACGCGGTCACCGTTCCTCTGCGGCGCGCGATGGGACCATCCAGAAAATCGGTGATCAACGCCACGACCCAGATGACAAGAGCGAAAATCGCGGAGCGCCGGTCTGCTTGTGCCATGTACGACGCAAACGGAAGCACGAGAAGCAGGCGAACAGCCGTCAGTGCATTAGCCATCGGAGCTCCGCGTGGAGGCAGGAGCGGATAGGGAATTGAATTGAAACACACAATTCTGGGAGTTCCCGATTCGGCTCCGTTGGTCGGTCACGAGATCTGAATATCTCTTAATCACGTCATTTGACTCCGCCACTCCTGCTATGAAAGCATATCGGGTTCTCGGCTTATTCAATGCTACCGAGACGGCTTTCACCCGAAGATCGATTAATTAAGACGTCTAAGTACCTGGACCTCACGATGGGTCAAATCAGAGAGGCAATGGACGCTGAAGATGGTAGCTTGAGACGTGTGCTACGGGTTCCAGGAATGCGCGGCCAGCTTCGGATTGTAATTAAGTGTCGCAGCAATTCTCCAATGTGTTGGTCAATGTCCGTCATACTGTATAGCAACAGATTCGACGGCCGAATTGATTGTATCGATTGGGAACATTTGTTCGTCACAATGGATGGTGCAAGGGGAACCGGCTTTCATCGGCACATATGGAACCACCAGGAAATGAGTTGCGAGAAGAACAAGATTGCTCTGCCTCAGTTTATGCCTACGAGCGTGGAGGAATTCATAAGGCAGGGGTTTGACTTGTTTGGGGTAATACTCCAGGAGGAGGGATCAGCTAATGACCGTAGTCAAATGCGATTCCGTTAGGGACTCGCTCATGAATTACATCGCGAGCACTACTGCCGTAAGCCAGGTCGGCGATTCGTGCGTCGCTACTCTTCCTATCCCGACGGTGGATGGTCGGTTGGTCGATGTGTTTATTGAGACTACCCTCGGCGACTATTTCGTTATTCATGATGGAGGCAAGGCCATCAATGAGCTAATCCTGCAAGGCTTGAATATCACAGATTCAATCACACAGCATTTCGACGCACTCGCGAGACGGTTCACGATCTCCTATACAGACGAGACGTTCAAGACGTCGGTAAGACCTAACGAGGTGAAGAACGCGATACTCGCGGTTGGAATGTGTTCTGGCTTGGCCATGGCTCAGTTAATCGGCCAGATTCCGGTATCCACTGAAGAACCAATCCGCGACCAGTTCGGACATGCCCTTCGTGGATGGGCGAGAAAACGCTTCAAAGTGAATGACAATGTCACTGTTCGGGGAGACTACGCTCAGCATAGGTTTGACTTCGTGGCTTACCCACGGACTTCGAAGGTTCCCACCGTCGCGATGAGCGTGTTATTACCCGGTTCAAACTCGCTCGCAGCGGCTGAACGCTTCGGGTTTAAGGCAGCCGACCTACGATCCAATAAGAAATACGGTAGCTGGCGAAAGGTTGCCGTCCAGGCCCGGTCTGAATCCTGGAGCTCCGAAGCAAAAGCTCTTCTCCAGCGCTGCGCTGACATGGTAATCGAATTACCAGATGAATCAAAGCTAGATAAGCAATCCGTAAAAGAGAAGCTGGATCTAGCGGCCGCTTAGGTTGTAGATGGGCATAGGGATTTAGCGATCTGCTGCTTCTGGTCGCCACATAAACATACCCCGGGGATGCCGTTAGGTTAAAATCGGCAAAGAGCCTCTCAATGTCTGAAATAGCGATCCCTTACCGCGTAGATACCGCTCTCGAACGTGGGCTCGAGGGACGCGGCCTATCGCGCGAAGATGCGCTTTCCCTGATTGACGAAGCCCCGCTCGACGCGCTGCTCGAAACGGGCGCCACCGTCCGGGACCGCTCTAAAGGTCGTTCAGTCAGCTATTCCAGGAAGGTTTTCATTCCGCTCACCCACCTTTGCCGCGACTATTGCGGCTACTGCACTTTCCGCTCTGATCCACAACCCGGCATGCAAGCCTACATGCTACCGGACGACGTTCTCGCCGTGGCCGAAGCGGGCCGCCGCGCCGGATGCAAAGAGGCTTTGTTCAGCTTGGGCGACCAGCCCGAGCGAATCTTCCCCGAAGCGAAAGAGTTCCTGAAAAAGTTGGGCTTTGAGCGCACGCTCGAATACTTGGCGGCGATGTGCGAATTGGTACTCGAGAAGACAGGCCTTTTACCGCATTCCAATCCCGGTGTGATGGGCACCGACGATCTTCGCCGCCTGCGCGAGACCAACGTCAGCGTTGGACTGATGCTCGAAAGCGCCAGCCCGCGGCTGCTGCGCGTCGGCGGTGCGCACTGGAAGGCGCCGGACAAAGTGCCCTCCCTTCGCATTCGAACCATTGAGAACGCCGGGCAGTTGTCGATGGCCTTCACCACGGGCATTCTGATCGGAATCGGCGAGACGACGGAAGAACGCGTGGACGCACTGCTAGCGATTCACTCCGCCAACCAGAAGTACGGCCACATCCAGGAAGTTATCGTGCAGCCGTTCCGCGCCAAGCCGGATATTCGCATGGCGCAAGCGCCGGAGCCTTCCACCGAGGACTTGGAGCGCACCATCGCGGTCGCCCGATTGATTCTCGGCGGCGAGATGAATCTTCAGTCTCCGCCCAATTTGCTCGCCGAAGACTATCCCGATTTGCTGAAGGCCGGCATCAACGATTGGGGCGGAATTTCTCCGGTTACCAAGGACTTCATCAATCCGGAAGCCGCTTGGCCGCAAATCTCCTCGCTCGCTGCGAGATCGGCCGGCGCGGGATTCGTCTTGCGCGAGCGGCTGGCGATCTATCCGGAATTTTCCTCCAGACCCGAATTCGTCAACGCCCGCCTCCAGCCGCACGTAAGGAAACTTCAGGCCGAAGACGGCTATGCTCGTGAAGGAGTATGAAACATGTTGAAACCGGCAAGTCTTGAATGGCGCGAGCTTCCCTGGGACCGAGCTCTTAGAGCTGCAAGTCCAAAAGTCGCGGAGCCTCTCGAGAAGGCGCTTGCCGGGCAGGATCTCGGACTGGAAGAGGGCCTGACCTTGGCTAACGTCGAAGGCGACGACCTCTTGGCGCTCGTGAAGGTTGCGGACGAGATTCGCCGACGCGTGGTGGGGGACCAAATCACCTACGTGGTGAACAGAAATCTGAACTTCACCAACGTCTGCATTGTTGGCTGCTCTTTTTGCGGCTTCGGCCGAGGAGCGGATGCACCGGACGCTTATTTTCACTCTAACGAGACCCTCGTGACGAAATGCCTGGAAGCCGTCGAGCTCGGCGCCACCGAGGTCTGCATCCAAGGCGGCCTGCCGAAAGATCTCGACGGCTATTACTACGTCCAGCTTCTTCGCGCCATCAAGGCCCGCCTGCCCAACTTGCACATTCATGCCTATTCGCCCATGGAGATCGTCTACGGCGTCGAAAAAACACGCATGCCGCTGCGCGACTACCTGCTGATGTTGAAAGAGGCGGGTTTGGACAGCAGTCCAGGAACGGCGGCGGAAATTCTCGACGATCAGGTCCGCAGGTCTTTGAGTCCCAACAAACTCAAAGTACGGCAATGGATCGAAGTCATTCGGACGGCCCACAGCCTCGGCATCCCCACCACATCCACGATGATGTACGGCCATACTGAGCTTCCGGAACATTGGGTCAAGCATCTGCTTTTGCTCCGCGACATTCAGAAGGACACCCGCGGATTCACTGAGTTTGTTCCGCTGGGATTCATCCATTCCCAAACTAAGCTCTTCCAGAGCGGACGCGCCCGGTCTGGTCACTCGGCCCACGAGGATCTGATCGTTCATGCACTCTCGCGCGTTATGCTGAATGGCTACATCCCGAACATTCAAGTCTCTTGGGTGAAGCTCGGTTTTCAAGATTCCCTGGCCTGTCTGGAAGCGGGAGCGAACGATTTCGGCGGCACTTTGATGGAAGAGAGTATCTCCAAGGCGGCGGGAGCGAATTTCGGCGAATACGTCTCGCCCGGAGAATTCCGCGCGTTGATTAGAACCATCGGACGCATCCCAGCCGAGCGCGCAACGTCGTATAAAATCCGCAAGGTCTTCGAACATCCGGACGCCGAGGAACGCCTGCCGGTTCCTCAGATGCCAATATTTGGCGAGGCTGCAAGCCATGCGCCCGTATCCGCGACCGGCTACTGATGGGACAGGGGCATCGCCTCCCGTTCACAGAGCTTGGCGTATCTTGAGAGTGTGCCTGTCGAAAAATTCCTGCGAGGCATCTCCAGATTCCAGAAGGATATCTATCCGGAACATCAGGATCTTTTTGAAAGACTGGCCTTGGGCCAGCGCCCCGAGGCGCTGTTCATCACCTGCGCCGATTCCCGAATCGATCCTTGTCTATTAACTCAAACCAAGCCGGGCGAGCTGTTTATCTGCCGGGTGATCGGCAATGTTGTGCCGCCTTATCCGGATGCGATTGGCGGTGTTTCGGCCACAATCGAATATGCGGTTGGGGTGCTGCGTGTGCCCGAGGTGATCGTCTGCGGCCACACCGATTGCGGCGTCATGCGAGGCGCGCTCGATCCGGAGGCGCTTCAAACGTATCCAAGCGTGTCGGCCTGGCTGCGCTACGTCAGAGTGGAACGCCGTGAGCCTAAACCGACGGCGGAATCCCTGCTCGGGTTGACCGAAGATAATGTTGTTGCTCAACTAAGACACTTGCGTTCACATCCAACGGTTGCCGCTCGACTGGAACAGGGCGATCTGGCGCTGCATGGCTGGATCTATCACATCGGTCCCGGCATTGTGACGGCTTATAGCGAAGCAAGCCAGCGGTTCGAGACAACAGCGTCCTTTTAATTCGCCTGATAAAATGTGAGGCATCGGAATCGACGGCCCGGAAGAGACGGAGGACAGATGCATAAGCTCGCGACGATCCTGTGCGTAATGAGCGTTTCTCTCACGGCGCAGTGGCCGAATCACCCAACCCCAGGAGTGCCCCGAACACCCGACGGTAAGCCCAACCTCTCGGCCCCTGCTCCGCGATCCGTGGACGGCAAGCCAGACCTTTCCGGAGTCTGGCTGGTCAGGAATGGAAGTTTCTACCTCGCCTCGAACCTCAGGCCGGAGGACATGCGGCCGTGGGCCGCGGCCTTGTACAAACAGCGCGAGGATAATTTTCGCAAGGACACGGACGGAATCGGCTGTCTCCCGCCGGGACCGAAAGCCGGCATTGGGCTTGGCGCCTTCCCGATGAAAATCGTTCAAACGTCTAATCTCGTTGTGGTCCTTTACGAATACCAGACTATTTTTCGCCAGATTTTTACGGACGGCCGGGGGCTGCCGGAAGATGTCAATCCCACCTGGATGGGCTACTCGGTTGGACACTGGGACGGCGACACCCTGGTAGTCACTACCGCGGGTTATAACGATCGTACGACCATCGATCTGGCAGGGCATCCGCACACGGAAGCATTGCGCATGACCGAGCGCTTCCGCCGCCGCGATGTTGGTCATCTCGATGTCCAGGTGACGTTCGACGACCCGAAGGCGTACACCAAGCCATGGACGCTTCCTTTCAACTTCAATCTGATCCCGGATGGGCAGCTGATCGAGTATGTCTGCGAAAACGAGCGCGACGCGCCCCACTTGGTCGGCAAGAGCGGGGAGGAGTTTCGTGTTCCGGCCGAAGTCCTGGCTCAATACGCCGGTACTTACGGAACAGCAGTGATCTCCTTGGAAGGGGGCCGGCTGATGCTCGATCCGGGAACGGGAAAGATGCCCTTAATCGCGCACTCGGAAAACAGCTTCACCATGGAAGGAACCGGCGTGGATTTCGTCAAAGACTCAAAGGGCGCGGTTACCGCAATGATCCAGCACTGGACGGAGGGCGACCGGTACCTCGCACGGACGAAAGACCCGTCGAAGTAATACCCGTGCGAATGGCACGGCATACGCGGCGGTAGCCACGTGCCCAATGTCACTTAATTTTCTCCGGCGGCAGCATGCCACCATATACCAGGTCTTTCGTTTAAAACGTAAGACGTTAGATTTGTTTGATATATGGAAAACTAAGTGGCATTGGGCCACGTGCCTGGCTTTCAGCGAGCTGCGGAGACCGTCCGGAAACCGATTTGCTCGAGGTGATGGACCAAATGGCTCATGTAGTCTACCGCCAGGAACCGGAGGGTGACGGGCTGGCTGGAGCCGATCCGGCAGGGTACATCGAGCTTCGCGGTGGGAAGCTGAGTGATGATGTGCGCCAGGTACCGATTGTAGTTGGCCCATAACGCAAGCACAGTTTCCCAGGGCACCTCTTGGACCCCTTGCATGTTCTGCCAGCCGTCCTGGTCATATCCAGGAAATTCCAGCGAATCCTGAAGCGCGGCGCGCACGAAACGTTGGTGGTTGTTGGAAGCAGAGTCGATCAAATGACCGAGCAGTTGCTTGCGCGACCATCCACCGGGCAGGATCGGCATCCTGCTTTCTTCTTCAGTTACATGTCGAAGATTGGCTTCGGCAGCTTCGACGATTCCCACAAGCTCGGCACTGAGGTTCTTCATAAGCTTTACTCGATGTTCACTGTCGCCCGCAGATCGATCGTGCGCGGCGGGAGGCACTCTTTATTGTTGCAGGCTTGGTAGCGGAGCTTGCCCGCGATAATCGCCAGGCCCGGGGGGGCGGTTGCAGGCGCCTTAAACCGCGTGACGATTTCGAAATTCCCGCTGAAGACCGATACCGGGTTGGCCGAGAAGGCGTACTTTTCGAGTTCGGGCTTGGGATAGGTTACCTGTTCAGCTTCGAGAGGTTCCTTGGTCCAAGTCAATTTAAGCGGGATCAGGTACTCGTCGGCTGGAGTATTGCTGTTGACGTGGAAACCCGGCTGCAGCTGCGCCTTGAGCTTTAGCTCTGCCGATGAACCGCGCTTAATGTTAAGTCGCTCTGCCGGCGCAGCGGCGAGGACGCCGTTACTTTGCGCCCGCAAGGACGGCCAGGGGGCCACCAGTAGCAGCGCTGGCAACGTCGCGAGGCGCATCGAGCAAATGAACGATGGCATCCTTAAATTCCTCTTTCCCGGTACTCACGCCAATTTCCTTGAAAGCGATCTTGCCCTGCCGATCGATCAAAAACGTTGTGGGGAGCGAATCGACGCCTCCGTAGAGGGTACCGACCTGATCGTTTCCGAGAAGAATGCGATAGTTGACCTTCATCCTTACGAGGTAGGGTTTTACAGCGGTCCAGCCATCTTCATCCATGGAGACGCCGACCACCGCAAACCCGCGGTCCTTGAACTGCTGCTCGAAGTCCATGAACCAGGGGATCTCGATTTTGCAGGGCCCGCACCAGGTGGCCCAGAAATCCAACAGCACGACCTTTCCTTTGTAGTCGGCAAGATGGACGGTTTGACCGTTGGCGTCCTTCAAAGCGAACTCAGGCGCTGACTTGCCTTTCACCGAGGATTTGGCCGTCCCCGGACGATTCACGCATGCCGTATAGAAGAGCGCCATGCATACGGCGGAGCACACGGCCAGGGCCGAAATGGTCTTGGACACAAAGGATCTCCTATCTTCGATTATATCGGTATCTTCCCGGCTGGAAAGGCGGCCCGAAACCATTCGGCTCTTTTCTCGCGGTAACGTTGCGGCAGAGTAAACTCTGGGTGGCGCCGGACGCCCGAATAAAACCAAGCCGCGGTATCGCAGAAACTCTCGCACAGGTACTCGCGCCAAGGCTTGGGACGATGGATGGCTCTGGGAGTTCGGGATAAAGCCATTTTGCGGGATTCGGCCGACCAACCCAATTCGCCGCGGGTGTGCCGTTTCCATTCCTCGCGCACCAGAACTTCGTAGGAGTCGCGGGACTGATTGCTTAGCCGCACCCAAGCGAAATGGAACAGCTCATGTGTCAGGATACGCGCCAGCTCTCGCGGGGACCGCGCCAGTTCCTGGTCTAAAACGATTTTGCGCTTGCGAATATAAGTCGCCGCATAAACTGGCTCGCCGAATTTCCGGTTGGAATAAAGCTTGCGAGCCCCGGCGGTAAGGGCTGGTAAGAAGCCGACTTTGACGCTCGGTCCCTGGAGCGACGGAAGCCGCTTCTCAAGCGCCTTAATGAACCTGCTGGAGCTGCGGTGGTTGCGGCTTAGGCGTAAAATAGGCCTGGTTATCAACTTTGACCGTGTATTGCGTTTGCAGGTCTTTCATGACTTCGTTGAAGTGCTCCTGTCTCAGATCCTGCACTAATTGGGTACTCACCTCGGCAAACGGCAAAGTAGTCAGCTCGTCGGCACGCATCAAATAGAAACCGTTGGGCTGTTTGACGGGCTCGCTCACTTCGCCCTGCTTGAGCGTAAATACGGCGGCTTTAATAGCATCGGGGTAGGAGCTTTTTTGTGAGATCGTCCCGAAGTCTCCGTCCTTGACGGCGGACTGTTTATCGTCGGAGTTGTCGCGCGCCAGTTTGCCGAAATCCGCTCCAGCGAGTATTTGCTTACGCAAGTCGTCGATTTTGGCTTTGGCTTCAGCTTCGCTAGGTAGCTTCTTAGCGTCAGTGCCGGCCTTGTCGCCGGCAGGATTGAAGGCGACATAGATGACGCGAACTTTGGCCTGGCGGAACTTTTCGGGATGTTCCTTGTAATATTTTTCCTGGTCGTCGGAGGAGACGATGCCGCCATTCTGGATCATCCCGAGCTGCGCCTGCGACAGCACCTGAATGCGGTTGAATTCGAGCGCCTGCTGGTAGGGCGGCTGCTTATCGAGCCCCGCTTTCTCGGCGTCTTCCGCCAGCCGCTTCATCAAGAACAGCTGGTTCAGGATTTGGGGCTGGGTGTGAGCATTCTGCTGTACCTGTGGGGGAAGCGCCGCAATCAACTTGTCGATTTCGGCGGCGGTGTACTTCCTGCCCGCCACCTCCAGGACGACCGTATCGGGCGAGACGGAGGATGCCGCGGGAGCGGAAATCGCGGGCGCCCCGATGGACGGCGTTCCTGGCGTTACTTGAACCGGCGTGGGGGCTTGGCCCCACAAAAATGTTGAAGCTAGAAGGCCTGTGGCGAAAGCTTTCATTTAGAGACTTCCTCGAAGCAGAAGTACCATTTTATCACGGGGTCCAAGGTTGATATACTACGCTGGCATGAGGGCTCGAATATTCGTAAGGCTTCCCAGCAGGTTAATGACGGCGTTCAAGCCGGCGCGAGTCTTGTTTCTACTGCTTATCGCGCTGTTGCCCGCCAGCGCTCAATGGCGGAATTTGCCGACTCAAGGTATACCTCGGACCAAGGACGGCAAGCCGGATCTCAAGGCCCCCGCGCCGCTAAGGCCGGACCAGAAACCCGATTTAACGGGGATCTGGCAGCCCGCCGGCGCGAAATACCTGGTAGACATCGCCGCCGATTTTAAGCCTGGCGAATTGCCGATTCAGCCGTGGGCCGAGGCGATCACCAAGGACCGGTCGACTTGGGTCCACTCCGGCGAAGAGTCCGACGCCTTGTGCTTGCCACCCGGCGTTCCGAAAATCAGCGCCACTCCGAACCCGTTCAAGATCCTCCAGGAGCCTGGCCTGGTGGCGATCCTATATGAATCCTTTGGGCTCTATCGCCAGATTTTCATGGATGGCCGGGAGCTGCAAAAGGATCCCAATCCAACCTGGTTGGGTTATTCGGTCGGCAAGTGGGAGGGAGACACACTAGTGGTCGACACAACCGGATTCAACGGCAAGACGTGGCTCGACAAGGTTGGGCACCCGGTGACCGAAGCGCTGCATGTCACCGAGCGGTATCGGCGGCGCGACTTTGGCCATCTGGAGGTTCAGACCACCATCGACGATCCGAAGGCGTTTACAAAACCTTGGACGGTGACTGAACGGATGGAACTATTAACGGACACCGAGCTGATAGAGTCAGTCTGTGAAAACGAAAAAGACGTGAAGCATATGCCTGGGAAGTAGGGGTAGGAATTCTCACGCCGGGACCTAAGAGAGCCGCTCGGCTCCGGAGAGACGGCGGTAAGGACCGCGAGATCCATTGGGGAGAATCGTCGATTCGTCCGTGCGGGCCTGACAAAGCTGCTGGCTGGTGAGCCCTCGGGCCCGGGTCAAGTCCGCGCCGCGAAAGTCTGCAGCGAACAGATTCGCGCCCTGCAAATTCGCGCCGGTTAAATTGGCGCGTCCGAGCAGTATCCCATTGAGCAAGGCCTGACGCAGATCCGCGTCATGCAGATCCGCCCGATCGAGTTGCGAGCCGTTGAAGTCGGTCTGAAAGAATTTTGCGCGGCTGAGATCCGCTTTGGCAAAATCGCAAGATTTCAAACGGCTGTTGCTGAAGTTTGCCTCGGCGCATTTGGCTGCGTAGAACCTGCAAGACAAAATCTGCGCGCGAAAAAACTGCGCTCCCGCGAATTCGCTCTCCGACAGGTCGCACGTCGCGATCCTTGAATGATGCATTGAGGCGCGATTGAGAATCGTCCCTTGGAACCTGCAGCTTTCAATTACCGCGCCTTGAAACTTGGCATCTCGAAGATTGGCTTTGCGGAAGGTAGAGTTGCGAACCTTTGCCTCGGTTAGCATAACTTCTGCCATCCAACTGCACACAAACTGGCTCTCCGATATTTGGGCTCCGCTTAGGTTCGCGCCGGTGAGCATGGTCCTTCCGAAATCGGTCGTATCGAATATTGCCTCGCTGAAATTTGCGCCGGAAAGGTCGGCGTCCAGCAAAGTCGTTCCCCGCAGGATCGCCCCCTGGAGGTTGACGTCTCGTAACTGAGCTTCGTTGAGCGTTTCGCTCTGAAATACGCACCGCTTTCCGGAAGACGCTCCCTCGGCCCACTGCGCATGGGCTTCGAGGATCTCTTCCAAAGGGCGGCCACGTACGGTGATTGCCGTTTCCATCTCGTCAAACACCTTATCGACGGGGATGCTAATCGTCTTAATCGAACACAGCCTGGAAAGGCGGGATTAGAGTGCACCGGACTGAGCGGTTGCAATCCACGTCGGGAGGGCTCACTGGCCGTTCTTGCGCCTCACCCAAATGAAATCCCACTGGCTTTTGCGCCATGCCTCAGGTGCAAACGCGTCGTATAAGGATGTGCCTGTTTCAGCGGTATCCGAGCGGCGAGGCGGAATCCCAAGCATGGACCGAAGCATGAGCCACGACCCATTGATCTGGCCATATTGAGGATTGAATCGAACATCTTCGAAATCCACCCGGTTTACCCCGTCCACGTATAGCGCTCGGCGATGCGATTGTTCCTGTCGGACAAGCATGAGATAGTCCAATCCTCCCACCAATACCGGCAAAAGTTGTATCCCCACTCCAACCGCGGCAACCAAAAGAACCGAGCTAAGCCGTCGCGCCTCTACTAGTGGGATACACATCAATATCACTGCGGCAACCATGAACCGTACACCCCAAGCATCATCCGACGACCAATCCCACCATTTGGCGAATTCAACAGCCTGGATCACGAACACACCCAAGAAAAACCAAGCATCCCCCGACACGAGCCGGCGAAAGCGGTTCCAGCAAATTACCCCAAGAATGAGCGGCGGAGAAAACAAGAACACACTCTTGCCCGCAGAGAACAGAATGCCGTAGATTCCAACCAGGAAAGGATTGGAAAAAGTTTGTTTTGAATACCCTCGATCAAAAACAGAGCCATAACGGGCCCAGTTGGCGCTCATCACGATCGCCAGCGCGGGCACTGTTGCCAAAACCAACTTGAGGTTATTGAACAACTCACTGGCGCTCGAAAACACAATCCTTGTGCGCTGGAGCGCCGCGTTAACAATCCCTGTAAGCGGCCGCCGATCGGATCTTATGCCTTCTTCGTTCTTTGCTATAGGGAATTCTTGCGATGCAAATACGTGCCATATCAAAAGCAGCCCAACCAAAAGTGCCGCGTCTTCACGCAGGGTGATAGCGAAACTCGCGACGAAGCTCCCTAAAACTGGCCGCCCGAAGCGCATCGTCACGAAGCCGGCGAACAACAGAGTCAATACCAGCGGTTCGGAGAAGTCAAGCTTCGTGTAAGGCCACCAGGTGGTTGCCAATCCTATCACGGCGACTGTCATCCAAACGCGTTTTGATGGGTAGAACTGACTTAGATAATAGGCAATCAGCCCCATAAGCAAAGCCCCGTTCAGGACGAAGATCAGTGTGTAGAGGGCAGCCTCGCTATGAATTCCGAACTTATTCCGCAACAGTGTCGAAACCAGGATCGGCGGGATGGCCAGCAATGAATGGCCGACACCGTACATCGATTCACCCCCTCCCGGCAGGTGCAGCATCGACTTGGCCCACGCGACCTTGTGGGCGCCGTCTCCGCTCGTGTAATGCCCTCCCCAGGTCACCAGATAAGTGGCTAAAAAGACGACACTCACTCTCAGTGCTACGCGCGCTGGTCCCAGCTCCGCGCCGGCGGGGATGTCCTGTTTCTCGTTTCCCATTGTGGTCGTGATGGATGTACTGCGCGGCATCAATGTGACCTTTCCATTGCCGATAGTCTGCCATCGGCCCGGGCCATCTATATTCTATTAAGAGGCGATGGTGCCTTGCCTCTCCAATTTGACCGCAGGTAAGTAGTGATGCAGGTGGCGGGGAACTGTGTCTGCTGACGTGGAGACGGAGACCGCCGGACTGCGGCTTAATGAGATCCTTGACGCGCGGTTATATCTGAGGACCTTACTTTTTCTGGGCCGCGGCTTGCTTCAAGAGCTCCTGGTACTCTTCCTCATCGAAATAGCGCTCATCCAAACCGGAGGGCGAGATGTACTTGATACCTTCCGGATTCAGCACCTTGTCATCCTGATTGTTGGTGCAGTAGTACTCGCCCATTGGAACTTGGCCGATCGAGTAATGATTAGGAGCTGAAGTCCATGGTTTCGTCAACACCTTCGGGTCATCAACCGTGACTTGGTAAATGAGCGTATTCGTGTCCGGGCGGGTGATCCGCTCGGTCACATGCATCACATCGCTGGGAAACCAGATTATGTTGCCGCCGGGACCGGTGAGCCAAGTGTGAGTATCGATAGCAATCACGTCGACCACTAATGTGTCGCCCTCCCAGTGGCCCACCGCGTCGCCATTGAACTTGGGATCCGGATCTTTTGGATGCGGGCGCCCGTCGATCCAAATGGTGCGGTAGGTTGCATCCAATTCCGCTAACATGAGGAGCTGTTTATCGGTCTGGACGAACTGTATAGGATACGGGTTCTTTATGACAAAACCTGGAACCCCGAGCGGTTCACAAGTCAAGCAGGGCTCGGCTTGTTGCTGAGGTCCGATTCTCTTCTGCTTTAGCAGAACCCACGGCTGAAAGGAAGGATTCTCTTGCGGAGTCACCTTAGGATCGAATCTTCTCTGAGAGACTGAGTTCGCCGCTGTCAAATCGACGGTCCCGGTAGTCCCTATGAACCATACTCCAGACAAGTCCGGGTGCCCGTCCCTGGTGCGCGGCGTTGGGCCAGGTTTTGGCATGGGAGGAGGCGGCTTTACAGCTTTCCCAAACCCGGGCTTCGACACTTCGCCAATCTGAGCAGACGCTGGCGCAGAAGCGATGCAAAAACCGATCAGCACAACTGCAGCACCGAGAATAAAACTGCCAATCTTACGCCTCATTAAAATCCCCTTCAATTCTTGGTGTCTTCTCCGCCACGATATCTACTGCCACCCACGATCAGCTCTTGGCCATCCGCCGTTTTAATGGTTTCAGCCGCGCCGCGAGTCACGATATTCTTCCCGGGGCATGCCCTCACAGTGACCTCTTTACCGATATTTGAAACAAGATCCGATCGGTGAGTTCCGTTCCTTTCCACCAGCGTCGTGGCTGAACCTTCAAAGTTCCAGGACGTCACCTTGCCATCGCTTTCTTTCGCCTCAACGTAAAAATGGATGTGCGGATTCGACCAGTCGACTTTGGTCAGAGTGCCGGTGACGTAGACTATCTTGCCTCCGTCATACTCGGCCTGAAATCCGTGATGCGCAGCAAGGGGGATCGCCAACGCAACAGTGCCTAACAACGCGATCCAATACGTCTTTCTCATAGAGGAACTCCTTTGTCACAAACCCTAGAATAGGTATTTTAGCGCGAATTGAATCAGTCGCGGATTCACTGAGGTAGCTCCAATTTGACCGAAGCTTCCCAGCGCCACGTTCGCTGCAGGATTCGCGAATTGTGGATGATTGAAAGCATTGAAAAACTCAGTCCGGAACTCCACGGTTTGCGATTCCTTTATCTTGAACGTCTTGGCCAGCGACATGTCCCAATTGTCTTGGCCTGGACCCAGCACACCGCCAAGGCCAGCGCCACCGTATCCCGTTCCGCCGCTCACCGCTTGCGGGGCACAAAACACTCCAGTTTTATTAAAATAACCCGGCCCGCCGGCAAGGCCACTATTCACTCGCGAAGTCAGACTCCCTGACGTGGCGATGTTGGAATTCCCCTCGCCCGCGCAAAACGTAGCGAGCGCAATCGGACCGCCGCCGTTCGTAAAGATCGATCCATCCCGGCTGTCCGTGATCACCAGATTATCGCCGCTTTGAATAACAACCACTCCGGACCAATTCCAGCCGTTAGCCACCACGCCAAGAAGTCCCGAGTGAGTGCCGAAAGGCAGAGCCCACCCGTAGCTTACAACCAGACGTTGCGGGCGATATTGGCTATTCGGACCGTACTCGTTGATCACGGGATTGATGCCAGGCTGCGTAGCAGCGGGGTTGCCCGCCCAATAGTTGACCTGCGCTGAAGACCATGTGTATGCCGCCTGGAATTGGAGACCGTGCGAAAACTGCGTCCGCACCGTCGCTTGCAGGCTGTTGAACTTGTACTGTCCCGCGTCGGCGACAGGAGCAAACCCAGTCGAGAATCCAAGATATGGCACGCGAGTGGGGATATTCGCCGTCGTACTTGCGGTGACGCAATCGCCTGCCACGCCATCGTATCCGCAATAGAGTGGATTGGAGGGGCTGGCGAGTTGTGCCAAGTTGATGGGCGGAGCATTTCCACCCGACGTTGCACCCGCGACGGGAAGATAAGAACTGAGATGTATGCCGCGGGATCCGACGTACCCTAATTCGAGCACCCAGTTGTGCACAAACTCGGTTTGGGTGTTCAAATTCCACTCATAAATCGTCGGAACTTGCATATTCTCCGCCACCCCCCGCCCCGACAAGTTGGAACTGCCGTTAGTAGCGAAGTTCACGTATCGCCCCGGCCATCCGGGTGTGCCGGCGGGACCGGGAATTGTCGACGGTAAGGGAAATGGATTCGCCAGGCTGGCGGCCGGCGATAAAGCGGGCGTGATTCCGTAGGGAGGAGTAACGATGCCATCCAGCGTAAGAGTATGTCCGTTGATACGGTCGTAAAATACCCCCGCTCCGCCGCGCAATACAAATCGTTTGGTGTTGAAGGGCTGCCACGCGAAGCCGGCCCTCGGACCAAAATCGTCCTTGGGGGGCGCGACTCGTTCCAGAAAATCGTTCTTGTTCTGGGCGACGCCCGCGGGAACCGGCCCATGAAAATTGGAAGGAACCACGTATCCCACCAGAGAGGCCGTTGCCGGTGAATTTCCCGGGATGGGCTGGTTCTTGATCAGGCTCGGCCAGACGTCGCTCCACCCGCCGTATTGCGCGCTTGGAAATCCACCATATTCCCAGCGCACTCCCAGGTTCAGGGTTAAGCGCGAGGTCAGCTTCCAATCGTCCTGAATAAAAGCGCTGATTTCATTGACCCGGAAGGTTTGCTCGAGTTGGCCGTTGAAAGCCCTCGCACTAAGATTGTTCCCTATAGCGGAAAGGTTGCTGAAAGAAGAACCATTCGTATTACCAGGATTGGTGGCGCTGCAGGTGCCGCTGCCGGTAAATGCCGCGCACGATCCCCTCCCGATCAGGAAGTCCTGAAACGTTGCAAAGGTGGGCTGCCCGAGCTCGATGCTTGGAAGAGAAGTGGTCATCGCATTGTGAGGAACTTCCGCGCCCATTCGGAAACTATGTTTGCCATGCGACCAGGAGAGCTGGTCGGCGAACTGATATTGATTTTCTTCGAGATTCAATCCGAAGATCGGATTGGCGCCGATAACGAACTGATTGGTAATACTCAGATAAGTAAGCTGGTCGATCTGAGGACTAAGCCCAGTGATGCCAACCTGCGAATTTGTGAACGCGGTGAGATTTTGAGCGGCCGAGGAAAACCGCTGAAAGGAGACGCGCGCCTCGTTCACCAGGTTGTTCCTCAGAACCGACGTGAGTTTTAAGACCGCCGCATGGTCCGGATACGAAAAGCTGACAGGCGCTCCGGGCAGACAACTGGCGGTGGTGGTTCCGTTCTGTATCGCGCAAGAAAAAGGCGCGTTGGTTGGATCGGCGCTGTACACGTAGCGGCCGGAGAGGGTATTTTTGCCATTGATAAGGTAATCCCAGTTTCCGATGAATTGATGTTCCTGGAAGGTTGCGGGAATTGAAAAGTTGCTCAGTGCCGAGCCACCCGCGGCGGGAAGCGTCGTCGGGCTGGGGATGTAGTAGTTTCCGTTAGCCAGCTTGAGTTGCAGCAGATTGACCGCTACCGGACTGATGGTGGACCCGTCGCACGCCACTTGCACGCCGCCACGAAGAGTCGAGGGGCCGCAATTGGCTGCCCCAAGGTTCCGTATGAAGGCCTGCGCAGCCGCATCGCATTGACCGGCAGCCGTCCATCCGGACGGGCAACTTCCACGGCTACCGCCCGGAATCGGAGGCAGGAACACACCCGCGAAACCATAAAGCGAGATCCCATTTTTCTGCCGAGTCTCCTGATACGACGCGAAGAAGAAGAGTTTGTCTTTCTTGATCGGGCCACCAAAAGTGCCGCCAAATTGATTTTGATTCAACGCCGGCTGTTTGTTCGGCAGGCCCTGGAGCAGTTCGTTTCTCTTGAAAAACCACTCATTGGCATTCAGCGCCGTGTTGCGGAAAAACTCAAATGCCGAACCGTGGAAGGTATCGGTGCCCGACTTAGTGACCACATTGACGTTGGCTCCCGCATTGCGCCCGTAGCTTGCGTCATAACTCGATGTCTGGATTTTGAATTCCTGAATTGCATCCGGATTGGGCACTGGAAGTGACGCGAAGAAGCCGCTGTCATTGCCGACGTTGAAGCTCGCCCAATTGTCAATCGGCGCTCCATCCATCTGGTAATTATTCTGGGTGTTGTTGGCTCCGTTGACGTTGGTAAACAACCACCCCTTGCCGAGTCCAGTGGCATTATTCACGTCGGCATTGGCGCCGGCGGACATCGCGATCAGGTTCACATAATTGCGGGTGCTAAGCGGAAGCGCTGAAACCGTGGTTGAACCGACTACGCTGCCCAAGGTGGAACTTGTAGTCTGAAGAGTTTCCGCATTGGCTTCCACCGTGACTGTCTGTGTCTCCGCACCGACACCGAGTGTGCGGTCCAAGACTGGAGTTTCGGTTACGTCGATTTGGACGGAAGGCACTTCAACCACCGCGAACCCGCGCGCCTCGAATTTCACTCGATAGGCGCCAGGCTGAAGCAGGCTAAATCTGTAACTGCCGTTGTCCCCTGTGATGGCCACGCGACTCTGGCCGTTCCCGATGTTGGTCGCCGTGACCATCGCCCCGGGAATAGCGGCGCCCGAGGAATCTGTGACCGTCCCCGTCAACGCGCCTGTTCCTGCCGTTTGGGCCGCCAGAAACGTCGCGGAGAGCAGAGAAGCAAGGATGAGGACAACAATGTATACTACGGCCTTCATGTGGATGACCCCTCTTTCTTTTCTCTTACGTGGAGTAGAAGAACTGATGGGGAGTATATTGAAAACGTGTCGCGTTTGTCAAAGGGGGTACTCATGCGTGTCTCGGTTCTCTATTCATTTGGCGTCCTCATAGGAACATTCCTATCGCAACCCAGCGCCGCCCAGAACAAGCCCGTCGTTGGATTGGATCCGGCGTTCGACGCGCTGATCTCACCCGACGCCGAAGTCCAGAAGATCAAAGATGGTTTCGGATTCACCGAAGGAATCACCTGCGTTCAGCGAGGGAATAGCGGATATGTGCTGCTGAGCGATATGTGGACGAATCAGATTTACAAGGTGACGCCCGAGGGTCGGATGTCTCTGTATTTAGACCATAGCGGGTACACAGGGTTTGACATTTTTCGCGTCGGGATGGCAAGCCCCGGCCAAGGCCCAAACGAAGACAAGTGGTATCAAATCGGCTCCAATGGTCTGGCGTTGGATCGAGAAGGCAGGCTGCTGATTGCGACATGGACGGGCCGTTCCATCGATCGCATCGAAAAAAACGGCAAGCGCATAACCTTGGCCGATCGCTACGACGGTAAAAGATTCGGCGGCACCAACGATCTCATCGTTAAGAAAGATGGAGCGATCTACTTTACCGACGGCACTGGCGGCATGCGGAAGGGAGCCAACGATCCGGCGAAGGAACTGGATCAGCGCGGTGTGTTCATGCTCAAAGACGGCAAAGTGTCCTTGGTTGTCAAAGATATGCCGGCCACTAACGGACTTGCCTTTTCGCCGGATGAAAAATATCTCTATGTGAACGCTAGTTTTCGGAATTTCGTCAGACGCTACGAAGTGCAGCCGGATGACACGCTTACTAACGGCCAAATGTTTTTTGACATCAGTGACAGCAAAGCGGACGGGATTACCGACGGCATGAAAGTTGACACTAAGGGAAACGTTTGGGAGACAGCCCCGGGACCCGCCATCGTGGTCATCTCACCCGAAGGCAAACATCTGGGCACGGTCCGGCTGCCCGAGATCAGCGCGAACCTTTGCTTTGGCGATAACGATCACAAGTCCCTCTACGTTGCCGGCCGCACGGCAATATACAAAATCAGGGTGAAAACGCCGGGCGTGAGTTACTAAGTCCTCCTATTCGCAAATACCGTGACGTATTGCGTCTGGTAGGGCGGACACCCTTGTCCGCGCGGGACGCCTTCGTCCCGCCCAAGTCGGCCACGGGGCCGACTGCGGTCCAAGGGGACCGCCCTACCAGCGCGGTTCAAGCGCTAAATTCGTCATCGCATTTGCGAATAGAAGTACTAAGGCGTGCGCGGAGCTGATGGCGCCGGTCTCGCGAACTTAGCCGCTTCAATCGTAACGTTCGGTTGAACAGACGTAAGCTCCGTGGTCGACTGCCCATCCGTCCAGGTCACCGTCCAGTGAAAAGGCACCTTCACGCCGGAAACGTCGCGGTAATCGGCATAATCGATCTGCGTGGGATTCAGCCCGATCGGTGTGTCGGTAAAGCGTACCTGGCGCAGCAGCAGTCCCGACTTCTTGTCGAAGTAAAACTTTACCGGGGTGTTCTGGGCGTTGGTTCCCTGAACTACTTCGACCTCGTTATCGTCGATGGTTGTCGATGGAAAGCCAGTCCGCCAGTCTTTCAAGCTTTGCTTGATCTGCGCCGGAAACGAAAGCGCTGCATCCAGCTTGGCGCCCTCAAGCTCTCCTCCGGTCATAACGAGTACGGGCAACGGCAAAAACGTACCCGCCGAAGTAGTCCAGAAGTTTCGGCCGTCGCAGGTCCGGATGTTATCGCCCGATTGCAGATGCACGACGGTGGTGAGCTGATTTGGAGCTTTAGCGTAGACGTCGACAGGAACTTTCTCGCCCTGGGTGTCGAAGCCCTCGTACGTTCCGCGACCGACGAAACTGGTGAGACTGGCCAGCCGCTGGGCCCCGCCGAGCGCCTGGATGTACTTGTCGAGAACTTGATCGGCGGAAGGCGTATTCGGACTGGGCTTCTCACGGATTTCAACATCGTTGGGGTCGCTCGGCGGTGGAGTGCCGTATTGGTCGGCCAAACGCGGGGTCACTCTAGGGCGAGTGTCGCCGCGATGACACGAATAGCAGGTCACCTCGCGCTTTCCGCCGAAGTAGCCTTTGTTGAAAGCGTTCACCATGGCGATCATTTGGCGTGTTTTCTCTTTGCGCGGATTGTCCAACGCAAAAGCTGCCGTGCTGCTTGTGTCATGGCATTCAGAGCAGTTCATGCTCAGGGCGGCAGCAATGAACCCCATGGTGCCCATGAACTGATCGACTGTAAGACCCCGAAGTACTCGGATATTCTTGAAGACGTTATCGGCCATAGGCGGCTTTTCCGGTTGCGCAGCCTGGGGGCTGGCGGACGCCAAAGACAATAGACCGATGAAGCCGATTCGCGTGGCGATAAGACTCTTTCGTCTGAAATCGGTAATCATGTTCTCCCGATGATTCGACATGATGGCATATGCTAGCACGTCTCGTCTGGCGTTCTCCTCGTCGGCAATGATGTATTATCAATTTACTGTGCCTTGGATTATCAGAAGGGTGCGAGACGTTATACCCACGATAGCGATGCTGTTTGTGATGGCCGGACTCGCTTCAGCACAATGGGTAAAGGTGCCGCTACCGGGAACTCCCCGGACGCCGGATGGCAAGCCTAACCTCACCGCGCCAGCGCCCAAAACGCCCGATGGCAAACCGGATCTGTCGGGGATCTGGACTACAAACTCTGGCAAGTATTTGGACAACCTTGCCGGCGAAGGCGCCGAAGTGCCGCTCCAGCCTTGGGCGGCTGCGATCTACAAGGAGCGCCACGACACTCAGGGGAGAGACAAGCCGCAGGTTCGTTGCCTACCGCACGGCGCGCCGGACGCGATGTTGGTGCCGGGCTACCCGTTCAAGATCGTCCAGACGCCGGGCGAAACGATAATCCTCGAAGAGGAATTCAATCAATATCGCCAGATTTTAACGGATGGCCGTGCCCTGCCCGTGGATCCCAATCCCGCCTGGTTCGGCTACTCGATCGGAAAATGGGAAGGCGACACATTCGTTGTACAGACGACCGGTTTCAACGATGGAAGCTGGCTTGATAATGGCGGTCACCCCCACACTGATGCGTTGCACCTGACGGAACGCTTCCGGCGCCGGAATTTCGGAAACCTGGAACTGGAGGTCACCATTAACGACGCCAAAGCTTATACGAAGCCATGGAAGTCAACTACCATACCTTTCGTTCTGCTTCCGGATACGGAGCTAATAGAACACCTCTGCGAAAACGAAAAGGACGCTCCACACTTGTTGAGTAAGTGAGGGTCTGAGACCCCCGAAGCGTCCGAGCTTGACTCTCGACCTGTTTCCTCACAATATTGAACGGGAGGAGCCAATGCGTCCGCGAAACGCCACCTCATACAGCGCCATCGCGATCGTGGCCGGCTTGTTGTTTTTCAGCGCGACACCCCTTCCCGCGCAGTGGTTGGGCTATCGCATACCGGGAGTTCCGCGCACCGCCGACGGCAAGGTGAATCTGTCGGCGCCCACGCCCAAAGCGTCGGACGGGAAACCCGATCTTTCCGGATTCTGGGAGAGCGATACGGCATACTTCTACGATCTCGCCAAGGATCTGAAGCCGGGCGACCTTGTGATGCAGCCGTGGGCGAAAGCCCTGCAGGCCGAGCGTGAAGGAAAGGAACACCAGGACGACCCTCTGTCCGACTGCATGCCGCCTGGCGTTCCACGAATCAACATGTCCACCGACGCCATGGTCCACCCGTTCAAGATCGTGCAGACACCGAAGCTGGTTGTGCTGCTTTATGAGACCTCCGCCAACTCCACTTTCCGTCAAGTGTTCCTCGATGGCCGCCCCTTGCCCAAGGATCCGCAGCCGACTTGGCTGGGCTACTCCATCGGCCGCTGGGAAAGCGACACACTTGTGGTCGAAACCATCGGTTTCAATGGCCGTTCGTGGCTGGATACTGCCAAGGGCCATCCGCAAAGCGAGGCCGCGCACGTAACCGAGCGCTTCACGCGCCGCGACTTTGGGCATCTGGAAATAAACATCACCATCGACGATCCTAAGACTTACGTGAAACCCTGGAGCGCCAAGGTGCCCGTGCATCTGCTGCCCGACAGCGACCTGATCGAAACCTACTGCGAAAACGAAAAGGATGAGGCGCACAAAAGATAGGGAGAGCGCATGATGAACCGAAGTGCATGGCTCTGGTTGGCAGTCGCGGGTCTTTGCATGTCCGCATCCGCGCAGTGGCTGAAAGTTCCAACGCCAGGTATCCCCCGCACCGCGGACGGCGAGCCGGATTTGGACGCGCCTGCGCCGAAAACCGCGGACGGGAAGCCGGACGTTTCCGGGCTCTGGGCGCCCGCCGAAATCATGATCGACGACATTGCCAAAAAGCTGAAACCAGGTTCTGTGCCTTTCCAGCCCTGGGCGGAGGCGCTTTACAAACACCGTCGCGAAACTGAGAGCAAAGACGATCCCACTGGATGGTGCGTGCCCGGCGGCGTACCGCGCTCCGACGCGGTCCCCTATCCCTTCAAGATCGCGTACACTCCCGGAATGGTCGTCATCCTCTACGAGGCCGTGCAGAGCTACCGTCAGATTTTCACCGACGGCCGCGAGCTCCCCAAAGACCCCAATCCCGCATGGATGGGCTACTCGATCGGACACTGGGAACCGAATGCGTTCGTGGTCGAAACCACCGGGTTCAACGACAACGTCTGGCTGGATAACCACGGCCATCCAGGCACCGAATCCCTGCGCGTCACCGAACGATTCAAGCGCAAAGATTTCGGGCACATGGATATCGAAATCACTATCGACGACCCCAAGGCCTACACCAAACCCTGGACCGTCACCCAGCCGCTCCTCCTGCTTCCCGACACCGAGTTGCTCGAGTATATCTGTGTGGAAAATAACAAGGATCTTGTGCACCTGGTGGGTAAATGAAGCTTAGTATTCCTATTCGCAAATTGGTAGGGCGGACACCCCTGTCCGCGCGGGACGCCTTCGTCCCGCCTAAGTCGGCCAGGGGGCAGAGTGCGGTTCAAGCGCTAAATTCGTCATCGTATTTGCGAATAGGAGTACCTATACCTAGCCTTATGCCGCGCGCGTACGCGCTTGTGCTGTTCACCATCACGGGTGCAACCGGAATTCTGCTTGGGCAACAGTCGGCGCCGGATCTCGTCCTCTCGAATGGGAAAATCATTACCGTCGATGAGCGTTTTACGATTGCACAGGCCGTCGCGATTAGAGGCGACCACATCGCGGCTGTCGGCTCGAATCAGGAAATAACGCAGCTTGCCGGCCCTAACACTCGAATGATCGACCTGAGGGGCAGGAGCGTCACTCCGGGGCTGATCGATAACCACATGCATCTCCTGCGCGCGGCCACTACCTGGTTGCGAGAGCTCCGTTTTGACGGTGTGGAATCGCGCAGACGAGCCGTCGACATGCTGCGAGCGCGTGTGAAAGCAGCGGGATCGGGAGAATGGATCTATAACATAGGCGGTTGGGCCCATCAGCAGTTCGCGGACGATCCAAAACCGTTCACGCGCGAAGAGTTGGATCGTATCGCGCCGGACAATCCAGTTGCGCTGCAAGAATCTTACTATCAGATTTTTCTGAATAGTCGAGCCTTGCGCGCGTTGGGGATCGAAGCGAATGCGCCCGACCCGCCGGAGTTCGTCAAAGGATCCATAATTCGCGATGCTGCCGGAAGACCTACGGGCGTCATCAAGGGGGATATAGCAGCCACGCGGCCGGTTGCGAACAGACTTCCTAAAGTGGCCCCGGACCAGCTTGAAGCCAGTAGTCTCGCCTTGGTTAAAGATATGAATCGGGCGGGGCTCACCGCTTTTGGCGTTCCTGGTTGCATCGACGATGTACTCCAGATTTTTCAAAAATGGAAAACACAAGAGCGTCTCAACGTGCGGATCTTTTGTATGGATGGGGCCGCGGCTGGCACGCCGGCGCAGGTGGACTCGACCCTACGGCAAATCGCGCGCATGAAGCTGTTTCAGGGTGACAGTTCTATCGACAATATCTTCTTTGGCGAAAGCGTTTATACTCCGCTGCACGATCCGATGTTCGCGTTGAAGTCCGACCCTAAGCCAGATCAGCTCGAGCAGTGGCGGCGCATCGCTCAGGAGATTGCCAAGGCCGGCCTGCCCCTCCACGTACACGCTGAGTTGCGCGATACGATCGATGCATTCCTCGACCAGATCGAGTCGCTTAACAAGGAATATCCGATCAAGAACCTGCGCTGGGTTTTCGCTCACGTAAATCAGATCGACGCATCCGAGATCGAGCGCATGAAAAAGCTGGGAATCTATGCCGCAGTGAACCCGTGGGCGGTTATCAATGGCGGGATCATGCACGAAGGATTCGGAGACGGGGCTTACGATATGCCGCCTCTGAGCACGATTCAAAACAGCGGGATCGAGTGGGGCTTGGGAAGCGATGGCACCGCTGCTAATCAATACCTGCCATTCACGACGCTGTATTTTGCCGTTACCGGCAGGATGGCGGGCGGCGCCAAGGTGATTCGCCAGACGATCGGCCGCGAGGACGCTTTGATCGCGCACACACGCAAGAATGCGTACGCCGTTTTCCAGGAGAACAACCTTGGTTCGATCCAGCCGGGCAAACTGGCCGATCTGGTTGTGCTCGATCGCGACTATCTCACAATTCCAGCCGAACAGATCAAAGACATCAAACCGGCGATGACGATGGTGGGAGGCAGAGTCGTGTACGATGCCGCCCTCCAGCCGGCGGCATCAAGGTAAAGGCAGGCTCGCCTCAGACGACATTTTTGGACATACGCGCTGGGGCTATGCTGTCATCCGTGGCCAGCTAAAGGAGCCTGGCGGCGTCAAGCCGACGGCGTGAAGCTTCGACCACGAGTTTCCGGGCCCAGCCACATCATCCCGGCGACTAACACACCGGAAACGAGGATGCAGCCGGCCATAGCGCCGGCAAGCCTCACCCCTCGATCCTGAAGCGCGCCAATAAACGCCGGCGTCAACGATCCGAGGGCCGCGCCTGCGTGATAGGCAAACCCGGGGCCCACACTGCGAGCGGCAGTCGGAAACCGTTCGGTCAGATAGGACGGCACAATGCCATAAACTCCCATGCCGCAGGCGCCCATCAACAGCGCGCCCAGCGACAACACCACGGGAGAGTGCGGTCCAACGAAGATTGGGATCGTCAGCACTCCGCTCAGGGCCGCCACTGTTGCGGCTCCCCTTCGTCCGACGCGAGTCTCGGAAACGCGCCCCCACAGCGCGGATCCCATGATTGCGCCGAGATTCAGGGCTACCAGATACTGAATCGCCGGCAGGCTGGCTTCGCGGAGAAAGGTCGGATACCAAAAGGTGATCGAATAGTAAGACATCATGAAAACGCCTATGAGGAGGGAAGTCTGGAGGGTGGTGGCGAGAAGATCCCGCCGAAAGATCCGGAGGATCGACAATCCGTCCCGCTGATTGGAGCCTTTCAGATGCTCGCGGCGCGCCAGCCAGACCGGACTCTCTTTAACGCGCGCCGCGATCCACAACGCCAGCAATGCCGGAGCCGCGCCCAGCCACAAAAACATTCGCCATCCCGGGCCGTTCGGTTCGTTCACCAGCGGATACAATACCTGAAAAACTACCGCTGCCAGCATGTACCCCCAGTAGAAGCCGCCTGCCAGGAATCCGGACGCTACGCCGCGCAGATGGTCGGGCCAGTGTTCGAGCGCGAGCGGCATGCCCGCCGCCCACACACCGCCCATGCCGATTCCGAAGAGCGCGCGGAAACCGAACAGCATGGCGTAGCTGGTCGAAAAGCCACCGAGAAGGCTGAACAAGGACAACCATAGGATGGAGAGAATCAACGGGGCCTTGCGGCCGAAACGGTCCGCGGCGGTTCCCGCGCTCAATCCGCCCACCAGGCGAAACATAAGCGTGACGGTTCCGAGCGCGCCGGCGAGGGCCTTGTCCACGGTGAAGCTGTGTTCTATGTCGATCAGCAGAAAACTCAGAATGGAGAAATCGAAGCCATCCAAGGCCCAGCCAAGAAATGCAGCGAAGAAAGCGTCCCACTGGGTCCGGGTAACGTCGCGGAAAGAAGAGCGCCTGCCAGGAGCACGAGCATTAGAACTGGTTTGAACCGGGATTTCCATTTTGCCTTGAGTCATCTGTGTGAGTATACCCACAAGACCAAACGGAGCAAGGTAAGACGTCTCTCGCTTCGTCACAAATCATCGCCCGCGTCGAGGTTGCGACTCCGACCATCACGCCAAACTGCCAGCCCCACCGAATGCGATCAAGCGCAACAACCAACCTTCCGGTGAGCCTCTCCGCAGCCGCCAAAAATGTAAAATTCCAAAACGAACCCAAGCCGTGCGGCTCCTCGCATCTGACTCAGCCCTGGAAGAATTAAATTTCGCCACTGGCGAGCACAAAGCCCTCAGATGTGCCGGCTGGCTGGACCCGGCTCACTCTGCCGGACGCGGGTCAACTTCGGTGCTGTAATCTGGTTGGGGTGCGCATTAAAGCCCAAGCATTGAAGCCCAGCGAGCCGATCGATGCGCCTCGAAGTGCGGACGGCTCCCGCGCAACTTTCTCCCTTCTGCTGTTGTTGCTGGCTGGGAGCGGCTTTGCCGCGCTCATTTACGAGATCGTGTGGTTCCAATTGCTGCAACTGGTAATTGGCTCGTCTGCGGTTTCGCTGGGTTTGCTGTTAGCAGCATATATGGGCGGCCTGTGCCTTGGCAGCGTTCTTCTTCCAAGGACGGTTTCACCACGTCAAAACCCATTGCGGATTTATGCGCTGCTCGAAGTCGGCATCGGGGTGTTCGGCCTGCTCGCACTGTGGGGAGTTCCGCTGGTAGGCCGTATGTACGTGGCCGGCGCCTCAGAAGGGATGTTGGGGCTAGTGCTGCGCGGGGTCGTCGCTGCGATCTGCCTCCTACCCCCGACCGTCCTGATGGGTGCATCGCTGCCGGCGATCTCGCGATGGATGGAAACGACACCCCAGGGCGTCTCCTGGCTCGGATATCTGTATAGCAGCAACATCGCGGGAGCGGTGTTCGGTTGCGTCGTTGCGGGATTTTATCTGCTGCGGGTTTTTGACATGGCCGTTACTACATACGTGGCGGCAGGGGTCAATCTCGCGATAGCATTGCTCGCGTTTATTTCATCCGCTCGCGTGAAACACATTGGTAGCGGCGCCGTTACGCCTGGCGACCGCGCTCGTCGGCAGGAGGGTGCGCTGCTCGTCTACGCGACCATCGGATTATCCGGTCTGACGGCGCTGGGAGCCGAGGTGGTTTGGACGCGGCTGCTGTCGCTTCTGCTCGGCGCGACGGTCTACACATTCTCCATCATCCTTGCAGTATTTCTAATCGGGTTGTGGGCCGGAAGCAGCACGGGGTCGTACGTCGCGCGCCGGATTCAAACACCACGACTCGCCTTGGCGGGATGCCAACTCTTGCTGGCGCTGGCGATCGCCTGGACCGCTTATACGCTGGCGCATTCCCTGCCCTACTGGCCCGTCGACCCGTGGCTTTCGCGCGATCCGTGGTTCAACTTTGAGCTCGACCTGGCTCGTTGCGTGTGGGCCATTTTCCCGGCCACGCTGCTCTGGGGCGCCAGTTTTCCTCTCGCGCTGGCGGCTGCGGCCGTTCCTGGACAAGATCCGGCCCGGCTCTCCGGTGAGGTGTACGCCACCAACACCGCTGGTTCGATTATCGGCGCACTCGCCTTCAGCCTGGTGCTCATCCCCGCCGCGGCGCAGCAGATGAAACAGGTGGATCTCAAGGACGACTCCGCG
>Ga0207066_1018_pt1 | contig 43203 bp, 43 predicted proteins | sample Alteio_BWMinCont_24_FD_153490 | JGI IMG/M metagenome (GOLD analysis project Ga0207066, IMG submission 153490) | Enriched cells from forest soil in Barre Woods Harvard Forest LTER site, Petersham, Massachusetts, United States -... | ecosystem: Environmental > Terrestrial > Soil > Temperate forest >...
ATAACTCGCACATGACTTCTGCGGAGACAAGCGGGCTGATCATCGCGGATTTGAAGCAACGGCTCGGCCTCGCATGAACCCGGTTTATTTCATCGGCTGGTGTTTTTTTCGGCTGATGTATGCGACGTATTTTCATTGGCGTGTTTTCAATGCGGAGCGCGTGCCGCAAACGGGTAGCGTCATTCTCGCGTCGAACCACGCAAGTTTCCTCGATCCGCCGCTGGTCGGCTCGGGTTTGCGCCGCCAGATCAATTATCTCGCTCGCGCGAGTTTGTTTCGTTACCCCGGTGTCGGCTGGCTGCTGCGAAAATGGAATTCCGTTCCGGTGGAACGTGATGGCGGCGGCGCGGCGGGCTTGAAGGCGATTTTGGATCGGTTGCTCGCAGGCGGCGCGATCATTTTATTTCCCGAAGGCACGCGGACAAAGGACGGCAAATTGCAACCGGCGCGTTCGGGCATCGGCTTGACGGTGATCAAATCCGACGCGGTCGTGATTCCCGTGCGGACGTTCGGGACGTTTGAATGTTACAACCGCAAATTAAAATTTCACATGCCGAAGCAGTTGGCGGTGAAATACGGCCAGCCGATGAAATTTGAAAAACTGCGCGCCGAGGCCAAAACCTGCACCAAGCCAAGGCTTAAAGAAATCTACCAGCAAGTAGCAGACGAAATCATGGCGGCGATTACGAAGCTGGAGCCGAAAGCAGATTAAAAAAATCCTCCTCCTCGTCGTTCTCGTAATCGAAATCAAAAAAACAGAGGACGAGGACGAGAACGAAATTTTAAATCCCCAGATTCGACAGCATGTTGCTGATGCTGTTGACAATCTGGACGAGCTTGGGATGCGATTGCTCGAAACCGTCCGCCGATGAACGCAGACCGCGCACGGAAAGTTCGCGCAACTCCGGATTCTGTTTTTCGCGCGTGGCTTCGTGCGCGGAAATTTTTGCGAAATCGGCAATGCTCTGCGCCTGTTCGTCGTGGGTTTTAGCAAGCGAGCCGACTTCCGTCTTGAGCGTACCGAGCAACTGGAGCAGTTCGCGCTTGCGGTCTTCGCTGACGGATTCCGCGCTGCGGATTTTCGCCTCAATTTCGGTGATGGTATTTTCGATCATGATTCTGCTGAAACATTACCCGTTGTGGCGATTTCGGCAAATGGATTTACCAGCGTCCGACTTATGGCAAAATTGGCTGAACAATTTCCCAGATTTTTGCGGAAACATTTTCTACCGGGCCGGCACTGTCCACGACGCGGATGCGATTGGTTTCGGCGGCGGCGAGAGCTTGATAACCTTCGGCCACGCGCGCGAAAAATTTTTGATCCGCTTCTTCAATCCGGTCGCGCGCGAAGGGCAGCGTGGACTGGCGCGAACGCAATCGTTCCGCGCTGACGTGCGGCGGAACTTGCAACAGCAACGTCAGGTTCGGGCGCGTATCGCCGACGGCAAAATCAATCACGCTTTTGACCAGCGACAGATCCAGTTCGCGTCCATAGCCTTGATACGCCGTGGTCGAATCGTAAAAACGGTCGCACACGACGACTTCTCCGGCGGTGAGGGCAGGGCGGATGATTTCGCGGACGAGCTGCGCGCGGCTGGCGTTCATCAAAAGCAATTCCGCTTCCGGCGTCATCGCGGCGTTGTTCTGGCTGTGCTTGAGCGTGTGGCGTATTTCCTCGCCGATGGGCGTGCCACCTGGTTCGCGTAACACACGCACACGATGGCCGAGCGCGCGCAATTGCCGCGCCAGCAATTCCACTTGCGTGGATTTGCCGCAGCCTTCCGTACCTTCAAAGGTGATGAACAGGCCTTTGCTCACAATGGTTTCAATTTGATTCCCTTCGGCGTGTCTTCGATGGCCCAACCTTTACTTTTTATCTGTTCACGGATGATATCAGCGCGTTTGAAATCTTTTGCCTTTTTAGCGAGTATTCTTTCCTCCGCAAGCTCTATAATCTCCCTTGGTACTTCTTCTTCACCTTCAATAGACGCTGCCAATCCAACTGGAAGCCCAATTCCTTGCGCACGGGTTGTTTCATCAATTATACGTGCAGGAATTTTAAGATCAAAATTTAGTCCCAATACTTTATCGAATTTTTTCCATGTGTCTAATGCAACAATCGCTTGCTCTGAAGAAAGTTTTCCTTGCGTAATAGCACGATTCAAGTCACGAATCCATTCGAAGATTACACCCCACGCTTTTGAAATATTCAAATCATCGTCAAGGGCTTTGGAAAATTGTTCAACAACTGCCGAAGCTGGCAAAACTGGAGGAATTTCTTTGTGTTTGAGTATGGCTTCTGCAGTTTCAAGAAGTTTTTCCAGACATTCTTTAATTCTTGCCAGCGCGGTTTTGGCGCCTTGCAAACCTTCGAGCGTGAAATTAAATGTCTCGCGATAATGCGCGGTGAGCAAAAGATAACGCACTTCGCGGCCGGTGAAACCTTTGGCCAGCAAATCGCGCAGCGTGAAAAAGTTGCCGAGGCTCTTGCTCATTTTTTTTCCTTCGACGAGCAAATGCGCGCCGTGAAGCCAGTATTTTACAAACGGTTTTCCTGTCGCGCCTTCGCTTTGTGCGATTTCGTCCTCGTGATGTGGGAATTTCAGATCCTCGCCGCCGAGGTGCAGATCAAAACCTGGCCCAAGAATTTTCATGCTCATCGCGCTGCACTCGATGTGCCAGCCGGGGCGGCCTTCGCCGAACGGACTCGGCCAAAAAACATCGCCATCGTCGGGCACGCGCGATTTCCAGAGCGCGAAATCGGCGATCGATTCCTTGGCGTATTCGTCACTCTTGACACGTTTGCCGGCGCGCATTTCGTCGAAATTTAATTTCAGCAACTGGCCGTAATTGCAGCCGCAGCCGCGATATTTTTCGATGCTGAAATAAACCGAGCCGTCGTCGGCTTTGTAGGCGATGCCGCGCGCGATGAGTTTTTCGATGAGCGAAATGATTTCGGGAATGTATTTGGTGGCGCGCGGTTTTTCGTGCGGCTCTTTGCAATTGAGCACCTTCAAATCCTCGAAGAACGCGGCTTCAAATTGTTGTGTGAATTCCGGCAACGTCGTTTTATTTTCGTGGACGCGCTTGATGATTTTGTCCTCGATGTCCGTGATGTTCATCACATGCGTGACCTGGAAATTTTTGAATTCCAAATAACGCCGGACCAAATCGCCGAAGACGAATGTGCGCCAGTTGCCGATGTGCGCGAAGTCATAGACGGTCGGCCCGCAGCAATACATCCCGACTTTTTTACCGGCAGAATCGAGCGGCGCGAAATCCTGAACGGAGCGCGCGAGCGTATTGAACAGTTTTAATCCCATTTGTGTTCGCGCAAGTTAAGGCGCGGCGCAGGAAAGAAAAAGCGCAAATTCAGATTGGACACGTTTCCGCGCCGGATTTAATCTGCCCACGTCAATTCCTTTAACCGTCCCCAGATTCAGAAAGGAAATTTATGGAACTCAAAGTCGTCTGTAACTGTGGTCAGAAATATAAGTTTGACGTTGAGCCGGTGAACGGACGGATGCCGGTGTCAGTCAATTGTCCGGTTTGCGGCGTGGATGGGACGTCAGCAGCCAACGGAATCATCGCTCAAACTTTTTCCAGCCAGCTTCCGCAAATTCCCGTGGCGATGGCGATACCTGCGGCAATCGCTGCGCCGGTTGGCGGATTGCGGATCAATCACACCACGCCTGCGGCTTCCAATTCTCCGCCGCCGTTGTCTTCTCCGCCAAGACCAGCACCGATAAGACCGGCTACGCCTGTTGTTCAAAACGTGAAGCCGGTCAATGAATTTAATATGGGACTTGGGATTTTGGGAGCGGTTCTGGGAGCGGGTTTGGGAGCCGGACTGATGTATGGTTTCTTTTTGCTGGCCGATTTCCGGTTTCCCCTCATGGGCACGGGCATCGGCGCTCTCACTGGTCTGGGCGCGCGGATTCTTTACAAGGGAACCGACATGACGCTTGGAATCATTGCTGGAAGCATCGCTTTGTTTGCGACGATGGGAACGCTTTATCTGATGTTCGGCGACGTTGCGGGGATGTTTATTCTCTCAATGGTTGTAAGCGTCTCCTTCGCTTACAAAATCGCGGGATAGTTGTTAAACCGCTCAATCACGGGTCTGCCAGAATTCGTCTGTATTTTGCTGCCTTCTTGTGGAGGAAGCCTGTCCAAAACAACCCGGAGGGTATATTTGCCATACATCTTGTGTGAGCGATTTAACAGATATTGGGCAGCGCGTTATGCGGGACTTTATTTCTCGAAAAAACTTTTTGTCCACAGGAATTCGCGGGCTGAATTTCCATTTTTCGTCGGCCATTTCCTTCGCCAACTTCGCGTCCTTCGCGCGACATTTTAATTCGCGCCAAAAATTTCACACCACGTCTGCTAAAACGGTGCATGAATTTTTATTAAATGTGAATTTCGCGTCTTGCCAATATTTGTTTTCAACGGCAGATTTTCCCGGACGGGAATGAATCAACGCAATAAGGAGCCATGAGCAAAGAAGCAAAACTTGAACTGGACGGAAAAGTTTTCACGCTGCCGACGGTCGAGGGCACCGAGGGCGAAAAGGCGGTGGACGTCTCTTCATTGCGCGCGACGACCGGCTACATCACTCTCGACGACGGCTATGGCAACACGGGTTCGTGTTCGAGCAAGATTACGTTCATTGACGGCGACAAGGGGATTTTGCGTTATCGCGGCATTGCGATTGAGGAACTGGCGGAGAAATCCAATTTCATTGAAACGGCTTACCTGATTATTTACGGCGCGCTGCCAAATCGCGTGCAGCTTAAAGCGTTTTCCGATCTGCTCGCGGAGCACCAGTTTTTGCACGAGGACATGAAGTATCACTTCGAGGGTTTTCCGATGGGCGCGCATCCGATGGCGATTCTCTCGGCGATGATCAACGCGGCGAGTTGCTTCGACGAGAAAATCATGCGCTGGCAATGGAGCAAGACGAAGGAGTTCGACATTATCGTGGCGAAATTGATTTCGCAGGTGCGGACGATCGCGGCGTATTCCTATCGCAAATCGCACGGGCTGCCGTTGATCTATCCGAAGAAAACCTACAAATACACGGCGAATTTTTTACACATGCTGTTTTCGTCGCCGTATGAAGATTACGAAATCAAACCGGAAGTGGTGAAGGCGTTGGACTTGATTTTTCTGCTGCACGCGGATCACGAGCAGAATTGTTCCACTTCCACCGTTCGCATGGTCGCGTCGAGCCAGGCGAATCTATTCGCCAGTTGTTCCGCCGGTGTATGTGCGCTTTGGGGACCATTGCATGGCGGCGCGAACCAGGCGGTGATCGAAATGCTCGAAGAAATTCATCGCGAAGGCGACGATGGCTCGCGTTTCATCGCAGCAGCGAAGGACAAAAACAGCGGAAAAAAACTCATGGGTTTCGGCCATCGCGTTTATAAAAATCACGACCCGCGCGCCAAAATCATCAAAAAAGCGTGTGACGAAGTTTTGTCAAAATTGCACATCAATGACCCGTTGTTGGACATCGCCAAACATCTGGAAGCTGCCGCGCTCAAAGATTCGTATTTCGTGGAGCGAAAACTTTATCCGAACGTGGATTTTTATAGCGGCATCATCATGCGGGCGCTCGGCATTCCGATGGAAATGTTTCCGGTGATTTTCGCAATTGGCCGTATGCCCGGCTGGATTGCGAATTACAGGGAAATCATGGAGGAACCAAAGAGCCGTATTTACCGTCCACGCCAGATTTATGTCGGTCGCACGCTGAACAGTTACGTCATGCTGGACGAGCGGAAATAATTCCGTCATATTTTTGATTTGTGATATTTCGTGTGGATTGGCGCAGTTCGGGCCGAAAGGTATGTTTTTTGCTAGTATTTCCATGTTTTACCGATGAAAAAAATTCTGGTTATTGACGACGAGGAGTGGTTGCGCGAGATGATTCAACTCGCATTGCGGCAACGCGGTTACGAAGTCATCGAGGCGCCCAACGGCCAGGAAGGCATTGAAAAGGCGCGCAAGGAACTGCCGGACCTCATCCTCTGCGACATCAACATGGAAAAAGTGGACGGCTATCTCACGCTGTCCGCGTTGCGCAACGAATCGCCGACTGCGGCGATTCCGTTCATTCTCATGACCGGCCTTGCCAACAACGACGGCATGAGGCATGGGATGGAACTTGGGGCGGACGATTATCTGCCCAAACCGTTCACCACCGAGGCACTTTACGCCGCCGTGGATGCGCGGCTCAAAAAGGCGCAAACCCTCCGCGACGAGGCCGAACGCAATCTGGTCCATCTGCGTGACAACATCAGTCTGATGATGCCGCACGAGTTGCGCACGCCGCTCAACGGAATTTTGTCGAACGCGGAAATGCTGGCCACGTCCGCAGCCACGCTCAAGCCGGACGAACTGGCCGAAATATGCCAGGAAATTTTCAAGTCCAGCCAGCGGCTTGAACGACTCGTCGAAAATTTTCTGATTTACGCCCAACTCGAGTTGATCGCCGCCGACCCAAAGAACGTTAACGCGCTGCGTATTGGAAAAACAGAACAAGCCGCGCCACTTGTCAAAAAACTTGCCGTTAAACAGGCTGCGCAGGCCAATCGCCCGAACGATTTGATCGTTGAGGCGGCAGACATTTCCGTGCCGATGTCCGAGGAGTATTTCAGCAAAGTTGTGAACGAACTCGTTCAGAACGCCTTCAAGTTTTCCGAATCCGGTTCGCACGTGCGCGTCACGCTTGCCGGAACGTTCAACGGCATTTCACTTTCCGTCACCGATCAGGGACGCGGTTTTTCCACCGAGCAAATCAGGCGCATCGGCGCTTATGCGCAGTTCGACCGGAGAATGCAAGACCAGCAGGGATTGGGACTGGGACTGGCCATCGCGAAACGGCTCGTCGAATTGCACGGCGGGATGCTTGCCATCGAAGGTGAAAAAGGAGCCGGGGCCACGGTCATTGCCAAATTTCCAAAAACGAAACCGGCCTGATTTCTTAAAACGACAGCCGCGCGTAAAAAAAGGCCAGCACACGTGTGGCGAACCCGGCGATTAAAAAAACCAGCGTAATTCCCACAACCGGCGCGAAATCCACCTTGCCCGCGCGCAACGGAATTTTCCCCAGCGGCGACAGCAGAGTTTGCGCCGTCGTGTTCACATAATTCCAAAACGGATTTTTGCCGAAGTAAATGTAGCTGTTCAGCAGATGCAGCGCGAGCAGCGCACCAATGAGAAATTTCCATACGGGATAACTTCCAAATCCGATGACCAGCGCCTCTTCAATCCGTTGCGTCACCGACATCGCCGGTTTTGGATGCAGCCACGCGAACGGCCAGCTTGCCAGCCCCCAAAACAATGCCGTTGCCGCCAGTGGCAAAAAAAATTTCATCCAGCGCGGCCATTTGTCAATTTCCCCAAGCTGGATTTTCACCAACCGGTGGACCGTTTGTGGCCCGGACAAAATCGAAAGCAGCAGCAGCCACAGATAAAAAATTTCGAGCAGTCGTGCAAAACTGAAAACGGAAAACAAAAGGATATCGCCGAAAAAATTGCTGCGAAAAAAAATCGTCGTGACGCCCAAGTCCAGTTTTCCAATCCAGCCTGCCGCCGAACCGATTTGCCAGTAAAACAGCGCTCGCAAAACCAGCAGCGCGCCAATGGCCGCGAGCAGATGCCAGTGTCGAAATCGTGTCGGCGTGGCGCGGCGCAACGTGCCGATGAGCGTCGCGGGCGTCCGCTTGTTCAGCGGATCAAACCGCGCCGCACGCCAGTTGATCCACAACAACAAACCCGCGAGATTCAGGATGAAGTCAACAAAGTCCACGGCAAAAAAATCGTTACATGGTTAAATTGTGAATTGTGAAACAATGTTACGATCTAACGAAGCACGATTCAACGCTGCAACGACTACATCATCTTCAACAGCGTGTCCGCCATTTCGCTCGGCGTTGCGGCCACGCCGATGCCCGCGTCTTTGAACGCGGCGATCTTTGCTTCCGCCGTGCCTTTGCCGCCGCTGACAATCGCGCCCGCGTGACCCATGCGGCGTCCGGGCGGGGCGGTCGCGCCAGCGATAAATCCGGCGACCGGTTTTTTGCAATTCTTTTTGATCCACCCGGCGGCTTCTTCTTCCGCACTGCCGCCGATTTCACCAATCATAATGATTCCGTGAGTTTCGGGATCGTCATTGAAAAGTTTGATGACGTCCAGATGCGAAGTGCCGTTGACTGGATCGCCGCCGATGCCGACGCAAGTGGATTGTCCTTTACCGCGACAAGTGATTTGCCAGACCGCTTCGTAGGTCAACGTGCCGCTGCGCGAGACGACGCCGATATTTCCGCGTTTATGAATGTAACCGGGCGCAATACCGATGCGACAGCCGCCGTGCGAATCTTTGCCTTCGCCGGGCGTGACAACGCCGGGACAATTCGGCCCGATGAGCCGCGTCATGGTGTTGCCTTGCATCGCGCGTTTGACGCGCACCATGTCGCGCACGGGAATGCCTTCCGTGATGGCGACGACGAGTTCGAGTCCGGCATCCGCTCCTTCGAGAATCGCATCGGCGGCAAACGGCGGCGGAACAAAAATCGCGCTCGCGGTCGCGCCGGTTTCCTTCACGGCATCAGCCACAGTGTTAAAAATCGGAACGCGTTTGCCGCCGTGCTCAAAGAATTGTCCGCCTTTGCCGGGCGTGACGCCGGCGACGACTTGCGTGCCGTAATCAATCGAGAGCTGCGCATGCTTCGCGCCAAAGCTGCCGGTGATGCCTTGAACGAGAACTTTGGTGTTGGGCTTGACTAGAATAGACATGAGAAAAATTATTTTGCTTTGCGTTTGTGAATGCAAATCGTGTTGCCGTCAGGATCAAAAATCATTGCCATGTGGCAGCCGGGACAATCCATCGGTTCGATGCGGAATTTAACATTGTGCTTTTTCAAGTGCGCGATGGCGTCGTCGAAATTTTCCACTTCAAGCGCGGCGGAGCAGCCGTCGGGACTCGGCTTGAACATTCCCGGCGCGCAGCCGATGGCCAGCGCATACGCGCCGAATTCATATTCGACCCATTTGCCTTCGGTGACAGTCGTGGGTTTCAAGCCAAGCACGCCTTCGTAAAAATCACGCGAGCGCTTGATGTCCGTGACGGCGTAACAACAGAATGCGAGTTCAATAACTTTGAGCATAATCAATTTCCCTTGCGTTTATGAATCATGATTTGGTTGCCGTCGGGATCGAGAATGATGGCAAAGTGGCAGATGGGAGTGGGCATGGCTTCCATGGAAAATTTCACGCCGCGCGATTTCAACCGCGTAATCTCGGCGTCCAGATTGTCCACTTCAAACGCGATGCACGTTCCGTCCGGCGACGGTTTCCAGACATCGCCGTAACAGCCGATGCCCAAAGTTCCATTGCCGATTTCGTATTCGACCCACATGCCGCCGGCGGATTCCATCGCCGGTTTGAGGCCCAGCACGCCTTCATAAAATTCGCGCGCGCGCTTGATGTCCGTGACCGGCGTGCCGGTGAATGCGATTTCGGTGATCATAAATTCAAAAGGTAAATTTTTTATGGAGAAATTGGAGACAAACAAAAGAAAATTTTCAACTTGGTTTCATTTTTCCGATTCCACTTTTGATAATCTTCTCGAATGGTTTTCTCACATAAATCAGCAGTCCACTTCACATAGCCTTGCCAAGTTTCCTCGCTGCGACGTTCAAGTGAAACCGTTCCTTGAAATTCTTCGGAATGACCAAGAGAACCGTCTAGTGTTCGAATCCAAGCTTCCCAACCGAGCAACGCAATCTGTTTTTCACGGAAGAATGAAATTGCTCGAATTGTTGAATTGAAATCTAGGACAATCTCGTTTGGCGAAATTGATTCTGCCTTCAAATCGTTGGGCAAAATGTCCAAATCAGATTTCATTTATAAAGTATAAAGTGGAAAATCATTTTCCAACCGCCTTAACAACTTTCTGCGCCGCGTCGGCCATTGAATCGCCGGTGATGATGGCGACGCCGGATTCAGCCAGTGTTTTCTTGCCTGCGGCTACGTTGTTGCCTTCGAGCCGGACGACGAGCGGAATTTTCAAATGCGTTTCCTTCACCGCCGCGACGATGCCGGTGGCGATGACGTTGCAATCCATGATGCCGCCGAAAATGTTGACGAGGATGCCCTTCACATGCGGGTCGCTCAAAATGATCTTAAACGCCGCCGTGACCTGTTCCTTGCTCGCGCCGCCGCCCACGTCGAGGAAGTTCGCCGGGCTGCCGCCGAAATGCTGGATGATGTCCATCGTCGCCATCGCGAGGCCCGCGCCGTTGACGAGGCAGGCGATGCTGCCGTCGAGTTTGATGTAATTGAGATTGAATTTGCTCGCCTCGATTTCCAGCGGCGCTTCTTCGTTCAAATCGCGCATCTCCAAAATATCCTTGTGCCGATACAGCGCGTTGTCATCGAGCGAAATTTTTGCGTCGAGCGCGACCACAGTTTCTTTTCCGTCGGCCAGTTCCACAACGGCGAGCGGATTCAGTTCCACCATCGCCGCATCACATTCCCACCAGGTGTTATAGACACCTGTGATGAGTTTCACGCCTGCGTTGAACAAATCACCTTTGAGTCCAAGCGCTGCGGAAATTTTACGCGCCTGAAACGGCATGATCCCGACCGCCGGATCAATGTGTTCCTTGAAAATCTTTTCGGGAAATTTCTCGGCGACTTCCTCAATGTCCATGCCGCCCTCGGTGCTGGCCATGATGAGCGGACGCGAATTCGCGCGGTCGAGCAGCACGGCGAGATAAAATTCTTTTTTGATTTTCGCGCCCGCCGCGAGAAGCAGCGTCTGCACCTTGCGTCCGTCCGCGCCGGTTTGTTTTGTGACCAAAATCTGGCCAAGCATTTTTTCTGCGAATGAAACCGCTTCATCCACCGACGATGCGACCTTCACGCCGCCTTGAAAACCGGACTTGAAAGTTCCTTTGCCGCGTCCGCCCGCGTGGATTTGCGATTTAACGACGACGCGTGCGCTGCCGCTGGCGACGATTTTATCCGCCGCCGGACGCACCTCGGCGAGCGACTTGGCGGGAATTTCGAGCGGGACGGCGACGCCGAATTTTGCGAGCAACTGTTTAGCCTGATATTCGTGAATGTTCATTGCAAAATGAGCCACGAATTAAAAACGATTGCTGCTGAAAATCAAACTTTTAAGCGTTGCAATCTCATTTCCCTTGAAACGAATGCGGCGCGGGGGCAACTTGCGCGGCGATGAAAAGAATTTTCCCCCTGCTCGCGATTTTGTGTCTTCCGCTGTTTTCGCGCGCTGCTTTCATCAACGGCCGAAATTACGTCCCGCTGACCGATTGGGCGCGGGCAAACGGATTTCGCGTCGCATTGTTGGCGCGCGACGAAATCATTTTGACGAATAAAACGTCGCGCCTCGTTTTCAACATGGATTCAGCCGAATCGGAGATCAATGGGGTGGACGTGAGGCTTTCATTTCCAGTCGCAAAAGACGCGCTGATTTCGCAATTGGATTTGGACACGGCAATTCGGCCGCTGGTTTTTCCGCAAAAGCCGTCCGCAAAAAAAGTCACGACGATTTGTCTCGACCCCGGCCACGGCGGAAAAGACACGGGCAATCGCGGCGCCGGATTTTTTTGGCGCAACGAAAAAACTTACACACTCGCGCTGGCACTCGAACTTCGCGGAGAACTTCAAAAAATTGGTTTCAGGGTTATTCTCACGCGCAACAGCGACACATTTGTTGAATTGCCCGACCGCCCGGCGCTGGCGAACAAGCGCGGCGCGGATTTATTCATCAGCCTGCATTTCAACGCGACGCAAGTTGGCAAAAACGAAGTTGCCGGGCCGGAAACTTATTGCATCACGCCCGTCGGCGCGAGTTCCAGCAATGCAAGCGTTGAGGGCAGCGAATATGGCAATGCGGCCAGTGCCGGCCCGACAATTGCTAATCGCAACGAGCAAAAAAGTTTGTTGTTCGCATGTCAAATCCAAAAATCGCTCGTGCAAAATCTCAACGCGAATGATCGGGGAGTCCGGCGCGCGCGGTTTGCCGTGTTGCGCGATGCGGCGATGCCTGCAATTTTGATTGAAGGCGGTTATATGACAAATCCCACCGAGGGCAGAAAGATTTACGATTCCGCATATCGGCGGCAAATGGCGGCGGCAATTGTTAAAGGGATTCTGGCATATCAAAAATTAACCACGCCACCGGTGCTTCAACCAAAGCCGCATACGCTGAATCATCAGGTGGTAAAACATTCGCCATGAGCATCGTGACCAAAACGGGGGATTCGGGAACTACGGGATTGATGTATGGCCGGCGTGTGCCGAAAAATCATCCGCGCGTGGAGGCGTGCGGCGCGATTGACGAATTGAACGCCGCGCTCGGTGTGGCTCGCGCGACGGCGGAACATGATTTCGTGCGCAACAATCTGTTTTGGATTCAAAAAAGTCTGGTGGACTTGATGGGCGAGGTCGGCGTGGTGACGGAAGATTTGCCGCGTTATGCCCGGGACGGTTATCTGCTCGTGACACCGGAGATGACCGCGAAGCTGGAAAAATTGGTGAAGGAAATCGAGGCGCAAAACATCAGCTTCAAAGGCTGGGCGACACCGGGCGCGACAAAAGATTCCGCCGTGCTGGACATGGCGCGGACGGTTTGCCGCCGCGCCGAACGCCGCGTGTGCGACTTGAAGAAATCGGGTGAATTAAAAAACGGCGAAATAATTGTTTATCTTAATCGGTTAAGCGATTTGCTGTGGCTTTTCGCGCGCTGGACGGAGACGAAATCGGATGTCAAATAAATCTACACGGAGAACGTGATGCCGATTTAACGAACTTAATTTGCGTCTTCAACACATGAAATTTGGGACGACGATACACCGCCCCCAGCAAAAATAATTCGTGTCAATTCGCGCAATTCCTGTCAACCCTTTCTGCGAATCAGGGCGAAACTGAATCATAATGAAAGACCAAATTATCCGGTTATTGGCTCAAAAGGATTACGTCCCGGCAAATGTGCCGGAATTGCTCCGACTGCTCCGGCTGTCGCCGCATTGTCAGCAGGAATTACAGGTTGCGCTGCGCCAGTTGGAGCAATCCGGCGCGGTCGCGCGCATCAAGGGCAACCGTTACATCCAGCCGCGCGAGGCGGATTTGATTCCCGGACGAATCCGCATGAACCGCGCCGGAAAAGGTTTTCTCCAGCCGGACGATTCCGATCTCAAGGAAATCACCATCCCCGAAAGCGCCACCGGCACGGCCTTGCACGAAGATCATGTGCTCGTGCGGCGCGATGTGCGGCGAAAAAGTTTTCGCGGCGAATTAGCGGAAGCAGACACTGGCACGGTCGTCCGCATTCTGGAACGCAAGCGCACGCAGATGGTCGGCACGCTGCAACGCGGACGGCAGTTTCTTTTCGTCACGCCCGATGATCCGCGCATTCCGCACGACATTTTGGTGCCGGAACCGCGCGACGTTGGCCGGCCAGCGCGCATCGGCGACAAGGTGGTCGTCGAGTTGCGCGAATGGGAATCACCGCATACGAGTCCTGAAGGCGAAATCGTCGAAGTTCTCGGCGCACCGGACGAGGAAGGCGTGGACATGCTTTCAGTGCTGCGCCAATACGATTTGCCGCTGTATTTTCCAAAAACAGTTTTGGCCGAAGCCAATGTCATCGGCAAAATTGTTAATCCGCGCGACGAAGCGGGTCGTGTGGATTGCCGCCGGCATCAGGTCGTCACGATTGATCCCGACGACGCGAAGGATTTTGACGACGCGATCTGCCTCGAACGCGTTTCGCCGGACCAATGGCGGCTGTGGGTCCATATCGCGGACGTGTCACATTACGTGAAGCCCGGCACGGCGCTCGACATCGAGGCGCGCAAACGCGGCAACTCAACTTACCTCGTGGATCGTGTCATCCCGATGCTGCCCGAAGCGTTGAGCAACGAACTCTGTTCGTTGAAACCAAACGTGGATCGGCTGACGAAGTGCGTTGAATTTCTTTTGTCGAACGACGGGCGCGTATTGAACGCGAAATTTTATTCGGCCATCATTCATTCGCAACGTCGTTTCGCTTATGGCGGCGTGCTGGAAATTCTTCAGCGCAAACCGACGGATGATCCGATTGAAAAAATGTTGTGGCACGCGCACGAACTCGCGCAAAAAATTCGCCGCCTGCGTTTCAAGGCCGGTTCGCTCGATCTTGATTTTCCAGAAACGAAAATCCGGCTGGACGAACATGGAAAAATTTTGCGCATCGAAAAAACGGAGAACGACATTTCGCACCAGTTGATCGAGGAATTCATGCTGCTCGCGAACGAAGCGGTCGCCACGCGCCTGATGGGTTTGCGCACGCCGGCGATTTATCGCATTCACGAAGAGCCGGATGCGCGGCGCCTGCAGGAATATCGGCAGGACGTTTTGAGTCACAACGTGGCGTGCGGCAACTTGAATCACCCGGCCGAAGTGCAAAAACTTTTGCACAAACTCGGCACATTGCCGATTGGTCAGGCGCTGAAGATCGGATTTCTCAAATCGCTCATGCGTGCGCGCTACGCGGTCGAGCCGCTGGGCCATTACGGATTGGCCAAGAAAAAATACACGCACTTCACTTCGCCCATCCGCCGTTACGCCGACCTTGTGGTGCATCGAGCTTTGTTTGATAAAAATTCCGGCCCGGCTTCCGCGCTGAAAGAGATTGCCGAACATATTTCCGTTACGGAACGCAATTCCGCCGACGCCGAGCGCGACAGCAAGGACGTGAAACTGTTCGCGTTCCTGAAAGCGCAACTCGCATCCGGCGACCCGCAAAAATATCCCGCGCTGGTGACTGACGTGCGCAACTTTGGTTTTTTCGTGGACGTTCCCGGCCTGGCGATGAGCGGCCTCGTGCCTTTGTCGTTGATGGAAGACGATTTTTATGTGTTCGATGAAGCGCGACGGAATCTGGTGGGTCGCCGTACGCGCCGGATGATTCGTCTCGGCGACAAACTCACCGTGCAAGTCGCCAGAGTGGACACGTTCAAAAAGCAGGTGGACTTCCGGCTCGTGGATGACAACAAATCAGGCGTGCGGCACCCGGCTGGACGAAGGAACAAATCTTCGCGAGGCGCACCGGCACGTCCAGTCAGAGGCAGGCATCGCGTTCTTTGATTTCTCAATTGGAATTTTCCACGGGTTGAATGGCGGCTATCTCGGCTTAAAGGGGTCAGCCCTGAATATTTACACAAGTCCGGCTATTCGCGGAAAGAAAAACGCCCAGGCCGACGGACAGTTCGCCAAATCCTGCAAGCCAAAGAAGGGATTTAACGTGTCACAGGGAATTTTCGGCTTTGCGACGATTGGGTAACAGGACTATTGCCGGCTTGTGAATAACTGGACGGTTACAGGCGAATCAGCACGGCAAACAACTCATCACCCACGCGATTTGCTGACTTCAATTTGAATTGAGCAGCGGCGGCCGGATTTGAAATTCCCTTGCCATCCGCAATCGTTGGCGCAGCGTGACCGCCAAAAATCATCGGGCAAATCGTCAAATGCAGTTCGTCCACCAAACCGGCGCGAAACAAAGTGCCGTTCAACTCGCCGCCACCTTCGCACAACAAACGTTGCACATTCCATTTTTTTCGCAGCCAGCGCAATGCCGCGTGAAAATTGATTTCTGTTTTGCCGCAGATTTTCACCTCGTCCGCCACGACGCGGAGTTTCTGCAGATTAGCCTTTGAAATCCGCGCCGTCGTCAAAATAATGATCGGCGAAAAGCGTTTTTCGAAAAGATTCGCATCCGGATCAATCGAACCGCTGCCGCTGACGATGACGCGCAAATTATATTCCGTCAGGCCGCGTTTAAGCCTTAACCGGCGGAATTTCGCCGCGCCCGGCCCAAGATTGATTTGTGCCGAATCCACCGTTCGCGCGCCGGCCATCACCGCATCTGCCGTTGCCCGCAACTCAAGCAAATGCTCATGGTCGCGTTTGCCGGCAAATGTTGAAACAGCGCGGTTTACCGTCGCAATTTTCCCGTCCGCCGTCATCGCCATGTTGACCAAAATAAACGGCAGTTTTGAATTTTTAATTTTTGTCTTCCGTTTCACAAAATCAACATTGCATCGCCATAACTGAAAAAGCGAAAGCGTTCACGGATCGCCTCATCGTAAGCGGACAAAATCATTTCGCGCCCGTGCGTTTCGCCCGGTGCGGCAAACGCACTTGCAAGCATCAGCAGCGTGGAGCGAGGCAAATGAAAGTTGGTCAGCAGCGCATCCGCAATCTGAAATTGAAATGGCGGGTGAATGAAAATACTGGTTTTGCCACTATAAACATTGAGTTTTCCAGCATTTTGTGCGGCGACAGTTTCTAAAACCCGGACAGTTGTTGTCCCAACGGCAATCACTCGATTTCCAGAGGTTTTTGCTTCATTCACGGCATAAACCGTCTCTTCGCCGACCTCAAATCGCTCTTCGTGCATTTTATGTCCGGCGAGTGCTTCGGTTTTCACGGACGCAAATGTGCCGAGGCCGACGTGCAGCGTGACAAAGCAGATTTTCGCGCCGCGAGCGCGGATTTGTTCCAGCAATTCCGGGGTAAAATGCAAACCTGCCGTTGGAGCGGCGACTGATCCGGCGGGTTTGGCGAAGACGGTTTGATAACGCTCCTTGTCTTCCGGCAACTCTCCGTGGCGACGAATGTAAGGCGGCAACGGAATTTCGCCGAGCGAATCCAATTCGCGGCCGATGTCCGACGTGCCGGAAAACTGCAACCGCCGATGGCCTTCGTCGTTCACTTCGACAACGGTTGCGGAAATGTTTGTTGGCCCGCTGCTTGCGTCGTGGAAATTGATTTGTGTTCCGATGCGCGCGCTTTTGCCGGGACGAATCATCCCCCACCAGTTGTTCGGCGCATTTTCTTCCAGCAGCAAAATTTCAAATCTGCCGCCAGTCTTGGAGTTTATGCCGTGCAATCGGGCGGGAATGACACGCGAATTATTCAATACAAGCGCGTCGCCGTCGCGGAGAAATTCCAGAATATCGCGGAATTTTCGATGCCTAACATGGCCGTTGGCTCTATTCAAAACCAACAGCCGCGATTCATCGCGTTTGGCTGCGGGATGTTGTGCGATCAATTCGGGTGGCAAGGCAAAATCGAAATCGGCGGTTCGCATCACGGGGAGTTTCGTGGTTCAGATTTGAAGTTTCAAGCTGTCATACGATGAAGTTTTGTTGCGGTGATTTGGATTGAGTTTTCGATTGTGAATAACTTTCGAATAAGCGGTTATTTTTTAATCGGATTTCTGTTGACAAGTGGTGGGTTAAAGTGGATATAAATGGGCCGTTGTGGGGAGAAATCCCGTTTTGGATTCTCCTGTGAACAAATGAACGTCACGAAAACAAAAGGGCCGACTTACTACAATTCATGCTACCGGCATGGCGTGGATGAGAAGCGGCGCGTCCAGATTCCGGCCAAGTGGCGACCGGAAAAGGGCGGGACGGAGTTGACGGTGATTTTGTGGCCGAAACATCAGGCTGGGAATTGCCTGCGTGTGTTGCCACCGACAGAAATGGCAAAAATGAAGGCGGACATTGACGCGATGCCAAACGGCGACCCGAACAAGGTCGTGCTCAAAAGATTTATTGGCAGCGAATCCGTCCAGGTGGCTTTGGACAATTCTGGGCGGATTTGTCTGCCGGAAGAAATGGCGCGCGCAGCGGGCATCAAGGGCGAGGTCGTTCTTGTCGGTTTGCTTGACCGGTTTGAAATTTGGAATCCGGATCGTCACGAAAACGTCAAGGCCGCCGACGCGGTGCTCGCGTCCGAAGCCTTCAAACTAATGGAGTAAAAATTATGAGCCTGGGAAAATTACTTGGCGCGGGAAAAAGTTTTGTGAGCGGGGGTAAGGCGGCGGCATATCGCGCGGACAAACGCGTTTATCTGCCCAAATTTGGTTCGCCGAAAAATCCATTCATTGCATCCGGCAAAATGGAATCAGTGGAACCGCCAAAAAACACAGCGAAATCAGTCGTTGCGCCGGCGCCCAAAGTGATCGCAACCAAAACGCAGAAAATGCCGACGGTTTCCGCCACGCCGACACGGGTCACAACATGGACGGAAAAATTCAATCCACTGTCAATCTGGCGTGGCTCAATGGCGGAGGCGAAAAGTTCACCGCGTCCGGTCCAGGTGGAACTTTCGCTGGAAAAAGTCAAAGTTGTTCACAACGACTTGTCGGACGTGGACGTTGAAATCGTGCCGATCAAATCGCGTTCGATGTACGGGATTCCCGAACCGGTTTTTCAAACGGCAGTCAGTGTGGACGCGGATAAAAACTTTTGGAGTCGACTGGACAAAAAATTTTTCGGAGCGAACGCAATTTGAAATTTTAAGACACAATGCGCGGTGCCAGAATTCATTCACAAACCAGTGATGGCGGCGGAGGTGCTGGACGCGCTGAAGCCGAGGCCGGGCGGCCGCTACGCCGACGGCACGCTCGGTGGGGCTGGTCACGCAGCGAACATCTTGGCCATGAGTTCGCCGACTGGATGGCTGTCTGGGTGCGATCGCGATGGCGTCGCAGTTGAAGCGGCAAAAAAGCAGCTCACGGAAAAATTTGCCGGACGATTTGAAATCCGCCGGGGCAATTTTGCGGAATTGGCTGTGTGGATTCCGGCGGCGAGTACCGACGGCGTGCTGCTGGATTTGGGCGTAAGTTCGCCGCAACTGGATTCGCCCGAACGCGGATTCAGTTTTCAGCACGACGGCCCGCTGGATATGCGGATGGACGACCGGCAATTGCTGAAGGCGGCAGATTTGGTGAACGATTTGAGCGCCGAGGAACTGGCGAAGATATTTTGGGAATTTGGCGGTGAGCGCGAGTCGCGAAGGTTTGCAAAGGCGATTGTTCACGACCGCGCGCTGCGAAAATTTGAGACGACAAAGCAGTTGGCGGAATTGATTGAACGGCTTGCGCCGCGTCGTGGGAAAAAATCGCATCCGGCGACAAAGATTTTTCAAGCGCTGCGGATTGCAGTGAACGACGAAATTGGTTCTTTGAAACGCGGGTTGGCGGCGACGGCAAAAATTTTGAAACCGGGCGGGCGATTGGCGGTCATCACATTTCATTCGCTCGAAGACAGAGTTGTAAAAGAATTTGGCCGCGAGAAAACGCGCGATTATACGTTCAGCGGTGAAGTGGACGTGCCGGAATTACGGCGGCCACGCGTGCCGGAAATGAAGTGGATGAGTCGTAAGGCGATTCAGCCGGGCGACATTGAGTTGAAAGAAAATCCGCGCAGCCGCAGCGCGCAATTGAGAATTTTGGAAAAAATTTAATATGGCGAAAAATCGAAAAAATCAGTCGGCGGCGATCCGGTTTGGTCCGGCGCTAAAGGCGTTATTTTTGTGTTTTATGATTGCGGGTTCGGCTGTCGGTTACGTCTGGCAAAAAAGCCAGATTTACCAGCTTGGCCGGCAAATCCGACAGCGCGAAATTCGGCTGGCGCAGTTGCAAAATGACGACCAAAAATTTAACGACCAGCTTTCCATTTTGCGGTCGCCGATGATGTTGGACCGGCGCGTGCGGGAACTGAATCTTGGTCTCGTTCCGGCGCAACCGATGCAGGTCTGGCGGTTGCCGGAGCCTGCCGCCGCGTTGCCGGAAAATGAAAATTCAACACGCCAGTTTGCCGCGCGGCAAACTGACGGGATGACACCATAACCATGAATATTTTGGCCGCCGCTCGTGACGCCGTTGGTTGAGGAACCGATCGCCACGGGCGGCTGGCCTTTTGACAATGATCAAACGGCAGCAACAACTTAAGCGCGCGCTGGCATTGCTGGCGCTGGTCGTTCTTGCCTTCATCGGACTGGGATTCCGGCTCACGGATTTGCAGGTGTTGCGGCACGACGAACTGGCGAAGCTGGCGCAGAACAACACACAGCGCGAATTCTGGCAGTCGCCGCGCCGGGGCAACATTCTCGACATTCGCGGCAATTTACTAGCCACGAGTGTTGAGGTGAAAACGGTTTGCGCCGACCCGTCGCTCATCGGCAACCAGCAGGCGGTCGTGGCGCGCGCACTGGCACCACTGTTGCGGATAAATGAGAACGAGCTTTATCAGAAACTTTTTCCGTACGTTTCAAAAAATGAAAAAAACGAAACGGTCACGAACGGTCTGCATTACGTCCGGCTGCAAAAAAACGTTCCGGACGAGACCTGGCAAAAAGTTCAATTGACGATGAGCCAGCTTTCGTTCGGGCTGGACGAAAAGAAATTGCCGAAGTCCGACCGCGACTTTTTGCGCAATTTGCGGCAGAGTGCGATTTTTTCCGAGCCAGACCAGTTGCGCATTTACCCAAACGGCTCACTCGCCGCGCAGGCGCTTGGCTTCGCCACGCCGGATGAATTCAAAGTGGGCGACCATGTGGTTTCGCAACTTTCCGGGCGCGATGGCGTTGAACTCGCCTTGAATTCCGCGTTGAGCGGTGTCGCGGGCTGGCGCGTGACGGAAACGGATCGTCAACAGCATGAGTTGGTCGCATTGCGCGGCCAAGACGTGCAGGCGCGCGACGGATTGAACGCCGTTTTGACGATTGATTCCGTGATTCAAAACATCGTTGAAACCGCGCTGGCCGATGCGATGCAAAAACACACGCCCATCAGCATCACGGGTATCGTCATGCGTCCGCGCACGGGCGAAATTCTGGCGATGGCGACGCTGCCGAATTTCGATCCGAATAATCCCGGCGCGGTGCCCACCGACGCGCGCCGCAATCGAGTCATCAGCGACGTGATGGAACCGGGTTCAACTTTCAAAATTGTCGTCGTGTCCGGCGCGCTCAACGACGGCGTGGTGCATTTGAGCGATTCTTTTAATTGCGAGGAAGGGCACTTCGCCTATGCCGGGAGAATTTTGCACGATCACGAGCCGTTTGGAATTTTGACGACCGAGGGCATCATCACGAAATCGTCCAACATCGGCGCGGCAAAAATCGGAATCAAGCTCGGCGAAGACCGGCTTTACGATTACGTCTGCGATTTTGGTTTTGGCGAGCGGACTGGAATTCCACTGCCGGGTGAAGTCAGCGGCATTTTGCATCCGGTCAAGGATTGGAGCAAGGATTCCATCGCGCAAATTCCGATGGGTCACGGCGTGGCGGTGACGCGGTTGCAAATGGTCATGGCCATGTGCGCCGTGGCCAACGACGGCTGGCTCATGCGCCCGATGCTCGTGAAACGACTCGAAGACCACGCCGGTAATGTCGTTCAGCAATATGCGCCGCAGCGCGTCCGGCAGGTCGTCACTGATTCCACAGACAAGATGATGATCGAAGCGCTCAAAACCGTCGTAACGCCGGATGGCACCGCACCGGGCGCGGCGATGAAAGATTATGTTGTTGCAGGTAAAACTGGCACGGCACAAAAAGTCGAAAACGGCGTCTATGTTTCCGGCAAATATGCAGCATCGTTTCTTGGATTTTTTCCGGCGGACGATCCGCAAATTTGCATTTCCATCGTGATGGACGAACCGAAGGAAGGTTATTACGGCGGACAGGTTTGCGGCCCGGTGTTCAAGGAAATTGCCGAACGCTGCGCGAGTTATTTGAACATTCCGCCGGATGAAAATTTGCCACAACAAAATTCGCCGCCGCCAATGGTCGCAGCCGGAATTTCACGGCCAATGACAAATGCGCAGTAAAAATTTGAGTGGAAACACGATCTTTGAATTTTGTCATCGATGCCTGTGCAGCTGATATCCGGCGCGGGTCGGCTAAAACTCTGGTGAAAAATGTTTGCACCGATTCACGGCAGGCGAAGGAAGATGATTTGTTCTTTGCCATCAAAGGCGATCGCTTTGACGGCCACGATTTCTTGAACGAAGTCGCGGCCAAAGGCGTTGCGGCAGTTGTCGTGGAAAAGAAAAAAATTCCCGCGCAGTTGCCAGAATGTTCGGTGTTGGTCGTGGGCGACGCGCGCGTGGCGCTCGGAAGGTTGGCGTTGGCTTACCGGCGTGAATTTGATTTACCGATTGTTTGTGTCAGCGGCTCGAACGGCAAAACAACGGTGAAAGAATTGCTCGCTTCGGTTTTGCGCCAGAAATTTTCGGCATTGTGGAGCGAGGCGAGTTTCAATAACGACATTGGCGTGCCACTGACGCTGTTACGTTTGGAAAAATCGCATCAGGTCGCCGTGTTCGAAGCCGGCACGAATCATCCGGGCGAACTCGCGCCGCTCGTGAAAATGATCCAGCCGAAGTTCGGCGTTATTACGAACGTTGGCCGCGAGCATTTGGAATTTTTTGGTGATGTCGCGGGCGTTGCGCACGAGGAAGGCTGGCTCGCGGAACTTTTGTCGGTAGGCGGAAAACTTTTTGCAAACGGTGACAACGGATGGACGGACGAAATCGCAAGACGCACGAAAGCGAAAATTGTCCGTGTCGGGCTGAACGAGAAAAATGACTGGCGCGCGGGGAAAATACGGTTGGACAAAAATGGTTCGACTTTTCAAGTGCAAGCGCCGAAGGAAGAATTTTGCGGCGAATATCGGATCAATTTGCTGGGTCGGCATCAAGTGACGAATGCCTTGTTCGCGGTCGCGGTCAGTGAGGAACTTGGTCTGGACCGCGTTGAAATCCAGCGTGGCCTGGCCGAATGTCAACCACCGAAAATGCGTTTGCAGTTTTGGGAAGCGAACGGCGTGCGTGTGCTTGACGACGCTTACAACGCCAACGCGGACTCCACGATTGCCGCGCTCGAAACGCTGTGCGATTTGCCGTTGCAAGGCCGGCGTGTGGCGGTTCTGGGTGACATGGAAGAGCTTGGTGCGCAAAGCGAATTGGCGCACGCGGAAGTTGGCCGGCGCGCGGCGGAACTCGGCATCGGGCAATTGTTCACCGTCGGAAAAATGGCGGCGGTGACGGCAAATGCGGCGCGCAACGGGGGATTAAATCGCGTGATTGAATTTGAGGACGTCGAGGCGGCGGTGAAAGCGGTGAAGAATTTTCTGAAAACTGGCGATGTGGTTTTGCTGAAAGCGTCTCGGGCGTCGCGTTTGGAACGCATCGCCGAGACGCTAAAATCGGAAAAATCGTGAATCGAAAATGCTCTATTATTTAAGCCAGCATTTGTTGGATTGGTCGCACGGAACGATTTGGGAAAATCGGCTTTCGGCGTTGCGGCTTTTTCGCTATATCACGGTGCGCAGCGCGGGTGCGGCGATCACGGCGCTGATTTTAAGCTGGTGGCTCGGTCCAAGAATCATCCGCTGGCTGAAGCAATTGAAATTCGGCCAGGACTATGCGGACAAGGCCGAGGAGGCGGGCGGTCTTGGCGCGCGCGTTTTGAGCAAAAAGGGAACGCCGACGATGGGCGGAGTTTTAATTGTTACAGTGCTGGTTTTCTCAACAATGATTTGGGCGCAATGGAACGCGCTGGTGGAATTGACGCTGCTTTCGATTTTGGTTTTGTCGGGTTTGGGTTTTTATGATGATTACGCAAAAATCATCCAGCAAAGCGGCGGCGGCACTCCACCGCGGCTGAAATTGTGGGTGCAAATTTTATTGGCCACTTTCATCGGTGTGTATTTATGGTTGACGCCTTCGACGAGCAGGCTGGTTTCGGAAATCATGGTGCCGTTTTGCAAATATCCGGTGGCAATGAACGCAAGTTGGATTGGTTTGTTGATTGTGGTCCTGACAATTGTTGGAAGCTCCAACGCGGTGAATTTAACAGACGGTCTCGACGGTCTGGCGATTGGCTGCACGTTGATTGTCGGGTTTGTGTTTTTGTTCTTCACCTATCTGGCGGGCAACGTGAAGGCGGCGGCTTATTTACAAATTCCTTATGTCAGCGGCTCGGGTGAACTGACCGTGTTTTGCGCGGCGCTCATTGGCGCGGGTCTTGGATTTTTATGGTTCAATTGCCATCCGGCGCAAGTGTTCATGGGCGATACGGGGTCGCTCGCGCTGGGTGGCGCGTTCGGCATCATCGCGGTTCTGATTCATCAGCCATTCGTGCTGATGATTGCGGGCGGAGTGTTCGTGCTGGAAGCGGTTTCGGTAATGCTGCAAACCGGTTGGTTTCGGTTCACGCGAAAATATTACGGCACGGGCCGGAGAATTTTTTTGATGGCGCCGTTGCATCATCATTTCGAGAAAAAAGGCTGGTATGAATCGCAAGTGGTGATGCGGTTTTACATTTTGTGCGTGCTGTTCGCGGTGATCGCGCTGGCCACGCTGAAGTTGAGGTGAAAAATGACGCTAGTATGGGATAAAAATGAAATTGGAAACAGGCGCTTTGCTCCTTGCGCGCGCCCGGTTCCGCTGCTAAACTTTTTTTCGGGAATAGTGGTGCGCGCGATGGTCCAAAAGATGCTGCCAATCCAGTTTAGCGATAGGAAATCAGGCGAATTTTGTCGTGATGTTTTCAGTCCGGTGCCGCCGAATAAATTTAATTTAACACGTTGTGGAATTTTTCGAGGGAAGATTTTGCAGCGTAAAAATCAAAACCAAAAAATAAAAAAACAGACCTCGAAGAAAGGACGCAATCCGCGCCAAACTCAATGAACAATCCGAATCCATTCGTTCCCAAAGGCTCGCTGTTGGAAGAGCAAAGCAAACGTCGCTCCCGCATGAAGCTCGGCGTCTTCTGCGTGCTGGCAGTGAGCGTCACAGGTCTTATGGCCATGCTCATCCAGGGCTGCAAGCGCGAGACGCAAACTGCCGATAACACGGACAATTCTGCTTCGACGGTTGACACCAATGTGGCGACGATGGATACGAATCCACCGTCAATGGAAGCCTCGAATCCGCCGGTGGTTGCGACGAACCCGCCGCCGATGGTGGCACCGGCTTCGGTGACTGCACCTGAACCCACGACGACGGAATATGTTGTGGTCAAAGGCGACACGCTCGGGAAAATCGCCAAGAAAAATAGCGTGACGCTCAAAGCGTTGGAAGCGGCCAACCCCGGAATTATTCCGACCAAATTAAAAGTCGGACAAAAACTTTCGATTCCGGCTTCGTCGGGCAACGAGACCGCGCCTTCAGCGATCGGTGCTTCAACTTCCAGTGACATGAGTGGCGGCGAAGGGATCTACACGGTTAAATCCGGCGACACCTTAAGCAAAATAGCGAAAGCGCATGGCGTGACTGTCAAAGCGCTTGAGTCGGAAAATAATCTGTCCACGACCAAAATCAAAGTCGGGCAGAAATTGAAAATTCCAGCGAAAGCCGAACCTACAACTCCCGCGCCCGCTGCAACGCCGACCACAACTCCTGCGCCAAGCGGACAGTAAGTGCCGGTTGAATTGAAGCCGGCGTTTTGCGGTGTTGAAATGAAAGTCGCCGTCACAACATTGGCGTTTTGCGTCGCTGCCCTGCTGGCGCTGGGGATGGTCATGCTTTACAGCTCAATGATGACGGCACCGGCCGGGGCACACGACCTGATGCTGCAACTTATCTGGTGCGGTTTGGGTTTCGCGCTGTGCGTGACGGCGACGGCCCTCGACTATCAACTGCTGAAAAAACTCGCGTGGCCGATTTTTGCTCTGGCGTTGCTTTTGCTCGCGGCGGTGTTCGTGCCATTTATTGGCCATGCGAGTCATGGCGCGCACCGATGGATTGGTCGCGGCCATTTCACCGTCCAACCGTCTGAATTTGCCAAAGTTGCGCTTGTCATCATGCTCGCGTGGTATGGCGACCGTCATCAGCGACAAATGCAAACCTTGAAACGTGGAATTTTTTTTCCAGTCGCAATCATCGGCGGCGTCCTGGTTTCAATTTTCGTCGAACCTGACCGCGGCCAGACAATTTTATTGGCTGCCGTCAGCGGCGCGATGTTGTTGATTGCGGGCGTTCAATGGAAAAAAATTATTCCACCTGTTTTATTGGCGGCGGCGGCTTTGGCATTCTCACTTTTCCACGACTCCATGCGCAAAGGCCGCATTTTGGCATGGCTGCATCCAGACGCGCACGCGGGCGGTGCCGCGCTTCAGGCGCATCAAGCCATGATCGGACTTGGCTCCGGCGGTTTGACCGGGCTTGGCCTTGGCAACGGACTTCAAAAAAACGGCTACCTGCCTGAAATTCAAACCGATTTTATTTTTGCAAACATTGGCGAAGAATTGGGTTTGATTGCAACGCTCCTCGTCGTGCTTGCATTTGTCATCATCGCCATTTGCGGAATTTACATTGCCCTTCGCTCGCGCGACACGTTCGGTTTTTTGCTCGCGGCGGGAATCACATTTTTAATCAGCCTGCAAGCGGCCATTAACATCGGCGTCGTCACCAGTGCGTTGCCGAACAAAGGCCTGCCGCTGCCGTTCATCAGCTACGGCGGCTCCAATTTGATCGCGATGCTGTCGTGCGTCGGAATTTTGTTCAGCATCGCGCGGCACGCGCCCGCGCGCGAAAAAATTTCCAGGCCCGCCGAAATTAACGACAATCCCTTCGCTGCGAGAGCAACATGATTTCGTCCGAAACAAAAACGCCATTCGTCGCCATCGCCTGCGGCGGAACGGGCGGACATCTCTTTCCGGGACTCGCCGTCGCTGAAGAATTGAAAAAACGCGGCTGCAAAATCGGCCTGCTCATTTCGCCAAAAGACATTGACCAGCAAGCCGTTAAATCCGCGCATGATATGGAAATTTTCACGCTGCCCGCCGTCGGCCTGCAAAATCGGAATTATTTTTCATTCGCGCGCAGTTTTTGGAATTCATTTTGCGCCGCCCGAAAAATCTTCAAGCAACACAAACCCGACGCAGTTCTTGCGATGGGCGGTTTCACCAGCGCGCCGCCAATTCTTGCCGCGCGAAAATTCGGCGCGAGAACGTTTCTGCACGAATCCAACACCGTTCCCGGACGCGCCAACCGTTTTCTCGCGCGGTTTGTGGACGAAACTTTCGTCGGATTTCCCGAAGCCGCCGCAAGATTACGCACGAAAAAAGTTTCTATCACCGGCACTCCAGTTCGTCCGCAATTTCAACCATGCGATGCCGCCGAATGCCGCGTTGCGCTTGGAATTGACCCGAATCTTCCGACGATTTTGGTGGTGGGCGGCAGTCAGGGCGCGAGCGGATTGAATGAAATGATTTTGTCCGCGCTGCCATTGCTCGCGGAGAAAAATTGGCAATGGTTGCATCTCACCGGCACGAACGATTTTGAAAAAGTGAAAGCTTGTTATGCCGTGCAAAAAATCGAGGCCGTCGTGAAACCGTTTCTCGCAGAAATGGATTTGGCGCTAGGCGCGTCGACGGTTGCCGTGAGCCGTTCTGGTGCGTCGTCACTGGCGGAAATCGCAGCGATGCGGCTGCCGTCACTTCTGGTGCCGTATCCGACGGCGGCGGACAATCATCAATTTTTCAATGCGATTGCATTTGAAAAAAACGGCGCGGCAAAATTGCTTCAACAAAAAAGCTCAACGCCGAAAAAAGTTGCCGCGATTTTGAGTGAACTCGTCGAAAACGAAACCATGCGTTCACAAATGCAAGCCGCTCTCGCGCAATGGCACGCGCCGTGCGCGGCGGAACAGATCGCGGAAAACATTTTGAGCGCGATCGAGCGACAACAAGAAAAGGCGGCGCAGTCAAAAGCGCAGACTTGTGCCTGTGGTCAAGCGCATGGCCGGGCAAGACACGCCCATTGAACGATGACGCCGACCGCTGACATTTTAGAGAATCCGATGCGAACTAAAAAAGACATCGCGGATGAAATCGCCGACCGCGTTTCGCGCGCGACGGTGATTCGTCGCGATGAGCCGCTGGCGAAGCACACGACGTTGCGCGTTGGCGGACCGGCAGATGTTTATGTCGAACCGGCGTCGGAGGAAGATTTGGCGAACGTCGTGAAATTTTGCGGTGAACGCGCAGTTCCATTTTTCATTCTCGGTCGCGGTTCGAATCTGCTCGTGCGCGACGGCGGATTTCGCGGTGCGGTGATTTGTCTGTCGCAACCGAATTTCAGCAGGATTGAGATTGTCGGCGAGCGGTTGCGTTGCGGTGCGGGCGCGAAATTAAAAAATGTTTCGGTCGAGGCGAAGCGGAGCAATTTGAGCGGCGTGGAATTTCTGGAAGGCATTCCCGGCAGCGTCGGCGGTGCGTTGCGTATGAACGCGGGTGCAATGGGCGGTGCGACGTTCGATGTTGTCGAGTCGGTGCGCGTGATGGATTTTGATGGAAATGTGCGCGAACTCGCGCCGAATGAAATGTCGGTGGAATACCGCTGCTGCGCCACGTTGAAAAATAACATCGCGCTGGGTGCAATTTTCAAGTGCAAAACTTTGCCGCGCGCGGAAATTGAAAAGCGCATGAAGGCGTTCAGCGAGAAACGCTGGGGATCGCAGCCGGCCGCGCCGAGCGCGGGTTGCATTTTCAAAAATCCCGGCACAATTCCGGCGGGCAGGCTGGTGGACGAACTGGGATTGAAAGGCGCGCGCGTGGGCGGCGCGGTGGTTTCCGCCGAGCATGGCAATTTCATCGTGAACGACAGCAAGGCGACGGCGCGCGACGTTTTGGAATTGATTTCAATCTTGAAGGCCAAAGCCAGGGCCGAACGCGGAATTGAATTGCACACGGAAGTCGAAATCATCGGCGAAGAAATTTTATGAAAATGATACAATTCATATTTTGCTTTTTGTTGGCAATGTTCCTTTGTGGATTTGGATGTTCCTCATCGAAACCAACTCCTGATCCGTTGGCCGGCTGGCAATTGGAATTTAAGGAGCAACCTAATCAGGCAACAGTCAACGATTATCAAAATTACATCCAACAACTACCACCACAAGAAAGACAATTAGCTACAGTTGATGAATGGTTGAAAGATGAAACAGGTCGGCATGCCATCTTGATTACAGTTGGTTTGAACTTCACAAATTGGCGGCACGTTTTGATTTACGACAAAGACAATAAACGGACTAAGACAATAAAATACGCAGATGGCCACTCTGCGAGTTGAGATATAAAATTTAATTTTATTAATTCAGTCTGAAAATGGTTCAACGATTAAAAATTGTGGTGATGCTCGGCGGCCCAAGCGCCGAGCGCGAAGTGTCGTTGCGTTCGGGCGCGGGCGTGGTGAAGGCGTTGCGTTCGCTCGGTCACACGGTTTTTGAGATTGATCCCAAAACGCCGGACTGGATTTTGCCGCCGGACACGGATGTCGTGTGCCTCGCGCCGTTGCACGGCACTTACGGCGAGGACGGCACGGTGCAGCGGCAGCTTGCGCAACTCGGCGTGCTTTACACGGGCTGCGATGCCGAATCGAGCCGGGTTGCATTTGATAAAGTTTTGACGAAGCAAAAGTGTATTGAAGCCGGAGTGCCGACGGCGCGATTCGTGGTGATGGATTCGCCGAAGGCAAGCTGGCCGATGGGTTGGAATCCGCCGGTGGTGCTCAAGCCGGTGCGTCAGGGTTCGAGTGTCGGCCTGCAATTCGTCGGGCGCGTCGAGGAATGGGGCAAGGCGCTTGCGGAGGCGATGCGTTTTGATTCGGAAGTTTTGGTCGAGGAAAAAATCGTCGGGCGCGAGACGACGGTCGGGATTTTGGATAGCGAGGCATTGCCGATTGTTGAAGTTCGTCCGAAAGCCGGCGCTTATGATTATCGGAACAAATATACGGCGGGCAACACCGAGTATTTTTGTCCGGCGGATTTTGATTCGGACACAACAAAAAAAATTCAAGTTGCCGCGCTCGGCGCGTTTCATGCAATTGGCGGGCGCGATTACGCGCGTGTGGATGTGATGGTGTGTGCGGATGGTTCGCCGGTCGTGCTGGAAGTCAACACGTTGCCGGGCATGACGGAAACGAGTTTGCTGCCGAAAGCGGCGGCGGCGGCGGGTTTGAGTTATGCGGAATTGTGTCAGCGGATGATTGATTTGGCGTTGAAAAGAGCTAAAGAACACAAAAGCAGAACGAAAATAGCAGCTGTTGCAGTTGCTTGAATTTTCTTTGCGGATTCTGTGTCTTTAGCGGCTTAAAAAATTATGTGGTTTAAACGCGAACAAAAAAACCGGCGATTGAATCGCGGGCACGTGCTCGATGTGAAGCTGCGCTCCGATCAGGTCCGTGCCACGCGCACGAGGCTGGCGGCGATTGCATTTGGCGTCCTGTTTGGCACGGTATTCGGACTTTATCTGCTCTGGCGCACGGGCGAGTGGGCGCTGGACAAATTTGTTTATGAAAATTCCGAGTTCGCGATCCAAAATATCCAGGTGCAGACGGATGGCGTGATCGCGCCGGATCAACTGCGTCGCTGGTCGGGTGTGAAGCTTGGCGCAAATCTCATTGCGCTTGATCTGGCTTCCGTGAAACGTAATCTCGAACTTGTCTCGACGATTGATTCCGTTTCCGTCGAACGCGTTTTGCCGCGCACGTTGAAAATTCGCGTGACGGAACGCGAACCGGTTGCGCAAGTAAACGTGCCGCGCGCGGACACATCGGGCGGAATTTCCATTTCAGTTTTTCAACTGGATGCCGGTGGCGTGGTGATGCAGCCGCTCGACCCGCGTTTGTGCGTGGTTCCGTTGTCGCAGATCAACGAGCAATTGCCCGTGATCACGGGGCTGAACATTTATCAATTACAGCCGGGTCATCGCGTGGAATCGCCGCAGGTGCAGGCGGCGTTGCGACTGGTCGGCGCGTTCGATCATTCGCCGATGGCGGGGTTGGTGGATTTGCGGCGCATTAACGTTTCATCGCCGCAAATTATCGTCGCAACGACGGGGCAGGGCAGCGAAATTACTTTCGGTCTGGAAAATTTGGAGCAACAATTACGGCGTTGGCGCGGCATTTACGATTTAGGACAGAGCAAAAATAGAATCATTGCGTCGGCTGATCTGGCGGTGGCGAACAATGTCCCGGTTCTCTGGATGGAACCGGGCGCTGCGCCGGGCATGACGCCAAAAGCGGTCAACCCTGCACACACCCGGAGGAAAAATGTTTGACGATGCAAACATCATTGTCGGTCTGGAAATCGGCACGTCGAAAGTCTGCGCCGTGGTCGGCGAACAAAGCGCCGACGGCGCGCTGAACATCATCGGCCTCGGCCAGTCGCGTTCGCGCGGCGTGCGCAAGGGCGAGATCGCCGACGCGCCGATGGTCGAAGAAGACGTGCGCAACGCCATCGTCGAGGCCGAGCAGATGGCCGACGTGGAAATCCGCAATGTTTATCTCGGCGTCACCGGCGCGCACATTCGCGGCTTCAACAATCGCGGCGTTCATCCGGTCGTTTCCGCCGATCGCGAAATTTCCGACGACGATGTTCAGGACGTCGTCAAAAACGCGAAGGCTATTAATTTGCCGAACGAAAACACCGTCGTTCACGCGATCCGGCAGCATTTTTTCGTGGACGGCCAGGACGGCGTGACGAATCCCGTCGGGATGCTCGGCTCGCGGCTTGAAGTGGATGTCCATGTTGTTCACGGCCACACGAACCGCTTGCAGAACGCCATCCGCCTCGTCAAAGGATTGCAACTCGAAGTGGACGAAATTGTTTTCAACGGCCTTGCGTCGTCGCTCGCGTTGCTGTCCGGCGAGCAAAAGGAATTGGGCGCGCTCGTGATTGACATCGGCGGCGGCACGACGGATTACGTCGTTTATTCCGACGGCGTCATCAAGCACACCGGCGTGCTGGCGATCGGCGGCGATCACGTTTCCAACGATCTGGCCTACGGATTGAAAGTGCCGTTGAGCCGCGCGGAAAAATTGAAGCTCGAACACGGCTCGGCGCTCGTGGACGACGCGGTCAAAGGCCGGACCGTCACCATCACGAATGAGCTCGGCCTGCCGCTCAAGACGATCAACGTCGAGCATCTGCAACGTATCATGTCGTTGCGGCTGGAGGAAATGTTCCAGCTTATTACGCAGGATTTGGAGCAGGCCGGACTGGCGGATTATTTGCGCGCGGGAGTTTTTCTTTGCGGCGGCGGCGCGCGCGTTCCGCAAATCACGAAACTCGCCGAACCAATTTTGCAGATGCCCGTTTCGCTCGGCCAGACCAATTCCGTCAGCGGCCTCAAGTCCGCGCTCGACCAGCCGGAATTTGTCACCGCCATCGGCCTCGCGAGATTCGGCTCGTTCAAAAATCGCAAACGCGAAAACAAAACGTCGTTCACCCGGGGAATCAAAAGCACCATCACCAGCATTTTGCGCCGTTGATAAATTTGATCCATTATGAAAGTCAAAACAGAAATCCAAATACCGGTGCTGGAATCAGGCCGGACGCGCATGATAAAAATCTTCGGCGTCGGCAGCGCGGGCGTGAGTCTGCTCGATGCGTTGAACGGCGAGGAATTCGCGGGTGCCGGTTTTGTCGCGATCAACACGGATGCGTCGCCGCTGGCCGCGTCGTCCGCGACGGTAAAAATTCATCTGGAAACAAAATTGATGCGCGGTCTCGGGACCGGCGGTGATCCCGAACGCGGTCGCGCGATTGCCGAGGAACAATTTTCCACATTAAAAACCGCGAGCGAAGGCGCGGATGTCGTTTTGATTGTCGCTGGTCTAGGCGGTGGCGCCGGCAGCGGTATCAGCCCTGTACTCGCACGCGCGGCGAAGGAAACCGGCGCGCTTGTGCTCGTATTTGCGACGCTGCCATTTTTGTGCGAAGGCAACCGCCGCCAGCAGCAGGCGCAGCAAAGTCTGGAGCAATTAAAATCCGTTGCCGATGGCGTCGTCTGCCTGACGAATCAGAAAGTGTTCAAGTTGATTGACGAAAACACGAGCGTGCTTGACACGTTCCGCATCACCGGCGGTTTGCTTATCGAAGGAATTCGCGGCGTCTGGCAATTGCTTACGCGACCGGGCTTGATTCAGATTCACTTTGACGATTTGTGCGCGCTCGTCCGCGACCGTCATTCCGAAAGCGTGTTTGCTTCGGTTGAAGCTGCCGGTGCGGGACGTTCGCGCGAAGTCGTGGAAAAATTGCTCGCGCATCCGCTGCTAGACGAAGGCCGCGCACTGGCCGAATCCGACGCCGTGCTGGTGAGCCTGGTGGGCGGGAAAGATTTGACGATGGCCGAGGTCAACCGTGTGATGGAACAAATCAGCCGCCAGTGCGAACGCGCGGAAATCATCATGGGTGCGGTGATGGATGCGACGTTGAAAAACCGGCTGTCCGTGACTGTGATTGCCGCGCGGCACAATCCCGTTGCGAAAACGGAAATGACGGGCGATTCATCTGAACCATCGGCTGCGCGCGGGGCGACTTCGCGAAGCGGGGTGCGTTCAATTCCGCCGGCTCCTTCGTTCACGGCCGAACAGCGCGAACAAATGGTTGCGCGTCATTCTTCCGGTGGCCGCAGCCGTCGCAACAGTTCCAAAATGCTCCAGGCGCAACTGCCGCTGGCGATTGTTTCCAAAGGCCGTTTCGACAAAAGCGAGCCGACGATTCATAAGGGCGAAGACCTCGACATCCCGACTTACATCCGTCGCGGCGTAGCGTTGAATTAAACATCCTTGCGTGGAAACAGCGGCGTGGGTTCACCAATTGCGTGGCCGGATTTTAATTTGCCCCAAACTGTTTCGGAAAATTTATCCGGCGTTTCGCTCAAGCCAAGTTGCGAATAAATTTTCACTGCCGTTTCCGGCAAAAACGGCCAGAGCAAAACCGCCAGCACGCGGCACGTCTCGGCGAGATTGTAGAGAACTTCATCAAGCCGCTGCGCCTGCGCCGGGTCTTTCGCCAGTTTGAACGGCGCGGTTTGGTCAACGTATTGGTTCGCGCGCGTGACGAGCGACCAGATGCTTTGCAGCGCGGCTTGAAGCTGATTTTGTTTGAGCAACGCACGCGTTTCGTCCGCGGCCTTTGCCGCATCGGCGGAAAGTTCTTCGGACTTGGCGGGCACAAAGCCATTGCGATAACGCTTGAGCATCGAGAGCGAACGGTTCACCAAGTTTCCCAAACCATTTGCAAGTTCGGCCTGATAACGTGATTTGAATCCGCTTTCGGTCCAATTTCCATCCGGTCCGATATCAAGTTCGCGCAAAACATAAAAACGAAATGCGTCCACACTCCACTCGTTGATGATCGCAATTGGGTCAACAACATTGCCGGTGCTTTTGCTCATTCTTTGTCCATCCTTCTGCCACCAGCCGTGAACGAGAATTTGTTTCGGCAACGGCATGCCCATCGCCTTGAGCATGATCGGCCAATAGACGGCGTGAAATTTTAAGATGTCCTTGCCGATGACATGGATGTCCGCAGGCCAAAGTTCAACTGACGGATGCGCATTTGGGATGCTGATGTAACTTACCAGCGCGTCGAACCAGACATAAGTGACGAAATTCACGTCGAAGGGTAGGGGAATTCCCCAATTCAAACGCGCCGCCGGTCGCGAGATGCACAAATCTTCGAGCGTGTTGTTTTTGAGAAAGCCGAGAACCTCATTGCGCCGATAATTTGGCGCGATGAACTCTGGATTTCGTTCGATATAATCAATCAGCCATTGCTGCTGCGCGCCGAGTTTGAAATAATAATTATCTTCCTTGAGCTCGACGACTTCGCCATAGCTCGCGTCAAATTTTCCATCGGGCAAACGATCTTTCTCGGTGAGAAAAGTCTCTTCCTTTGCTGAATAAAATCCCTTGTAAGTCGTTTTGTAGAAATGTCCGGCATCGTTGAGCTTGGACAAAATCGCCCGGACAAATTCTTTGTGGCGCGGTTCGGTCGTGCGGACAAAATCGTCGTTCGTCAGCTCCAGTTTTTTCGCAAAACCTTTCCAGTCCGCCGCAAGTTCGTCGCAATAAGTCTGCGGATTTTTTTTCTCGGCTTGTGCGGCTTGCTGGACTTTCTGGCCGTGTTCATCAAGGCCGGTCAGAAAAAAAACTTCCTGCCCCAAACTTCGCCGTGCGCGCGCGATGACGTCCGCGACGATTTTTTCGTAGGCGTGGCCGAGATGCGGCTGGCCGTTGACGTAATCAATCGCGGTGGTGATGTAAAACCGTTTGCTCATTGTCGAATCGCCAGTGTGGCGCACAAATAGCGCAAAGGCAATCTCGCTTGCAGCGGAAAGCTCTCATGCTATTATATTTTTCGGCTGTTGCGGAACACCAGCCGCGAATTAAAACCGCATGACACCCGAACTTTCAAACTTTGCCGCGCGCTTGCGCGAATTAATTTCCCATCCGCAATTTGAAATTGGCAACCGGCAATTTTCTGAACTCGCCCTCGAACTTTTCACGTTGCAATTCCAAAATAATTTTGCTTATCGGAAAATTTGCGAGACCCGCCGCCTGATGCCGCAGGTCGTCGAATATTGGACGCAAATCCCATCCGTGCCGACAGGCGCGTTCAAGGAATTGGAACTGACTTCGCTCGCGCCGGACGCACGCGCTGCCGTTTTCCATTCCAGCGGCACGACCGGGCAAAAACGCGGCCGCCATTTTCACAACGCCGAATCACTGGCGATTTATGAAGCGTCGCTCTGGAAATGGTTTCAACTTCATTTTGGCGATGCGGGCGAACTTGTCTTTCTGACGCCGAACCAAAATGCCGCGCCGCATTCCTCGCTGGTCCATATGTTTGAAATCGTGCGGCGGAAATTCGTTCTGCAGGAATCAGCTTTCACAGGAGTTATTTCTGCTGATGGCTCCTGGACAGTCAATTTCGCTGTGACCATTCAAAAGTTGGAGACCGCCAGCGACACAGCAAAACCGCTGACGTTGCTTGGAACAGCTTTTTCGTTTGTGCATCTGCTGGATTATCTGGCGGAAAACAATTTACAGTTCCAATTACCGGAAAATTCGCGCGTGATGGAAACTGGCGGCTACAAAAACCGCTCGCGCACGTTGCCGAAAGCGGAATTACACGCGCTTATCACGAAGCACCTTGGCATCGCGCCGGACAACATAATCTGCGAATACGGCATGAGCGAGTTGAGTTCACAGGCTTACGATTCCGAAATTCAAAATTCCGAACGGCAGTTCCATTTTCCGCCGTGGGCGCGCATGCAAATCATCTCGCCGGAAACGGAACGCGAAGTCCGCGAGGGTGAAAGTGGATTGATCCGCGTTTTTGATTTGGCGAACGTATTTTCCGTTGCGGCAATCCAGACGGAAGATTTGGGAATCCGCCGTTGCGATGGATTTGAATTGACTGGCCGCGCACAATTCGCCGAATCGCGCGGCTGTTCGCTGATGACCGCATGAACCTGCCAAATTATTTTCTCGCCGATCTGCCGCCGGAAGCGGTGCTGTCGTCTGCGATGATTGCGGAAGCATGCCAGACATTGAAGCGCAATCGCGAGCGTTACTTGGCGAATCGCTCGACCGAAAGTCTGATAAAAGTTTTGACCGATGTGGCGGATGGCTGGTTGCAGGTGGAAAATCCGTTCCGCAAACTTGCGCTGGAACTGGGTCCGGCGCAAACCGGTTTCTCCCGCGAAACATTGGCGCGCGGATTGGACAATTTTTTCAATCAATTCACGCGCGAAAATTTTCACACGCTGCTGGTGCAGGAATTTGGCGACGCGAGGCGGCTTGACGCCATGATTGCGACGAGTGCCAATCAAAAACAAAGCCGCATGACAATTATCAACGCCCCGGAATTTCAGGTTCACATCACGGCGGGCAACATTCCAAATCCGACGCTGACGAGCATTATTTTCAGTTTGCTGTTGCGCTCGGCGCAGTTTGTGAAATGCGCAAATGGCGCGGCATGGCTGCCGCGATTGTTTGCACACTCGATTTACAACGCGGACGCGAAACTTGGTGCGTGTCTGGAAATCGCCGAATGGAGTGGCGGCAATATGGATCTTGAAAATGTTTTGTTTGCCGAAGCGGATTGCGTGACTGCGACAGGTGACGACGAAACACTTGCCGCGATTCGCCCGCGCCTGGCTATTGCAACCCGATTCCTCGGCTACGGTCATCGCGTCAGTTTTGGTTTTGTGGCGCACGACGTTTTGCATGGTTCGCTCGCAAAAAAAAATGTCGCGGCCGCGGTGGACGGCATCGTCGCTTGGAATCAACTCGGCTGTCTTTCGCCGCATGTCATTTACGTTCAACTTGGCGGCGAGATTTCGCCGGAACATTTCGCGCAATTGCTCGCGGAAGAATTGGAACGTCGTGAACAAACCGAGCCACGCGGCGAATTGCCGGTGGAACACGCGGCGGCGATTGCGTCGCGTCGCAGCATTTACGAAGTGCGCGCGGCGCATTCACCGGAGACGACACAGCATTGGCGCAGCAAAGATTCGACGGCGTGGACGGTGGTTTATGAAGCCGATGCGCGTTTTCAACTTTCGTGTTTGAACCGCTTCATTTACGTCAAGGGTGTTGCTGATTTGAAGACGGCTTTGGAAAATGCCGACGGCGTTCGCGGAAAAGTTTCGACGGTTGGAATTGCTGCGCCCGGGGATAAAATAAATGAAATCGCAACCCAACTGGCGCGCTGGGGCGCGACGCGGATTTGTCCGCTCGGCCAGATGCAGAATCCGCCGCTGACGTGGCGGCATGACGGCCGGCCGGCGCTGGGCGATTTGATTGCCTGGACGGATTTGGAATTATGAAAATGGAATTAAGAAAATCGTTTCAGTTTGAAGCGGCGCATTTGCTGCCTCATTTGCCAAAGGCACATAAATGTCGCCGTTTGCACGGGCACAGTTTTAAAGTGGAGATTGTCGTGGCAGGCGCGTGCGATAAGAAACTCGGCTGGCTGATGGATTACGCGGATATTTCCGCTGCGTTCAAGCCAATTTTTGAAAAACTAGACCACAATTATCTGAACAAAATTTCCGGCCTCGAAAATCCGACGAGTGAAATTGTCGCGGTTTGGATTTGGAAAAAGCTGAAACCGAAATTGCCGCTGCTCACGGAAGTCATTGTGGCGGAAACTTGCACGGCGCGCGCGGTTTATCGCGGCGAATAAACCATGTTTGTGCCTGTTAACGGGTCTTGCGGAATGGCTTTGAGATAATCCGGCACCAAATCGGCGAGACTCACGGGCGGTTTGCCTTTGTCCAATTCGTAAGCGCGAGTAGCGAGGTCAATTATTAACTGCTTCGTTTTCGTTTGTTGCTCTTGGAATTTTTGTTCGGCTTTTTGAAAAGCTTTTTCCAACGATTTATGGCTCATCAGTCTCGCAATTTCGTAACGAGTTCCTGTGAAAGTTCTGCGCGACCAATTATTTTCTTGCTGAATGACTTCGTTCCAAGTTTGTCTTTGAGAGTCGAGAGTTTCCAAAGTTGCAGTAGTTTCGCGACAGGAATTGGCATCGAGTTGTGGAAGTAGTTTTTGCAGATCGCTTGTTCCAATGGCTTCAATCGCCGTTCCTACGAGTTGGTCAATTAAAACTCCGCCGCGTGACGATTCGTTGCCCAGATGAATTACGTCCAAATAAGATTTGGCATCCTCGTTCGGGCGATTTTCCATTTCCGCCAGCTTGCCTTCAATTACAAAAGCCTGCGCCAGCTTTTTTAGATCAGCCAAATCGGAAAGATGATTTTCGATGTAGGTTTTGGAAAATTGAACCGGTACGCGACAATCGTTGCTCAAACCGGTACGGGCGAGTGCCAGAGCTTCGGCGTTCGCTGTGGTCGTTTCGCGTAATTGCTCGCGATTCATTTTGTCGTAATTCCCAGTGTTTGTAGAAACCATTTCTCCGGCTTTCACAAAATCATCGTAGCCATTTGGATTCGGCAGCGGTTGAATCGGCAGGAGCGGGCCGACAACTTGGGAAACCAAAAAGCCGATCAGGACGACAAACGGAAACGCTAGAATGAAAAGCACAATAAGCCGGTTGCGTGTTTTCAAGGTCATGCTGGCGGCAGGGTTTGCAAAAAATCTGCCGGCGTCAATCATTCAGATGTTGACGAGGCTGCCCGAATTGATTTAACGAATGGTGTTCGATTTGAGGTGATTTATGGATAATCCGACAAATGTCCCGGCAAATTCAGGCGGCGCGCTCGCGTGGAAAGATAAACTCATCGAATATGTCATCAGTCATGCCGGCGCACTGGTTTCGGCGCTGGTCGTGGTGGTGGTGGGTTTAATCGCCGCGCGTTGGATCGGTAAATTTCTGGACAGTCGGCTAAGTCGCAAGTCAATGGAGCCGCCGATGCGAATACTCATTGTGCGCATCGTGCGATTGCTGATTTTTGTCATGGCATTGGTCGTCGCGCTCGGCACGGCGGGAATGGATGTTACGGCATTGATCGCGGGCATCGGCGTGGCGGGCGTGGGTATCGGACTGGCGGTGCAGGGCGTGCTGGGCAATCTGGTCGCTGGATTGACGATTATTTTTACCAAACCGTTTCGGGTGGGCGAATACATAGAAGTCGCCGGTGTGAGCGGGCAGGTGGAACACATCGAATTGTTTTCCACGATGCTTCTGCATGCCGATAAATCGCACGTCATGGTTCCCAACCGGAAACTCGTCGGCGAAATTCTACACAACTACGGCCACATCCGGCAGCTTGATTTGAGCGTCGGCGTGGCCTACGGAACGGACATCGCCAGCGCGCTGAAAATCATCCGCGACATTCTTGCCGCCAATGCCCGCGTTCTCAAAGACCCGGCTCCCGTCACGGGCATCGCCGCCTTGGGCGATTCGTCTGTCCAAATCATGATCAAACCATGGACGGCAGTGGCGGATTACAACCCGGCGCAGGTGGAAATTTACGAGGCAGTTTTGAATCAATTCCGCGCGAATAAAATTGAAATTCCCTTCCCGCAACGCGAAGTGCGGTTGCTCGACAAAAACTAGTTGCGCGACCACTTAAGTTTTGGCGTGATAAATTTCACCGTGGATTTTCGCCAGTGCCTTTGCCAGCGCGTCCCAATCGGATTCGTTCGTTTCCCAGCCGCTGCTGAAACGCAACACGCGATGCGCCTCCGCCGGTTTGAAATGCATCGCGGCCAGAACATGTGAGGGCTCTTCTTTTCCGGTCGTGCAGGCCGAGCCTGTTGAGACAGCAAAGCCGGCCTTGTCGAGTTTTGAAAGCCAGCGCAATTGCGCGCCTTCGGGCATCAACGCGGAAACTGTGTTCCATAATCGCGGCGATTTTGCCCCCACGATGGTTGCGCCCGGCAATTCCCGCAAAAGTTGTTTCTCAAAATTCTCGCGCCACACGCCGCGCAAAATATGCTGGCTGTTCGCCATTTGTTGTTCGCGGATTTCCAGTGCGGCCATCATCGAAAGAATCGTGGCGACATTTTCTGTTCCAGCGCGGACGCCTTGCTCCTGCTTGCCGCCGACGAGCAGCGGTGTGATATGGCTCTTGTGCGGAATTTTCAGGAAGCCGATGCCGCGCGGCCCGCCGAATTTGTGTGCCGCACCGCTGACAAAATCGCATTGTCCCAAATCCTTCGCGGGCATTTTGCCGAGCCACTGCACGGCGTCGGTGAAGAACGGAACTTCGTAGCTCTGACAGATGGAAAGAATTTCGCGCCACGGTTGAATCACGCCGGTTTCATTGTTCGCGGTCATGACGCCGACAAGGCCGGGTCGCGTGTCGGTAAGTTCGGTCGTGAGCCAATCCAAATCAATCACGCCGTCGTGCGTGACGGGAATGAATTTTGCGCGCTTGCCAAAATAATGTTTCGCCGATTCATCAACGCACGGGTGTTCAATCGCTGAAATCCAGACCTCACTCTTCACATCCAGAGTGCGCGAAAAATGGTGCATGACCGTATTGTTTGCCTCCGTCGCGCCGCTTGTCCAAACGATGTCGTTCGCATGGCAACCGAGAAAATGCGCCAGCTTTTCACGCGCTTCCCGCAACGCAATATGCGCGCGCGCGCCGGTTTGATGCGGGCTGGACGGATTGCCGGAAATATTTTCCGTCGCGTGAAGCCACGTTTCGCGCGCCTCGCGCATGACGGGCGCAGTCGCGTTATGATCGAAGTAAATCATCGGCCGGACAGCATACGATTCGCGGCAAAACTGGCGAGTTTTTTGTGCGCCGCCGTGAACGCAAGCGAATCAAATCGCGAATGCGGCAGCCAGATTCCTTCCGATATTTCTGGCAGTTTCGGCGGGCGAACATAGAACGCTTCGAGTGTGATGCGATAGCGCGTGATGGAATGTTTCAACTTGCAAAGCGATTGAATTTCTTCCGGCTCAAAATCAAAAGCGGAATTAAAAATCTCCTTCGCGCCTTGCGTTGAGCCGTTGATTTCAAAATTTGGAAATTCCCACAAATGCGCGTTCACGACTCCGGCCGGCCGCCGACGGACGAGAAATTTTCCATCGCGCCCGACGATGAACGCAACGAAATGCCTTGTTGTTGCCGTTGCGCGTTTGCCGAGATTCGGCAATTTGTCCACGCGATTTTCCCGGAACGCGACGCAAAGTTTCCGCGCCGGACAGATTTGGCACCGTGGATTCCGCGGCGCGCAAACCAGCGCGCCAAGTTCCATCAGGGATTGATTCAAGTGCGAACAACAGGGTTTTGAACTTTTAGTTTTTAATTTCGAGTTATGGACAAGTTGTCCGGCAAGTTGCCAGAGAAATTTGTTTGTTTCCTTCTCGCGTGGATTTTTTTTAATTCCAAAAATGCGTGTCAAAACGCGGATTACATTTCCGTCGAGAATTGGCATCGGCTGATTGAATGCGATGCTGCAAATCGCGCCGGCGGTATAACGTCCGATTCCCGGCAATGCCAAAACGTCCTCAAATTTTTTTGGAAATTTTCCGTCATGCCTTTCCAAAATCAACTTTGCCGCCTTCTGTAAATTCCGGACGCGGGTGTAATAGCCCAGACCTTCCCAAAGCTTATGAATTTTGTCCGAAGGCGCTTTGGCGGCGGTTTCAATCGTCGGTAATGCACGCATCCAGCGTTCCCAATACGGCATGACTGTTTTGACCTGTGTCTGTTGGAGCATGATTTCGGAAACCCAGATTGCATAAGGATCGCGCGTGCGCCGCCACGGCAGGTCGCGGGCGTTTTTGGAAAACCAATCCAGCAAAAGCGGGACGAGCTTTTGCAATTTTGAATTTTGAATTTTTAATTTGGAATTTGAATTCATTGATTCGCCCGGAAATTATTGCCGCAAAAAGGCGCAAAGAACACAAAAGTTTTTTGCGGCTTTTGCGCCTCTTCGCGGCTAATCTTTTTTTGTGAAACCGCTTACCATCCACACTTGCAAACTGACCGGCGAACAGGCGTCGGCGCTCGACGCCGAGTTGCGCGCCCGTAACTGGAAGCCGCGCGAGGTGCCGTATGCGCGTTTCGCGTTTGAATCGGACAAGACAAACATCGTTTTTTACGAGAGCGGCAAACTGGTCGTGCAAGGCAAGGGCACGGCGGAATTTGTCGAGTTCGTTTTGGAGCCGGAGATTCTCAAGGAGGTCAAGCTCGGCTACGAAACCATTTTGAATCCCGACCTGCTCCTGCCGCGCATCGGCGTGGACGAAAGCGGCAAGGGCGATTTCTTCGGCCCGCTGTCCATCGCGGGCGTTTATGTGAACGAAAAAGTCATCGCCGCGTGGAAGGATTTGGGCATCCGCGATTCCAAAAATATTTCCAGCGACAAGAAGATTGCTGAACTCGCCGAAAAAATCCACAAGACGCCCGGTTGCGTGACGGATTCCGTCGTCATCGGCAACGAGGCTTACAACCGGCTTTACGCCAAGATGAAAAGCGTTAACACGCTGCTCGCGTGGGGCCACGCGCGTGTGATCGAAAATCTGCTGGGCAAGCGTCGTCAGATGAAACCCGTGCCGGTGAAGGCCATCAGCGACCAATTCGCCGCGAGCAAGAGCGTGATCGAAAAGGCGTTGATGTCGCAAGGGAAGGAACTGCAACTCGTGCAGCGGCACAAGGCGGAAGAAGACATCGCCGTGGCGGCGGCCTCGATTCTGTCGCGCGACGAATTTGTAAAAGGTCTGGCGAAACTGGAAAAACAATTTGAAATGAAATTTCCGAAGGGCGCGTCAGCGGCGGTGGATGCGGCGGCGAAAAAATTTGTGGAAGAACGCGGCGCGGAAAATCTGGCAAAAATTTCTAAGCTACATTTCCGCACGGCGCTGCGCGCGCAAGGTTTGCCGGAGCCTCCGAAAACGGAATGGCGGAAGCGGTGAACGGAGATGTAATCTAACGTTGAAACAATTTGGAAAATAAAATTATGAGCGGCAAAGCTGAACGTTATTTGGATTATCTCGATAAAGAGATGAGCATCATGGGCGTCCTTTCAACCTTCTGCCTTGCTGTTCCGTCGTTGTTTTTTGAAAGAATTATCTCTGCGGATCCAAATTCCATTG
>Ga0207066_1021_pt1 | contig 42645 bp, 39 predicted proteins | sample Alteio_BWMinCont_24_FD_153490 | JGI IMG/M metagenome (GOLD analysis project Ga0207066, IMG submission 153490) | Enriched cells from forest soil in Barre Woods Harvard Forest LTER site, Petersham, Massachusetts, United States -... | ecosystem: Environmental > Terrestrial > Soil > Temperate forest >...
AATGAGATCGCCAGCACGCAACGATTGGTGATAAAGTCGGCCAAATCCGTCCGGCGGGTCGCTCGTGAATTCGGCAATTCATGAAACAAAAATATTCAAGACGTTATCAGGCGGGGCTGCAGGCCTATCTCAAGCAACGCTCGGGGGCGCACCTGCAGCGGGCGCACGGCATGGGCCGGCAGGCGTTGACCGCCGGTCTGCAGACGCTGGACATCGCCAAGCTCCATGAACAAATCCTCGTCAGCAAAGTGTTGCCGGACCACCCGGCCGGCAAACGCGCCGCTCTCATCAAGCAGGCGGGGATTTTTTTCACCGAGGCGATCACCCCGATCGAGAAAATTCATCGCGGCACGCACGAGGCTGCCGTCCATTTGAATCAAATCGTCGAGATGCTTAGCCAGCGCACCGTGGAGCTGGCCGCATCGAACCTGGAGTTGCTGCAGGAAATCGCACAGCGCAAGGCGGTGGAGACGGCGCTCAAAAAAAGCGAGCGCCATTACTCGGAATTGCTGGAAAGGTCAGAACGCCTGCAGGAGCAGTTGCGGCAATTGTCCCGCCAGATTCTCTCGGCGCAGGAGGAGGAGCGAAAACAGATCAGCCGCGAATTGCATGATGTCATCGCCCAGACTTTAACGGGCATCAACGTCCGGCTGGCGGCCTTGAAAAAAGAGGCTGCGCTCAACACCAAGCACCTCGACCGTAACATCGCCCACACGCAACGGCTCGTGGAAAAATCCGTGGACATCGTGCATCGGTTCGCGCGCGAACTGCGCCCGGCGGTGCTGGACGACCTCGGGTTGATTCCCGCGCTGCACTCGTTTGTGAAGATTTTTTCCAAGCGGACACATGTTCACGTTCACTTGAAGGCTTTTGCTGGAATTGAAGAATTGGAAATCGCCAAACGAACAGTGCTCTATCGCGTGGCGCAGGAAGCACTCAATAATGTGTCCCGCCACGCGCAAGCCGGCCGCGTGGAATTGAACATCCAGAAATTTCACAGCGCCGCCCACATGGAAATCAAGGACGACGGAAAATCTTTCCAAGTGGAACGCACGTTGAACGCGAAGGGAAATAAACGATTGGGACTGCTCGGCATGAGGGAACGCGTCGAAATGGTCGGCGGCACTTTTTGCGTCGAATCCGCGCCCGGCCACGGCACCAGCGTCCGGGTGGAGATTCCGTTCTCCAAGGTGCGGAAAAGCACGTTGAAAAAATCCGGTAAAGAAACTACACTTGAATGTATATGAAAAGAATTACCATCCTGCTGGCCGAAGATCACACCATCGTGCGCGAAGGGTTTCGCAGAATGCTGGAGGTTGAAGCAGACCTTGAAGTGGTCGGTGAAGCGCAAACCGGCCGCCAGGCGGTCGCGCTGGCCAAAAAACTTCGTCCCGCCGTGGTGTTGATGGACATCGCGATGCCACTGCTCAATGGTTTGGAGGCCACCAGGCAAATTCTCAAAACCATTCCCGCCACCAAAGTACTAATACTCTCCGCGCACAGTGATGACGCGTATGTCAAAAACGCAACCGATTCCGGTGCCGTGGGATTTCTGCTCAAACAAACCTCCGCCCACGATGTGTGCCACGCGATTCGGGAAGTCCAAAATGGAAAAACATTTTTCAGTCCTTCGATTTCCCGGCGTCAAGACCGACTTAATCCGCAATCGTTCAACCGCGCGGGACGACTCAACAAGAAAGTTGCCCACCTGACCTCGCGCGAGATGGAAGTGCTGCAACTGATTGCCGAAGGCAAGGCCAACAAGGAAACTTCGGTGGAACTCGGCATCGGCATCAAGACCGTCGAGAAGCATCGCGAGCATCTCATGCAGAAGCTCGACATCCACGACACCGCCAGTCTCACCCGCTACGCCATCGGCGCGGGCATCGTCGAAAGCAGCGTTCAGTTGACCATTGTTTAGCGCGAACGGAGTGCGGCGTTCACGCCGCTTCACCGCACGAAGAGGAGACATCATTGATTATGAATGAAAATGGCCTCGCTTTCTGGATGACTTTGACTGGAACTGTTTGCTGGGGCGTTTGCTTTTGGTGGATGCGCCGGATTTCAATCAAGCAGAATTTTCTTTTGGATCAGCTTCGCGATCAGGGCAGGCGAATCGAAAATCTGTCCAGGATTGAACACGATCTCATCAAGGAAGTGCATCCGCAGGTTAACGATATCAAAGAAGGCATGGAAGAGATGATTTCAGTGGTGAAGGAAAATTCAGAAAACAACCCTCCAGTGTCCAAAAAGAAAAGGCCTTAGTCCGCCATTCTAATCCGCTCTGGCATGGGGGAAACACCTTATAGCGCCCGCACGGTTGCCTGTCCTAATCTCGTGTCGTGAAAGGCAGTCAAAAGAAGAGGGCGCCGACGTTTGGCGAGTTCATCATGGCCGTGTACGACGTCTGGGGTAAACGACGGGCCAGAGGAATTGTATGGTTCGCCATCAATGCGCGCCTGCTTGAGTTTCGAGGACATGATCACTTTGTGATTCTTGAGCCGGGTCCCGACAAAAAATTTTCATTTCCATGAATAAATCTCTTGAAGTTCCTTGCGATCAGGCCGCCGCCAAGCCAGACGGAGACCAGGCGAATCCACCCCATCGCATCCTCGTGGTTGAGGACGACCGCGACCTTCGCCAGCTCAACGCCAAGGTGCTGATTGACTCCGGTTATGCGGTGGATGTCGCCGAAGACGGCGCCGCCGCCTGGGAATCACTTCAGGCCGACCGCTATGATCTTCTGATTACCGACAACAGCATGCCCAAGCTGACCGGCATTGAACTGCTCAAGAAGGTGCGTTCCGCCCGCATGAGACTGCCGGTCATCATGGCCACAAGAGCGTTGCCCACGCAGGAACTGGCCAAAAATCAGTGGCTTGGACCCGTCGCCACGCTGGCAAAACCCTATGCCACCGATCAATTGTTGGACACGGTAAAAGATGTCCTGCACGCGGTGTTCTCAAAAAGTAACCAGCTCCGCGTGGTGCCAAAATCCAACGACGCCGGAGTGTTCTCGGTTGAGCGATACACCGCCAGTCGCAAGTTGGAGTGGGACACATTCGTGAGCACAGCCAAGAACGCGACTTTCCTTTTTTCCCGCGGCTACATGGACTATCATAGCGACCGGTTCGCCGACCATTCACTAATGGTTTTCAACAACGAGGTGCTGGTTGCCGTATTGCCAGCAAACCTTAATGCCGACGGCACACTCATCAGCCATGAGGGGCTGACCTATGGCGGGCTCGTCGTCTCCCGTGCCGCGACGCTGGATGATGTGCTGACATGTTTTCATGTGGTTTTGCATCACTTGAGCCAAAGACAGATTTCCAAACTGCTCTACAAGCGGATTCCGGACTTTTACAACACACTCCCCGATGACGAAGCGGCGTATGCCTTGTTCCTTCTGGACGCCCGGCTTTACCGCCGGGATTGTTCGGCGGCGGTCTTGCAGGCGGACCGGCTTCCCTTCCGAAGGTGCCGCAAGAGTCTGATCAAGAAAGCGATCAGTCTCGGAGTCCGTATCGTCCAGGAAACATCTTTTCAGCCATTTTGGGAACGGGTGTTGGCACCACAATTGGCTGCCCGGTACGGAGCCAAACCCGTGCATACGCTTGAAGAAATCACACTGCTCGCGTCACGCTTTCCTGAACAGATTAAACAGTTCTCGGCCTATTGCGGAGATGAAATTGTCGCAGGCACAACTATTTATGAAACACCGACCGTGGCGCACGCGCAATATGGCGCGGTCACGGAAAAGGGACGACAAATTGGCGCGCAGGCTTACCTGTTCAGCTGGCTGATCGAGCAATACAAGGACAAGCGTTTTTTTGATTTTGCCATCTCCAACGAGAATGAAGGCCGCGCCTTGAATCATGGTTTGCTGGATTGGAAGGAAGGTTTTGGTGCGCGCTGTTACGCGCATGATTTTTATGAGATTGCGACCGGGAATTACCCGAAGCTGGAATCCGCACTGCAAAGCGAAATAACTTTGACGCCACCAGAAACGGAACAGGCATTCCCCTCTGACTCCGGCAATCGTCCGGTCCGGGCATATTATGCGCATCCCAAGGCGCTGATTGATGAAGAGGTCTCAATCGGCCAAGGAACGCGGGTATGGGCCTTTGCCCATGTTGTGAGTGGAGCGATCCTGGGAAAAGACTGTAATATTTGCGACCACACTTTCGTTGAGGGAGGAGTTAGAATAGGCCATCGCGTGACCATCAAGTGCGGCGTCTTTCTCTGGGATGGTCTGACCATTGAGGATGACGTCTTCATCGGGCCCAGAGCGGTTTTCACAAATGATGCCCGACCGCGCAGCAAAAAGCATTTGGAAAAATCTTTATCAACCCTGCTGAAGGAGGGGTGTACGCTTGGAGCGGGCAGCACAACACTTCCGGGCATTACCATTGGGCGCTGGGCAATGGTCGGCGCCGGATCCATTGTCACCCATGATGTTCCGGATTACGCCTTGGTGGTCGGCAGCCCGGCCCGATTTCGCGCCTGGATTTGCCGTTGTGGAAGAAAACTCCTGCCCGATTCGGACCATCTTTTGACTTGCCACTGCGGACGGTGCTATGAACAGATTTCTGAAAACGAAGTGAAAGAGCTTGCTGCAAATGGCAGCCATCAGAGTTTGGGCGTTGCGCTCTCTGTTTGAAACCCCGTTTTAAGCATCGGCTGCGAAATTGATCGAGTCTGGCATGGGTAAAACACCCCATAGCACCCATAAACCTTCCGGCTATAATTTCATATCATGACAGATAAAGACACGTCGCAATCTGACGCGCCATTTCAACGCGAATCGAATCCGCCCCATCACATTCTTGTGGTGGATGACGAGCCGGACATCCGCCAGCTCAACACCGAAGTGTTGATTGACTCCGGCTACCAAGTGGATGCCGCCGAAGATGGTGCCGTCGCCTGGCAGGCACTCAATACCAATAGCTACGATCTTCTGATCACCGACCACCATCTACCGAAAGTATCAGGCATTGAGTTGCTCAGGAAGCTGCGTGCCGCCCGCATGGTACTGCCGGTCATCATGGCCACAGGGCATTTACCAAAGGAGGGATTCACCCGATACCCCTGGCTCCGACCGGCCGTTACACTGCTCAAGCCTTACATCGTCGAGGAGTTTTTGGGAGCGGTGAAAAAGGTCCTGCGTGCAGCGGATAACGCCGCCGACCGGGCACAACTGTTCAGGTATCGCGATATGAAGGACGACAAAATCCCGCAACCTGAAAAAATCGGCCGGCGCAACACGGCAATTCCCGACGAATTTCCACCACCGCATTCTCGTGGTGGATGACGACAGTGACGTCCGTCAATTCAGCGTTGATGTGCTGGTTGGCTCCGGTTACGACGTTGAAGCCGTCAAAGACGGTGCCGCCGGCTGGGAGGAGCTTCAGGCCGGCAACTACGACCTCGTCATCACCGACAACAAAATGCCCCGAATGACAGGCATTGAAATGATCGAGAAGCTGCGTTTTGCACGCATGACAGTTCCGGTCATCATGGCCACACGATTTTTGCCCACGCATGAATTTGCCAGCAAGCCGTGGCTGAAACCCGATGCCACGCTGCAAAGACCATGTTCCAATGACGGTTTACTGGAGGCGGTAAAAAAAGTCCTGCACACGGACGACGATAACGACGGGCACAAAGAGACGCTTCTGCCGAAGTAAGATAATTGATCCAATTCTTGAGGGTCTCATTCCGAAATAAGCACAAAACTTCAAATCAGGACACAACCAGAATCAGGTAAAACTTTTTGGACCCGTGACTGGTTGGGCATCGGCGTTGACTGCACCAACGGCGGAATATAACGGTTGCCATTGTTCCGTTCAGAGAGACTGACCGAAGCACCGCCCAGTTTAAGCGATTCGGAAGATGCTTCCAGTATGCGAATTAATTCAAGACCCTGTTTGCCACCCGTAAGTGGAGTTGTCCCTTGGTTGATGCAATCCAGAAAATGCTGACATTCCATTTTTAACGGTTCCTCCTGCCTGATATGAGGAACGTGGACGTCCCCATAATGATAAGAATATTGAAATTCAGCAAAAGTGTCATAATGCGGCGGTCTTTCCACCCGCGTGTCATAGACCCGGATTTTCTCAAGGGGGGAAACGTCGTCATAGACAATCATTTGTTTGCTGCCCACTATGGTCATCTCCCTGACTTTTCTTGGATCGAGCCAGCTGTTATGAATAATGGCCGAGCGATCTCCCGGGAAATTGAGCCACATGGTCGTCACATCTTCCACTCCTGGCGTGATGTGCGCGCTTCCTTTGCAGTTGATGCTGACGGCCTCCTGTTCCAAGATGTGTAAAATGATGGCAATATCATGGGGTGCCAAGTCCCAGGCAACATTGATATCCTTTTGGAACAGTCCCAAGTTCAACCGACGGGCGCAGATGTAACGAATTTCACCGATGTCTCCACGTTGCACGATTTCCTTAATTTTGCTGACTGCCGGCGAATACAGGAAGGTATGTCCCACCATCAGCACCGATCCCTGTTTCCTGGCAATATCAATCAACTCCTCACATTCCCCGGATGATGCCGCCATGGGCTTCTCGATAAAGGTGTGTTTACCGGCTAGCAAACTCGCCTTGGCCATCGGGAAATGCGATCTCACCGACGTAGCAATGATGACCGCATCGAGGCCAACGCCGTTAAGCATGTGATCATAATCAGTCTCGCCTTCAACTTCAGGATAGAGTGATTTAAGATGTGCCAGCCGGTGTTCACTGACATCACACATCATCTTCAGGTTGCAATCGGGCAGTGATCTGAAATTGCGGATTAAATTAGGGCCCCAATAGCCACATCCCACTACTCCGACTTTTATCTGTTTTGCCATAACAAAAATTTAATCTTGGCTTTTTCACATCCTCGCAACATCCCGCGCGAAAAATGAACCGCACCATGCTCTGTAACTTGCAACACCTGAAGCACCGGCCCTGAAAGCCAACGCGCTCCTGTATGAACAGCACCAGCCCAATCTTATTGGGATTTTGTATCTGTGGTCGTGGTGGTGACGGGCGTGGGCATCGTGGTTTGTTGCGTGGTGGTGGTCGAGCTGTGGGTATCTTTGTCCGTGCTGCAGCCGGTTATGGACAAAAGGGCGGCGGCGGTTACGCATGAGAGGATGATTTTTTTCATAATTATATTTGTTATTTGGTTTGTTTATCTACGGGCACATAATTGCACCATCGGTTGGTCAAAGACTATGGGGTGTAACCCTACCAAAAACCCGCCGGTGAAAATGGATTGCCACCGGCTGCGGCGTTATCATGCGGCTTGCTGCCGGGCCGCGCGCAACGAAGGTTCAGAAGTCCGACGACGCTGGCGCTTACGTCGCCAGTATTTCGCAATCTCTTTGGTGGTGACCAGGTTCACTTTTCTATACCACACCACGATTCAGTCTGGGACTAGGTCGTGTGTGATTAGTTTTTTGTTGGAAATTCTTCAATGGTTTTGGAAATGGAAAAATGCAAGCTTTGAGAAAGACAAAATTGCAAGTTGCACATCCAATCCAGGGCGAAGAATCAAATTCCTCAATAAAATCATATTCTGGCAGTGGCATTCGTGTTGCTAAATACGAAGGTTTTGATTGAAACATTATGGCGAATAATCTGAATTATCTGGCACTCCTACAGGCTGCTATCCGGCAAACGCACAATTGCGAGGCTGTTCATTGTCAAACCGTTCCCGTGCATGAGACGATTGATGGGAAAACCATCTGGCAAGGCGAGGTCGAAGTGTTCGATCTTGATGGCCATGCGGAGGCGAAAAAATGTTTTGCATGGTCGCACCATGAAAAGGGCAGAGGCGAGCGGTTCGTGACGGTGCTGGAAAAACAGCTCGTTAATTCGCCCGAAATGGCCGTCAAGTCCGCGATTTTTTTTGACGCGCAACCCGTGCAACACCAACACCTCGAATCACCCTCTTGAAAAAACAACAAAGTAATCACACACGGCCTGGGACTGGGTTCAAGTTGGTTTTCGCTTCTAGTTTAGTCCATTCCCGACCGGTGCCGGGGCTGAATCTACAAAAAACGCACATGGGGTGAACACCGTATGGTGGATACGCCGTTGCCCGCATATAAATAAGAAAGTGATGTCAAACAGTATTGTTTTGCATGAGCGATAAGAAACTCGACACGCCACATTCGGGAATGACGCTGGGAGACATTTACTTCGTCCTTTTCCGGAGGAAGTGGCTGATTCTCGCCTTTTCCCTTGCTGGGATTCTGGCCGCGCTTGCGGTTTGTTTCATCGACCCCCCGCAATACAAGTCCGAGGCTGAACTTTCGCTTAGCGTATTGGAGGCGAAGCCGATTGGCGTGCTGGGGGAGGAAAACAGACCGATGGACGAGTTAAGCGAGAACATCATCAATACCGAGATCAAGATACTGCAAAGTCTGGATCTGGCTCAACAGGTGGTTCAAGCCATGACGCCCGAAAAAATTCTAGCCGGTGTCGGAAGTGGCGCGGATACCAATACGGCGGCTTATATCGTCAAAAAAGGACTGACAGTGGAGCCGGAGGTGGGAAGCAGTGTGATTCACGTCACTTTCCAGCATCCCGACAAGAAAATTGTCCAAACAGTCTTGAGTGAAGTGATTGATGGCTATTTCATCAAGCACTTTAAGATGCGGGGCGTTGGGGGCGTATTTGGCGATTTTCTGACGAATGAAACCGCACGGTTGCGCGGCGAACTGATCCAAACCGAAAAGCAGATTCAGGAGGCGCAAAGCGAAGTGGCCGTGATCTCCACCCCGGATGCAAAAGATGCTTATTCCGATAAAGTAACGAAGCTTCGCGGTCAAATTTCCAGCATCGAGGAAGAACTGGCGGAGCGTCAGGCCGTGTTGCAGGTGCTGAACTCGCCCAGAACTGTGACCAATGGCGCGACGGCGGTAACAATTTCCTCCGAGCAATATGATGCCTATCGGCGGATTTGCGCGCGCCTCGTCGTTCTCAACAAAACAGAAGACGCTTATTTGACACAACAGGGGTTCACCGAGGAAAACGTGCTGGTCAAGGAGGTGGACAGCAAGATTGCCGATGCCCAGAAAATCAAAAGCCAGTTGGAGGAAAAACATCCCCAATTGGCGAGCATGGAAATTGCATTGCTGAATCCGACCCGGGGGACGACGGACGCGGCCAACGATTTGCCAAACGATTATATCAGCATCATCCAAACTCCGACGCCACCGCTGAAAAGCTGGTCGAAAAAAACCGAGAAAACAGTGGGACTGTTGGCGGCGGGCGGCATTCTGGGTGGGCTGGCCCTGGCCTTTTTGATGGAATTGATTTTGGACCGCTCTGTGAAGCGACCCTCGGAAATCGAAACCAAGCTCGGATTGCCGCTGTTCATTTCCATTCCGGATGTACAAAAAAACGGTCATGGAAAATGCAACCGGCTGATTGGCGGCGGGCGATTACTATTGAACAACGCGCTGGGCAATGCAATCGGCGGGGAAACGCCCCCCGGCACGAGTATTGCCCCGTGGGATCGCGAACATCCGCTGCGCCAGTTCTACGAAGGATTGCGCGACCGGCTGATTGTTTATTTTGAAGTAAGAAATCCCGTTCCCAAGCCGAAGATGGTGGCCGTAACGAGTTGCGACCATGGTGCGGGCGTGAGCAGTATTGCCGCCGGGCTGGCCGCCACGCTTTCCGAAACTGGCGACGGCAACGTGCTCCTCGTCAACATCAGTGGAGATAGGGGGGCGGCCCAGCAATTTTACAACGGCGAGCCGGGCTACAGCCTGGATGAAGTCTTGGAAACCGGGAACAAATGCACCCTCGTCAAAGCCAACCTCTACACCATCACCGAACGGGCCAATGGCGACAGACTGCCGACCAACCTGCCCAAGAAACTTTCGGCGCTGATGCCCAAACTCAAGGCCAGCGATTATGACTACATTATTTTCGACATGCCGCCGGTCAATCAAACCACCGCCACGGCCCGGCTTTCCGCCCTTATGGACATGGTGCTGCTCGTCGTCGAATCCGAAAAAACCAATCAGGATGTCGTCAAAAGCGTAATCAAGCTGCTGGCCGAATCCAAGGTCACTGTCAGCACCGTGCTCAACAAGTTCCGGAATTACATCCCGGCCAAGCTGCACCGGGAATTTCTGAATTAAGTCTAAAACTGCAAGGTGATTGTATGGGATGGATGCTCTTTTCATTTTGCTGTCGTTGCCATTCCTGATTCTGTTGTTCGAGAACCCGTCTTTCGCATGAGAGATGTTCGCATCATTAGCGTATCCGGGCCATGACGCGTTCAAAAGGATGGTGAAAAAATATCCAAAACAGCCAATGGCAGCATCCGATGAGAAATCGAATCCTATTGTAGTCGCTTGTCCGATGAAGTTGAGTTGATCTCCGGGTTATCCGGCGGCAAGCGCTGCACTCCCTGTTTGAAACCCCGTTTTTAGCATCGGCTGCGAAATTTATCAAGTCTGGCGTGGGTAAAACACCCCATAGCGCCGTAAATCTTCCAGCTATAATTTCATACCATGACAGATAAGAACATGTCGCAATCTGACGCGCCATTTCAACGCGAATCAAATCTGCTCCAACGCATTCTCGTGGTGGATGACCACAATGCCGTCCGCCAATTCAGCGTTGCCATGCTGGTTGACTCCGGCTACGACGTTGACGCTGCCAAAGACGGTGCCGACGGCTGGGAGGCGCTTCAGGCCGGCAACTACGACCTCGTCATCACCGACAACAAAATGCCCCGAATGACAGGCATTGAAATGATCGAGAAGCTGCATTACGCGCACATGACAGTCCCGGTCATTATGGCCACGGGAATTTTGCCCGTGCATGAATTTGCCCGCAAGCCGTGGCTGAAACCCGAGGCTATGCTGGAGAAACCATTTTCAAATGATGATTTATTGGGGGCGGTAAAAAAAGTCCTGAACAAGGACGACGGCAGCGACGGTCGCAAAGAAACATATCCCCGATATATCCCTGAATGACATGAGTTTGGTTGAATAGGTGAAAGCGGAATGAATACATTATTAAGGGAATTACATACTTGACGCATAACTAATCAGTTTTCAATGGAGTCACACTTGCGAGCGTCACCGGCACAATCCAATTTTCTTCAAACTGCGATAAGCGCAAAACTTGCGACTCTGACAACATTGGCGGGTGACGGTTAATCCTAAAACGGTAAGCCGACGCAGGGACATGGTGAATGACGGTGAACTGTGAACCATGCGGCTGCCAAGTGAAGCAGTGTTCGTTGTGTTGCTTATCAACGGCTTCAAAGTTCCCGCGCTTGTTCGCATTCCAGAATCGCACATAGGGTGAACACCCCATAGCACCCGGCAGGTCTTTCTGCACATTATCATACCATTATTCGTCTTTGGCTCTTTAAGACAAGGTTTGTGCTGGAGATAAAATGAATCATGAGCAGCGATCATCAAATCAAGAACGGCAACGGGACGCATCAACGATGTGATTTTTTTCTTTTTAACCGTGAGCGCATTTTCAAATGAACCGGGCCACTCCACAAATGCGGCATTTCGCCAAGCGTCTCATAGTTTATGAGACGAATGAAAATAAATCTGCCAAGAGCCAAACACCGGCCGCCTTTCTCGCTCCTGAGAAGCTGCGTCCACATCTGGCGGCACTGATGGGAAACGGCGGTTTTCAGGTGCTCATTTCGCGCGCGCTCGCGCTGGCCAGCGTCGAAATTCCCGGGCTGCGCGCGGTGCATGTGAAAGCGGATGGGACTTTGGAAGGTTTGGAGGAACTTCACGCGCAACTGGACTTGGACGAATTTATCGAGGGCAGAGTGGTTCTGCTGGCCCAGTTGCTCGGATTGCTGGTGGCCTTCATCGGTGAAAATTTAACCTTGCGATTGGTGCGCGAGGTCTGGCCGAAAGTTCCGCTCGATGATTTGGTTTTAGAAAACCGAGGCAAATATGAAAACCGAGGCAAATATGAAAACCGAGGCAAATATGAAAACCGAGGCAAATATGAAAACCGAGGCAAATATGAAAAAACAAAATAGCGCGGCTAAAGTGGGGCCTCCGAAAAAAGTCGTGAGCAAGCCGGCCAAAGTCAAGATTCATAAACTTCCGACGGGCGTGCGCGGGCTCGACGAAATCCTGGGCGACGGTATCCCGGAATTTTCATACAACGTCATCGCGGGCATGCCCGGTTGCGGCAAAACCACGCTGGCGCACCAGATCGTTTTCGCCAATGCCACGCCAAAAAAACCGGCGCTCTATTTCACCGTCCTCGGTGAACCCGCCCTGAAAATGCTGCGCCATCAGCAGCAATTTTCCTTCTTCGACGAATCCAAATTGGGCAAGGCCATCCGCTTTATCAATCTGGCCGATGTGTTGCAGGAGAAGGGTGCGGACGGCGTTCTTGAGGAAATCATCAAACAAGTCACGGCGGTTAGTCCCGGAATCGTGGTGGTGGATTCTTTTCGCACCATCGAGCGCCAGGCGGTTGGCGGCGCGCAAAATTTGGATAGGCAATCCTTCATGCAGTGCCTCGCGCAATTTCTCACCAGTTGGGAAGCCACGACATTTCTGGTCGGCGAATATGTCGAGGCGGAGATGCGCGACAATCCGCTGTTCACCGTCGCCGACGGCCTCTTCTGGCTCTGGCAGGTGACGGAGCGAAATTCCGTGGTGCGGAAAATGCAGATCATGAAGCTGCGCGGGCAGGCAACGGTGCCGGGATTGCACACCATCCGTATCAACGGTGCCGGTTTGCAAGCTTTCTCGCGCACGCTCGGGCTGATCGACAACAAAACAAAACCAGCGCGGACCCGGCGTCTTTCCGTCGGCATTCCCGAGTTGGACAAGATGCTGGGCGGGGGCATTCTCGAAGGCGACAGTCTCCTGGTGGCCGGTCCTTCGGGGACAGGCAAATCGGCGCTGGCCACGCAATTTATTGCCGAAGGACTGCGCAAAGGGGAAGCGGGAATCATGGCGATCTTTGAAGAACGCCCGCAAGGATACACCCAACGCGCCGACAGTTTTGGTTTAAATCTGAAAAAGCCGCAACACACGGGAAAACTCGAAATCCTCTACCTGCGTCCGCTCGACCTTTCGGTGGATGAAACCATGCAGGAAATTCTCGATGCCATCACCAGAGTGGGCGCGAAACGGCTGGTGATTGATTCGCTGGTCGGTTTTGAGATGGCGCTGGCGCCCGGATTCCGGGACGACTTTCGCGAGTCGCTCTACCGGATGATCGGGGCGTTGACCGGAGCTGGCATCACGATTCTCAGCACGGTCGAGGTGGAGGATACATTTGACTCGATGCCGTTCAGCCACTACGCGATTTCGTTTCTCACTGATGACATCATCCGGGTGCGTTATGTGGAGATTGATGGCCAGCTTCGCAAGGTAATGGTTGTAATCAAAATGCGCGGCGGAAATCACAGCAAAGACATCCGTGAATATGTCATTACGGACGAGGGCGTGGTGGTCATCCTCCCGCGCCAAACCGATTATGCCGCGCTGACCACCGGGCTACCGCAGCGAATCGGGCAGCGGCAAGAGTCCGCGCCGGAACCGAAGGCGACGAAGTAGAGAACCATTTTATGGTAGCGAAACCAACAACGGGCATAGGGAAGAAGCCAGACGACCTGGCGAGTCTCTCCCTCACTGTCACCGCCATGAATGAGGCGTTGATGCTCGGATCGGTGCGCCAACACGAACTCACTGAAGCCGCCGAATTATCAAATGCCAAATTGCAGGAGGAAATCCGCGAGCGCAAACATGCGGAGGATGAAATTCACCGTCTCAATGCAGAACTGGAGCAACGCGTCGTCGAACGCACGGCGCAATTGGAAACCGCCAACGGGGAACTCGAGGCGTTCAGTTATTCCGTCTCCCACGATTTGCGCGCGCCATTGCGCCATGTCATGGGCTTCGTGGAACTGCTGCAAAAGGAGGCCGGGCCGTCGCTTTCAGAACAAAGCCTCCGTCATCTGACAACGATTTCCGAGGCGGCAAAACAGATGGGGAATTTGATTGATGACCTGCTGGACTTTTCGCGCGTCGGGCGTGCGGAAATTCAAATGACGGACGTTAATCTGGACGAGTTGGTCCGGGAGACATTGGACGATTTTAAGGCGAAGATAAAAGGGAGGAATATCGTGTGGAAAATCCACCCGCTGCCGCCAGTGCGTGCCGACCGTGCCTTGCTGCGAATGGTGCTGGTCAATCTGATTTCCAATGCGGTGAAATTCACCGGCACTCGCACCGAGGCCAAAATTGAAATCGGTTGCGCTCCCAGTAACGATGGCGAGACGGCAATCTTCATTCGCGATAACGGCGCGGGTTTCGATCCGCGTTACACTCACAAACTGTTCGGCGTGTTCCAACGCCTGCACAGCCAGGATCAGTTCGAGGGCACGGGCATCGGTCTGGCGAACGTCCAGCGCATCATTCACCGGCATGGCGGCCGGGCATGGGCGGAAGGCGTGGTTGACGGCGGCGCGACATTTTATTTTTCAATCCCAAAACAAAACAAAGGCACCAATGGACACCGAAATTAGAAACATCAAAAAAATCCTGCTGGTCGAAGACGATTCGCGGGATCTGGAACTGACGCTGGCAGGGCTGGAGGAGAACCATCTGGCCAACAAGGTCGCGGTCGCCCGCGACGGCGCGGAGGCGCTGGATTATCTTTATCGCCGGGGGAAATTCAAAACACGGCCGGTCGGCAATCCCATCCTGGTGCTGCTCGACAACAAGATGCCGAAGGTCAGCGGGCTGGAAGTGTTGAAGGCCATCAAGGCCGACGAGAATTTGAAAATAATTCCGGTCGTGGCGCTCACTTCCTCGCGTGAAACGCCCGATTTGATCGAGTTTTACAAACACGGCGTCAATGCCTATGTGGTGAAGCCCGTGGATTTTTCCGAGTTCATGAAGGAGGTCAAACAACTCGGCGTCTTTTGGGCCGCCATCAATGAGCCGCCCCCACATACAGGGAAAGAAGAAATTGGAGTTCAAAATGGCCATGTAACTTTTCCTGAAAAGGAAAGGGTAAAAAATTAAATCTCCGCTCCACATCCTGCACTTGGAGGATGATCCAAATGATGCCGCGCTCATTCAATCCACTCTGGAAGCCGGAGGCATCGCTTGCGCGACCACCCGCGTGCAAGGTCACGATGATTTTGTGGCGGCACTGGAACGCGGCGGCATTGACCTGATTCTTTCGGATTTCTCGCTGCCCGCGTTTGACGGGTTGTCCGCAGTTGAAATCGCGCGCACCGGATGGCACGACCTGCCGATCATTCTGGTTTCCGGACCGCTGGGCGAGGAACGGGCCATTGATTCGCTCAAGAGCGGCGCGACGGATTATGTCCTGAAGGAACGTCTCGCCCAACTCGTCCCCGCCGTGCGCCGCGCGATGCAGGAAGTCGAAGAACGGACGAGGAATCGGCGGACGGAAGTGGCGTTGCAGGAGACCCAGCAGCGGTTGCGGATAGTCTTCAGTGAATCGCCCTTGGGAATCGCGCTGGTCGGCGTGGATGGCCTTCCAGTTCTCACGAATGCGGCCTTGCAGAAAATGCTCGGCTACACGGACGAGGAGCTGTGCCGGATGCCCTTCACCGATTTCACGCATACGGACGATTGCGCGAAGGATATGGAGCTTTACCAGCAATTGATTCGGGGAACGCGCAGAAGTTACCAAATAGAAAAGCGTTACATTCGCAAGGATGGCCGGATGGTTTGGGCGCGTCTCTCGGTGAGTGTGGCGCGCGAGGCAGCGGGCCGCGTCAAATTCGCCATTGGAATGGTCGAGGATATCACGGACCGTCGGCATCTGGAGGCGCAGTTCATTGCGGCGCAAAAAATGGAAGTGCTCGGCCAGCTCGCCGGCGGCGTGGCCCATGATTTTAATAACATCCTCGGGGTCATCATGGGTTACAGCAATTTAATCACATCAAGCCTCGGCCCGGAAAGTCCACTACGAAAATATGCAGAGGAGATCCTGCACGCAACAGAGCGTGCCGCCGGATTGACGCGGCAACTGCTCGTCTTCAGCCGCAAACAAACGGTGCAACCCGTCGTGATTGACCTCAACGACGTGTTGACAGACATGGACAAAATGCTGCGGCGGCTCATTGATGAGAACATCACCATGACGATTATTCCCGGAAAACAAACCGGGCACATCAAGGCCGACCCCGGCTACGTCGGGCAGGTGCTGATGAATCTGGTCGTCAACGCACGCGATGCCATGCCCAACGGCGGCAAGCTCACCATCGCCACCAACAATGTCACGCTTGATGATAACTACGCGGACGCACACACGGGCATAATTCCCGGCGACTACGTGATGTTCAGTGTCAGTGACACGGGAACGGGCATGACCGACGAAGTCAAAGCGCGCCTGTTTGAACCATTTTTCACGACAAAACCCAAAGGCAAAGGAACTGGTTTGGGATTGGCAACCTGCCAGACCATTGTCCAACTATCCGGCGGCCATATCGTTGTTGATAGTCAGCTGGGCAAAGGCACGACCTTCAAGATTTATTTTCCGCGAGTCGAGCAGCCGTTGGATGTTGCGGTCAAACCGATCCAGACCGGACCGTTGCCGCGCGGGACAGAAACCTTGCTGGTCGTGGAAGATGAGCCATCCGTGAGGCATCTGGCGCGCGGCGTATTGGAAGCCCAGGGTTATGAAGTGCTGTCAGCCTCGAACGGCCAGGATGCGTTGAACGTGGCACGCGGACATAAAGGATCGCCGATTCGTCTGGTGGTCACCGATGTCATCATGCCGCTGATGGACGGAAAAGTGATGGCAGAATGGCTGAAAACAACCAATCCCGGTCTTAAAATCCTCTTCACTTCAGGTTACACGGATGACGTCATCGCGCACCACGGAGTGCTTGAAACTGGATTTGCGTTCCTGTCCAAACCTTATACGCCCGCCATCCTTGCCCGCAAAGTCCGTACAATGTTGGATAATGAACCCGGCACTACCTTCCTTCGAAAACAAGACGTGACGATCAATCAAAGCCAATGACCACCCCGATGTATCAAGACTCGTATGTTCAAACAATTATCATTATGGAAATGGGCTTTGTCCGGCGCAACGTTGGCGTTCGTGTTGATCGCGCCCCTGGTGGACGCAGCAAACACAAATCAAGTTTCAAAGTCTTCCGATGATTTGGAGAACCTGACGCTGGAGCAATTGGTGAATGTGCAGGTCACTTCCGTTTCAAAAAAGGAAACCGATCTGTTCACCTCGCCCGCCGCCATCTATGTCATCACGCAAGAGGACATTCGCCGTTCCGGCGTGACGAGCATTCCAGACGCGTTACGAATGGTTCCGGGAATGGAAGTGGCGCAAATCAACGCCAGCCAATGGGCCGTGAGTTCCCGCGGTTTTAACAGTCAATTTGCCGACAAATTGCTCGTCCTGGTGGATGGGCGCTCCGTTTACACCCCTGCTTTTTCCGGCATCATCTGGGAAATTCAGGATTTGGTCATGGAAGATCTGGATCGAATCGAGGTTATCCGCGGACCTGGTGCGGCTCTTTGGGGCGACAATGCGGTCAACGGCGTCATCAATATCATTACCAAAAGCGCTAGGGAAACCCAAGGCACGCTTATTTCCACAAGCTTCGGCACGGATAATCAATCCATCACCAGCCTGCGCTATGGGGGCCAATTGAGCACCAATCTTTTTTACCGAGTCTACCTGAAGTATGAGAGGGAAGATGGATTTGACAATACCATGGGAAACAGGATGCCGGACGGCTGGGATGCATTGCACGGAGGCGCGCGGTTTGATTGGGAGCCCACTCTCAATGACCGCTTCACTTTACAGGGTGACTACATAGCCGCGAATCTTGGCGGAACGGCGCAATTCCCAACATATAACGCCACCACCCTTTACATGACCAACTTCTCCGGGGTGAACCCAAAGAGCGATGGCAACATCGTGGGTCGCTGGACGCATGACTTCTCGTCGAGTTCCCAGTTGACGCTGCAAATGTATTACGACCATTCCGTGGAGACGGATGCGGAACTCAAGAGCACGGTGGATGTCTATGATTTTGACTTGCAGCATCGCTTTGCCTTGGGAGAACGCCAGGATATTGTCTGGGGAGCCGGCTTCCGCGATTCTTTGGACGATAGTCCGGCATCCTTTAACCTGACCTTTTATCCACAGAAGAATTACGCCCAAATCTACAATGTATTTGCGCAGGACGATATAACCGTGGTCCAAAATCGTTTCCATGTGATTCTTGGAACGAAATTTGATCACAATACCTATTCCGGATACGAACTTCAACCCAGCGGGCGGCTGCTCTGGACTCCGTCCGAAAAGCAAACGGTGTGGATGGCGGTCTCCCGCGCGTCAACCACTCCCTCCCACCTTGATGTGGCATCGCGTTACAACCAGTCCACCTTTCCATCGGCCGGCGGACCGGTCCTTGTTAGCCTCTTTGGCAATCCGAATTTCCAGGCGGAACAGTTGCTTGCTTACGAATTGGGCTATCGCTTTGTCCCGGCCGCCAGTTGGTCGTTTGATCTGTCCACCTATTACAATGTTTATGACGACGTCCAGGTATACCAAATGGGCACGCCCTATTTTGAAGCCACCCCGGTTCCGCATCTGGTTGTTCCCGAGACTGCGCAGAACGCTTTGTCAGGAGAATCTTATGGCGCTGAATTGTCCGTACAATGGAAGCCGGTTGATTACTGGCGATTAACGGCGAGTTACTCCTGGCTGCACATGAGACTGGTGCCGGTTGATACCACGGCCGGGGACAGTCCGCAAAATCAGTTCCAAATCCATTCCTATCTTGACCTTCCCCACAATATTGATTTCAGCAGCGCCATTTATTATGTGGACAGTCTCCCGGACCAGAATGTTGCCTCGTATGTCCGGCTTGATCTCGGCTTAAGCTGGCGAATGAACAAGACGTGGGAATTCGGGGTCTTTGCACAAAACCTGCTCGACAGCGGACATGTTGAGTTTGGAAGTTTCAGGACTTCCCAAGTCACAGAAATTCCGCGCAGCATATATGCAAAAATAACCTGCCAATTTTAAGAACCCAAAATCAGTCCACCTTTGCATTTCGATGCAGATCAGACCCTACATTAAAAAACAGTCTTTACGATTCGGGATGACGGAAATCCTCGTCGCCGTGGCAGTCGCTTCGGCGTTGTTTTGCGCGGAAACACTCATGGCTGCCGACACTCCGGGCGCGTCGGAAACGCAGGTGAAGGCCATCTTCCTTTTTAACTTCGCCAAATACGTGGAATGGCCGGCGACGGCATTCACGAACGCTACTGCGCCGATAACCATCGGCGTGATGGGAACGGATCCGTTCGGTGACAATTTGCAGCATGATATTGAGGGCAAAACAATGAATGGCCGTCCGTTCGTCATCAAACATCTTGCTACGGATTCGGACTTGAGCGGCTGCCAGATTTTGTTCATCAGCGATTCGGAGGCATCCCGGATGGAGGAAATTTTGGATAAGGCCGGCGCGTTGCCCATCCTCACCGTGGGCGAAGACGAACAGTTCGCACAAAAAAATGGCATCATCAATTTCGTGCTGAAGGATAGAAAAGTCCGGCTCGAAATTGATCTTGCTGCGGCAAGGAAAGCCGGATTGACCATTAGTTCCAGATTGCTGGCGGTGGCGGATGTGGTGAAGGGCAGGACGAATTAACGCTTATGCGAATTTTTCAAAATATATCCATCCGTCGCAAGCAGACTCTGATCATCATGCTGACCAGCAGCGTTGCACTGTTGCTCGCCTGTGCCGCGATTAGCATTTACGAGGTGATTGCCTTTCGCACGGCCATGGTGCAAAACCTTGAAACCCTGGCCGACATTGTGGACGACACCACAACCGCCGCCCTGGATTTCAACGATGCCAAATCAGCCGAGGAAACGCTTTCCGGTCTCCAAACCGATCCCAGCATCATTGGAGCTTGGATTTATACAAAAGGTGGAGAGGTCTTTGCCAAATATGACCGTCCGAATGACAAGATTATTTTTACCCCTCCAACCGTTCGTTCGAAGGGCTACGTATTTCAGGGGCAGCGGCTCATTTTGTATCGCCCGATTGTCAGCAAAGGGGAAACCATCGGCAGCATCTATTTGGAGTCCGACATGACTGTATTGACCACCCGCTTGACACGCTATGCGGGAATCGTGGGGCTGGTTTTCGGGGTGTCATTGTTGATTGCGTTTGCCTTATCCAACCGGTTGCAGCGGCTGGTGTCCGATCCAATCCTGCATCTCGCGCAAGTGGCGCAGACGGTGGCGATGGAGAAAAATTATTCCATGCGGGCGACGAAGCAAAGCAACGATGAAATCGGCCAGTTGGTGGACGGGTTCAATGAAATGCTCGCGCAGATTCAACAACGCGATGCCGCATTGCAGTCCGCGCGCGTCGGGCTTGAGGCGCGCGTTGTCGAGCGCACCGCTGAACTCGCAAAAACCAACGAAGCCTTGCAGGTGGAAAACGTCGAGCGCAAGCGCGCCGAGGAGTCGTTGCGGTTGCTCAATTCCGCCGTGGAACAGTCCAGAGAGTCCATCATGATCACCGACGCGGAACTCGATTTGCCGGGGCCAAAAATTATTTTCGTCAATCCCGCCTTCACGAAGATGACCGGCTACAATGAGGCGGAAGCCATCGGAAAAACACCCCGGATTTTACAAGGACCGCTCACGGATAAAACCGTGTTAAGCCGGCTCCGGCAAAATCTCGAACGGGGCCAGGCGTTTGCAGGCGAAGCCATCAATTACCGCAAGGACGGAACGGAATTTAACCTCGAATGGCAAATCGCGCCCCTTCGCAATGTCAGCGGAAAAATCACGCACTTTGTGGCCATCCAGCGCGACATCACCGAACGCAAACAGTTCGAAGCCCGGTTATTGCAATCTCAAAAAATGGAAACCGTCGGCAAACTGGCGGGCGGTTTCGCGCACGAGTTCAACAGCATCCTGACGGCCATCATCGGCCAGAGTGAATTACTGCTCGGCGATCTTCCCACGGGAAGCCCGCTGGCCAAAAGTGCGACCGAAATCAGCAAAGCCGCCGCTCGTGCCGCCAAGCTGACCCGGCAACTCCTGGCGTATGGCCGCAAGCAATTTCTACAACCGGAATCGCTCAATCTAAACCGGGTCATCGCGGGCATGGAAAGCATGTTTCACCATCTCATGGGCGGTGATGTGGACACGCAGATTGTTCCAGCCCTTGACCTGCATGAGGTGATGGCGGACGCCGGACAAATTGAGCAAGTGATTATGAACATGCTCATCAACGCGCGCGATTCCATGCCCAACGGCGGCAAACTAACGCTGGAAACCGCGAACGTTACGTTCGATCAGGAGAGTGTGGGCCGTAATCCGGAACTGAAACCGGGCGACTATGCGATGCTGTCAATCACGGACACCGGCATAGGGATGAGTGCGGAAGTAAAAGCGCGGGTCTTCGAGCCGTTTTTTACGACCAAAGACGTCGGCCAGGGAACTGGATTGGGATTGTCCACCTGTTACGGCATCGTCAAGCAAAGCGGCGGTCACATCAGCGTCTATAGTGAACCGGGTCGTGGCACAACTTTCAAAATTTATCTGCCGCAGGTTGAACAACAGACCAAGATTGCCATCCCGCGTCTTGACGCACCTGATTTGCCGCGCGGGACGGAAACCATTCTGCTGGTCGAGGACGATGCCGCCTTGCGGGAGATGGCCGCGACATTGTTGAGACGACTGGGTTACAAAATTTTAGCAGCAGCCAATGGCATCGAAGCCTTGAGCCTGAAACAGCAGCGCGACATCGGACACATTGATTTATTGTTCACCGATGTCGTCATGCCACACATGAGCGGCAGGGAACTGGCCGACCGTGTGCAGGCGTTGCATCCGCATACCAGGATTCTTTTCACCTCCGCCTACACCGAGAATGCCATCGTCCATCAAGGCGTGCTGAACAAGGGCGTGGCGCTGCTGCAAAAACCGTTCACACCATCCGCGCTGGCGCACAAGGTGCGGGAAGTGCTGGATCAACCGGGCACTCCAAAACCGGACACCACGCAAAAAACATCTGGCTTCACAAAATCACAGATGGGGTGAACACGCCCTGATTCCGCGCGGTTTCCCGGTTTACACTTCAGGCCATGAAAACCAATTGCAGGAAGAGACCCCTGACGTAGGGTTATACCCCATGGCGAAATCCCCACCCACCGCGTAAAGTCCTCCAGAAAGCGACATAAACCAAATATGAAAATAATCCTGTTATTTACCTGTTTTATCACCCTTCTCGCCACTACCGGATGTATTGTTCCGGAAGGTGGACGAGGCGAGCACTCAAGATACGAACGTCACGACGAAGTTTTTGTGGGACCTCCACCACTCGTAGTGCGTGCCCCGGAAGTCGTAGTGCGCCCGCCGGTGGTTATCGTGCGGTAATATGCGTCCGTGCCGGGTAACGGCGGGCCGGTTGAAAAGAGACTCATTCTGAACCGGCCTGTAACTCATCGGACTCGATGTTCCAAAAACGCAGCGTGACTTTGTTTCAAGCAAATAAATCCATTCGTGGATAATCAGGTAATCCGTCACAAAGACAACGGCTTTCACGATGCGCCAGGTGGTTTGAAAATGTCCTCCTACAAAATTCCACTGGCCGCCAAAGTGGCCGTCACTGCGTTCCTCGCCGTGCTCGTTCCGGTTTATTTGCATAATTATGGGCCGACCAATTTTTTATGGTTCTGCGATGCCGCGCTCATCCTCACGGTGGCGGGCATGTGGTTGGAAAGCCCCTTACTCATCAGTATGTGCGCCGTGGGCATTCTGCTGCCGCAATGCCTCTGGCTCACAGACTTCGGCGGCAACCTTCTGGGGTTTCACTTTCTGAACCTGACTAGTTATATGTTCGATCCGCATCTTCCTCTTTTCACCCGCGCGCTTTCGCTTTTTCACGGCTGGCTGCCCTTGCTGCTGGTCTGGCTCCTGTTCCGACTTGGCTATGACAAACGGGCCTTGTTTGCCTGGACTGTCTTTGCCGCTGGGTTGGTGTTCGTCTGCTATTTTTTTACTCCGCCCGCCGGCGCGCATCCGGCCAATCCGGATATTCCAATCAACCTTAATTATCTTTACGGTTTCAACGACCGGCAGCCGCAACAGTGGGTCAACGAAAACCTTTATGTCATTCTGTGGATTGGCGTCCTGTGGCTCGCCGCCTTTTTTCCCACACATCTGGTCTTGCGTAAAATCTTCCGCCACTCCACCACCCGCGGCCAGCTTGAAGCTCCCTGTTCGATTTCTTAATCTTCCCGGCCTGCTCGTCAAGACTGGATTTATAAATGTTGGGTAGGGTAACACCCCATGGCGCCCGCCATATTTTCCAGTGCATTATGGTGTTGCGAAATGGAACATTTTTCTGAAATCGAAAATCAACCGCCTTTACAATTTTTACCAACGATGAAACACAATCATAACCACGACAACGCCCGCAGCGCCGAACCTCAACTCGTGCCGGTCCGCTTTGAATTCACTCATCCGACAGCCACCACCGTTTGTGTCGCCGGAACTTTCAACCAGTGGCAGCCCGCCTCCAAATCCATGCATCCTTCGGGAAACGGTCATTGGCTGAAGGAGACGACTTTGGTGCCCGGTACCTACGAATATTGCCTCGTAGTGGATGGCCATTGGATGCCCGACCCGCTCGCCAGAGAATCCGTGCCGAATCCGTTTGGCGGAAGAAATTCCATTTTGAAAGTGGCCCGCACGCCGGAAGCAGCCCATCTGGCCGACGCGGAAAATTTACCATTAAAAAACACAAACAAATAGAAACGACAAAAAATATGAACAAACATACACAAGCAACCAGTAATGATATGGGCACGCTCGCCGAAGACGCGCGCGCGTTGATGGCCGCCACCGCCGACGTGGCCGGAGAAAAAGTCGGAGAAGCCCGCAAGCGTCTCGCGGCCGCGCTGGAAAGCGCCAGGGAAATCGCGGGCCGTATCCGCGACAAAGCGGTCGAAGGCGCGAAAGCAACTGACGAAGCCGTGCGCGAACATCCTTATCAATCCATTGGCATCGCCCTCGGTGTCGGTGCGCTCATCGGCTTTCTTGTCAGCCGCCGGTGCTCCCGCAACTGAGACTGATTTCGTATGGAAGAATCCACTGCCAGCTTCGGGCAACTGGCCGCGACCTCGAAACATTTTGCGCGGCGGTTGTTGACCATCGGGGAAAACCGGCTCGAACTGCTGACGGTGGAAATGCAGGAGGAGCGCGAGCGTCTCCGGGACGCCATTCTGATGGCGTTCGGCGTGGCGGTGTGCGGCCTGCTTTCGGGCCTTACACTTACGGCGGCCATCGTGGTTTTGTTATGGGCTTGGTCGCCGGTGGCCGTCCTTCTGATATTGACTGCCCTTTACGCAGCAGCAGGGATTTGTCTTTGGCGGCGGCTCACCGGACTACTGCGAAACTGGCAGACACTTTCCGCCTCGCTCGATCAACTCCGAAAGGACCGCGTATGTCTGGAAAAAATTCTCGCCTGAACCCGCTCGAATCACGAAAGCAATTTTTGATTGCGGAAAGCGAACTCAACCGTATCCAAATGGCCGGGGACATGTCCGCGCTGAGGTCGGGCGTTCGCACGCTCACCCACCGCGCCAAATCGTTGGGTTCGATCGCCTCGTCAGCCGCGGTGCTGGTGGCGATGGTGGCGGCCTACAAGCACGGCAAGGCAAAGCCCGTGGACACCGACATGAAACCTTCCTGGTTACAAGCGGTCCTTAAAGGAGCCAAGCTGGCCGGCTCGATCTGGCTGGCATTCCGCGCGCGGCCACGCTAATGTCGCGGCAGCCGTATTTTTGAATATGGACGCAGCCACGCCAGTACAGTCCATTGCGAACGATGTTTCAGCGACCGCCAAAGCGGCAACGGGCACAGACACGCTCACTGGCAAACCATCGCCCGCACCATTGAGCGCCCCGGCGGCGACTAAAACGACACCCGTGCAAATCGTCCTGGTTGTGCTCGGCTCGATTGCCTTCCTTTATTTCGCACGTCCCGTGGTCTTGCCTGTCTTTCTGGCTTGTGTGGCGGGAATGACCCTCAAACCCCTCATCCGTTGGTTGTCTTACTGCCACATTCCACCGGCTCTCTCCGCCGCGATCGTGCTTGCTCTTCTGACGGCCGCCATCGGGATTGGTTTCTTCCAACTGGGCCGCCCGGCGTTGACATGGATGAATCAAGCGCCTCAACACATGACCGAATTGAGACAACGGGTTCAGAAAATTTTCCCGCGTATCGCGCACTTCAGCCAGGCGACAGAGGCGGTGAGCAACCTGGGCGCTACCGAAGAAGAAAAAAAACAAGAGCAAAAGAGCGCGCCAACGGTGGTGGTCAAAGACAGCCGCGGAACCGGTTCAATCCTTGACTGGACCGGAACCCTGCTGGCGGGCATAGGCGAGACGTTGGTGTTGGTTTACCTGTTGCTGGCCTCGGGCGACCTATTCCTGCAGAAACTTGTCCATGTGATGCCGACCTTGCACGACAAAAAGCGCGCGGTCGAGATCAGCCATGAGATTCAGCAAAACATTTCCAATTACCTGTTCACGGTTTCGCTGATCAACATTGGTCTGGGTATCGTCGTGAGTGCGGGGCTCCACTTCATGGGCGTGCCCGACGCCGCGATGTGGGGAATGTTCGTGGCGGTGCTGAATTTTGTTCCCTACTTTGGCCCCGTCGTTGGCATCATCCTGCTGGCCACAGTAGGTCTGCTCACTTTCGACATGCCGTGGCAGGGACTCCTGCCGCCTGCGTGGTATCTGATGCTTCATCTGTTGGAAGCCAACTTCATCACACCGGTCTTGCTGGGACGCCGCTTCACGCTCAATCCCGTGATCATTTTTGTTTCGTTGATCTTCTGGACGTGGCTCTGGGGTGTGCCGGGAGCCTTGCTGTCGCTGCCGATCCTGGTCTCGGTCAAGATTGTTTGTGATCGCGTTCCAACGCTGTCATTCGTCAGCGAACTTTTCACGCGTTAACAGGACATTGTTTTCGAACGAAATGCCTGCCTTTGAGTTGTAACCGTTATGTTTCCGCCCCGTCTTTGACGGAATTCAGGAAACATGGTTAGATCGCAGACAAGATTCGGGCGGTGCCCTGGTCTCGGCTACCCAAAAAATGGGCCGTCCCTATGCCACTGCCCGAATCCGCCCAACACCCGTCAGCCCGCGCAAGCGGCAAATAAAAAAGGGTGACTTCAAAATGTCACTATGTTGTTTCTGAACCTCCTTTGACCAAATTCAGCAAATGTGGTTTGATGTCTTCGTAGTTAAGAAGTATCGTTTCATCTGCCTTCGGGGCGCTGGTGGTGATTGCCTCCGCCAGCGCCTTTTAATTTTGAAATAGGGAGAAAAAACCAGCGAGTGCTTTTTAGGGCGGCCCGCTGGCTGTACATCAAAGATTTGGCTAACGGGTAAAACGGTGGGTTTTTACCTCGAAGCGCTCGTGCGAGAACACGGTGCGCGGACTCAAAACTCACACCCTTCGCCAATTCTCGTATCCGTAGGATGCCAGATTTCTCGTTGGATTCCAACTAAAATCTATTCCCTGACCCGCAAAGGGGTCACTAAAGGGTCAGTCCTAAGTATTTTATTCAAGCTTGAACTCATTTTGTTCGTCCGGTTCAACTTTTAATTCGCAATGGCCTTGGCATGGCAAAATTCTAATCCATGGCCGGGTCTTGTGTAAATAACCAGGACCGACCCCTTTAGAAACGAATGGGACGGGGTGGAACCCATCCCTACCGGTAAGGACGCGTTCCACCGCGTCCCAAACATAAAATTAAATGAGTGTGACTGCGGGATGCCTGAATTCTTCGGTAGGGTAATACCCCATAGCGGCGGCATTTTTTTGGATTATTGTCATTTTATGAGTAATAAAAAACTTTTCTTAAAAACTAATAAAGTCGGATGCGTCTTGAGTGCCTTGCTCCTGACAACGCTGACCGGATGCGTGGGTTACGTTGATGGGCCGGGCGGCGGCGCGTATGTAGCACCTCCCGTGGTGCAAGTAGGATTCGCGGCGGAAGACGACTACGTTTATTACCCAAGCTATGGAGTCTATTACAGCAATAGCCGGCGCGAATACGCCTACCCGGAAGGCGGGCGTTGGGTTGAACGTGGAGAGCCGCGCGGCGTCCGGGCGGACGTGCTGCTGGCTTCACCGTCAGTGAGGATGGATTTCCATGATTCCCCGGCAAATCACCATGCGGAAATCAGCCGGGAGTATCCGAAAAATTGGAGGCCGTCCGGCTCGAATCAAGGCCAAGACCGGAAAGAAAATCGGAAGGACGACAGGCGCGACAATAATAACGGAAGATAACCAGCCCGCCACATTCACACATTGAAAGGAACATTATGTTGGGAACCATTTTAATTGTGCTGCTCATTCTCATGCTGCTCGGCGCACTCCCTGCGTGGCCGCATAGCCGGGGTTGGGGTTATTATCCGAGCGGCGGACTGGGCTTGCTTTTGGTTATTCTGATTGTCCTGCTTATGCTGGGTAGAATTTGAAGGGCATAAACGCCTTCATCACGGACGCGCAGTTGCACAGCCCATTCTCATTTTATGAAACACAAAAGCTTCTCCCAAAACCAAAAACCAGCGGGCGCCTCGCAGCCGGCTGCGGCTGCGAACTTGAACCAAAACGAAATTGATTTTACCCCCTCACCCGATGAAGTGGCCCGAAGGGCATACTTCAGTTATGTGAACCAGGGTTCATCCCAGGGGCATGAGGTGCAGCACTGGCTGAAGGCCGAGGCTCAATTGCTCGCGAAACGCAACCTTACCCGGATTCATGGTTTTCATAACCACACATGAAATCAATTTCCAAACAACCGTCAGCCCGATGAAAAATCATGAAAAGCGCGTTCGACTGGATCGAAGCGGACAACCACGCGGGTTTTCGCCGCGCATCCGCATGAAATTTTTTCCGTTGTTCCGCAACTTAATATAGCTTCACATCATGAAAATCGGATCACGCCTGGGAATCCACGCTTCGGTGCTGGTGATTCTGTCATTGTGTCTCCTGCTGTCCTCACACGCACAGGGATTGGCCACTAATTCGACGACGCAAACAGTTGCACAGGGATTGGCCATTGGCTTCACAAATTCGACGACGGAAACAGTTGTTCTCCCAAAATCCGTTCCCGATCCCATCGAACCGTTTAATCGCGTGATGTGGGCCTTCAACAAGGGACTTATGACCGACGTCATCAAGCCGACGAGCAAGGTTTATCGGTTCGTCGTCAGGAAACCGATCCGGACCGGAATTGGAAATTTTGGCCGGAACCTCACTTTTCCGGGACGGTTGATCAACAATCTGCTGCAGAGAAAGTGGAGCGGAGCGCGCGATGAATCCTACCGGTTTGTTTGCAATACCACTGTCGGGGTGGCCGGGTTCTTCGACGTGGCAAGCAAATGGAAAATTCCGAAATCGGACGCGGATTTTGGCCAGACGTTCGGCCAGTGGGGCTGGAAGCCGCAATGCTTTTTGATGCTGCCGGTTTATGGACCCAGCAATGAACGCGACACCCTCGGGCTTGCCGCCGACACCGCCGCCAATCCCCTGTTCTACATCGCGCCCTACAGACTCAACGTGAACAATCCGCTGACCTATCTCGGCCCTTACACTTATTTTGCTTACGCAGTCATGTATAACAATCTGTCGGACAGCGTAGGCGAATATGTGCGCTTCAGTCAGGCCGAAATGGATCCATATTCCGAGATTCAATACGCCTGGACGTTCGCGCGGGAAAACCAGGTGGCGAATTTCCAGGTGAAGGGAAAACAGGACGAAGCTTCGCTGGAAACCCTCGAATCCGTCTTCTTCACCTTCAAAGACCCTGAATTTCCCGGCCACGGCAGGACCCGGTCGGTTTTGATTCCGGCGACAGGCCGGAAATTAAAATTTACGTTCTGGTTGCAACCGGGAAAGGCGAACGTGGTTTACATCGTTCCCGGGCTGGGTTCGCATCGTCTGGCTGAAACCTCCCTGGCGCTGGCCGAGTTGGTTTACAAAAACGGCTTCTCCGCCGTAAGCGTCAGCAGCCCTTTCAACTCCGAATTCATGGAACATGCCTCGACTGTGGCAATGCCCGCTTATCTGCCGGCGGATGGCCACGACTTGCACGTCGCGTTGACGGACATTGATCACCGCCTACATGTGCTCTATCCGGGTCGGTTGGGCAACCGGGCGTTGATGGGTTATTCCATGGGCGCATTCCAATCTTTGTTCGTCGCAGCCACCGAACCGACGAATCAGTCGCCGTTGATAAAATTTGACCGCGTCGTCGCCATCAACACACCCGTGCGACTGGCGTTCGGGATTTCCAAACTGGACGAATTTTACAGCGCGCCCTTGAGCTGGCCGGACACCAACCGGACCGACAACATCGAAAACACTTTTTTGAAAGTGGCCGCCTTGAGCAGACTCACCCTCACGCCGCGCTCTTCGCTGCCGTTTAGCGCCATCGAGTCCAAGTTTCTCATCGGCCTTACATTCCGGTTCATGCTGCGCGACATCATTTACAGCAGCCAGCGGAGGAATAATCAGCACATCCTGCATCGCGCAATCCACAACTTCAGGCGCGAGCCGGTTTATCGGGAAATTCTTAATTATTCCTACGAGGATTATTTTGAGAAATTTGCCATTCCGTATTATCAGGCGCACGGCCTCGGACCGGATGCGCCGGAAACGCTGCAGGAAGCCGGTGACTTGCGTACGTATGACGCCGGTCTGCGCGCCAACCCGAACATCCGGATCATCGTCAATGAAAACGATTTTCTTCTGGCCGGCGATGACCTGGCCTGGCTCCGCGCCACATTTACCCCGGAACAATTGACCGTCTTCAATCGCGGTGGCCACTTGGGAAATCTTTCCAATCTAACGGTGCAAAAATCCATTTTGGCGGCGCTTACGCCCATGAGGCCACCCCAACCCAACCCTAAATAAACTGCTGATTGCGAATCACGTTTGGAGCTTGGAAGAAATCGTGGCTTTAATAGATTTAATTTCAAACTGATATGCTCACAACTTATTTTGCTTGCTTATTATCCGAATAGGAGTTAGTTATGCTTCCGACCCATTGACGGCAAACGCAAACGAATTGCCATCAAAACGAAAGGTAAAATTATGCATCTCTTATTCTCGCCGATGCTTGCCATGATCGCTATGCCCAGCGGAGCTGCCTTCATTGTCATCCTCACTGTTCTGGCTGTAATTAGAAGTAAATGACCATCGGCACGCTGCGGCCAGGCGATTTGCGATTAGAAATTTTCGAGAAAAGGTTCAGCGCCGATTTAGTGCTCATACCTTTGTTTTTTTCGTACCCCAATTAGGGCGCTCACAATGCCGGAATTTTAGATTTCAGGATTCATAAAAGGGTCAGTCCTGATTATTTACACAAAAGTCCGGCTATGGATTAGGATTTTGCCCGGTCGAGGCCATTGCGGATTAAAAGTTGAACCGGACGAACAAAATGAGTTCAATCTTGATTAAAATACTTGGGACTGACCCCTTTACGGTATACACGAATTACCCACCCGTAAGAAAGAACTGCTAAATTTGCTCCTGCATTTCTATTGCAAAGATTTATGAATGAATTGTCACCGCGTTTTATTCTTAATAACAAATCCCCAAATTCCATTCCTACTTGCCTGAACAGCTCTACCACTTCCCCTGAGCACATCCAAATGATATGCCGTTTCATGCTCTGACAATTGCATGATTTGGGCAACGTCTATAGGTGTTACTGGTTTATCGGTTGTCATAAGAAATTTCATAATTTCGGCGCGTTTCTTCTCGCTGTCACCTTCTAACAATGCAAAAGATGGTTGCGGGCATTGATATGACCATTTTGGAGTCATATTGCTACGGCTAATATCTGTTGTTGTTTGCATAATATTACAAAAGGAAGGCGGTTGTTTTGATAGGGAATGGCTCGAATTTTCCAGCTTCCATATTACGCCTTCAAAAACTTTTATAGCGTTTACCTTGCCAAAAAATGGGTAGTCTAATTTTGAATAAATTTTATGACGAGAAGGTTTTACAAGCTTAAATCCCTTGGAAGGCAACTAACAGCAAGTCCAAAATCAAGACACTTTAAGAAAGAAATAAAATTAAGAGCGAGCCACAGTTGTGGCGTAAACTTGAGTTCCGCGATTATCAATCATGCGCACGTCCATCTTGTCCGCCTGCAAAGAAACGGTCGTGAAGCCGGAACAGGATTTGGCGAATTTCGAGCGCTTCGTGTAAAAAGTCGGCGTGTGTTGCGATCCGGCGCCGGAATCAAACAAATTCACTTCGCCGGTCAGGAGATGTTGCAGGTCATGGTCGTGACCGTTGAAATAGGCTTGAACCTTGTGTTTGTGGAGTAGCGGCAAAATGTTTTTGATCAGTTCCGACGTGTCGCCGTGGCCGCCGCCGGAATAAATCGGATGGTGGCCGATGACGATTTTCCATTGTGCTTTTGACGCGGCAAGCGAAGTTTTGAACCAAGCCAGTTGTTTGGGAACGTCTTGCGTGATGACATTGGCGCGGGTCTTTTCTGTTCCGTCGTTGTAATAACTTTTTATCATCGGCGTCGTGTCTATGTAAAAGAAATCTGCCGTAGTGGCGGCATCAATTTGCTGTGACTGGACGTAGTAACGTGCCGGCATCTTCCAACGCGGATTGATTTTTCCGTAATCAATCTGCGCGTCGCAATTGGAGTGATAATCGTGATTGCCCAGAATGCAATACCACGGAACCTGTAACGCCGGGTCGTGATAAACTTCTTCAAACGATTTCTGCCAGTGCGGATCGTCAACGGATTTAACGCCATCCTCGTAAAAATTATCGCCAACGGAGATGATGAACTTGGGATTGAGGTTTTTGGAAGCCTTTGCCATGTGCGTGGCAACTTCGATCTGGTCTTGTTCCCCTTGCCGTCCCCAATCGCCAAAAACAAGAAAGTTTAATCCATTGGCTGTTAGCGGTGTTGCTTCCGCCAGCAAATTGACGGGCAAAAACCGGCTGGCAACAACTGCCTGACTGGCAACAAAAAGAATGCGAACGAATTCGCGGCGTGTCTGTTTCATAATTCCATCAACTTGCGGGCAACTTGACCGGAGCAGTTGCGGCAGTCAAGCCAATGGAAGCCAATGAAATGTTAAATCGCCGTGACGAATTTTGGCAGGGCTGGGATAATTCCGTAGTTTTAAGGTAGAGACAGCGCTCTGCGCTGTCCGGACGCCGCAGCGCGGCACCCCTACCATTGAAAATGACACATTACCTGCGGTTGACATCATTGTTCCGGCGTAAAGGGTCATACCCGGCCAGTCGGCTTGATCATGCAAAAATGAAAGTTGAACCGGATGAACAAAATGAATTCAAGCTCCAATAAAATACTTGGGACTGACCCCTTTACGCCCCAGTCAGTCGCGCTTTGCCGCCGCATAACCATCGTCCATGATGAAAAATCCCGTGCCGGTAGCCTGTCGGGGGGGGGGGGTTGCGAAAAAGAATTTGCAGAATCGGCTTCTATTTTCCGCGCGCCGTGCTGGTGAGTAACTGGGCAACGCAGTCGCGCCGCACGGCCAAAGACACTAAAATAGCATCGCGCGCGGCGCAAAGGGCTTCAATTTTTTCTGAAATTTCCCCAAATGCACAATGGAGGGCGAAAACTGACGTGACGTAAAGTCCGTGGACGTTTTTGCAACAACATAGACAATAAATGTCTATATCGAACCCGTATATCGGACAGTAGGTTTCAAAGAATCAGCGGATGGAATTCTTTACAGGCCTTACGATGGAAAATTGCGCCCAAAGCCGTGGGCATATTTTGATCAGGGAAAGTCATATTGGAAAGACAAGGAACATTTCAAACAAGGTTTCGCCGCGTCAAAACATTTCAGACAAAAATCATATGTTCTCGAATGGTATCGCGGAATGGATGAGTCTCAACGTCTTCAAGTGAGAAAAGATTTGGATGCTGTTGACAAAGGAATTGCTGTAAAAATTGACGAAGACATTTTGAAAGATGATCCTGCTGATTAGGCGTGCAGAGCTACCCTTGAACGTTTGAATGCGGCTCCGCGATTGGGATAAATTAAATCAATTTTTTGCAAAATTGTCGGGTCAACATCTTCGTCTGTCGGTATTCTCTCCAGCGTGTTCGCAAGATTTTGAAGATAAACTTCTACTTCTTTTTTTGAGGCTGGCTGTTTGCTCCGCTTTACGGTTGTTCTGGGACGCGGAACGCCATCTCAAAGATTACACGGGAGCGATTTCTGACTTCAACAAAACCATTGAATTAAATCCAAAAGATGCCCTGCCCTATGCAGGTCTTGGATTTGTTCAAAATGACCGTTTTCAATTTGAATCTGCCTTGAAAAACTTTCAAAAAGCATTGCAGCTTGATCCATCGCAAGATGAATGGAGATTTCGCATTTGGTTGATTCAATCCCGTTTGAACGACTGGTTTGGAGAGACTGAAGAGCAAAAAAAATATGCTGTTTCTTTGAAAGGCAAGAAGATTACATGGTCTGCCGAAATTGGATTATTTCTTGTCGGCTCAGTCTATGAAAAGAATTTTCTGAACTGCGCAAAATCATCCGATCAAAAGACACAAAACTGGTGGCAATGTCAGGCAAACTATTATGTGGGCATGGAACATTTGATTGCCGGAGACAAAGTCGGGGCAATGGACTTTTTTCAACAGTGCCTGAATACAAAAGAAACGAGCCTTACAGTATATAATAGCGCAGAAGCGGAATTCAATGCCCTTAAAAAAATAATACCACCGTAAATTTGTTCTTCCTCAGAATTTCCGAAAATTTTAATGCTCTACTCCGACCCGGTAGAATCGGGTGTTGCCGGGGAGAATGGTTGTGTCGGTCTGTGTGTTGGTTGGGGCGGTGGCATTGATGTTGGTGGCGACAGTGAAATTGAAGCCCGTCAACAGGTTGGTGGTGCGTTCAAGCCAATAAGTCTTTCCGGCAACACTTGTCCAGCCGAGTACAATGGCATTGGCGTTGGTGGCGGACAACACCGTCACCCGCAAATTGGAGGCGGCATTGGTTGGATCCGTTCCGGCCAGCCACTCCGCCAGATTGCTCATGCCGTCGTGATCGGGGTCGGCGTTCGGGTCGGTTCCGGTCAGGTGCCCAAAATACTGCAGCTCCCACCAATCCGGCAGGCCGTTGCCATCCGTATCCACGATGCGTTGCAAATTCAGCCGGCCGCCGGTGTGCACGATGCCATTCAAACCCGGCACAACATCCACATTCGCGAGGATGCGTTGAACCCGCTGGGTCACGGTTTCGAATGGAAAATTCATCGCGGCAAACGCGATCGCGCCGGACACATGGGGCGCCGCCATCGAGGTGCCGTCAAGGTATTGATAAATCTGGGTGGGGTCCGGTTTGTTAACGACCGTGGCGGGGGAATTTGTCTGCACCGCAAGGCCGTCGGACTGGGCAAGGGACACGGCGGGAATCCAATTGCCGGCGCCACCCAAAGTGCCGGAGAAATTGCCGCTGACATTGTTGTATATGATGGCCGCCCGCGCGCCAGCCGCCATGGCGTTGACGACCTTGTTGGAAAAGGTGAGCGTGCCGCGCGCAATCAACGCGATGTTGCCGTTGACAGCCGCCGGAAAATCCGCGGGATTTCCCAGCCCGCAACCATAGACCGTGGCGGTGATGCCGGTGGTGGTGCCGGAAAACGTCAGATTGTTGGCGCTATAAACTATGGAACCCTGTTGCACGGAGGCAATCGTGGGCGCCATCGCAACGGGCAACAGGGACAGGATGTTCACGCCGGGCGCACCCAAGTCAACGGTGTTGACGCCGAAGTTTGAAAAAAATGCCAGGGCATCATTCTGGTCGGTAGCCGCCACGACAATCTCATTGTTCAACCGGTAACTGGCGGGATAACTGGGAGTGGTGTCATTGTCGTTGGTGCTGTTTCCCGCCGCCACGCTAAAGATGATGCCGGCGCTGCCGGCGGCCTGCATTGCGGCGCTCTCGGCGCTGTTGAACCCGCCGCCACCGAAGGATTCATTGATGGCGACAACGTTCACACCACGGCCTTTCATCATGGTCGCGTATTGAATCGCCTCGATGATCGCGGAGTCGGGCAATGACTGGCCATCGCTCGATGCCCGGAGCGCCATGATTCTGGCCTGATAATCCACCCCGATCACGCCCAACTGGTTGTTGCCGACGGCGGCAATCGTTCCGGCCACATGGGTTCCATGAAAACCGGAATCGGTCGGGTCGGGAAGGTTGTCCGCAAAATCATAACCGTAATAATCGTTCACATATCCATCCCCGTCGTTATCCAGTCCGTTGGTGGGATTCTCGCCGGTGTTGATCCACATGTTGCTGACCAGATCCGGGTGCGAGTGATCCACGCCGGTATCAATCACCGCCACGACCGGCGGGTTGGTGGTGGGCTGTTGTGCCAGCGCCCAGGCCGCGATAAAGTGAATGTCATCCCCCGCTGTTCCCGCAGTGCCGTTGACCGTCTGACCGGTATTTTGTAAAGCCCACAAGTTTGTAAAATATGTGTCGTTGGGCGGCCCGATGGTAACCCATCGCAGGTAGTTTGGTTCGGCTGTTTCAACCGCCGGATCCCGGCTCAATTCCGCAATCAATTGGACGGTCGTCCGGTTTTTGGAATGCACAAAGCCCGTTTCTTTTCCCCGATGCCGTGAAAGTTCTGTAAAATGTTTCTGAAACACCAGCGAATGACCGAGCAGCGCACGTTGGGCGGTGGTCATGTCAACCGACGGCTTGAAAGTGACGATGACATCGCCTTCAACGTATTCCGTGGCCGGATGACCTGCGCCGGCGCACACGCCACCGACCGTCAGGCTTGATATCATGAGGAAGGCTGACACTCTCCGGGAAAAAATCTTTGTCATGCTGATTTGCATGATAGCATAGCATCCCGGATGCCGAAAAACAAAAAACAAAACGAGATTGGAAGGGCCTGATCGAAGACTCTTTCCGTCTTATTTTCTGCCAAACCGACGCAGACAATCATTCTCGGCACGCTCGATAGCGTCATCACCCTGTCAAACGAAGTTGATTACACAACTGCCGCCACCGAATCCAACACCGTCGCCCTTGGCTTCGACATGAACACCGTGCCGACGCCGATGACTAGTTGTGTTCCGATTTCAAACCCAATCGGCGTTGAGTGTAACACCAATTTCACGCTGCGCGGAACGAACTGCATGCTCCGCGACAACATTTTCCCGTGAATATGATTCACGTCATCCCAAAATTGATTATTGGGACACGGTGGAACGTGTCCCTACCACGTCACGCTTGGTAAGGACGATGGCCAGTGCGGCTCGCACTTCCACGTCGTCCCATTTTCTACCGCGAAAATCACACCTATTCCCCGCGCCGAATGGCCATTGCAAATCAAAGCTCTCGCGTTGCTGGCCAGCGCGACAGATCAGGGCATCGCCCCGATTAAGGTAAGCGAAGTAAGCGTCCTCGTTACGAGGATTCAGTTCAATGCTTTTATCAAGGTCAATAATGGCTTCCGCAAAGTTCTTGAGATCGGTTTTGGCAAGCCCGCGGTTATTATAAGGTGCCCATAATTTTGGATTTAATTTAATGGCTTCGGTGCAGTCAGTAATAGTTCCGTCATAATCTTTGAGATGCCATTTGGCGAGTCCCCGCATATTGTAGGCATCGGGAAAATCAGCGCGCGATCCAATGGCCTTGCTGAAATCTGCGATGGCGGCAGTGTAATTTGTCAGACCCGTCTCGACCAAACCACGATCATAATAGGCCAAAGCATAATCCTGTTTTAACTTGATCGCTTTAGTGAAATCCTTGATGGCCGTTGTGTAGTTTGTCAGATTGGCTTCGGCAAGGCCACGTTGATTGTAGGCCGGAGCATAAAAGGAATCTAAATTGATGGATTTGTTAAAATCAGTAATTGAGTCGGCATAATCTTTAAGAGCGAATCTGGAAAAACCGCGAACATTATAGGCAGGTTCGAAGTCGGGATTTAATTCGATGGCTTTGTTAGCATCATTAATAGCCCCATTGTTATCTCGAAGATTATATTTAGCTCTGGCGCGGAAACTATACGCCTCTGCATAATTCGAATACACCTCAATGGCCTTGGTAAAATTAGTGATGGCCTCGGCATAATTCCCGGCCTTGATTTGGTTTGCACCGGTGTCGTAAAATGACTCCGCTTCAGGCGGCTTCTTTGTAAGCAATCTGTGTTTGAAGTGGAGATATGATATCCCGTTTAATAGCGCGAGCAGTAGCCAAAAAATAATCACAACCCGCAAAAAATAAACATACGCATGACTTTCGCTAAAACGCCGGGAAGCCTCCACAAATCTTTTAGAGAAACCGAGTCGAATATTAAATGCTGCTTCAGCCGCAATACAACGCAACCAGAGATTGCGCCGGCGAGTCACAATAAAAAGCAAGATGCCGAGAGCGGCGGCTATTGGCAATGAAAGCCAAAACCATCTGTAAAAGAATTGCAGATGCTCGTTCATGCCAATGGTTGGGATGCAACCTTCCGCTTGAAATGATTGAAATTATATTTCCGGGCTGCCTTTATCGGGCAGCCGGCTGCCTTCAAAATCCGGAGGGTCTTGCAATGATTTGAACTTGTTTATGTAAATTCGTAAAAATCTCCGGATTTCAAAGAAAAGTATGCTGCCGATGGCGAAAATAAGTGCTCCAATAACGCCTTCCCATATTATTGTTGTGTCCATTACACCCGGTAAGAGCTTATTTCCTGCCAGATGTGCTTTAATTCTTACATGAGACGCGCATTCTTCATAAATATTGCAAGTTTCTGATAGGAACATGTCTGTCGGCATTGCATTTGCTGAAGTAAAAATGGATTCAGGCAGTGGTTCACTCTCTTCGGCTACCCATAAACAATTGGGCCGATTTAGGACACCATTGTCTGAATCCGATAATTTTGGCTTCCGTGTAAATCCGCTCGCATTTCGCCCCGCATTCGCCACAAACCTTGCGCCTGACGCCTGCAATGGAAGCGGGGATTGCAAATTACGTCTGGTGCTGGAAGAAATTATTGGACTGATAAATCAGTTCCATTATATTCGCGGCTGCGGATGTTTTTTCAAAGGAGAAGGAAATGAAATGGCAATAGTTAAAAGTGGTGAAATGTGCAACGTCCCCGGCCTTTACAAAGCCCATTGTGCCCATGCTTTTGAACGTCCATTTTCAAAAAGTCAAAAAGTTCCGCGATGCGAACATTGCCAGTTTGACATTTTATGGGTTCTGATAAAGCCGGAATTGTTGGAAAACAGGGAAATTTCTCAAAGCGTCATCACTGCCAATGCTGTTCAGCCTCTTGCATCAAACCAAAGGCCACGTTGTTGATTGATGATGGCTAAAAAGGAAATTGAAGTTGAAATCAGAGAAGTTCAGGAGAGCATCAAGCGGGGCAAAATCCGTCTTGATGAGAGCCTGCACCTGATTGAAGACTTGCAGGCTCAAATCCAAACCATCAGGCAAAATGCCGAAACCGGCAAAAAGTCCGGACAGGCAAAAAGAAATTAGATTTCAAACTGATACTGGCCCTGTTGGGTATTTGCCACATGAACCTTTTGATTCATCGGGTATTTTTCCGCCCGGAGTGGCAACGGCGGGTTCCTAATCCAACGCGCTTTGCACTTCAGCCAACAGTTGCTCCGATGAGAATGGCTTGGCCATGAAACAATGGGCTCCGAGGTATTCGCCCATGCGATGGCATAGTTCGACCGGAACCCGGGTGGTGTTGGAGGTGGTGATGAATTTGACCGGTGAATGATGCCGGCGCATTTCCACAAGCGATTCAAAGCCGTTCAAACCCAGTTCAGTGATGACAAGGTCAAGCGGAGTGCGAAGGTGTAGTTCAATGGCCTCCTTGCCGTTGACGGCGTGACTGACCCGGTAGCCTTCTTCCCTCAAGATCAGAGCGAGCATGGTTCGGAGTTCAAGATCATCATCGGCAATAAGAATGTGTTTTGGATTGGTGTTCGTCATGATATGGGCGGTGAAGGCTTTTCGGTGGTGGTTGGAATTTGATTTGAATGGTTCATTTTGTCGGACAGCATTACACGGAGTGCCATGAGGTTTTCCTTATAGATGAGAGCAGTGGCGCCCACGGAATGGGAAAGCTGGTAAAAATGCGGCTCAACATAACTGGTAAGAATGATGACTTGCGCCGGCGGATATTCCGCACGCAGCGCCTCGGTGGATTGAAAGCCGTTCCGTCCGGGCATTTGCACATCCATCGTCACCCAGTCGGGTTTGAAATCGCGCGCGCGCCGAACGGCTTCATCGCCGGATGCACACTCGCAAACCATGATGCCCGGCAAATTCAGGAAATTACGGATCATTTCCCGCGTGCCGGCGTGGTCATCTACAATCATCAGTTTCATACTTCGGATATCAATCTGCACGGGGAAGTGGCGGCGCGAAATTGTTGCCCCCACATATTTTGAAGTAGGTAAGTCCCGCTATTTTTCTACGTGGAGATGCCTAGACGATTTGTGCGGTGACGGAGAAAAAGCTTAAAGTGCCGAACGATTTTCCAGCGCGAATTGCAACAGGCTGTGGCTGCCGGTCAATCCGAGTTTGGCGCAGATGTTCGCGCGATGCGCCTCGACGGTGCGCGGGCTGATGAACAGTTCCGCGCCGATTTGGCGGCTGGTTTTTTTCTCGGCAATAAGCGTGAGGATGCGCCGCTCGGCCTTCGTCAAATCGTCAAGGCCTGGCTTTTTGGCGGCAAGCATCTCGGCACGGTTGCGCCGGCGAACAAGGTAACTTGAAATCGTGGAACTCAAATAATGTTCGCCTTCGGCAACGGCGGCGATTGCCTTCAGAATCTCCTCGACGGCATTTTCTTTGAGCACAAACCCCTTTGCGCCGATGTCCAGCGCGCGGTTGCAGGTTTCTTCGTCCTTGTGCATCGTGAGCATGATGACGCGTGTGGGCAGGCGTTTGGTTTGCAGTTTGCGTGTGATTTCGAGGCCGGACAAGCCGGGCAGGTTCACATCGAGCACGGCCACGTCCGGCTTTTTTTCCTGGATCATTTGCAACGCAGCCTCGCCATCGCCGGTTTCGCCGACGAGTTCAAAACGCGGATCATCGGCGATGACCTGCCGCAGTCCGCTGCGGAACAACGGATGATCGTCAACAATCAAAACTGTAGTGCGCTTCGCCATGGGCTTGGTTTCACGACCGACCCAGCATTCTTTTACTGCTGTTCGGCGGGAATGGGAATCGTTATTTCGATACGCGTGCCTTTGTCCGGCTCTGAATCCAGTTTTATTTTCCCGCCGAGCATCAGCACGCGCTCGGCGATGTTTTTTAATCCCAAACCTTTTCCACCGTCGCTGCTCTTGAAACCGCAGCCGTCGTCTTTAATTTTCAACAGCACTTCATGCACGTCGCGTTCGAGCGTGATGCGGGCTTTTTTTGCGTGTGAATGTTTGAAGATATTGTTCAGGCTTTCCTGGACGATGCGATAAACATTTATCGCGGCTTCACGCGAGAGAATGTCATCTACCGGCTCGAATTTTCCCTCAATCGCCATCGTGCTGGATTCGGCGGTGTTCTCAATCAATGACTGGAGTGCGCGGGTCAGTCCGAGAAGGTCAAGCTGTTGCGGATGCAGGTCGTGGGCAATGTGCCGGACTTCGGCGATGGCCTGCGAAGCGAGATTGCTGACGCTTTGCAGTTCCTCGCGCAGATCATCTGGCAGTTTCGCTTTTGCCAATTCCAGTTGCGTGCGGTTTTTGATGAGCAAAAGGTTCTGGCCGAGGCTGTCGTGAAGTTCGCGTGCGATGCGCGTGCGTTCGGCTTCCTGCGAAGCAATTAGCTGGAAGGTGTACTCCGCGCGCGCCTGCGCCTCGCGTGTCTGCGCCCCGGCACTTTCGGTCTCGGCGCGCACGCGGGAGGTGATATCGTGGAGCATGGAAACAAGGCATTGCTTTCCTCCAAGCTCGATAAGTTCGGCGCTGACCATGATAATTTTAGTCTCGTTGCGGCGGTCGCGGGTTTGCATTTGAAAATCCCGCACCGGCCTGCCATCGCGCACCGGCTGGATCAGGCGTTCGCGATCCGCCGCATTTTTCCAGATGCCAAGTTCCAACGACGAACGTCCGATCATTTCTTCGTGGGAATAACCGAAGAGCCGGCAAAAACTCTCGTTGACTGCGATGTAACGCCCCGTCTCGATTTCGGTGATACAAATGCCGTTGGGATTGGACTGAAACGCTTTGGAAAATTTTTCCTCCGACTCGCGCAGGGCTTGTTCGGCATTTTTGCGCTCGGTGACATCGCGCAACGCCGTCATCCGCAATGTGCGGTTGCCGTTGCGGACCATTTTTGCCTGCGCCTCCGCGAAGAAGATGCTTCCATCTTTGCGCAGTAACTGGTGTACATAAATCGTTTCCCGTCCGTCGCGAATTGCTTCCATCACCAGTTCACGCGATTCCGGCGCAACCAGTTCGATAATTTGCCGTCCGATCATTTCATCCCGCTGTCCATGACCAAACATGGTGAGAAACTGGTTGTTCACGTCCAGAATCCGCCCGTTTTCACTGATGCATATTCCTTCAAATGCCGCCGCTGCAAGATTTTTGAATCGTTCCTCGCTTTCGCGTAATTGTGTCAATGTCCGGTCGCGCTCGCCGACAACGATTGCCGGAATCAAGGCCACGAGGCTCGTCATCGCCAGAGCCGCCTGCATCGGAAAAATATATTCACCTGTCGCTATCTGGTCCCCGTTGAGGCCGATGGCGAATTGCGTGGTGAAAAAAGCTGCTGACAACGAAAGGAAAAGGCTGACTGCCGTCGCCCCGCGCAAACCAAATCGCAGGCCGGCCCACAACAAAAGTGGGATCGCCCAGGCCCTGTTTATCGACATGATTCCATGTCCCAAATAAAACACGAACCATTCATAAATGACGATGGCAAGGACCAGCAGAACCGCTTCCACATTTTTTTTTGCCGGCCACAATTCAGTGCGCGCCCCGTTTGGTTTTGAAAACCATGTCAGAATGAAAGGTGTCAACAGCAGGATTGCCATCGCGTTGCTGCCCCACCAGACTTTCCACGACTGTTCAAACGATGGGTTCAAACCAAAATATTCCAGTGTCGCCGCGCCAAAGACCGCGCCTGACATCGCACTGAAAATCACGACAAAACCAACCAGTCCGAAAAATTCTTTGAGCGTCGCCAGCATTGGCCGTTCCGCCACGAAACGTCGCACCAGCCACGCGCCTGTCACTGTTTGAATCACATTCGCACAGTAGAAGAAAAAAATTGCGGCTGGATTTGGTTTCGGATCATGAAGCAGGTCGAAGATAAAGTTGGCGGGGAGCGCCGCCAGCAGGAACCACGGCCAGTCCCGTGTCCGGTTCAACAACAGCACGGCCATGGACAAACCGGCGGGTAACCAGAAAGTGATTAACGCGCCGTCGTGCGCCGACAAATAAATGCCGGCTTCGGCGCAAAAAAAATAGGCCACACCGAACCACGCCGCCTTTTGCCACAGCGAAAGCGGTTTCAATTTGGAATCATCCGAAGCCATG
>Ga0207066_1020_pt2 | contig 42218 bp, 38 predicted proteins | sample Alteio_BWMinCont_24_FD_153490 | JGI IMG/M metagenome (GOLD analysis project Ga0207066, IMG submission 153490) | Enriched cells from forest soil in Barre Woods Harvard Forest LTER site, Petersham, Massachusetts, United States -... | ecosystem: Environmental > Terrestrial > Soil > Temperate forest >...
GTGAAGGCGACGGTAATGGTCGCTGTCCCCGACCCCAGCGACTTGCGGAAAGTCCCGGCATTGTTGAAGAACTCATTGCCCGCACAGTATTCGCAGGCTATGACCGCGTTGGTCTGGATGTCCCAGAGTCCGCCCGCCAGATTGTATATCTTCCCCAGATCGTTGTTCGTGTTGTTATACACGGACAGATAGGCCGACCCGGTCATCGTCACCGTGCCGCCATTGGCATTGGTCAACACGTTATCCAATGCAACACTCCCACTGATGTTCAGCACCCCGCCACTGGCAATGGTCAGAGGAGCGCCGAGAGTCCCGCTATCCCAGGTCAACGTGCCCGTCACCGTGTTGGTGCTAATCAGTGTGGACCCGTTCAACGTCAGGTTGCTTATCCCGCCACTATTCTGAAACGCCGGCCCCAATATCAGGTTCCCACCTGCCAGCACCAGATTCGTCGGCGCATTCTGCAGCAGCGTCAGGGTCGCCCCGGTAAACTCACAAACGCCCGGACCGCTGATGATGGGCGGAACACCCATGGTGAAATTACCGGCGGCAAAATCAATGGTCGCACCCGCAGCCGTGTCATAGGTGCCGGTCAGGATGCCGCCCGCGTTGAAACTCACGGTGCCCATGAGGTTGGTCACCGTGCCGGTACTGATATTCGTGAAGGCGACGGTAATGGTCGCTGTCCCCGACCCCAGCGACTTGCGGAAAGTCCCGGCATTGTTGAAGAACTCATTGCCCGCACAGTATTCGCAGGCTATGACCGCGTTGGTCTGGATGTCCCAGAGTCCGCCCGCCAGATTGTATATCTTCCCCAGATCGTTGTTCGTGTTGTTATACACGGACAGATAGGCCGACCCGGTCATCGTCACCGTGCCGCCATTGGCATTGGTCAACACGTTATCCAATGCAACACTCCCACTGATGTTCAGCACCCCGCCACTGGCAATGGTAAAGGGACGGCCGCTCAAAGTGCCTCCAGACCAATTGAACAATCCGTTAATCGTGATTGAACTCGTCAAGTTGATTGTCCCACTGGGAAAGTTGACGGTGTCGGTTGATGCCGGCACCCCGACCGGAGTCCAATTGTTGCTGTTGAACCAATCGCTGGAAACCGAGCCATTCCAGGTGAACGTGGCCGCGGAACAGCATCCAACTTTCAGCAAAACCAACAGATAAAACAGGGGAAGCAGAGTCGCTACGGAGAGACGCCGTTTTATTCGAAACGTTTGCCAAGTCCGAACAGTTGACATTTTTTAAATGCTTCTTGTTGATACATCCAAGTCAAAAGCTTCAGCACGCACGGGTGTTGATGACCCGACGTGAAGGTTATCAGAGGCAAGGATTTCTTTCAATAAAAATCAGGAGGCCAAGACATCACCGGGAAAACAGAATTAACCGCCAAGGCGCCAAGGCGCGAAGAAACACCCAAGACATTACCGAGACAAACAGAATTAACCGACAAAGTGTCGCGGAGATTTCCACCCGACTTGTCGTCTCAAAGCGAAAGCACTCTGGCCGCCTCGAGGATGTTCCGGCAGGTGACAGTCTGTGGCGGCCTGGTGTAATGAAAAATCGTAAGAATGTTCATTCCTATGTCCTTGCCAGGATCAGGAATCACGCGCACCACCAGACCCACGCCATGCCGGTCAATCATTTCCATGGCCCGGCCCAGCTCCGGCACGCAGGCTAAATCCATGGACTCCAACCGTTCCAAGTCCACCAGCACGCGAAAGTCCGGAGGCAAATCAGCCAGCAACATTTTGAGGTCGTCCAGTCCGGCTTTAATCTCCTCCGGTCCGACCTGCCCGATGTAGCTCACATGCAGCAACCGTTTTGATTTGTTCGATGCAGCCAGAAACATGAACCCAGATTAAGCAATTCGCATAATTCTGACAATTTCATTTGAAATTATTTCGTATGCGGCTGACAGAGCACGTCCAGGCTTTGTGCTTTGAAGCAAGAAAGCTGCGTTTGGAAGCTATGGAAATTATGCCACTGCCATGGAAAACAAGGACTGTGCCCGATACAACAAGGGTTATGGCCAATATAAACGCCAAGACAAACATGGCAATGTCCGACGAAAAATTCATTGAATTCATGCGTTCGCGCTTCCAACATAAATCGCAAAGGAAATTGGTTGTCCTTTGATTTATGTCTCAATCCCGAAACCGATACTTAATCATCATCATTCTAGGCGCGCTCTCCACCATCAGCCCGTTCGCCATTGATATGTATCTACCGGCGTTTCCTGAAATCGCCACTGCACTGCACACTTCCACCGCCCGGATTTCCCTTTCCATCGCCAGTTATTTCGCGGGAATGGCCGCCGGTCAACTTTTCTATGGTCCTCTGCTTGACCGGTTCGGACGCAAACTGCCGCTGTATGCCGGATTGATATTATTCATTGTGGCATCAATTCTTTGCCTGTGTTCGCGCACCGTGGAATGGCTGATTGCCATGCGCTTCGTGCAGGCGCTGGGCGGATGCGCGGCACAAGTCGCGGCGATGGCGATGGTGCGGGATTTTTTTCACGTGGACGAGACCGCCAAAATCATCTCTCTTTTGATTTTAATCTTGAGTGTCTCGCCGCTGCTCGCGCCCAGCGTCGGGGTTTTTGTGGCCGTGCATCTCGGCTGGCAATGGGTGTTCATCGTCCTGTCCGCGTTCGTAGTCCTGATGCTAGTAATCTCCCGATGGATTTTACCCGAAGGACATAAACCCGACCGCACCGTCTCATTGCGATTCCTGCCCATCCTTCGCAACTACGTCATTGTTTTGCGCGAGCCGCAGTTCATCACCTATGCGCTCTCCGGTGCGTTCGCCTTTTCCGGGCTGCTCGTCTATGTCGCCAGTTCGCCAATCATTTTCATGGAAGTGTTTCATGTCAGCCCGCAAAAGTTTGGCGCGATCTTCGCCGGACTGGCCACCGGATTCATCGGCAGCAACCAGATTAACGTCTTTCTCCTGCGCAAATTTTCGAGCGAACAGATTTTTCGCGCCACATTGCTGGTGGAATGTCCCGTGGCGTTGCTGCTTTTTATCGGAACAATTTTCCACTGGTTCGGATTGGGAACAACTCTCGTGCTGCTGTTCATTTCGTTGTCCAGTCTCGGCCTCGCCTATCCAAACGCGGCGGCGCTGGCGCTGGTGCCATTCGACCGCAACATCGGCAGCGCGTCCGCCATGCTGGGCTTTCTGCAAATCGGCGTCTCCGGCCTCGCATCCGCGAGTGTCGGCATTTTCAATTCGCACACGATGATGCCCGTGGCGCTCATTCTGGCCGCAACCTCATGGCTCGGCTTCGCGATTTTGATTGTCGGGAAACGCAGCATCCACGGCCTACGCTACGTAGAGGAAAAAGATGCCAACTTGCTGCCGGATTGAATTCATGGCTCACATTTCGCGCCGTGAAACGGAAAGACGGGCGCGAGGGACGGCTTCAGTTTCAATGGCCGAACGATGGTTCAAACATGGCGACCGCCTCGTCGTGGAACTGGCGGGAATGGAACTTCAGACGGCAGGCCGATGACAGCGCACGGCAAAACGCCATATGTTGCGTCTGGATGCCGTAAAGTTCAAATGGCATTCTTGCCTTGGCCCAATTCCAACAGTCCGCCTGCCAGCCTTGTGTCCGTGTCGTCGTAGAATTGACGATATTACGCATAAAATAATTCGCCTGTGTTGTTCATCAGGCTCCTTTCGGTCTGATGCTTTGAGTTCAACCCGCGACGAACCGTTCAAAAATTTCCACGCGGACTCCGCTCATGAAAAACGGAAGACTGTGAACGCCAGCGACCACTGCCGACTTGGAACAGTTTCAAAATATCAATGTTCACAACACACTCTGCGAGTTGTTTAAAGGAAACTCCAGCAAGCAAAGAGCGGCGGTGTCTGGTCGCTGCTAGTTACTGAGTTTTGCGGCCAAAACGTCGATTTTTTCGATCTTCGGCGGTTCGGCCAACAAATCTTTCCATTTGGACATCAACGCCGCTGCAATGGGTCCGGAAAGGTGCGCGTCGCGTCCGGTTTCCTCTGCAAAGGCGTCAAAGATACCAAAAGTAGAACTCCCCAATCGGAGAGCAAACCAGACTATTGTGCCCTCTTCCTGATTGGCGAGAGGTAATGCGCTTTTCAAGAATTCTTCTACTTCGGCCTCTTTGCCTGGCCTGGCTTTCAATGTCGCCAAGATTCCGACCTGCACTTTATGTTTCATATTATTTTCGATGTTCTTATATATGAGTGGTTGTTTTATGCGTTGCTTCTGTAAGTCACCCGGGCGTCAGTGTCAAGTTACCGGCCTGCAATTTATTTTTTAGAAGTGTTTCAGCCCCGGCGCAGCCGCCATGCTGCCTGGATTCACGACAACCGCCAAGGCAGCGTGACGCTGCACCCGATGATGAAAATAGGATTAACCGCCAAGGTGCCAACATCTTGAAGCTGCTGGCGGATTTTGTCTGACAGGCTCGTGACAATTTCATCAAGCGTGCTACCATAAATCCGCAATGAAAAAAGATGCGCAAACTCATCCGAAGATTGAAGTCACCAAAGACGGCCCGTATCTCGTCAGCGGCGGCCTGCCCTTGAGCGAGCAATGGATTGTCACCAATGATGAAGGCGATTCGCTGGATTATCGCGAAGGGAAAAAAATTCCGCCGCAAGCGCAATACGCGCTTTGTCGCTGCGGTCATTCTTCCAGCAAACCTTTCTGCGACGGCACGCACGCCAAAGTCCGTTTCGATGGCGCGGAAACCGCCAGCCATCAACCCTACATTGAACAGGCCGAAACAATTGAAGGCCCCACGATGACGCTTACCGATCAGGAAAACCTGTGCGCCTTCGCACGCTTCTGCGACCCGAAAGGCAGGATTTGGAATCTGGTCACGCAGGACAGCCCCGAAGCGCAGGAAATTGTAAAACACGAGGCCGGACATTGTCCCGCCGGACGTTTGGTGGTTTGGGATAAAAAAACCGGCAAACCCATCGAGCCGAAATTTGAACCGTCGCTCGGACTGATTGAAGACACGGAGAAAAAAGTCAGCGGCCCGATTTGGGTGCGCGGCGGCATTCCGGTCGTTTCCGCCGACGGGAAGACCTACGAGATTCGGAACCGGATGACCTTGTGCCGCTGCGGCAAATCAAACAACAAACCCTTTTGCGACGGCAACCACGCGGCCTGAAGCAGCGTGACGCTGCACCCGATAATGAAAACAGAATTAACCGCCAAGGCAGCGTGACGCTGCACCCGATGATGAAAAAAAATTAACCACGGATGCGATAGAACCGGGTGGCCTTGTTCGTGGCCTGCGGCTTGATGCAATAACGGGCGCTATTGAACGGTCAATGTCAGCCGCATGTAGAGTTGTTTGCCGGTCATGGGCATGCTGAAAAGGTGGCTGGGCGGCGTGGCGGTGGGGTCGCCGGTGTCGGGGACGGGGTGCCAGTCGTTGGGTCGCATGGTCGCGCTCCACTGCGCGCCATAGGTGATGCCGCTGACTCCGAAGGGTTCGGTGAAGCTGTAGAAAAAATTGCCGCCGCCCATCTGCACCTGCGGGAGTTGGGCCGGGCTGGCCGTGCCGGGATCCTGATACGGCCCGAGATAGGCGAAGACCTGAATGTTCAGGACACCGGTGTGGTAAGGATCCGCATTCAAGGCGGCATTACTGTTGGTCGGGCTGCCAAACCACGTCGCCTGCCAGCTTTGTGGGGTCGCCAGCGTGGTGAAAATGCCGGTGACACTGTAGCTGACGCCGACGCTGTTGGTGGCATAGGCCGCATAGGAGTAATCGGTCCCCGGTGTGAGGCCGCTGACATTGACCGTGAAGACACCCGTCGTGGCGGTTACGGTGGCGTTGCCCGCCACGCCGTCGCCAATCTGCGGGTAGCTGTCAACGGCCATGGGTGCATAGACCACACCCGCGCCGGTGATGGTTGCTCCCCCATCGCTCTCTACAGTGCCACCGAGCGTGGCCGTCGTGGCAGTGACATTTGCGGTTGTGGGCGTATCCACCGTCGGGATGGCGGGTGCCGCCACGGCAATCTCCACTACGGCGTTGGTGCTGGTTCCGTTGGTGCTCACCAGTTTGTAAGTGAAGCGGTCGTCGGGAGTGCCATTTTCGGGATCGCTGCCACTGCTGATGTATCCCGCTTTGGGTGTATAGCTGAATGATCCGTCCGCGTTCAGCGTAAACGAGGATGCATAGTTAGGCCCTTTGACGAGGGTTGCGGAAGCGCCCGTGTTGAAATCGGCAGATTGAATGAGCGTTCCAGCCGGCTCGCTGAGCGTCTCCTGGTAAGGCGTTGAGAAGGTCAGCTTGGCGGGCGGAATCGCCGCCGTTTTCAGGGGGACCGGCAGGAAAATCTGCCAGGTGCCATACCAGGTCTGGTCCGTCAAATAGGCATCCGGGCCGAGCGCCGTGATGGCCGAACCATCCGGTGAAATCGTGACCGGACCGCTGAGCGTGGGGAAAGCCTGCGGTGTGATGTTTGCCGAGACCAAATGGTCCAGATATCCACCGCCGTTGCCAACCGACCAGACGGCCGGGAAATACATATCTTCGATTCCGGCCGCTTCCCTTCCATCCGCCGTGCAGGCGCCGGGGACCATGGCCAGGTCCTGATATCCGGTCGTGGTATTGTAGCGAAATCCCACCCATCCGCCTCCTTCCGTGAGCCGGCCATACAGGGTAGTCCCATCGTCGCTCATGCACGCCGGCTCCAGGTAAAAGGTGTTGGGATGATTGGTGGGGATTGCCAGAACCGCCACTCCATTGGAAGCATTCCAAATGAACCCATTGATGTTTCCGTTATCCAGCGAACTGTAGCCGGCCACCACGGTGCCATTGCTGTTGATCGCGGTCGCGTAAGTTTGATGGTTGGTGCCGCCCAGGAAACCCAGCGAAGTAAACGTCCCGCCGGCGATTTTATAGACAAAAGTTTCAACCGTGGCGCTGTAGGGCGTGCCGTCCTGCACGAGCAGGGTGGTTCCGTCTCCGGAAACAGCCGTGGCGCCCACCGTGATCGCTCCCGGATCATCCGGCGGGGCGGGAACGACTGACTCAACGCCATTAACCCAGTAGGCCGCCACCTGCCTGGAAACTCCGTTCGTCGTGCTTCCGGTCACCGAACCGGCCACCACCGAACCGTCATGGCTGATGCCCGTTGTGGAACCGTAAATCTGGTTGGAGGTATTGAAACCCTGCGCAACCGGAAGATCCACCCAGCCCGTGTTGGTCTTGTAGAGCGAAGGTGTGCCGAAGACGGTAGTGTATCCGATGCCGTCAATTCCAGCATAGACGCCGCCATTCGCGGCCGCAACAGCATAGTGAAGATATTCGCCCATCTTGATTTCAGAATATTGGGCCGCCAGCAGCAGCGCCGGGGCACCCGCAACGAAAAGGGCGAGGGTGCGAAGAAGGGTGCGCCGCATCCGGGCGAACTGGCGACAGGCAAAGGAATAGTCTGTTTTCATGCTTGGACCTTTGGTTTAAAGTGACAGGTAATTCATGACTGTCTTCAGCCGGTCCCGGCCAATTGACAAGGATTTGCGCTTTGCGCGCCGTCATGTGCTGAACGTTGCGAAGGTGAAAATGAGTTTTCACCATCAGCCACAAATTCCTTCTTCACAGGCACCATGAAAACCTCCAGTGACATGTTAACCGAACCGGTAGCACATCTATTGCCGGCCTGCAAATAATATTTGGCTAACCGGAAAACAGGATTAACCGCCAAGACGCCAAGGGCGCAAAGCAACACAACTCTTACGGCAAACGTCAGTGGTGGTCGTGTGCAAACCCGTTGCAAGGGTGTTGCAACCAGCCTGCAACGTGGCAGGAAACAGGGTTAATGCGAGACGCCAAGGCGCAAAGCAAGACATGAAGCTGTTAACGAAGTCTGGCTTCGTTTTTACAAACGAAGCCATCATAAAATATATATAACATGCTTGTTTATAATTACTTATACAATTTCCATCTTGGGTTCGTTTGGTAAAAATGCCATTTTCAATTCCTACCCGACACCTGCATCGTCAGCGGTGGCGGCACCGCCTCGCCCTTTCGCCTTCGTTGCAACCGCTCCAATTGGATCATGTCACGATGCAAATCCTTTTTCAGCATCGTCTCGTAACGCATGAGCTTGTCCAATACTTCCGGTGATGGCAGAAGCGCCGCCGACTGGCGCGATTCCTCGTCTATTTCTTCCCGCAGTTTGCAACCCAGTCTGACCAATAAAATTGTGGCCAATTTACCATCAATGTGAGCCAGAGACTGCTGCTTGCGCTTTGCGCGCAGGGCCGGTTCGTCCAACCCATCGGGATTTTCCAGCAATTGCAGACGGAGTTTCTCCAAATCGGTTGTCACGCTATTCGCTCCGGCACTGATAACAACGGATTTGATGGCGGCTTCGGTCAATTCGCCCTCTTTCTCGACCGAGTCGCGAGCCTTCTTCAACTCATCAATCAAAATGCTATTCCCAAAAACTGATTGCATCATTACAGGAACCGGGTCGCTCTCAAGCATCCACAGCTTAATGTTGTTATCGGAACCATGACATTGCCGGTCCCACTGTCCCCCGTCCACGCTCAAGGCGATTTCGGCCGACTCGGCCTTCCGCACGCGGCGCAACCGCCAGACCGTTTTGACAATCTGATTGACCAGCTCTATCTCCATCGCCCCGACAGGATTCCAATCCTCCCAAAATTGTTGGTGGAAGTCTTCGAACTCACTTTCTTTTTCCAGGATATTCCTTCCGCGCACCAACACTTCCTTGGTGGACAGGATACCATGCTTGAGCGCGTTCATTTTGGAGGCGGCCTTGCCTTCCGGCGTTTTGGGGCCGGTGGATTTTTGGGCGTTCCGCCGGCTGGCCTCGATTTGTTTTGGGGATCTGTTTTTTTTCATTGTTTGGGTGGTGTTGATTTTCATGGTTTGGGTGGGATTAAGTTTCCTTTTTAATATCGGCCACGGATGCAACGGTTGTCATACGTGCCCATGGACGGGGTGTTCATCAATTCCAGATAAACGGACTCAGGGACGACTGGATGGTCGTAGCTGCGGCCGGGGTGGAACTTGATGGTGAGGGTGTTGGCGTAATCGCCAACTCCGCGAATGGCGGATGAAGATGCCGGGGCCAATATCATAACATATTCTTGCCCCAACAAAATCCTACACCACGCTAATCAGATTTCAAGAAAAAGTTAGCAGTCGTTATTCTGCAGTTATTCGCTGAACAACTTTTGCGGCGGAAAACAGAATTAACCGCCAAGGTGACTGCGTCACGGCCACCATAAGGACGCCAAGGGAGCGTGACGCTGCACACCTTGCGGTGGGCCAAGATGATGAAAACAGAACGGAATTATCATTAAGGATTAAACTCTCATCGCTTATTGGGGTGTGGCTTGGTGAACAAAACAACGTTTCCTTGAAATCGAACACGGTTCGATTGAGGCGATAAATTTATTGCCACCGGATGTTGAAATCCTTGTCGTTGCACGTAGAAAGTTTGTCCCCGCTTCGGGACGCGAGAAATTGGATATAAAAGAAGAAGGCCGTCAGGAGTTTCGCTCAAAATAATTGCCACGCAGTAATGCCTAAAACCTGACTTGTCCGACGAAGGAACCAAAATTTCAATCTTTTTATGTTCGGCAAAAGATGAAGTATCAAGTTCGATAATCTGCATAAATTTACTTCCCCTTACTCCCGTTGACAATACCGAGAGTGAGAGCGTTCTGTGGATTTTCACCCCAAACGTTCAGCGATAAACTGTTGATGATGGTCGTCCTTGATTGCACCGCGACGCCCGGCGTTAATGAAAGTTGAATCGGCGCAACTTCCTGCGCACAAATTCCCACCGCACTCGCCAACAATGTTGCGATAATGAATTTTGTTTTCATGGCAGGTGATGCTCATGCCATAACCGTGCCATAGGATTATTTTGCCGTTTTTTTGAAATTCCTTAAAAAATGGCCGATAAATTTTTGCAATTCGCAGTGGATTTTGCGTTTTGCACGGAAGATTCAAAATTGAATCAACAGGCAGAAAAAGTTGGAGAAATTACCAAATCAAAGCAAGCCGTTGGTTGACCGGGTCGCTGGCCTTGTTTTTTAAGCCGTATTTCTGATCTCTGAACGCCGGGCTTCTCCCGATGTACTCATAGCACGGGCATCTCCCACCCTGCGGAAAAACTAATTCAAAGCTAATTCTTGACAGAATTGGAGGCCGGCGTAACATCGTTATTCGTAATCAGCAAGATAAACCTTATGAGAATTTCAAGCCTTGCCGCGTTTGCCATTTTTATCCTGTTCCAAGTCACCCTCCTTGGTGCCCAAGCGGGCATCTACGAATATAAATGGATCGGAGGTCAGCCCGGCTTTTCCGGCCAGATGCTTTTGGACGCCCCTTCGTCTGCCTCAGCTCCCCATGGCGGGACTGACGCCGACGTGCTGCCGGGGTCGTTTGTGTCAACTCCGCTCGGCACTTTTTCCGTGCTGGACAAGGGGCTCGATGCGTCATTCGGGACTGCCGGTGTCATGTCATGGGACGCGTCGCAAATATCCCTGATGTGGCTGTTTTTTCAACCCACGACTCCAATCAATAATCCGGCTTATGGCCTCCCAGCCATCGGCTCCGCGCAGACCGGCGAATTAGGGGTCGGAAATGCAATTGAAGTTGGCTCTTTGGTGGGGGGGTTCGGAACGGGCTTTGCCTATGACGATTTTACCGGGCATTGGGCGGCAGTACCCGTGCCGGAACCGTCCGCCATATCCTTGATTCTTCTGGGCGCGGCAGCGGCGCTGGCGCGATGCGGGTTATCCGCGAATAACTTTTGCGGCAGAAAATAGAATTAACCGCCAAGACGCCAAGGCGCGAAGCAAGACAACTCTTAAGGCAAACGCCAGTGGTGGCCGTGTGCCAACACCCGCTGCTGACGTGCTTGACACGGGCAACGTTGCTGTCAGCCTTTCCAATATGAAGCAGGAAGAACAACTTCGATTGCTTTCCATTTTTCATTATGTGATGGCGGGATTGTCCGCGCTCTTTGCCTGCATTCCCATCATCCACCTGACCTTGGGATTATTCATGGTCTTTGCGCCGGAAACATTTCACAACAGAGGGGGCAATGCGCCGCCCGCTTTCCTTGGCTGGTTCCTTGTGATTTTCGCAGCCATGTTCATTCTCATCGGTTGGACTTTTGCCGCTTTTATTTTTACAACAGGACGTTTTCTCGCGAAACGCAAACATTACATGTTCTGCCTCGTTATGGGAGGTATCGAATGCTTGTTCATGCCGTTCGGAACGGTGCTGGGCGTATTCACGATTATTTTGTTAATTCAAGAACCGGTAAAACAATTATTTAATTCTCCAAACACCGGCACCAACGTGACTTGAGCCGTTTGGGAAACGGCGAAAGGAATTTGGCAAAGCCGAAGGCCGCAGGCCGAGCGAGCGGGCGCGAGCGAGTCCACCAATAATTAGGCGGCGCGGAGAACTTGAAGTTGTGGGAGAAAAGGGAATTAACCGCCGAGACGCCAAGGACGCCAAGGGAGCGTGACACTGCACACGTTGCGGTGGGCCAAGATGATGAAAACAGGATTGACCGCCAAGACGCCAAGGTCGCCAAGGGTTTTAACCACGGATGGACACGATTAAACACGGAAATTCAACACTGTTCGGACGGCAGGCAACCGGAATAAAACAAAAAAACTTTTAGAAAAAATGAAACTTTTTCCTAAAACTTGACCGGGTCCAGAGGTCAGTCCCCGAAAGATGTTCCCAGCCGTCATTTAGAAACAGGCCGATGACAAATTAACCACCCGTAGCCGGCGAGGCTAAAGTCCGGGAGGAGAGTGTCAACCGGTTTGGTCATGCGGGTGATGTTCACCGGCTCAAAGCCTTTTTCGTCCGGCAACTCAACCGACCCGGTCACGCGGCGACTTGAAAGGTTGATCAAGACCAGGAACTCGTCCTTCGCATCCTGGCGCAGGAAGCTAACGATTTCTCCCGGAGCCGTGTTCTGAAGCCAGAGAACATCCCCGTTGTAGAACGCGGGGTATTGCTTGCGAAGCTTGATTAGATCCCGGTAAATGTCGCGTAAAGGAGGGCGTCCGCCCGGGTGCCAAAACACCGGCATTTTTTCAAACAAGGCAGGGTCGGTGGATTCGGTGGCATCGCCCACTTCCATGCCGTTGTAAAAGAGCGGTACGCCGTCGAGCGTCAACATCAACACTTGCGCCGCGAGCGCGCCATCCATGCCGTAACGCGCAACCGCCCGGGTTTCATCGTGACTGTCAGAGAAGCGCAAATGCAACGCGCCCTTGGGGAACTGCTGATAGGTGTGTTCCCACGATTCTTTTATGTAATAGGCAGGTTCTACGCTGCTCATGACCGTGTCCAGCATGCTGACCAAGGCCCAGGATGAATCCACGTCGAAGGCTTTATCAAGCAGTGCCGGCTTGGCGCCGGCGTCGGCAAGGATGATGACTTGCGAATTAATCTTCTCAAGTTCAGTCCGGGCTTCTTCCCAAAAATCAACGGGCACGGTCGGGGACACGTCGCAACGGAACCCGTCCACGCCGTAGTCCTTCAACCAGTAATTCATCATGCCAATCATGTATCGGCGCACATCTGGATTCGCATAATTCAACCCGGCTACATCCGTCCAGGCGGGATCGGGCGGGATGATCACTCCATTCGTATCGTGCAGATAAAACCCGGGATGTTCCATGAGCACGCTATCCCAAGAAGTCTGACCGGCCACGATTTCCATAATCACTTTCATGTTGCGCTTGTGGGCTTCCCCGATCAGTCGCTTGAAATCGTTGGTGGTGCCATAGTCGGGGTTGATGGCGTAATAGTCGCGCACCGCAAAAGGGCTTCCGATGGAGCCTTTCTTCATCTTTTCGCCGGTCGGGTGGATCGGCATGAGCCAAAGGATGTTCACACCAAGATCGTTTAATTCATCCAAACGGGCGGTAATAGCATTGAGGTCCCCTTCCCGGGAGAAGTTTCGCGGAAAGATTTCATACACGACCGAATTCTGGAGCCAGTCGGGCAATTCGCGGGTGCTAGGAATGGACGAATCCACCGCTGAAACAGTGGTGGAATGAATCGCCAGCCAGCCAATGAAAACTGTGGCGAGCAGGTGTGGCAGTTTTTGTTGAATTCTGTTCATGGCGTTTGAAAGGTTGTATTGATGTTTAGACGAATAATGTGACATTTCCCATATGGTTTCCGACCCACGACCAGCGTGGATCTTTTGGGTGATTTTTTGCGATTTTCTGCCTGCTCCATAGATTAGCAAGTCCTTTTTCCAGTCCGTCCCCGGTTTTCTTTGGCAAAAGGAGTGGGGTGAAAAAACAGGATTAACCGCCAAGGCAGCGTGACGCTGCACCCGATGATGAAAACAAAATTAACCGCCAAGACGCCAAGGTCACCAAGGCAGCGCGACGCTGCACACCTCGCGGTGGGCCAAGGTGATGAAAACAGAATTACACATTCGAGAGCATTGGTGAAGTTAGCCAACCGAAACGTATTGCTCTGTTGGATACTTTTGCTTGCGCCACGCATCAATTCCACCCAGCAAAGGTCGGATGCGGGTGAAACCTTTTCGTTTGAGTAAAAGAGCGAGACGGGCGCTGCTAATCTCGTTCGGACAGGAGCAATAGACGACAATATCCCGGTCGTGCGCCATTTTCCGGCTCCAGTTTTCAATTTTATCCATCTCAACATGCACTGCTCCGCGAATGACCGATGGATCCAGCTTCAACTCCGCGCCAGAACGCAAATCGAGAATGATCGGATTCTCACCATCATCCAGTTTTTGGCGCAGTTCGGCCACGGTAATCCTTGTCATGCGTAACTCATTTAACAGGCGCTGCCGTTGCCAGTATTTATAGGCAATATATAATATGGTCAGCCCAATCATCAGGCTCAATGCACTGCCGCCAATATGCGTAATAGCCGCAAAAATTTGCCCAATCTGGTTGCTAAAGAAAAAGCCGATGACAATGAAACAAGCTCCAAAGAGCAGTGAACCGACTGCATCCACAAATAGAAACCGGCTGATGGGGATTCCGGCCATGCCTGCCAAAGGTGCAGCTACTGTGTTTAATCCCGTCACAAATTTAGAAATCAACAGTCCTCGCAGGCCATACCGCGTGAACATGTTTTGGGTACGACGAACACACGAATCCGGCTCCAGAGAAAGGCGGCAAAGCAACCCCAGCACTTGAGTTCCGCGATAACGTCCGAGATAAAACCATAATGTGTTCGCCACGACGCAAGCCAGAACTGTGACGCCAATTCCCAGAAACGGGTTGAATTTTCCAGTTGCGGAAAGCGCACCCGCAGATAGCAGGAAAGGGAGTGCCGGCAACGGGAGTCCTGCCTGCTCTAAAAAAACTACCATGAATATTACCAACTGGCCGTGGCTAACGAGAAATTGAGTCGTTTGGGTCACAAATTTGGCAGTCCTTTGGCATGGAAGTCACCCCATGTCCATTCCAAAATTGTGAAACCGCCGCAAATAATTGCTGGCTGAAACCTTGCCTGATTCGAGCACCGCAGAAAATGCCCGGCACGCCAAGGCGCGCGACGTTGCACACCTTGCGGTGGGCCAAGATGATGAAAACAGGATTAACCGCCAAGGCAGCGTGACGCTGCACCCGATGATAAAAATAGGATTAACCAGGCGCGAAGCGACACAATTTTCACGGCAAACACCAGCGACCACTCCCGACATGCAATAGCAATCCCGCGTCGCGCAAGACCTGTAACTGCTGGCGAACGTGGACTCGCTCGCGCCCGCTCGCTCTGCCCTTGCGGGCCTTCGCCTTCGGCAAATTCCTTTCGCCGTTTCCCAAACGGCTCAAGTGTCGCGGACATGGCGATTGTCGGGATGTAGTTTTGAGCGTTGACGACTCATCCAATTCTTGATCTTTATCAGGTATGAAGACCCGAAAACGAATTACAAAACTAAACCCGAAAGAAAATCATGCGTGGGAGTTTGCGTTTTGCTTCCATCGCGAAAATTGTAAAACGGATTTACGCGCAGACAGATTGGCGTGGCGCGATGTCGTTTTGGAATTTCCACGACTCAAAAATTTTGACGGTTGCCGATAATGCAAAATCTTGGATTCCCGAGAAATTCTGAAGCTTAAAAATTTAAAAATCAGAAAGTCGCTATGAACTGGAAGGCCATAATGAACATAAATGTAGGCGCGCTGTTAATCTCATGGTTTTATTATTTGCGAAACCGCAGCACGCCATATCGAGATGCTCTATTTTATTTAGCATTAACAGCGATTTTCAGTCTGCTACCTCTTATCGCGGGAGGACTGACACTTTGGTTGTTTCACCGATGGGTCGGGGATTGGAAAGGATTACTACAAGGTGGAGATCTTTTAGTCGCTAGCGCATGCTTAATGGCAAGTTCTCTTTGGACTCTACGCCGTGGCGGAAAAGATCCAGGCTTTTTAAGAATGAGTTCTTGGGGAATTGCAATCGTGGTAATTGCCCTAGATTGTATTGCATACGCTGCCGTTGTTGTTCAATCGAAAAGCCTTCTAAAAGATGGTGTAGCGCTATTTCCAGATGCTCTCACGACCTTCAGCATCATACTTTATGTTTTGGCATTGATAGTTGGTTTCCACGCTTTGATAATAGATTACAAACCATTGCCAACTCCTTCAGACGTTCAACAAGAACAAGTGCAGACACTTGAGAGGCAGTTAGAAAACCTGTGAGGGAAATATGATAAATAATCCTATCAATTGCCCTTGCTTTGAAGTCGAACAACCCGTTGGGTCATTTTATTTGGCACGAATTTCTTGGAGAGATTTAATCAGTATAACTTTCGCTGACATTCGCCGCATCGAAAAAGAAGAGAGCGACGTCGAAAGGGTTCTTGGCATCCAACGACCGCTTTCAAATAGTCGCGTGCGTGAAATTGGTGCTTATGTAAATACAATCGATGCGACTTTCCCCACAAGCATTATTCTCGCGATCGATTCTTTTGGAAGTGAAGACCACGAGGAACAGGAAGAAAAAACAGTTCAGAATATCTTTTACAACAAAAGCACACGCATGCTTGAAATCAGACGCGATGAGTATGTGGCCAAAATTTTAGACGGCCAACATAGAATTGCAGGGCTTAAAGCGCTGGATCCTAAGAAGGAACCGTTTGATTTGCCGGTAACAATTTTTGTTGATGCAGATATTGAGCAACAAGCTTTAATTTTTGCCACAATCAATAAAACCCAAACCAAGGTAAATAAATCGCTAGTTTACGATTTGTATGAGCTGGCAAAAAACCGCAGTCCCGAAAAGACATGTCACAATATTGCAATTGTGCTCAACCACAAACAAGACAGTCCATTTCATGATAAAATCCGAATACTTGGTGCGGCTGATGATGCTACCCGTGAAACGCTCACGCAGGCAACTTTTGTCGAAGCATTGTTAAAATATGTTTCCGACCAACCGATGAAAGACCGAGATTATTTGAAAAGAAATCCAGGAAAGAAATTGCCTGAGATTGATCCAATGAAAAAAAAGCAATTGTTCTTGTATGACTGGATGCGGAATGAAGAAGATGCAAAAATCGCAAAACTCGTAATGAATTATTTTTTGGCAGTTCAGAAACGATGGCCAACCGCTTGGAACGCAAACATGAATTACGGTTTGGTGCTAAATCGAACAACTGGATACTTGGGGTTGATGAAGTTTTTCAAAGATGCATGTGTTTATCTGACAATCGAACCTCAGATTCCAACAGTTGAGCAATTCTTTAATTTTTTCAAAAAAGTCACGCTCGACGATAATGATTTCACTAAAGAGAAATTTATTCCCGGGACGACAGGGCAGAATGTTTTATATCAAAGGGTTCTCAGAGATACAGGAGTTCCAAAAGCATCATGACAGTAAAATACATGGGGTCAAAACGGGCGATGTTGGGTAACGGACTTGGTGAATTACTCATTCGAGAACGGGCTGGCACAGAACGGTTCGTCGACCTTTTTACCGGGTCGGGTTCGGTGGCAATTTATATCGCACGCAAATACAAAATACCGGTTTTAGCTTACGACCTTCAAAAATACAGTGTTGCTCTTGCAGGTGCGGTCATAAGCCGTCAGGCAGCAGTAGATTGGAAGCCAATTTGGAATCTTTGGCACGAACGGGCAAAAAATCGCTTAAATACTAACGGTTTTCCTAAAGCTGCCAAATTAACTCAAGCAATCGTCGCTGATTTTCGAGAATGGTGTGGCAGCCAAAAGCTCCCCATCACCAAAGCATACGGTGGGCATTATTTTAGTCCCAAACAGGCTGTTTGGATTGATGCGCTCCGTGCGAGCTTGCCTGATGAACCGCCGGAAAAAACTATTGCTCTCGCTTCATTAATTCATGCCGCGAGTGAATCTGCGGCGGCTCCAGGACATACAGCCCAACCACTTCAACCAACACGCACGGCAAAACCATTTCTTAAACGGGCATGGGATTTTGATATTGTCGAAAGAACAAAAAAATCTTTAGAACAAGTATCAGCTCAATTCGCAAGACAGATTGGCAGTGCGCAAGTTGGCGATGCAAATGAAGCCGCGACTCAATTGAGAAAAGGTGACTTAGTGTTTATTGACACACCCTATTCCGGCGAACATTACAGTCGATTTTATCATGTGTTAGAAACGATTGTTAATGGTGAATGTGGAGAAGTCTCTGGCGTTGGTCGGTATCCAGCACGCGACCTTAGGCCAAAATCAAGATTCAGCTTAAAGACAGAATCAAACGCAGCTTTGGATAATTTACTTGAAACAATTGCAAAGCAACGGGCGAAGGCCATTCTTACATTTCCAGACCATGAATGCTCAAATGGTCTTTCCGGTGAAACAGTTCGAGAAATTGCGCGGAAACATTTTAATGTCGTCGAAGAATCAGTTGAAAGCGACTTTAGCACATTAGGCGGCACTCGAACTGACGAAGATGGCGATGAGACCAGTCGTCACCCGCGCCAGCAAGCCAAAGAATTGATGCTCGTTTTGAAACCAAAATAATTTTATGCAACCAACTCCTGAAATTCAGCGACGAGGATATTCAATCGAAATTTTTCTGCCGGAAGGAACGCCGACAGGATTGAAGTTAATTGAGAAAACCAACTGGAGTGGTCTTGGAGTTATGTGCCCTAGACCTCGATTTACTGCCGCCAAACAACGTGACGCATTTAGAAAACCCGGAGTATATGTATTGACCGGGCCTTCTGATGCTGCCGATTTACCGAAAGCTTATATTGGCGAAGGCGATCCAGTTCGTGAACGGTTAGAAGAAGCTCACAAAAATAGAGATTTTTGGAACATGGCATATTTCTTCACCAGCAAAGATGCTCGGCTCAATAAGGCGCATGTTGAACATCTCGAACATCGTCTTGTTGCACTAGCGACGGATGCAAAGCGTTGCACATTGGAAAATGGAAACGTTCCGAATGCACCGTCATTATCCGAATCAGAATCAGCTTTCGCTGATACATTTCTCGATGAAGCTCTTTTATGTTTTCCAATTCTTGGTGTAAATATTTTCGAAAGACCAATGCTTGAATCAAAAATTCGTCAATTGTTGATTTTAACAAATAAAGGCATTCAAGCTGAAGGATATGAATCAGATGATGGATTTATTGTAAGAAAGGGTTCAACCGCTGTTGTGGACGCAGTTCGTTCGGCACATGCATTTTCCATTTCATTGCGACAGGAATTGCAAAATAACGGAATTCTTAAACAACGAAATCCACAATTTTTGGAATTTACCGAGGATTATGAATTTTCTTCTCCGTCGACTGCTGCAGCCGTTCTTGTGGGAGCGAGCGTAAACGGTCGTGATTTTTGGAAAACCCGAGAGGGAGTTACACTAAAAGAGCTTCAAGCCAAAGCGGAAGATATCTATTCAGACTGATTTCACCCGAAAGATTTCCGTCTCGCAGCGGACGACATGCGTTGTCTCGCGTTTCTTTCCGTTCGGAGTTTTTGCCCATGCTTCCTGCAAGCTTACGTCAACGGTCGTGTGAACGACCGCACCGCGCTCGACTTGGGCGCACGAAAGGAACACGAACTTGCATTCGTGAAAAATGCGCTCGGTCGGCAATTCCGGTTTGTCATCCACGTGTGATCCATTGATCGAATCGGAAAACAGATCAAGATCATTTTGAGAAAAAACCGAAACTTCAATTCTCACGCGCAACGAACGCAAAACGATTTCAATGATTTCCCGTTCGCTTCGTTTCACCGCGATTGCAATATGTGAAAAGTCCAATTCAATGCCGATGCAACCGCGTTTTAATTTGATTGCAGCAACGGCCGTCGTGCCGCCGCCCAGAAACGGGTCCAGCACCAAATCGCCTTCGTTTGTGGAGGCCAGCAGGCAGCGTTCAATCAGCGCCACGGGCTTTTGCGTGGGGTGTTTGCCATGCACTTTCTCGCCGCCGGACGGAGCGGACATTGTCCAAATCGGGGAAAACCCGTTTGACACGGATTGGCACGGATTTTCACCGATTTCATTTTTTAATCCGTGTTCATCTGTGTTAATCCGTGTCTCAAACTCTTCACGTCTCCAGACGGTTTTCATTTGTTTGCCGGTCACCTTGCGCATGTCCTGATAGTTGAAAACGTGTTTACTCTTCTCATTCTTCGCCGCCCACAAAATGGTTTCGGTGGAATGGGTGAAATAGCGGCAGCTCAAGTTGGGCGGCGGATTGGGTTTTTCCCACGCAATGTCGTTGAGGATTTTGTAGCCGAGCTGTTGCATGGCGTAGCCGATGGAAAAGATGACGTGATGCGTGCCGCTGACCCAGATGGTGCCGTTGGGTTTCAAAACGCGCTGGCAGCGTTTGAGCCATTCGGTGTTGAATTCGTGATTAAGTTCCGCGCCGCGCGAAACATCCCAGTCGCCTTTGTCCACCCTGACCATTTTTCCGGCGTGGCAACTGATGCCGCCGTTGGAAAGGAAATAGGGCGGGTCGGCAAAGATGGCGTCGAAGCGGCCTTCGTCGCCGTATTTATCATAAATGGCGTCGAGGAGTTCGAGGCAGTTGCCATGATAAAGCCACAATCTGTGGCCGGCATCATGAAGAATTAATTCAGGAGGTCCTTGCGGACGGCCACCGGCTTCGCGTCGTTCGACGGCGATTGTTCCGTCTTCGCGGAGTTGGAAGCGGGATGAAGGAATTATTTTTGCGCGGATATAATCTTCCTGAGATTTCTCCGGCGGCTTGCGGCGATAAAGAGGTCTGGCAGCTTTGGGTTTCTTCGGCACGCCCAGATCAATTGATCAGAAGTGGTGAGCGGATCAAGCGGAAAGAGAAGATTTGGGACATTGTGGAAGTGCGAGCCGCACCGGCGTGCGAGCCGCACCGGCGTGCGAGCCGCACCGGCGATAGTCCCTACCAGACAAACTTTTTGAAACGCCAAGGTGACTGCGTCACGGCCACCACTGCGTCACGGCCACCATAAGGACGCCAAGGCAGCGGGACGCTGCACCCGATGATTGAAGACAGAAAAGACAGGATTAACCGCCAAGGTGACTGCGTCACGGCCACCATAAGGACGCCAAGGGAGCGTGACGCTGCACCCGATGATAAAAATAACCGCCAAGACGCCAAGGACGCCAAGGAATATCTCTCTTAATTTAGCTGCTCGACAAAGTCTTTCTCTTAAGCTATGTTCACTGACACAGGGGTGTCCGAATTCCATGAAAATAAAATATACTATTTCTTTGTCCATATTCACCGCCGCGCTGGCATTACATGCAAACGCCGTCACGCTCACGGTCACGCCGTCGGTCATCAGCAATAATTATGCGGGCGACATCACGCTCAACATCACCGGCCTGACGAACACGGAGCAGGTGCAGGTGCAGCGATGGATTGACGGGAATGCGAACGGCGCGATTGATGCCGGCGAACAGATGATGGAGTCCTTTAACATCGCCGACGGCGGCGCGATGGTTATCAGCGGGGTGACGAATATCAATGTGCCGTTCGACAGCAATCCCGCCACGGGCGCGATTACGACGACGGTGAATTTCGCGGCGAACATGGCGATTGAAAACATGACCGGCCATTTTGTTTATGCCGTCGTGAGTCCGGGCGGCCGGTTCGCGCCGGTGACGGCGACGTTCACGGTGACGAATGCGGCGCTGAACCAATCCATCAGCGGCACCATTTACAGCAATGGAGTTCCGGCGCCTTACGCGGTGGTGGTGGCGCAGGATTTGCAGGCGCAGAATCCGGTAGGCTCGGCGCTGGCTGACGCGAGCGGACATTATGTGCTGGCGCTGCCGGCCGGCAATTACGGGCTCATCGGGGGGGTGCAAAATTGTTATTTTGATCAAAATACCGCGCCGTCGTTCACCCTGACCAACGGCATTTCCTCAACGAACGATTTATTTTCGATTGGCGGCGGGATGAACACCATTTCCGGCAGCGTTTATGACGCGGCCAACAGCAACGCCATCGGCGGCCTGCTGGTGACACTCCAATCCGGCTCGCTCTTTGAAGTCGCTTTCACCGACACGAATGGAAATTATTCCGCGGCCGTCCCGCCGGCGTTCTGGAAAATTCAACCGACCAAAGAGCGGCTCGCACGGCGCGCTTATGTGCTGCCGGAAATGACGTTTCAAGTGGACGCGACCGGCGGCAGCGTGACCAATGCAAACATCGCCCTGCCCGAAGGCAACGCGCTTTTTTACGGGCGCATCACGGACAATTCCAACAATCCGTTTGCCAACGTGGAAGTGGAGGGCAGCACCGTCAACACTTATAGCGCGAAAGGTTATAGCGACCTCAATGGATATTATAGCGTCGCCGTTTTGGGCGACCTGACGAATTATTGGAACTGCAACGTGAACAACGGGAAGAATACGGCCATCGCGAACTATATCATCAATACATTCAACAACATCACCAACGCGCCAAACCAAACGAATCTGCAAAACTTCATCGCGTTGCCCGCGACAGCGACCATTTCCGGCCATGTGCAAAGTAATTCGGGCACGAACATCGTCGGCGTTTCGCTTATAGCCAACGCCGTCATCGGCGGCAATAATTATTCAACGCTCGACGCGTCAACGGACGGTTCGGGAAATTATTCCCTCGCCGTTGCCAATGGACGATGGGACGTGGAATTCCTGTCCGGCGGACACGATTCCGGCAATCTCAACGTGCAAGGCTACGTTGACCTGAACTCGCCGCATTATGTGAACGTCCCGCCGACGAATGCGGTGTTGAACCTCACCGTTTATCCCATCGGCACGCCGGTCATCAGCTCGCCGCAGCGTTATTCGTCCACGCAATTTGGCTTCGTCATCAATGGGGCGACAAACGTGAACTATACCGTGCAGGTTTCGACAAATCTTGCCTCGACAAACTGGGTGAATCTTTTTTCATTCACGCCCACAAATAACACGTTTCCCGTCGTGGACATGAATGCCACAAACAGTCCGCGCTTTTATCGCGTGCAGAAAAATTAGCCGGGGCAGCGTGACGCTGCACCCAAACATCCTGGGGACTGCCACTGTTTTTATTTTCCGGCACGAACGGATCAATTAATCAGAAGCGGGAACGGATCAAGTCTTTTGAGGAGAAAATGTTCATTCAGGTCGTGGTGTCCTAGTTTGTTGCCCGCGGTCTTATTTCAATTTTCCCCCGTCCTGATTTAGGTGGTTGGACGTTTATCTGATTGGCTTTGATTTGGAATTGCGGGTTCTCAATGTGTATTCCTGACCCGCGAAGCATGACATTGCATTCATCAATGGCCTTTTTGATCTGACCTATATTGTGTTGATGTTCTTTTCTGGTCATACCTTTTCTCCCATTGACTGAACGCTACGCGCAACGTGCAGATTCTTCAAGCAATTTTTCAATTGCCCATGTTTCGGCAGCCAATTCAGTCGCCTGGGATATTGGTTTGTATCATGGGTTGGATCGTGTTGTTTTTGCCGGTCATCGCCGGAGTCGTTATTTATTTTTCAGCCTAATCTGTCGCCGGAGCCAAACTGATTTCAAAGCAGCCCACTACCCCCAGCTTATTTGACTTGCTAATTATCCGAATCGGATTTAGTTGTCAGCCCTCACACTTGATGGCAAATGGTTTGCCATCAAAAAGCGAAAGGCAAACTATGCATCTGTTATTGTTCACACCGATTCTTGCTGACAGCATTTGTGTAGCTGGAAGCGGAGCGGCATTCATTGTCATCCTCACCGTTCTGGCGCTATTGCGCAGTCACTAACCGTCGCAAGCTCCGGCCAGCGATTTGGTAAGTTGAAAGTTTTTGAAAAAAGGGTTCAGCACTGATTTGGTGCCGATGCCCGCAGTCTTTTGCCCCCCAATAAAGGCCCTGCCAACGATTTTTAAACCATACCCGGCGTTTGGTTGGTTTGTCTTTTTCTGCACGCCAGAATCAATTGTCCCGAAGCGCGAATTGGTTCAAGGCTATTTCAGGAGCCGAGGGGTCAGGTGTTCGCCCCATTGATTTCAGGTGGCACGGCTTTAGCTTGAACCGGCTTGAGAATGTCCGGGTTTATTGTCGTATTGATTTTGTTGTTGTCCGTCCTGCGGTTGCCCGCCGAGCGTATCAATCAGGAAGGCCGCATTCTCGGTCCGTTGCCGGTGGTGATGAGCCCGATTTTGTTCAACACATCGAACGCGGACGCGGTGGTATCGGCCATGCAGATTTTTCCGGTGACGAATCCATGGAACGAGGATATTTCACAGAGACCGGTGTTGACGAATTCGGACGCGATGATTGCGCAAATCACGTCGGATTTAACCGGGGGAAACCCCGCGAGTTCCCTTCGCAAAGTCCATGTGAATTATGAAATGAATTTTGTACTGGTGCCGGACAATCAGCCGCGCGCGCCGATTGATTTCTTTAATTATCCGGATGAATCGGATTTGGACGGCGGCACGTCACCTTACGGCTTGTATCCGATTCCAGCGAATCTGCCGGTCGAGACGTGGCCATTGGGAACGGGCAATCAGACGCTTCAGCAATGGCAGACAAACGATGATGGCAGCGACCGGCATGCGATCATGGTGGCACCGGGCGGCGGATTCATCTGGGAAACGTGGGAGACGACGTTGACGGGAACGAACTGGGAGGCGTCCAATGGCGCAAAGTTTGATTTGAACACAAACGGGCTGCGACCGGCGGGCTGGACTTCCGGCGATGCGGCGGGATTGCCGATGTTTCCCGCGCTGGTGCGTTTTGACGAAACGGAACGCGGCATGGTGGAACACGCATGCCGGGTCACGGTCAAACGCACGCTTTACAACAATTATATTTATCCGGCCACGCATTATGCGTCGTCGTCGGGAAATACCAACGCGAACCTGCCGTGCATGGGGCAACGATTGCGGCTGAAGGCAAGTTTTGTCATCCCGGCAAACTGGTCAAAAGAGGAAAAGGCGTTTTTGTCCGGGTTGAAAAAATACGGCGCGATTGTGGCCGACAATGGAAGTGTTTTCGGAATTTCAACGGCACCGGATGACCGCTGGCCGAATGGAGAAAACTGTTTTGATGATTTATCCAGCATTGACGTCACAAATTTTGAAGTGGTCCAGACGACCGGAGCGAATGAAGGGCCACGGTCACCGGGCATGCCGATGGCAAATGCCGGGTTGGATCAGACGGTGCCGGTTGGCGCACCAGTGACGCTGCAAGGCGCGGTGACTTTCAGCAACGCACCGCCGGTGATTCAATGGAAATTATATTCCGGGCCGGGCATGGTCACGTTTGGCAACGCCGCGCTTACGAACACGACGGCAACTTTCAGCGCGCCGGGTGTGTATACACTGGAATTGAGCGCGGCGGATGGCGTTCATGCAACGGCCTACGACGCAGCGGTGTTCACCGCGACAAGCGTCATCAAAGTATCCATCGCGCTTGCCGGCACGAATGTGAACATCAACTGGACGGGCGGTTCGCCGCCATATGTCGTGCAGGAAATGGATATATCACTCGCGGGTTCATGGAGCAACATCGTGACGACGAATGCCAACAGCGCGACCATCCCCATCACAAACACGGCCGTCTTTTTTCGCGTGATGGGGCAGTAGGGTGCTTGCAGACGGCCGGCAATACGGGTCCTAACCGCTGAGACGCTGAGACGCTGAGTTCTTCGGAAGAGGTTTGGGACGCCGCTCATTGGTGTGAAGAAAAAAATCTTAAACTTTTTCAGTTCTAAATAATGGTCAGTTGGGCGCTGCTTTCGATGATGCCTGCGCTGATCGCATAACGGGTGAGTCCGGCAATACCGTGGATGTCGAGCTTCGCCATGAGATGCTCGCGATGTTTCTCGACGGTCTTGATACCGATGCCCAGTTCCAATGCGGTTTCCTTGTTGGCCTTGCCTTCGGCGGTCAGTTGGAGCACTTCTATCTCGCGCGAAGTCAAGCCGAGGTTGCGTGGCTTTGACCGTACAGCTCGATCCAATGACTTTCGTTCGCGTTTGGGAAAAAGCTTCGCAAAGAACGGGCAAAAAAAAGTATTCCCCTTGTTGACTTCTCGAATCCCCTTGGACAGAACGTGGGCGGAGGTGTGTTTGAGCAGAAATCCCATCGCGCCAGAGTCGGTCGCATTTTTGACATACGCGCCATCAGTGTGTGCGGAGAGAATGAGAATTTTGGTGCTTGGGACAATTTTGAGAATCTGACGGACGGCTTCCAGACCATTGAGCAACGACATCGCGATGTCCATGACGACTACTGCGGGACGAAGTTTTTTGACCATGGCTACGGCCTGACGGCCGTCTTGCGCTTCGCCGACCACTTCGAGGTCGTCCTCCAGTTCGAGCAGCTTGTGAAGCCCCTCGCGCACAATCCTATGGTCTTCCACCAACAGAACGGTGATTCGTTTCATACACTCTCCATTTTGTATGAGTCGCTGCTTGTCATAACACGAAATAAGAACAGAAAAACCGGTTGAGTGCTATGGGGTGTTCACCCTAGGAATGGAGCCAATGGCCGGGATTGGTTATTGCAGACGGCCTGCAAGAGGGTTGCAGAGATTGTGCAGGATGAATTTCCGTGTTTAATCCGCGTTCAATCTGTGGCTAATTGAAGGCCGATGTCGAAACGCATTGCCTTGAACCTGCTCCCCCTGCCCCGCTCGCTGAAAATTCTTCGCGGCACGTTCACGCTGCCGGCGCGGAAGCCGCTGGCCGCAATCAAAGTCGTCCGCACTAATTCCGCGCCGAATCATCCCGAAGGTTATGCGCTGACGATTTCCAGAAACGGAATAGAAATTTCATTCCGCGAAACCGGCGGCTTGCGCGCGGCGACGGCGACGTTGCGGCAGTTGCTGCGACAATGCGGCCGCCGCCTGCCCTGCCTTGCCATCCGCGACTGGCCGGATTTTCCGCGTCGCGGCGTGATGCTCGACATTTCGCGCGGCCGCGTGCCGAAGCTCGAAACATTGCTTGACCTCGCCGGGCATCTCGCCGATTTCAAAATCAACGAGCTGCAACTTTACACCGAGCACACGTTCGCCTATCGCAACTATAAATCCGTCTGGCAAAGCTGGGGCGCGCTGACCGCAAAAGAAATTCAAATTCTTGACGCGCGCTGCCACAAACTCGGCATTGACCTCGTGCCGAACCAGAATTCCTTCGGCCATCTGCGCTATTTTCTCGAACATCCGTCGCTGAAGAAACTTGCCGAGGTTTCCGGGCCTTACAAAGACGGTGGCGACGCCGCCACTGGCGATCAAGAATTTATCCGCCGTCCGACCACGCTCGCCCCAAATCATCCCGATACGATTCCGTTTTTGCGCGGGCTTTATGACGAATTACTGCCGAATTTTTCGAGCGATTTTTTCAACACCGGCTGCGACGAGACGGTGGATTTGGGTCGCGGCCAGAGCAAAAAGCTTTGCGAAACCAAAGGCAAAGGCCGCGTGTATCTGGATTTCCTTAAAAAAATCCACCGCGAAGTTTCCGCGCGCGGAAAGCAAATGATGTTCTGGGGCGATATCATTTTGAAATATCCGGAATTGATTCGCGAGTTGCCCGAAAATGCCGTCGCATTGAATTGGGGTTACGAGGCGAATCATCCGTTTGCGAAAGAAGCCGCGCGATTCGCCAAAGCAAAGATTCCATTCTACGTCTGCCCCGGCACTTCGACGTGGCAAACGCTCATCGGCAGGCACGACAACGCCCTCGCAAATCTTCGCGCCGCCGCAAAAGCCGGACACAGGCATGGAGCGACTGGTTATTTGATCACGGATTGGGGCGATGGCGGCCATCCGCAGCCGCTGACCGTGAGCTGGCCGATGTTTCTGGCAGGCGCAGCGTTCGCGTGGAATGCAAAGGATTTTGACGGGCAAAAACTGATTCCGGTTTTAAGCCGTGATGTTTTTGAGGATTCAACCGGCAACATTGCGAACGCAGCCTTCAAACTTGGTTTTGTTCACAAAAAGCTTGGCGTTGTCGCGCCAAACGAAACGCCCCTTGGCACCGTCATCGCCGCGCCGAAGCCGGGGGAATTGTTTTGCCGCAATGGACTGAAATGGTTTTCAAAAATACCGCCGGCGAAAATCCGCGCCGCGATGAAGGAAATCGAAAAACAGCGCGCGATTTTGTCCCACACGAAACCAAAATCGGATTCAGGAAAAATTCCGGCGCACGAGCTGGATTTGGCGGCGCGCATGGCGTCGCAATCCTGCAAATTCATGTTGTGGCAACAGGCGGTCGCCGCCGGGAAAAAATCGGAGGCAAAAGCCATGGCGCGAAACCACATCCGTGAACTGCAAAAATTGGAAAAAGATTTCAACGAATTCTGGACGTTGCGAAACAAGGCGACGGCGAAACATTGCTCGCCTTTTTTGCAGTGGCGGATTGAGGATTATTCCCGCCGGTTCAAGAAGGGTTGAGTCATTTGCTTTTCACATCCCACGCATCGCGCAGGCCGTCGCCGAGAAAATTCAGCGCGAGCAAAGTTGAAACCAAAATGCCGCCGGGGAAAATAATGAGCCACCAGTAAATGCGAATCGGGTTGATGTTTGAAACGCCGTCGCTAATCAACGTTCCCCAACTGGCCATCGGCGGTTGCACCCCCAGGCCGAGAAAGCTCAAAAAAGATTCATAAAGAATAATCGCCGGCATCGTCAACGCGAGATAGGTAATGACGATTCCAAAAATGTTCGGAATGATGTGGCGCAGGAGAATCCAATGCGGTTTTGCGCCGAGCGCACGGCTGGCCTCGACGAAGGCGCGCGTTCGCAATGACAGGACTTGTCCGCGGACAATCCGCGCCATCGTCAGCCACGAAACCGCGCCGAGACCGACGAACAAAAGTGTCACGCGCAAACTTTTTTCGAGCGCAGGTGAACCCTGGACGAAATGGGATTGTTTGATGATTTCGCCAAGTGTCGCAATCAGAACGATGACAAAAATGATTGTCGGCAATGAATAAAGAATGTCCACGATGCGCATGAGAATTGAATCAACGCGCCCACCGGCGTAACCGGCAATCGCGCCCCACAAAACGCCGATGATCAAACTCACCAGCGTGCCAACGACACCGACGAGCAGTGAGATTTGCGCGCCGAAAAGCACGCGCGAAAAAACGTCGCGTCCGTGCAAATCCGTGCCGAACCAATGTTGCGCGTCCGGCGGGGAAAATTGGGCGTCGGAAACCTCGTCGGGATCGTGCAATTGCGCAAAATGGGTTCCTGATATTTTCAAAACAACCGGCCACGCGATGATCGCAGCCAGCAAAAAAATTAAAAACCACGCGCTGAAAATTGCGGAACGGTTTTTTTTGAACCGACGCCATGCGTGTTGCGCAGGCGAAATATGCCGGTTGATTTCACTCATATTTCACGCGCGGGTCGAGCATGGTGTAGGCGAAGTCCACCATCAGGTTCATTCCAATCAGCAGCATTGCATAAAGAAGCGAGAGGCCGACGACGACGGTGTAATCGCGATTCAACGAACTGTTTACCAGAAAAACGCCGATGCCGGGAATCTGGAAAATGCTTTCGATGACGAACGAGCCGGTCAACAAATCCGCCAGCATCGGGCCGGCATAGGAAACGACGGGTAAAATGCCGATGCGCACGGCGTGCCTGAGGAGCAACGTATGCTCGGCCAATCCCTTGGCGCGCGCGGCGGTGACAAATTCCGATTGAGCGGCGCCCAACATTCCCTCGCGAAAGATGCGCGCGATTTTTCCGGCGAAGAAAAGTCCCAGCGCAATCGGCGGCAAAATCATGTGACACGGCGTTTCCCAAAGCGCGACCGGCAGCCATTGCAATTTGATGGAAAAAATGAGAATCAAAACCGGCGCAACGACAAAGGCCGGAATACACACGAGCAGAATCGCGAAAAAACTTCCCGCCAAATCCTCCCACCTGCCCCGCCTCGCCGCCGTGATAAATCCAACCGGCAGGCCGACGGCCATCGCAAAGCAAAAGGCAAGTCCGCCGAGCGTCAAGGAAACCGGCAACCCTTGCGCGATGATGTCGTTGACGGTCTGGTTGCGGTATTTGAGCGAGACGCCAAAATCGCCATGCGCCAAATCGCCGAGATAGCGGAGGTATTGTTTCCAGACCGGCTCGTCCAAATGATATTTGGCCCGGATGTTGCGTTCGATTTCCGGCGAGGCCGGCGACCGCTCGCGGTCGAACGGGCCGCCGGGCGCCAGATGCACCAGCGCAAACGCCAAAGCGCTGATGAGCAGCAGCAAGGGAATCGCGAAAATGAGCCGATTGACAAAATACATCGCCGCTTATTTAACCGCAGAGACGCGGAGACGCAGAGAAAAAAATTACTTTGAATTTACCCTGCGGATGTAATTGAGCGGATGATCGTCCAAAATGTTTTTATAAATGCCGGAAATGTTTGTGTGGTAGCAATCGGCGCCGGCATAAATATAAAGCGGGATGATCGGCAATTCGTCGCGCACCAGCATTGATTCGGCTTGCTGGAAAAGTTCTTCGCGTTTCTTCAAATCGGTTTGCGCGTTACCTTCGTTTATAAGCGAATCGTATTTCGAATTTTTCCAGCCGGTGCGATTATTGCCGTCGTTGCCCTGGAACAATGCCAGAAAGGTGTTCGCATCGTCGTAATCGCCAATCCAATCGCCGCGCCCGATGTCGTAATCCAGATGCGCGGTGGAACTCAACCACACTTTCCATTCAACGGCGCGCAAATCCATCTGGATGCCGAGCGTATCGCGCCACATCTGCTGCAATTCGACCGCAATGTCTTCGTGAATCTTTACGCCCCCGCCGGATGATCCATTGAAAATGTATTCAAAACGCGGAAAACCTTTGCCGCCGGGATAACCGGCTTCCGCCAATATTTTTCTGGCAAGCACGGGATTGTAATCGAGTCCATCAGGCGACGTGTAATTGGCCGTGCCATCGGGAACGAGATGCGAAATGGGACGCTCCCCTCCCCGGGTGATTTTTTTCACGATACGTTCGCGGTCAACGGCGAGCGCGAGCGCCTTGCGGACGCGCGGGTCGTCGAACGGTTTGCGTGTGACATTGATACTGACCCAATAAGTGGCCAGGTAATCGAATGGATGGAAGTCGGGACGTTTCATGAGCACGTCCAATAATTCTGCGGGGACGACCTCTCTATCCCAAATGATGTCCACGGCGCCTTGCTCGTAAAGGTCGAAAGACGTGGACGGTGAACCCATCGGCAAAATGTCAATGACACCGGATTGTGTGTTCGTCGCATCCCAATAGCGCGGATTTTTTTTCAGGCGCACCTTGTCGTTGAGCTTCCAATAAGCCAGTTCGTAAGGGCCGCTGACCGGCAACGGCCGCGCCATCAGCCAGCGGTCGCCAAATTTTTCTATCGTTTGCCGCGGCACAATGTCAGCGAGCGGCATGGCGCAAATATCAATAAAAAATAAAGTCGGGCCATTCAATTCGATGCGCACGGTAAATTTATCCAATGCCCGAACACCGACGAGCGACGGGTCCTTGATTTTTCCGGCGTTAAAGTCCTCGGCATTTTTGACGTAATACAATTGTCCGGCATAATCGGAAGCGGTCGCAGGATTCAAAGTGCGAATCCAGGAATAGACGACGTCGTCCGCCGTAATCGGCCCGCCCGTGGACCAAACCAGATTGGTGCGTAAATGAAACGTATAGATTTTTCCGTCCGGCGAAATTTCCCAGCTTTGCGCGAGGCCGGGAATGGGCTGCGCCGTTTTTGGGTCCAATCGCGCCAGGCCTTCGAACAGACCGATGACAATGCGCATTTCGGGAATGCCGGTAAGGAGCGCCGGGTCAAGCGTTTCCGGTTCGCCGTTGTTGACGATGGTGATATCGGCGCGCGGTTCATGCGGCGCGCAACCGGAAATCAAAAGGCAAATGGCAATGCAAAAAACAAAACGCGCCCGCGAAAAAAATTCCGGGGCGCGTTCGGAAATGGCCATTGCGTTACTTTGCCGGCGCGTTTGTGGGCGCAATCGCAGGCGCATTCGTGCCCGATGCCAGCGGCCAGGCTGTCAAATTATTGGTCGCCGCCGACGGTTGTGAAGTGGCGGGCGCGGTTGAAGGCGGCATTGTAAACGGCGTTTGTATTTGTTTTTGCTGCACCTGTTTCTCAAATTCCGACACGTTGCCGCCGTTATGCGCCCGCACCTGCAGGTAGCCGAGTAAAATCGCAAGCGCAAAAAAAATCGCCGTCGCGTATTTTGTGATCTTGGTCAGCGCATTGCCCGAACCCGCGCCGAACAGCGCGTCCGCCGCGCCGCCGCCGAACGCCAGGCCCGCGCCCGCGTCTTTTTTCGGCAGTTGAATCAGCACGAGCAGAATCAACAGCAGACTGTTGATAATCAGTAAAACCGTCAAAATTCCAACGATGAAACTCATAACAAATCCTATACCGAATTTTTGATGATGTCAGTAAAACTTCGCGCTTCCAGCGACGCGCCGCCAACGAGCGCACCGTCCACGTCCGGCTGGCTCATCAGTTCCCTGGCATTCGCCGGCTTCACACTGCCGCCGTATTGAATCCGGACTTTTTTCGCAATCGCTTCGTCGAAAATTTCCACGAGTAATTTGCGGATGAACGCGTGGGCATCCTGCGCCTGCTGCGTCGTCGCCGTTTTGCCGGTGCCAATCGCCCAGACCGGTTCGTAGGCAATGATTGTCTCGATCATTTGGTCCTTTGTCAAACCAGCGAGGCTGCCGCGCACCTGCGTTTCCAAAACATTTTCCATCCGGCCGGCCTCGCGTTCCGCCAGGGTTTCACCGACGCAAACAATTGGTTTGAGCGAGGCTGCGTGTGCCGCCACCGATTTTTTGGCGATGAGCGCGTCGGATTCCCTTTGAAACTGGCGGCGTTCCGAATGGCCAAGAATGACATAACGCACGAAAAATTCCCTGAGCATTCCCGCGCAGATTTCGCCGGTGAACGCGCCGAAATTATTCTCGCTCATGTTTTGCGCGCCGAGTTTGATATTCTGGGTTTCAAGGATTGATTTGGACACCGATTCGAGCGCGGTGAACGGCGGACATACAACGATGTCCACTTCCTTCACTCCGGCGAGGTCGCGCTTGAGGTCATCCACCAAAGCCAGAGCCTCGGCAACCGTCTTGTTCATCTTCCAGTTGCCCGCAATGATTAATTTACGTTCCTTATTCATTTTCAAAAATTTTAACGCAAAGACGCAGAGATTAAAAGGCGCAAAGTACAGAGGCCATTGACAACGCGTCGAATTCCATTTTTCACGTATATCCCGGCGTCCCTTGCTTCCTTGCGCCTTTGCGTTAATTCTTTTCGCTCAACGCCGCCACGCCCGGCAGAACCGCGCCCTCCAGAAATTCCAGGCTTGCGCCGCCGCCGGTGCTCATGAACGTCACCTTGTCGCCGAGTCCGGCCTTGTTCAACGCCTTCACGCTATCGCCGCCGCCGATGATGCTCTTCGCGCCGTTCTTTTGCGTGGCATCCACGACGGCCTGCGCCACGGCATTCGTGCCGGCGGCAAAACGCGCGTCCTCGAACATTCCCATCGGGCCGTTCCACAAAATTGTTTTTGCGCTCTGGATAATTTTGGTGTAGTTCGCCGCCGTTTCCGGGCCGATGCTGAAACCTTCGGCATCATCGGGAATGTCGCCGCTCACCGTGCGGATGTTGGTGAGGTCATACACCGGCTTGCCTTTTTTGTTCAGCTTGCCCGAGTCCACCGGCGTCGCGATGATAGTGTCCGTCGGCAGTTGAAAATTCACCTTGAGCTTCTTCGCTTTTTCTTCCGCCGCGAGCGCGGTGCCTTTGTGATCCGGCTCAATGAGCGATTTGCCGGTCTTCACGCCGTGTGCCAATTTGAAAGTGTAAGCCATCGCGCCGCCAATCAAAATCGTATCCGCCTTTTCGAGCAGCCGGTCAATGACCTTGATTTTGTCCGAAACTTTCGCACCGCCGAGAATGACCACAAATGGCCGCGCCGGATTTTCCAATTCGTCGCCGAGAAATTTCAGTTCGCGCTCCATCAACAACCCCGCCGCGCATTTGCCGCCGCGCCTGGCGATGATTTGCGCGACACCGTCGGTCGAAGCATGGGCGCGATGCGCCGCACCGAAAGCGTCGTTCACATAAACATCCGCGAGCTTTGCCAGTTTTTCAGCAAATGCCGGATCGTTGGCTTCTTCTTCATTGTAATAACGGACGTTTTCGAGGAGCAGAACATCGCCGTCTTTCATTGCAGCGGTAGTTTTCTCAACTTTTTCACCGATGCAATCGTCCACGAAGCCAACCGGCCTGCCAAGCAGTTCCGAAAGTTTCGCCGCGACAGGTGCCAGCGACATTGTCGCCTCGCGTTTACCTTTCGGACGGCCCAAATGCGCGGCTAAAATTATTTTCGCGCCTTTTTCGATCAGCAATTTAAGCGTCGGCAGCGTTTCGACGATGCGCGTCGCGTCGGTAATGACCATCTTTCCGTCTTTTTCCTCCAGCGGCACATTGTAATCAACGCGCATGAAAACGCGCCTGCCGCGCACGTCCAAATCTCGAACTGTCAATTTAGCCATAATTAAATGAGCGTGGAGAGTAGCCTGCCCGCCAGTTTCGCGCCAGTTTTTTCGTCCAATCCGGGCGTTCAGCGGCTGTATGCAAGAAGGATGACCGAGGACTTTTGCGCCGCCATGCCGCCGACCGTTCCGAAGCCGCGGTCGGCGAACTTGTCATGCATCAAATATAAAGCGCGTTCTGCAAATCGTGCACGAGCACGCTCATGAACGGATAACGCCGGTCGGGTTCGCGCGCGAGGCATTTGAGAATGACTTTTTCTAGGGCAACGGGAATTTCAGGATTGTGTTCGCGCACGGGAATCGGACCGGAATTGTCCAGTTGCGCCGCGAGAATTTCCGCAGGTGTTTCGCCGGGAAAGGGCTTATGGTTCGTCACGAGTTCGTAGGCCGAGACGCCGTAGGCAAAAATATCCGCGCGCGAATCAATCGGTTGCCGTTGCAACTGTTCCGGCGCCATGTAGCCGGGCGTGCCGGGATTTTTAGACATTTTCACCGGTTTTTCGGGAATCGGTTGCGCCAAATCAAAATCAATCAGCCGCACGCCGCCGTTGCGCGTCACGAGCACGTTTTCCGGTTTGAAATCGAGGTGCATGAATCCGCTTTCGTGGACGTGGCCCAAACCGGCGGCCATATCAATCAGGATTTGCGCGACGTTTTCCGTCAGCACCGGATCGTGCCGCGCGAACAGTTCCTTCAAATTGGCCGCCTCGACGTAATCCATGAGCAGATAAAGCGTGCCGTCGGCTTTGCCATGTTCGACGTAGCCGACGATGAAATCGCTTTGATTCAACCGCGACAACACTTCACAGCCGCGCAAAAAACGGCGGCGGGCAAGAAAATTGAATCTCAATTCCTTTTTTAATTTTCGCAGCGCATAAGGTTTGCCGCGACCGTCGGTGACGAACCAGATGTCCGCCATGCCGCCGCTGTTCAGCAACTCCTGAAGATAAAACCGGCCGAACTGTTCCTGAACTGCCTCGGTTTCCGTTTCGCCCTGAAAACTGCTTTCCATTTTCATCATTTAATAGCACGTCGCACGGTTGCGCGCGAACAAAAATTTTCCGCCGCCTCTTTTATGGACGGAATTGAATTGCCTTAGGCGACAAAAAAATTATTGTTTCTTCATGCGACCGTTTCGGGCGCTGGTCATCTATATCGCCGTGGTCTTCATCGGCGGCGCTTTGCTTGCGCCGTGGCTCTACTGGCTGGCGCAAAATTGGGCGCACTCGGTTCCCAGGATTGCCGGCGCGCCGTTTCACCGTTTTATTGACCGTTCGCTGCTGATTCTCGCGCTGGCCGGACTTTGGCCGCTGATGCGCGCGCTCGGCGCGACTTCGTTGCGCGAGGCCGGTTTAACCCTGCCCTACGGCCAGTTCAAAAGATTTTCCGGCGGACTGCTGATCGGGTTTTTTTCGCTGGCCTTCGTGGCCGGAACGGCCATCGGCTTTGGCGAACGTGTTTTTGTCCAGAATCTGACCGCGCACAAAATTGTCGGAACCATTTTCAGCGCAATCGCAACGGCGGCGATTGTCGCCACGCTGGAGGAAATTCTGTTTCGCGGCGGCATTTTCGGCGGATTGCGAAGAATGATTTACTGGCCGATTGCGCTCGGCATCAGCAGCATGATTTACGCCCTTGTTCATTTTCTCCAGCGGGCGGAAATCACCGGCGCCATCCATTGGAATTCCGGCCTGATTCTGCTTCCGAAAATGTTGGGCGGCTTTGCGGATTTTCACGCGCTTGTGCCCGGATTTTTCAATCTCACGCTCGCCGGCGTTTTGCTCGGTCTCGCGTATCAGCGCACGGGCAATCTTTATTTTTCCATCGGCCTGCACGCGGGCTGGATTTTCTGGCTGAAAACCTACGGCGCGTTCACCGCCGACGCGCCGCGCGCCGCCACCTGGTTTTGGGGCGGCGGCAAAATGATTGACGGATGGCTCGCATTTTTTGTGCTGGCGCTCACACTTTTCCTTTTCAAATTTCTGCCGCCCGGCGAGAAACGCACGCCGTTCCAGATTCCGCGATGAACACTTTTGCCGCGCCAATCCAAAACCGGCTCAACACCGTCCTCGGATTTTTCTATCCCGAAATCTGCCGGCTTTGCGAAAGCGAACGCGCCACGGCCAAAAGCGGCTTCGTCTGTTCCAAATGCCGGACGCAAGTCCGCTTCATCCGGCCGCCGTTTTGCGAACGTTGCGGTCTGCCGTTCGAGGGCGAACTCACGACGACCTTTGAGTGCGCGAACTGCCGCGAAATGGAACTGCATTTCAGCTCCGCGCGTTCGGCGGTCATTGCCAGGACCGTCGTGCTGGAAACGATTCATCGTTTCAAATATCAAAACGCGTCCTGGTTTGAAAATTTCCTGGCCGATCTGCTTTTGCGCGAAGCCGTTCCCGCGTTGCGCGGGCAAAACCGGGATTTCATCGTCCCCGTGCCGCTGCACCCGGTGAAGCGGCGTGAACGCGAATTCAACCAGGCCGAACGACTGGCCGGACATTTAAGCGCAGCGATAAAAATTCCGTTGAACATAAAATTGCTGCGGCGCGTCGCACCCACAATGACCCAAACCCTGCTCACGCGCGGGCAGCGCGCGGAAAACATGCGCGGCGCGTTCGCCGTCCGCAGCGGCATTAAATTGAACGGCGAAAACATAATCCTGGTGGATGACGTTTTCACAACGGGTGCAACGACGAGCGCGTGTGCGCGGGTGTTGCGGGCCGCCGGCGCGGGTGACGTTTGCGTCTGGACAGTTGCGCGTGGTATCTAGTATTATCCTGATTACTCAAATGGATACGACCTCGTTCACGAGAAAATCAATCGGTCTTGAGACGTTTGAACCGGCGTTGACGCCACAAACCGGCAAGGTGCCCACGTTCATCAGAAAGCCGAAAATCGGCACGAGCAAATCCAAGACCAAAAAGCGCGACATCCCCGAAGGGCTTTGGACAAAATGTCCCACGTGCGAAACGATGATTTTCGACAAGGAACTGGATGAAAATTTAAAAGTCTGCGCCAAGTGCAATCATCATTTTCCCATCGGCGCGCGCGAACGCATTCATTCACTCGTCGAGACCTGCACGTTTGAGGAGATGGACGCGGAAATGACGAGCGTGGACATGCTGGGATTCAAAGGCGTGGCGACTTACGCCTCCAAACTCGAGGCCTACAAAAAAAACACGATGTTGAAAGACGCCGTGCTTACAGGCCTTTGCAAAATCGGCGAACAGCGCGTTGCGCTCGGCGTGATGGATTTTAATTTTCTCGGCGGCTCGATGGGTTCGGTCGTGGGTGAAAAATTAACGCGGCTTATTGAACGCGCGACGGAAAAGGAATTGCCCGTCATCATCATTTCCACCAGCGGCGGCGCGCGGATGTATGAAGGGATGTTCAGCCTGATGCAAATGGCCAAAACCTCCGCCGCACTCGCGTATCACGCGCAACGCAACCTGCCTTACATCAGCCTGCTCACGCATCCGACGACGGCGGGCGTGATGGCGAGTTACGCGAGCCTTGGCGATTTGATTCTGGCCGAGCCGGGCGCGATGATTGGTTTCGCCGGTCCGCGCGTCATCAAGGACACGACCCAGGCCGAACTGCCGCCGGGATTTCAGACCGCCGAATTTCTACTGGACCACGGCCTGGTTGATGCCATCGTGTCGAGGACGGAAATGAAAGCGCAATTCATCAAATACCTTGATTTTCTTACCACCGGAAAAAAAGTTGCCGCCGACGCCTCGTGATTTTTTATCGCCGGCCGTCATACCACAAGTGTGCCTCCTCGCGGCTGGTTAAAGTGCGGCGCTGATTGAACATTGCCCGCAGAAAAAAACGCAGATGTTCGCGCTTCGAGTAAAGTTTCATTTTTCGCGCCGAAGTCACCATCGGATGCCGGTGAAGGATGACAATCCGTTTTCCCGTTTCGCGCGCCAGTTTTTTCAGCCGCCTGCTCAATTCCAATTCCTCCGCCGCGAACAGTTCGTTGTCGAACCCGCCAATTTTCCGGAACGCCGCCGCGTCACAAAAAATAAATGATCCGGCGAGCAATTTAAGCCACCGGCTGGCATGATTCCAAAGTCCGGTGATGATTTCAGCGGGTAAATAGTGTTCGTCCAGCCGGAGCGTGCAGCCGCCCGCGAGACAATTGCCGGATAAAATCTGCTCCGCAACCCCGGAAAAAAGTTCCGCGCCCGGACGCGAATCGGCATCCACAAAAACCAGCCAGTCGCCGGTCGCCGCCGCCGCGCCGGAATTTCGCGCGCGGGCGATTTGATTGACTGGTTCAAAAACCACTTTTGCGCCTGCTGCGCGGGCGATTTCCGCCGTGCGGTCGGTGGAGTTATTGTCGCAGACTATCAATTCAAATTCCCATTGGCGCTGAAGAAACGCCCCGGCCGCCGATTTGATCTGTGCGAGCGATTCACCAAGAAGACGTTCTTCATTAAAGGCGGGAACAACAACGGAAATTTTCACTTTTGCATTCTGCCCTGTTTTCCCCGCACTTTCAACCCGTGAAATTTTCCTGAATTTTCCGCGTGCTTTTTTTTGCAAATGATTTTTACTTGTAGTCATGACCATTTGGATTCTGGCTTTGGTGCTGCTGGCCTCGGCAATCATGCTGGGTCACCGGCAGGGCGCTATTCGCGCGGCGTTTTCGTTCGCCGGCATTGTTTTTGCGTCGTTACTGGCGGTGCTGATCGGAAAACTTTTGAAACCGTTGCTGCCGCACGTCGGCATTCACAATCCGACACTGGTGTGGATGATCGCGCCGATCGAGGCTTTTGTGCTGGTGCTGGTTTTGTTCAAGGTGGCGGGCTTCTTCGTTCACCGAAAAGTGAACGTATATTACAAATACAAGGCGGGCGATTTGAGGCTGGCGTTATGGGAACGGCTGAACACGCGGCTGGGCGCGTGTGTCGGCGCATTAAACGGCGCTGCGTATCTTGTGCTGGCTTGTTTTGTGATTTTCAACTTCGGCTACTGGACGGTGCAGGCGGCTTCTTCCGACAACGAAACCAAAACGACCCAATTCATCAACCGGCTGGGGCATGATTTGCAAGACACCGGCATGGCCAAAGTCGCGCACGCAGCGGCACCGTTGCCTGCAAATTTTTACAAAATGGCTGATCTGGCGGGGTTGGTTTTGCAAAATCCGCAATTGAGCGACCGGCTGGGGCATTATCCGGCGTTTCTCTCATTGCGTGAACGCGATGATTTGCAGCAGCTCACACAGAACAGTGATTTCGCCGGCGCCTGGGACCAGCACGCGCCGATGGGTCAACTGCTCAACGAGCCTGCAGTTAAAAATATTCTGCAGGACAAGGATTTGATCAACACGGTCTGGGGACTTTTGCAAACCAATATGGACGACCTGACCGTTTATCTCAAAACCGGCAAATCGCCGAAGTATGATTCGGAAAAAATCCTGGGCCGCTGGGACTTCAACGTCAGCGTGACCGTGGCCATGGTGCGGCAGGCACGCCCGAATATACCGGCGAGTGAAATGAGGACGATTCGCGCCACGTGGACTCAAGTTTTCGCAGACACAATTTTTGTGGCGGGCGGCGATGGCCAGGCGTTTCTAAAAAACCTGCCGGATTTCAAAAAACAACCGCCCATGCCTGAAACCTGGACAGGCTCGTGGACTGCCAGCAATACGAATTACGATTTGTCGCTCACCAGCAATGGCGAAAATAAATCCATGACCGCCCAGACCGATGGCACGCGGCTGACGCTGAAAGACGCAAAAAACGCGTACATATTTGACCGTGAAGACTAACGCAATCGTTTATTCGACCTTCAGAAACCGTTCGGTTCCGCTCAATTTTTTGGGTTAAAATGGCTTGATACTTGCTGTTTTGAAGGCGTATGGGCATTGCAAATTTTGCCACGGTCATGGTCGCCTTCTCAATGGGTTGGCTGCCATTGAGTTGTTCCAAAACTTCGCCTCCCAAATCGCACGTCTCCAGCACGAATCAGGTGGCAGTCAAGCCGGCAAACATGAAAAACCTCGGCGAACTTGCGCTGACGAATCATATTGAAACCTACGTCAATCTTGGCGCCGGGAAAAGCTGCACCATTACGCCAACATTACTCGACCACAAGAATCTGCAACTGGTCATGGCTTTTGAATCCAAAAAATCGGATGGCAAAACGGCGGGCTTGAGCGTCGTGCAGGTCGTCGAACAGTCCGGCCAGTCTTTTGACATCGCTGTCGGAGATTTGGACATCACCCTGACCCCGGAAATGGCGGCGGAATAAAATGGTCGGGGCGGCGGGATTTGAACCCGCCAAGGCAGTTTTCACGAAGGCATTGAGAACAAAGGATGGCTAATAGAATCAATGCTGTCAGTCGTTTTAACAGACGGTCGGAAGATTTTTCAACCTCAATGGAGCGGCGTCGCCGTTTGTCCGACATTTTTCCGGTGCCATCCAGCGCAACCGCCCTTAATTTTTACTTCTTGTCATGATCAGAGCCAGACGACTTCCAATTTTTCGGATACTTGTGAATCATCTCCGCATGGTGCTTTGCCGGGGAGTCATGGAAATCCATATGCACTGACGGTGAAGCCAGCAGCACGTCAACCGAGACACCACTCGGCGCCGGTGCCGAAACCCAGGCTCCACCTTCCAAATATGCGTATTGGTGCCGAGTGCTGCTATAATAGACCTCATAGCTTGGATAATAAACGTAATCGTCTTGCACCACGACAGGTACCACCACGACTGGAGGTGCCACTACGACAGGCACACGTATCACAACGCCCTGAGCATCAGCGTTACCCACACATTCGGTCAGCGCAACCAGCAGCACAGCACCCAACACGAATCCGACTTTATTAGTTTTGAAGAGAGGTTTTTTATTTTTCATGGGATGAGAGTAGGCCGGGAAACGTGTGGGCGCAATGGGGTGTAACCCGACCAGCCAAAAACCGAACGCCTTTGGTTGCCGTCCTACCGAAATGTGGACAATCAAAAATTTGTTTGATAAAGCCACCCGTTCTGTTTAGAGTTTAGATATTGGGGGGAAAAGGTATGACTAGAAAAGAACATCAGCACAATATAAAGCGAATTAAAAAGACCACCTTTGCTTCGGGGTTATCCTCACCTTTTGGACTGGCCTTCCAACCCGTGCCTGAACCCTCGGTTATGGGGTTGCTGGCGGTCGGCGCGACCGCGCTTCTCGTCCGCCGCCGCAAGACGGCTGCATAGGATTTTTAGCTGGGATTGAGCAGGCCGTGTCCTGATTGATGCTGAACATACGGCATAGACCGCGCCGGAAATCGCGTTGCAAGTGGAACCGGGCAGGGCAGGGGAAAGTTGCGGTCGGACAGGCAAAATCCATCTATCGGTTTGCGGCTATGACGCTATGACGTTCACCCGATAGTTCCACAATATCAAATTCAAACGGAACATTAGTATCTTTGGCTATACACCGTGCGACATGAAATGTCATATTGAAAGCCGTTGAGTTGCGTTGAATGAGTCAACGCCCGTCAACGGCTTTCAAGCCAACGATTCAACGCTTTTCAATGCGCCGGTTTTGTCCTCGCAACTTCGGCAGGCAAGAACTTCGAGGATGTCGCAATGTTTTTCTTTCTCAATTTTTTGGAGGGGTTGTTGTGGTTACGACCTTTCTCACGATAACTTTTGAAGCCACCATCTTGTCTCCGTCCTGGGTGTAATATACAGTCACGGGAAGCCCGGACTTCACGGTCTCCATCGAGACTGGCGCTCCGGTTTCATCAACGTAAGTCGTGGTTTTCGTATAGCTGTAGCTGACCGGATCGGAGGACGTTTCTGTTTTAACTACAATCGTATTCGCGCTGAAATCGCTGATGGTTCCAACGGACGGGGTTGTTGTGGTTGTGGTTGTGGTTGACTCGACGGCATTCTGTGCGACGAGGGTTGCCGGGGCGGCGATCAGCATCACACCCAGAAAGGTGGCGCTGCCAATATTGCGGATGGTTTTTTTCATTAGTATTTTTGTTGTTTGTTTTTTTGCTTTACCATCCTTAATTACGCCATCGGCAGGTCAGTTGCCATGGGGTGTAACCCGACCGGCGTGTTGCATCCAACTCATACCGATTTGTGTGACGCAGGGCTTCACATTTTACCCGGCAAATTTCAGCTTTCAGCCGGTTCGTGTATGATTAGATTGTTACTCGCGGGCTTATTTCAGTTTTTCCCCGTCCT
>Ga0207066_1019_pt1 | contig 41245 bp, 52 predicted proteins | sample Alteio_BWMinCont_24_FD_153490 | JGI IMG/M metagenome (GOLD analysis project Ga0207066, IMG submission 153490) | Enriched cells from forest soil in Barre Woods Harvard Forest LTER site, Petersham, Massachusetts, United States -... | ecosystem: Environmental > Terrestrial > Soil > Temperate forest >...
CATAGCAGGCCTGGATGATGCGCTTCCGCGGGACACGGTCGGCTGTGTGGCCGGCTGCCAAGAAAAGTAACATGGAGGGCGCGAATTGGGCTAAACCCACCAGACCAAGATCCAGAGGACGATGCGTGATCCCGTAGATCTGCCACGCCACGGCGATGGCCTGCATTTCCAAAGAGAGCGTGGCCATAAAACGAGCCGCGGTGTAGTAGCGGAAATTAGGGTACTGAAAAGCGACCCGGGCAGATGTTTGCGGCACAGACGCCAAATGCTAGGTTGACACAGTTACAGCCCTCGGACGCAAGAGGCTGGTAGGCGACGTGCATTAGCACGTGCGGGGAGGGGCTATGTCTCTTAAAGTCTGTAAAAGTTTCCTGAAAACGTTTGTGGCCCTAGTGTTCTTTTCAGTGTATGCGTGGGCGAATAGCCATCATCACGACCTGAACGGCACTTGGAAGTTGGTACCAACGCGCAGCGAGTTTGGAGGCGAGCCGGCGCTTCAAATGGGCACAGTGACCATTAACGATCGGGAGCGCAACATTACGGTTTCGCGAAACTTTACATACGAGGGCGCCGACCAGACAGTCTCTTACAGCTCCAGTATCGACGGGAAAGAAAACGCATCGATCCACGAGGGACCGGCATTCAAGACGAAAGCGAAATGGGATGGCGACGTTCTAAAAGTGACCTCGATGCAAGACGGGATCGCGACCGTGGAACGGTTCAAGCTAAGCGGCGATGGCTCTATGATGCTGACAGTGGACCGGTCGGGGCATCGTACGGAGACCCTGTTCTTCCAGCGCCAATAAGCTCAACCGCGCGGCTATTCCGGTCCGAATATGGAAAGGATATGGCCGTCAGGGTCGCGGAAGTTAGCCGCCCAATTCGGGCCTGAAACAACACGCGGCTCACCGCTGAATTGGACTCCGGCCGTGCAAAGCGCCTCAAACGCCCGGCGGATATGCTCCACGGAGAAGACGATTTCCGTCGCGCCAGCGCCTCTCCCGGTAGCCCGCGCCAGACCTCCGCTTAAGGCTAGCGTTACGCCGCCTGCGTCGAAGAATGCGAAGCTCTCGAACTGAGCTGATAACTTCAGCCCCAACCGGTCGCGGTAGAACGGCACGGATTTCTCGATATCGGCTACGCCCAGCATAACGACGCCAATTTTGGACAATCGAAATTGTTCGGGCATTTGTTAAATGTCGTAATACAGCGCGAATTCGTAGGGGTGCGGGCGTAGCCGAATGGCGTCCGCTTCGCTGCGGCGTTTGTAATTGATGAATGTCTCGAGCAGTTCCTCAGTGAAAACTTCGCCTTCGAGCAGGAAGGCATGATCGTCCTCCAGGCAGGCCAGCGCTTCCTCGAGCGACGCGGGCATGGAGGGAACGTTTTTCATTTCCTCGGGCGACAGATCGTAAATATCCTTGTCCAGCGGCTCACCAGGGTCAAGCCTGTTCAGGATGCCGTCCATGCCGGCCAAGGTCATCGCGGCAAACGCCAGGTATGGATTGCAGGATGGATCGGGTGGCCGGAACTCAACACGCTTGGCTTTAGGATTGGCGGAGTACATCGGAATGCGGACGGCGGCCGAGCGGTTGCGGCGCGAGTATGCCAGATTGACCGGGGCCTCGTATCCCGGAACCAGCCGCTTGTAGCTGTTCGTGGTGGGGGCGATGATGGCCGATAAGGCTCGGGCATGTTTCAGCAGGCCGCCGATGTAGCATAAGCCGAGCTGGCTCAGTCCCGCGTACATGTCGCCGGCGAACAGCGGCTTGCCTTCTTTCCAAAGACTTTGGTGCGTGTGCATTCCGCTCCCGTTGTCGCCGAACAAGGGTTTAGGCATGAAGGTCACGCTCTTGCCGTACTGATAGGCCACGTTCCGGATCACATATTTGTACAGCATCATGTTGTCGGCGGATTTCACCAGCGTGTTAAAGCGCTGGTCGATCTCGCACTGGCCGCCGGTGGCGACTTCGTGATGATGGCATTCGATATCGAGTCCGCAGCGGATCATGGTTTCGACCATCTCGGCGCGCAGATCCTGATAATGGTCGGTCGGCGGTACGGGAAAATAACCTTCTTTATAGCGCGGGCGGTAACCGAGGTTCTGTTGTCCTTTTCCGTTGCCTGAATTCCAGCGGCCCTCCTCGGCATCGATGTAATAAAAGCCGGAGTGTTGATCCTGATCGAAGCGCACGCTGTCGAAGATGAAGAACTCGGCCTCCGCGCCGAAGTAGGCGGTGTCGGCGATGCCGCTGTTCTTGAGATGCATCTCGGCTCGCCGGGCAATCCAGCGGGGATCGCGCTCGTAATGCTGGCGCGTAATGGGATCGATGACGTCCGAGGTCATCACCAGCGTGCGGATTTCGCCGAAAGGATCGACGAAGGCCGTCGCGGCATCAGGGATCAGCAGCATATCGCTTTCATTGATGGCGGCCCAGCCCCGGATGCTGGAACCATCGATGCCGAAGCCTTCTTCGAACGAGTCCTCGGTGAGCTGGCTGATGGGATAAGAGACGTGTTGCGATAGACCGGGAAGGTCGGTGAAGCGAAGATCGATTTGTGCGATCTTCCGATCGGTGGCAAACTCCAAAACTTCGTGAGGAGTCACGTCACCTCCATGCGAGTGAATTGGTGAACCAGAGCGGCGACAACGCGGTTAGGATATCACGCTTTCGCGCTTCTTTTTTTCAGCGGCCCTTCTATGAGCAATTCCATTATGCGGGCATGAACGGCTTCGATCGGCAGCGAGGCATCGATGTGGTGCACCATTGGCCCAGTGATGCTCTGGAATATGGAGCGGGCTCGCGCCAAATTCTCCAGGTCCTCAAAATGATTGGGCCGCTCGCCCCGCGAGTGCGCGATCCTGTGGACTCCTGAAGCAGGATCGATATCGAGAATAAAAACCGCGTCCGGAATCGGGAAGCGAGATTCCATGAGCGCCTTCACGTCCGCCACGTTCGCGCCCCGGGAGCCTTGGTACGCGATGCTGGAATAGAAATAGCGGTCTAGAATCACAATTTTTCCTTTTTCGAGGGCTGGGCGCACGACCGTGTTGACGTGCTCCGTGCGGTCGCGCAGAAAGGCGTCCAGTTCTTGTTCGGGGGAGAGTCGTCCGCTGGTGGCGGATTCTTTTATTAGCCGCCCCCAGGGACCATCGGTTGGTTCGCGCGAGGCTACGGGATTCTCGCCGGCGCGTTCGAGCGCCTCTTTCAGCAGGCGTACTTGGACCGTTTTTCCAGTGCCGTCGATGCCTTCGAAGACGATGAAGACTGAAGTAGTTAGACCAGCCAATGAATTATCCACAGGTTTTCATCAGGCCCGTGCATTAGAAACCATAGAATACAAAGGATCGAAATCAGAGGAAAAATCCGGAGCGATGCAACTGTGGAAAATTCTGTGCACCATCCATATTACACAAGAGTTCCAGCGAGCGCTTAAGGCAACCGTTCCAGCGCCATGATATGATCTAGCTTCCTACGGAGGAGGCCGCGATGGCAGCGCAGGCTGAAGGCGTTACAGGGGCTGGAAGTTTAGCCTCGATCAATATCGAACAGCTCTTGGCATTCGAGCTGGCGCGCGTTGTGGAAGAGGCAGCGGTGGAAGCGGCCCGGACCATGGGACAGGGCGACCGCAAGGGCTCCGACCAAGCCGCCGTTCAGGCCATGCGGCAGGCCTTCGAGAAAGTGCCGATCGCGGGGACCATTGTTATCGGCGAGGGCGAGCGCGACGAAGCGCCCATGCTGTACATTGGCGAGAAAGTAGGCGCCCGACCACCGGAAGGACTTCAATACCCGGCGATTGACATCGCCGTCGATCCGCTGGAAGGCACGAATCTCTGCGCTACCGGGGCCCAGAACTCGATTGCCGTGCTGGCCGCGTCCGAGGCAGGCGGGCTGCTGCATGCTCCCGATTGCTACATGGACAAGATCATAGCCGGTCCAGCGTGCCAGGGCGCGCTAGATATCGATGCGCCGGTGCGGGACAACCTCAAAGCCATTGCGCGACGGCTGGATCGCTACGTTGAGGATTTAGTTGTGATGGTTCTCGACCGGCCGCGCCACGAAAAGCTCATTGCGGACATCCGCGAGGCTGGGGCGCGTATCCGGCTGATCGGCGATGGCGATCTTTCGGCGGGCATTGCCGCGGCTGTGCGCGGCGCCGGCGTTCACGCAGTGATGGGAATTGGCGGCGCTCCGGAAGGCGTGATTTCCGCTGCTGCAATGCGCTGTCTCCACGGCGAAATGGTCGGACGGCTGGTGGTCAACGATGTGGAAACGCGGCGGCGCATGGAACGCATGGGCATCACCGATCCAAATAAAATCTATCGCGCCGAAGATCTGGCGCCCGGCAAGAAAATCATCTTCGCCGCCTGCGGAGTTACGCCCGGCAACCTGCTGCAAGGGGTCCGGTTCTTCGGAGACGGATACCGCACTCATTCGCTGGTGATGACGCTGATCCCCAACAATGTCAGCTTCCGCGACACGGTCCATTTGAGCCGGAAGCCCGACCGGCGCGGCGTGCGGCTGTACTAAAACATTTAGCGCTAAAAACCGGCCGCCCAGGCGCCGACCGCTCCGATTTTCCATAAAATCAATCTCTCGCGACGGGGAAGATGCGGCGTGAAGACCGCCATAAACGTCGTATGTTTCTGTTGCTTTGCCTTGTGCTTGGCTTCGATATCGGCCTTATTCACCCGGCCCCGGACCTCTAATTCCTCGACCAAGCCAAGCCTTTTGCGGCCGGCGAATCCTTCGCCAGCGAGGCTGCACCCGAGTAAAAAAAGAAGGGATACCCCCAAGGGGAATACGCCTTTTCTAATTATTCCGGTCTGAAATCAGCCATGGAAGAGAGAAGTCCTAGAACGCGTTGTCAAATAATGTTCAGCCAAACCATATATTTCACGGATATAATGGAACCCACATGAAAAGATAAGTCTTTCGCCTTAAATTTTCGGAAGGAACGTCATGCTGTCACGCTTCGTTCTCCTCTTGCTCGCGAGCTCTGTGCTGCGGGCCGATTCGATCGTGCTTTATTCTCAAACCGTCAATCTGTCGCAAGCGTGCGGCATTGCGCTACTCACTCCGTGTTCGTCCTTGCAGTTTAGCGTGCCCCGGAGCACCCAAACGCTTGTGGGTGTAACATTCACGTTCGCCGACACCCAGAGCGTATTCGGCGGCTACAACGATATGGGCATCCCCGTAGGAACTCCAATCACCCTTGCATGGACCGCCGGCGTCGATTCTACACTTCCCGGATTTCCCCTAGAACACAGTTCGTCGTTGAGCACCTTTAGTTCCGATTCGTTTCAGGTAGGAGGCGGTCACTATCTCTTCGGTGATACGCTTTCGGCGAGTGGCAGCCTGGACGAGACATTGCTGGAAGGAATAGGATTGTACACTTTGACCTTTACGCCGTTCGGCAGCGGCAGCTTCATCCGAGGAGTGCCCGCAAGCGTTACGGGATTTAGCGATAATGCCACGCTAACGATTAACGCAGACCCAGTCGGAACGCCGGAACCACGCTGCTTGTGGGTCGTTTCTCTCCTGGCTATCTCGTTTTGGCCGCTCCGGTCGCGATGGGGACGTCACTCTGGTCTGGCTGGATCTGCTGTGAAATCGCTCTGAGGTTCCGATCCACCGGCAAGCCGAATCAGTTCAGCCGTCCGAGCCAGCGGTGGATGGCTTCCAGCTGCTCGGTTATCTCCTTACGATCTTCAGCGTCCGGCTGATGTTTCAAATAAGTTTCTAAGTCGCTCTTCGCGGCGGCAAATTTTCGCAGATTGAGACGCGCTACGCCACGGGCTTTGTAATATTCCCCATTCACAGGGAAAGCCTCCACTAGCAGATCCATAACCGTTGCGACTTTTTCGTATTGCTTCGAGCGGAAGTAAGAGGATCGCAAGTTGTTTAACATGCGAACCAGTATGTATCGGGTGCCCACAGGCGCTAACGCCGAAGCTTCCGCTTCTTCTCCCGTGATCTCGTGTGCCATGCGGAGGCAGTCGCCTTCACTGAGTAGCGCGCCGCGATGGAAAGGATCGATGTAGGCCGCGTACTTGCCGTCATCGTATCGAACCACGAAATGTCCCGGCAGCCCGACTCCGGAGACGGGCCGTTCGAGCCGGCGCGCTATTTCAATGCAGACGACCGATAGCGTGATGGGGATGCCAATCCGGCGATCTAAGACTTGGTCAAGGCAACTGTTGCGTGGATCGTAATAGGCAGCCTCGTTACCCGAGAAGTTCAGTTCATCAAAAAGATAAGTGTTGAGCGTACGGACAAAGCGCGCTCCGTCGGGCTTATTGGAGAATCGCGACGCCAACTCCGCCGCCATTCGATCGAGCGCGGTCAAGTATCGCGCCGGATCGAGGCCGGGAGTCTCGATCGCCGCCATTTGAAGAGCGGCGATATCGAGCGTCACGTCCGTATCGGATTTCAGAGCTGCGCGTAAGGCATGCACTCAAGTGTTCCGTCGCTCGCGAACCGAGACGCCGCGAGCGGCCACCTTAACGGGCAAGACGACTGCGCCCGCTTCTTCAATTGTCCGCGAGACGCGCTCCTTAGCGCCAGGCTCCACCAGAAAAAAGACGCAACCGCCGCCACCGGCTCCGCAGACCTTGGCGGCGACGGCCCCCGCGCGGCGCGACACCTTCACCAAGCGATCGATCAGAGGAGTAGAAATACCGGGAGCATTCTTACGGCGATGCGACCAATCTTCGCGAATGAGCCGGCCCACTTCCTTCCAGTCGGCCTTCCCCAGCGCGGAACGCATCGCTGTGGCGATGGCCGCGATGTGCTCGAAGTTCCGCTGTACACGCCGATTGCCGTCAATGTAGGCTTTGGTTACTTCCCAGTTATTGATACCGGAGTTGCGGGGACTTCCTGTGTAGGAGAGAACGATGCGCTTGTTGAAGTCGTCGAAGTTGACGGGGATCGGCGCGCGCCGGATTCCGATCGGACCCATCTCGATAGCACTGACGCCACCATACATGGCTGGATAGTAATCCTGCGCGCCAGTCGGCACGCGGATGATTTGAGCCTCCACGTTCTGGGCGATTTCGCGGATTTTCTCGAGGTTGTGCCCGGAGCGAGTCAGCCGATTCAGGGCGCTTGCCACGGCGATCATCAGAGCCGAAGATCCCGCGATGCCCGCGCCTGCGGGCGCTTCCGAGTCCGTATGGACAAGGAGACCACCCTTCGGCTGAAAAAACCGGAGCAGGTAGGTTACCAGGGGGAGTCTGGGTTGCTTCGTGTTCCGCAGCCGGTCGAGGGAGGCGAATGTTTCCTCGGCTTCCAAGTCCCCCGACCGCAGCCGAATGTTCGGCGAGGCAAGGGGTTCGACCACGCAACGAGTCCAGCGGTCAATCGCGAAATTCACGGTAACCGCGCCGGGATGGTAAAGGTATAACGGCCAGATATCGAGAGTGGAACCAGCCAGATCGACGCGGCAGGGCGCCTCGGAGATGATCTTCAAGATCCACTATAACGCGGGTGCTATTCAGAATCCGCGGATTTTGTCCGATGGTTAAGTTGAGGAATGAAGCGGATTCGTGTGGCGTGCCGGGCATTGGTTCCTGGTGCGCTCTCGGTTGCTGTCTGGGCCCAGACTCCGGCCAGCCCGCCCAAAACAGCTGAAACGGTTCAATCCGCGATGGCAGCGGCCTTGGGTCAGCAGCGCGCGTCGGTCATCAAACAGGTGAGTGCGGTGATGGGTCGGACGGCTGTGCCAGCGGCCTCTTTCTTCACTGCTCCGTGGGTGGAATCTCCCGTCTCCTTCAATCTCCCTCCGTGCGATGTCTTGCCCGCGGCGCGGCTTGAGGAACTGATCGACTCAAGCTCAAAGCAAGAGGGTGTTAAGCCGGAGTTGGTCCGGGCCGTGATCGAAGAAGAATCCGGCGGCCGGCCCTGCGCAGTGTCCTCAAAAGGAGCCCAAGGTTTGATGCAGCTGATGCCGGCGACGGCGGACCAATTGGGCGTCAAGGACCCTTTCGACCCTAAGCAAAATGTGGACGGTGGTACTAAGCTTCTGAAGCAGTTGTTAGCTAAATACAATGGCGACATCAGCCTGGCGCTCTCCGCTTACAACGCCGGCGAAGACCGGGTGGATCGGGACGGCAAAGTCCCGGCGATTCCGGAGACAACGAATTACGTGAAAGATATCGTCTCAAAACTGCCCAAGCAGTAAGTTCGCGGCCCAATCGCCACGTGTTTTCAAAAAAAAACGCCGCAAGTCGGTGGTTTCCTTAAGCATTAGCGTATTTTTGCCGATAACCAATGTGGGGCACCACTATGCCTCCCAGGGCCATGCCATCGAATACCACTGTCATTCCTCCGAACTTCAGTCTCGGAACGCTATCGACGGCTACTCGTTTCGAGCTGGAGGAAAATACCGTTCAGGACGCTGTGGTTGTGATCGTGGACAGTGAAGAAATCAATCGCCGGCTGCTGAAAGCCATCTTTAAAACCACATCCTATACGATCCTGGAAGCGCGCAAAGCCTCGGAGGCGATGGCGCTGCTCCAGTCCCAGAGAGTCGATCTCGTGATTCTGGACTTGATGCTGCCGGAAATGAGCGGGCCGGAGTTGTGCCGCTGGATGAAAAATCAGCGCGCCACCCAGTTGGTCCCGGTGCTGATGATTACCAGCGTCCAAGGAGTGGAGAACGAAATTGTCGGCATCTCGTCCGGCGCCAATGAATTTCTCATTAAGCCCCTGCATCCCGGCGTGGTACGGGCCCGAGTGCGCGCCATGCTCCGCAATAAGGCGATCATCGATTCGCTGGAAGAAGCCGAGACCATCCTATTCGCTCTGGCGCAAGCAGTGGAGCACCGGGATCGCTATACGGGCCAGCACTGTCAGCGCCTGGCTGTTACTTCGGTCATGCTGGGCGAAGCGCTTGGCCTGCCGAGCTGCGATCTGACCGCCTTGTACCGCGGCGGCTACCTGCACGACATTGGCAAGATCTCCGTTCCGGATGCAATCCTCTTCAAGCAGGGAGTGCTGACCAGCGAGGAATGGGTGGTCATGCGCAGCCATTCCGTACGGGGCGAAGAGATCTGCCGGCCCATGAGAAGTCTCGGGCCCGTCTTGCCGATCATTCGCAGCCATCATGAGCGCTGGGATGGAACGGGCTATCCGGATGGTCTGGCTGGAGAAAATATTCCGCTGCTGGCGCGTATTCTGCAAGTAGCGGACATCTATGACGCCCTCACCACGGAAAGGCCGTACAAGCCGGCTCTCAGCGCCGCATGCGCCCTCGAGGTCATGGAAGAAGAGGTCCGGCGAGGCTGGCGCGATGCGGAACTCGTGCCGCTGTTTGCCAGCATCATGCAGGCCAGGCCCATAAACGACCTAACCTCGCTCGAAGAATCCATCGAAAATCTGCACCTGATCGTGTCCAAGTAGCATTACTCTATTACTTGGACCCGTTCGAACTGCTGAACCAGGACATCATTGGCTGTACACGGTGTCCGCGGCTGGTGGAATATCGCGCGGAAGTGGCGCGTATTAAAAGGCGAGCCTACCGGGACTGCGAATATTGGGGAAGGCCCGTGCCTGGGTTCGGCGATCCACAGGCACGCTTGCTGCTGATTGGACTGGCGCCGGCCGCGCATGGCGGCAACCGAACAGGACGCACCTTCACGGGCGACAGTTCCGGCGATTTCCTCTACCGAGCACTGTTCGAGACTGGTTTCGCTTCACAGCCAGCCAGCGTTTCCAAAGACGATGGACTGACTTTGCGGGACGCCTATATCGGCGCCGCCGCGCGTTGCGCTCCGCCGGATAACAAGCCCACTCCGCAAGAGATCCGAAACTGCACTCCGTACTTGGAACGGGAACTGGACCTGCTCAAAAAGCTTCAGGTGGTGGTGGCGCTGGGTCGGGTCGCTTTCGACGTTTATCTAGCGATCTTGCGGAAGCCGGGCAAAATCGCTCGGCGATCCGATTTCGTATTTGGCCATGACAAAGAGCATCGCACCGGGCCAGGTCAACCGTTGCTCATCAGCTCGTTCCATCCAAGTCAACAGAACACATCGACGGGCAAGCTGACCGAGTCGATGTTTCGCGCGGTGTTTTTGCGCGCCAAGCGCTATCTGAGCTGAAGTGGTGTCACTATCTCCTGCGCAGCAAGCGATCCAGCAACCTGATCCGCCGATTCGAAATCCTGCAACAGCCAGATCTTCCTTTGATTTCGACGTCGCGCCCAAGGCGCATATCACGCGCCGGCTTGAATTTCGTATGGCCCGCGTTTAGCGCAGGAAGGTAGTGCCATCGAACGCGCTAAGGTTCCTTGCGCCAAGCCTGTTGGAGCTTCTCGCCGAAGACTGAAGTGGTGAGCGGAGGGTGGCGCTCCTGGTGTTGCGGAGCCGGTGGCGCTTCCGGTGGGTGGGGCGGCAGCAGTCTAGCGGGCTCAGTTATGTCCACCGCAACAGTTACGTCGATCGGCTTGTCTTCCAGATATCTGGCTTTCTTCAGGACGGCGCGCTCGAGCGAGGGATTGTAACCGGTCCAGCAGCCTTCCACGTGCCGGTCTCTGGCGATCATCGACCGCATACACTCCATCTTGGAATCCAGGTTGTCGAGGTGATGGAGCAACAATGCTTCGGGGAAGAGCGGAACTTTGGGAGAACCGAACTCAAGCTCGCCATGGTGGCTGACGATCATATGCTCCACCAGGACCCGCAGCTTGGCGGGAAAATCCGGAAAGCGCTGTAACTTTTCATTCAGCAAACGCAGACCGATGACGATGTGGCCCAGCAATTGGCCTTCGGTGCTATATCCGAAGCTGCGCTCATAGGTCAGCTCGGCTACCTTGCCGATGTCGTGAAGAACCGCGCCCGTGAGCAGCAGGTCGAGGTCGACAAAGTTGTAGTGCGCTGCGGCGACCTGGCACAAATGGCACACCGAAAGTACGTGTTCGATCAATCCGCCTAGATAGGCGTGATGCACATGCTTCGCCGCGGGTGCGGTTCGATACATCCGCGCCACGGCTTCGTCGTCGAGAAAAGCATTCAGCAGATCGCGCAGGTTGGCGTCGCCGACTCCCGCGACAATGGCGCGGAGCTCGCCGAACATCTCCATCGGGTCGCGCTCGGAGGCGGGGAAGTAGTCGGCGAAATCCACATCCGATTCCATCACGCGCGCCATTTTGTGGATGGTGAGCTGCGGCCGGTTCTGGAAAATTTGCAGCAGGCCCTTGACCTTGACAAAGTCGTCGCGGTCGAAAGTGCTAATTACATCCGCGACGTTGTCCCACATCTTGGCTTCGACTTCGCCGGTTCGGTCGCCGAGCAGCAACGATAGGTAAGGATCGCCGGATTTCTTCTGCCGAACATCTTTGACATGAACCAGGAAAATCGACGAGAAGACCTGGTTCGGCTTCAGGTCGCTGACGTAGGGCGTCTTCATGAATTACTGCGACGAGCTGCTGCTCTTTGTTGTTTGGGTTCCGGGAATCGGAATGGCCCACAGGAGCCTCTTGTTTTTGACCTTATTAGCGACTTCAGCTTTCGTAATGGTTTCGGGCTTAAGCTGAGCGGGATCCACCCAGGAAGTGTCTTTGCCGGGCGCCGCTCCGCTGTCGATCCAATCGGACTTGATTTCTAGAAACGCTTGCTGGCGGAGCTTGGTGAGATACTCGCGCAAGGCTCCCTCCATGCGAGGCTGGAGCAGTTTGCCCGTGACCTCATTCTCTATCTCCGACAACTCTGCTTGACCGGCTTTTTGATGCTCTTCCACTCTCAAGATAAGAAACCCGTTGGCTGTGCGGATGGGATCGGTGATGTAGCCCTTGGGTTGGCTCCACACCTGGTCCTCTAGATTCTTGTTCAAGTCGCCTTTCTTGAAAGGAGGGAGTTCGCCCAGGCCCTTGGCAGTGACGGCATCGGAATTGTCGCGAGCCAGCTCCGCGAAACGTTCTCCTTTTCGGGCGCGGGCCACCAAGTCCTTGGCTTTTTTTTCGGCGGCGGCGACGCCGGCGGTGTCCTTGCCATCGGTGGAGATCAAGACTTCGCGCAGGTAAAGGCGTTCCTCGCGCATGAACTCGGATTTATGCTCGTTGTAATATTTTTCCAACTCGTCATGTTTCACGTTCATGTGTTCGGTGACGTCTTGATGCACCACGCGGTCCGTAAGCAGCGAGTTTTTCATCTCCTGCTTGAAGTCTTCGTAGGGCAAGCCGCTTTGTTCCTTGATCCAATCCTGGAACTTTTCGGGGTCGGCAACTCCGGAGTCATGTTGAATGCTGGCCATCCGTTTGGTGACCTCGCCGTCGACATTGATATTCAAGTCCTTAGCCTTTTGCACGAGCAGCAAGCGATCGATACGGTCGCGAAGAAGGTCCTTCTCCTTTTGCTTGACGGCATTCTCGATCGCAACTCCGGAAACGCCATCTCGCTGAAGATTCTCGGCGAGCTCTTTACGGCTGCGGTCGATGTCCCCCCGTGTGACGATATCGCCATTGCATTTGGCCACGATCTCTTCGACTACCGCTAAGTCGGCCGACCAAAGGGCGCTGGACCCAAGTACTAGGAAAGGTACTACCAATCTCATACACACCATTATGAACGATTGGGCGTGGGCGGCGGCTGGGATTGCCGCTGGGCGGGACATGGGCTGAAACGGACAGCGGAAGGTAAGACACAGGCACGAATGTCTGTGCTACGGGCTGGCAAATAAACTGCTGATAAACTGAGGACGGGAAAGGATCTTAGGACGGATGGCGACGCCCACCAGCTTGCAGGCTCCGATAGACGTCGCGCCAGCGCGGGAAGACCTGATCAGAGCTTATCGCGCGATGTACACGGCGCGGCGATTGGACGACCGGGAAATCCTGCTCAAACGGCAGAATCGAATTTTTTTCCAAATCAGCGGCGCGGGGCACGAAGCGGTCCAGGTGGCCGCCGGTCTGGTACTCCGGCCGGCCCACGACTGGTTTTATCTTTATTACCGCGACCGCGCGCTGGCTTTGATGTTGGGTTTCACGGCCGAGCAAATGCTGCTGGGGTCCGTGGGCGCGGCTAACGACCCGGCCTCGGGTGGCCGTCAAATGCCGTCGCATTGGAGTTCGCCGGAACTGCACTTGGTGAGTGGGTCTTCGCCCACAGGAACGCACTTCGTACAAGCGGTGGGATGCGCCCAGGCCTATCGGTATCTCGATCCGCAGTCGGATGAAGTAACGTTGGTCTGCAGTGGCGAAGGCGCCACCAGCGAAGGCGAATTCTGGGAGGCGATGAACGCGGCCTGCCTGGAAAACCTGCCAGTCGTCTTCCTGGTGGAAGACAACGGATATGCGATCTCAGTACCCATCGAAAAGCAAACCGCCGGCGGAAATATCGCGAAATTAGTGGCTGGATTCCCGAACTTGAAGCGCGTGGAGGTGGACGGGACCGACGTTTTGGCATCGTACCACGCGTTGACCGAAGCGGCGGCATACGCGCGGGCGCGAAGAGGTCCGGCGCTGGTGCACGCGACCGTTACCCGTCCTTATTCGCATTCTCTATCCGACGACGAACGTCTGTACAAGACTGTGGCCGAGCGGAATGAGGAAGAAGCGCGCGATCCCCTAATGAGGTTTCCGGAGTGGCTGGTGTCGGAGGGGATTCTAGACAGGCAGGGATTGCAGGTGATCGTGCATGAAGTGGACCAAGAGATTCAGCAGGCCACCGATCGCGCCTTGCGCGCCGATCCGCCCGCTAGGGGTTCCGCGATGCAACACTTGTACTCCGATAAGGTGGACCCGACTTCCGCCGAGTTTGAGGCAGAACCGCGTTTTAGCGGCGAGCCGCGGACCATGGTGGACGAGATCAATCTGACGTTGCATGAGGAAATGTCGCGCAATCCGCGTGTGATCGTGTTCGGCGAAGATGTGGCCGACTGTAGCCGCGAAGCCAGCCTCGCGGAAGTGAAGGGCAAAGGTGGCGTGTTCAAAGCTACAGCCGGGTTGCAAATCAAGTTGGGGTGCGAACGAAGCTTCAATACTCCGCTGGCGGAGGCAGCCATTGTCGGACGCGCTATCGGACTCGCCACGCGCGGAATGAAGCCGGTTCCTGAAATTCAGTTCTTCGATTATATTTGGCCGGCGATGATGCAGATTCGCGATGAGCTGGCGACGCTGCGGTGGCGCTCGAACAATGGATTTAGCGCGCCGGTGGTGATACGGGTGGCGATCGGCGGCTATCTGAACGGTGGGGCGATTTATCACAGCCAATGTGGCGAAGTGATCTTCACTCACATCCCCGGACTGCGCGTGCTGATGCCGTCGAATTCTTTGGATGCTTGCGGGCTTCTGAGAACCGCGATTCGGGCCGACGATCCGGTGTTGTTTTTGGAGCACAAGCGGCTGTATCGCGAGCCGTATAATCGGTCGCAGCATCCGGGTCCGGACTACACGATTCCGTTCGGTAAGGCGAAGGTGGTGAAGAGCGGCCAGAATCTGACGGCGGTTACCTACGGCGCGGTGGTGCAGAAAATGTTGCAGGCCGCGGCTCAGGTGGAGCAGCGCTATCCTGGCAAGACCGTTGAGGTGATCGATCTGCGGACTCTCTCGCCGTACGATTGGGATGCGATCCGCGCGTCCGTGGAGAAGACGAATCGCGTGATGGTGGCTCACGAGGACTGCGTATCGTGGGGCTATGGCGCGGAGCTGGCAGCGCGAATCGCCGGTGAGCTATTCGGGAACCTGGATGCGCCGGTGGGCAGGGTGGGCGCATTGGATACGTGGGTCGGTTATAATCCGCAACTGGAAAATGAAATTCTGCCGCAGGTGGAGAATTTAGCGGCGGAAGCCGAGCGGTTGTTGCAATACTAACGAAATTCGACAGCCTTATAGTCGGCGCTTCCGTTGATGAAGTAAGCGAGGTCCAGGCCCGGAATCGTAACGGGATTCGAGAACGGATGCGGCGCGACAAACAGATATCCGGAAGCTGTCGGCAGCGCGGCCAGTACGAAGCTCGGAACGGTGAACGATCCCTTCTGGCTCTGCTCAGAGCAGAGAAAGCCCCGGCTCGCTCCGTGTGCCTCGGCAAGAGCGCCGATTAGAACGAAGCCAGGCGCGGCCCCGCCCGACCAGGTCACCGTCAGCGGTTGAGTACGATCGACGCTATTGACCGCGGTTTTGTTCGTCCACGTGAGAGCGCTAGAGATGTTGAGCGAAGCGGTGACCGGACCCACGCCGGAACCTCCGGCCCCTGTGATCGCATAGACTCCGGGCGTCACCATCGTACCTTGAACTCCCAGCGAGACCTCGTATTGACCGCTGGCAGTTTGTTGCATTTGCCGCTGGCCTCCTGGACCATTGAACGTCAGGGCGGTTCCAACGTTAATCGACTTTCTTGGACCTTGAGATTGAGACCCCGAGGCCACTTCGCTTATAACCGTGCACGTACCGACTGGCGGAAAGTTCGAGGCGAACTGAGGGCCGAAATCGGAGATCCCGTTGAACGTTCCAAAGGCGGCAGCGGCGTTTTGTTGGTCCGTTTGAACGGCAGCTCGTAATTTGCGCGCGAGTTGGACGTCGAGACGCTTCGGCGTGACACCATACTTGGTCAAAATCTGACTTACGACGTGCATCTGTTTTGCGCGGTAAGCCTCGACCAGGCGCTTGACATCGTCCTCCGCAACTGGCGTGTGGAATAGTGCCGACAAGTTTACGGCGGTGCTCTGCGCGACGGGAAAACCGAAGAATTTCAGGAACCGAACCGAGCCAATCGCGAAGATACCGAGATTAAGCGGCTGGCCTGCGATGGCCTTCGACAAGAGAGGCGCGGGCAGCCCAGGCGGTGCAGTGGAACAGGCCTCTCCAAGCGCACTGATCGCGACTGTCACGAAACTGCTTACAATGGCGCCTCCGGTGCGAACTGTCACCGGCACGAAGCAACCTTGCGCGACGGTATCGGGCGTTTGAAACGCGATCTGATCGAGACCCGCGCAACAGCCCGAGCGGCCAGCGTAGGTGACGGCTGCGGGACTGTTTCCGACGAATACTTCGACATTCGGGAATTGTTTGGTGGTGCCTGGGGCCGTGGCGTCCGACGTGCCTATTGCACCGAGGCCGGTTCCCCAGGCGATCAACACTTCGCCGGCACGCGCGGGGCTAACAAAAGTCTTTGTCTTGAAGTCGGCGCCCGTAACGATTCCCGGGCCGAAGCCGGAGCTATCGGTTGTATAAATTCCAAAGGAACTGCCGGTGACTCCGAAGGAAGTTCCAAAGCCCGGGGTTCCGCGGTAAGTGACGGTTAGGTGGGCGAGGCCAACGGGGGTGTTGGAGGGTAAGATTGCCGCCACTTGTGTCGATGACGTGTAGACCATCGGGCAATCGAACGTATTGCCGCCGGACGTGACCGCTACGGAAGTTCCACCTAGCTGCAACGGCAGAGGTAATATATTGGCCTGTACCAGGGGATCCGGCCCGAGAAAGTAGCCATAGACGATGAAAATAGAGCCTTGGGCGATAGCAGCCGTGGAGTAGCTGGCTGAGTTGACGACGGCAGTCTCGTAAGGGCCAGACTGCGCAAGGCACTGGGGGGCTAGAGCAAGCGCGCCGGCGAGTGCTAACGCAAACGCGCAATGTATTCGCATGTTAGGGGAGTACGTCGTCAGGATAGCAGAGAGAGCTGGCCTGAACTTTCCTTGGTGCGGAGAAGGTAGTCGATTTCACCGAGGATGGCCGTGGGAACAACGACCACTACGCGGCGGTTTAAACCCTATCCGGATCTAAGGTTTTACACAGTGGTGTTAAACGATCTAAGGTGGTGATCTTATGGCTTTTTGCCCTCATCTCCACGATGATCAGAGTGGAGAGTAGTGCAGATGGACCGGAGCAAAAACCGCAGGCGGGCCAGGCAAGCTGGTAACACGATCTTAGAATTAGCGCTTGTCTTAACACCGTTCCTGGCTTTGAATCTCGCGATAATCGAGCTGTCGCTGCCGATTTTCAAAAAAAGCACGTTTACTAACGCGGTACGCGAAGGCTGCCGGTATGGCATCACCTACCAGACCACCTACAGCGGAACCAGTTATAGTTCGCAAACAAACGCCATAAAAGCGGTTGTAGAAGCAAATTCGATGGGGTTCCTAAACGCCTCAAACGCGAATCTCATTAGCGTGCAGTACTACGATTCATCGAGTTTTGCGAACGTGACGGGCAATTCATCCGCGAATGCGGATGGGAATATCGTGGTGGTCTCGGTTTCCGGATACACGCATAACTGGATCAATCCGATTAATTGGGTATGGGGATCGTCCACCTTTTCGGTGACTGGCAGTCCGCTTTCGATCAGCGCGACGTCGGCGGATCGTTTGGAAACATTGCCGGTGGGATCCACCCGTCCGACGCCTTAGAGAAAACAATGCTCAAGCGCCGAAAAAATAACACTGGGGAGTACGGCCACGCGGCGCTGGAATTCGCGCTCGTGGCGATGCCGACCGTACTGTTGATGCTGGGCGTGGTTGTAGTCGGCATCAATTTGGGGCGGGCAGTACAAGTAGGCCAAATTTGCCGCGATGCGGACTCGATGTATGTCCGCGGTGTCGACTTTTCCACCACCGCCGCGCAGAATATGCTGGCGCAGCTCGGCCAGAACATGAATCTTCAGACGGGCAACACCAGTAGTGGGATTGTCATCCTGTCGAAGGTTCAATTCGTCCCCAATCCGTTGACGTGTACGTCTAGTTGTAGCGGCACTTACCAATTGGCACAGCAGCTAACAGTAGGCAACACAACTTTGCCAGGAACGCATTTCCCGACTACGGGAAGCATCCCGGCGTGCAGTCCGCCAGGCACCACCACAAATTGTCAAGATTCACAAGGAAACATTCAAGGATATCAGACGTTTTCGAACGCGGCGATCAGTAATTTCTCATCTAGCTTGACGCTCAATCCCAACGAAATATCCTACGTCGCGGAGGCCTATTTTCAGAGCGGCCCAAACCTGCAAATCTGGGCCAGCAGCCCTGGCTTCTATGCCCAGGCGTTTTTTTAGAAGGGTTACCACATGAGCAATCACGTTCGACCGGCACGGCGGCGGCAGCGGGGCTTCATTTTGACCCTCTACCCTCTCATGATGCTTTTCATCATCATGCCAATAGTGGGTTTGGCGATCGATGCGGGCATCCTTTATATGATCAAAGGAAAGTTGCAGGTGGCCGTAGACGGAGCGGCATTAGGCGCCGCTCGCAGTCTGAACCAGTCTACCGTTCTTGCAAGCCAAGAGCCGCTGGCCGGCGCGACAGGAATACGTTACTATCACGCAAATTTCCCAAACAACTGGATGGGCGTGACTCCGGTGAACGATCCAACAGTGTCGTGGGCCAATAGCTCCACCTCCACCGCCGTGGTTGACATTACGGGCACCGTAATCGCCCCGACCTGGTTTATGAGGATCCTCGGGTTCAATAGCGTCACTATGACGGCCACCGGGGAAGCGGTCCGGCGGAACGTCAATGTCATGTTCGTAATCGACCGTTCGCAGTCTCTATCGGATGAGGGGAATTGCCCTACGCTCAAGACCGATGCCCAGGCCTTCGTAAACAGCTTTGTAGAAGGTCGCGATAAGTTGGGGATGGTTACGTTCGGCACGTCTTACAACTACGATTTCGCCTTCAATACGACTTTCCACTCGACCTTGACCACTGATCTGTCAAATCTAGCCTGCACCGGATTTACGAATGCGGCCGCCGGGTTCTCGACGGGGTTCACCCAGCTAAAGAACCTTAACGATCAGTTTTCGTTGAATGTGATTGTGTTCTTTACCGATGGTGAACCAAACACCATGACGTTCGGCGTCGGCGGAACTTCGCCGTTGCCGGTCCTGTCCACCAGTGGTTGTAATCCCAAGACGGGCATTTCGGGAGTCATTGCCGGAGACGCCGCTGCTTACTACAATGCCTGGGGAGGCGTGTTTAACTGGACTAATGGCGGTATCCCGGTAAGCTCAGATTTCAATGTAGTTTCGACCCCGAGTGGCTGTTCTTTCTCGGGTAACTCTCTTGGGTCCGGAAACAGTGCAGCCTTCCAAAATGACATCCAGCAACTGCCGAGCACGGATGCCTTCGGAAACTCGTTGAACACTACGTGGGCTGGCGGAACCAACGGATCCTTCCCCTACTCGGTATCGCTCACTGGCAATTGGTACTACCTGCAGAACCTGGAAAACGCAGGAATCAACACCCTCGACAATGCAGCTCAAAATGCCAGGGTAGCGGCCGCTGCGGCTGGCATTCCGTATGTCGTGTATACGATCGGCCTAGACCCTTCAGTCTACGGCAGCGTCAACCAGGAACTGCTCCGCCGCATTGCCAACGACAAGCTCAGTGCCGTTTATCAGTCAACCTACACGGCCGGAAAATTCTACTACGTTCCATCGGCCGGGCAATTGAGCCAAGCATTCGCCAACATCGCGTCCGATATTCTCCGGCTGGCAAGATAGCGGCGGATCCTGGATCACGAGCCCGGTCTTCACCCCGATCACCCGCCCTCAAGATCGAGACGGCGATGGTCCTTGGCCCAATTTGTCGCCGTGCCTCAACTCAACGCATTCAACCATAAGAAGAGCTTGGAGCACCTGGCAATGATATACTCGTGAAGGCGGATTACTCCCGTCTTTCGCCTGTCCCCAGAGCATTCGCTGGGGGCCGTCCATCGGTTCGGGGCGTGGCTCAGCCTGGCTAGAGCGCCTGGTTCGGGACTTTGATTTGAACCTCTCTCCTTTCTGGGTTGATTCTAAATCCGTTCGGTCCGCAGATCAAGAATAAAATCACAGCGGCCAGAAGATCATTGAACCTTCCCTTCCTCACCTTTCTTCGATCGCAGAATCTCTTTCGCGGTACGGCGAACAATGCGGTTCGCAACGACGCTCGGCAGATCCAACTCGCGCTGTATCTCCCGCCCCGCTTCCGTATCGGCTTTCTTGGCTTCTGGCAACTTCGTAAACAGCCGTTTTCTTTCGTGCCCAACGGCAGCACGGATCTTTTCCATCGCAGTGGGGGTGTAGTTTTATCGTTGTCCGTCTCCGCATCGGCGAGCACTCTCCCCAACTCCGGGTAACACTTCTCCATGATGAACTCTTCCGTGTTCTCACCGGCCTGTATTAGTTCAATCTCGCCGAGATCGTTCAACCGGAAATCGAACATGCACTCCGTCATACGGATGAGCTTTGCGTACTCCGCGTTGCCCAATTCGTCCAAGAATTCCACCGCGTCGGCTTTGGTTGCCGCACTGACAATGGAAAACTCTCCGTTTGGCCACCGGCAGAGAAACATCGGCATGAGAATATCCTACCGCTCGGGATTAAACGACGCAGCGAGTATGATGGAAAGCGAGGATTAGGAGTTAGTTCGTATGCGGATTTTGACCATCATAGTTCTTTCGCTCATCGTCGCCTCTTCGGCGTACGCTCAGATCGACGCTTTCAGCTTGCGGTCGAAATACGGTTCACCCTTGGATCGGGAAACGTTCACGGTTCGACCGGGGATTGAAATCAGGGTGGACTATGGACCGGCGAAGCAAGCCTGCGGGATCGTGATGCCGATGGGAATCTCGAATGTTCGAGACCCTTCGCCGGATATCATCACGAGAGAACAGATGAATGAGGTTTTGGACGACGTGGTTCCTGCGTCTGTTCGAGGGAAAGAGATCGGTCGGCAATTTGTCGGAGCCGGAATGGCAAGTATCGCCGTTGTGATGTACGAACACGTCACCATTCAAGAACGGTACCACTCGTCGCAGATTGTGGTTGTGTTCGACGATCCTGCGTGTCGGATGGAATGACGCTTTGTAGATCGGCGTTGGCCGCATCGCCTCCCTTCCCAAAGCCACAAGGCGTTCGCATGGCATCCGGCTTGCTACATCCGCACGGGAGGTATAGATGAAGTATCTCGTTGCTGGCGTGGATGGACGGGGATGATCCACGCGGGACTGGCGGCTGCGTCGAATCGGCTATCATTGTTTCGCAATGGCTAATATTTTCGACTACGCGCCATTCACAGTCGAAGCAATCCGCCAACGTTCAGACGAAGATTTATATACGATGCTGAACTTGGGTGGTGATGCAACAGTCAACAAATGGATATCTGACGAATTACAACGACGGCATCTCATACGGATTGGCGAAGCAATCGACAATCTCACGATGGCAACGTCGAGCGTAAGACTCGGGGTAGATCTTCTAACCGCTTCCTCGACGCATATAGGGAAGTCGACAGACGGACTGATTAGGGAAACAAAAACAGTGGGAAAGGAAGTAGGTTCGCTCACAACATCATCCCGCAAATTGGAAAACTTGACTGTTCGCTTGAATAGACTGACTGTGATTCTGATCATTCTTACAGTGGTAGCTATCGTTGCCCCTATACTCGTGGAAGTTTGGAAGGTATATCACGAATCCTCGGGATCGATTCAACACGGTCAGCAACAACCACCGGACATCCAGCTTTAGAGTTCAAAATCCTCTTTTAAAATTTTCAACTCCCCTGCTTCGAGTAAGTCGAAGGTTAGTCAGAGTACTCTCCCCTTGCGGATTTTGGTTCTTTTCTCCCAAATTTTTTCCCGTTCGTCTTCGCACACAGCGCGGTACCGCCCGTACCCGCGGAAGGAATCCTTGATTCGGATTGACCCGCCCCCCGGCCTTCCGGCAGACGGGTGTTTGGGAGTCCCAACGGGAAATAAAAAACCTCCGTGCGGAATGAACCGGCGGCACGGCACCACCCGAGCGACCCGAGGCTCCGACGTTCGACCGTTCGCATCAGCGGCAGCGCCAGCACCACCGCTCGCCACCCACCAGGTCCGCATCAAAACAAGATCAAGAACGATTCGATCCTGCGATGCTACGGTTTCGGTTTGCCCTTCCACCGCGCCTTCGCAGCTTTCTTCGCTATCTCACGACGCTCCGCCGCGGTAAGCGATGCTGCACGAGCTGCACCGCCCACCAACCCGCCGGCACGAGCAAGCTCACGACGTTGCGTTTTGTTGAGTTTTGCCATTGCCGCAGTACCTGCAATCGAAGCGATCTCGGAGCGTTGTTCCGGCGATAACCGGATCATCCGTAGCTTCGACAGCGCAACGGCCGCGGCGTTTTTGCGTGGCATCGGTCGTAGTGTATCACACGGAAGACGGTCAAGCATGGATCATCGTAGCGGGTCCGCGATTATGCTTGACAGGCTATCGAAGGATGGTCATACTGATAATCGAGCGATCAGCCGGAGGATTGATTCTTATGAACCTTGATAGCAACGCCAACACGACGGTTCGAGCCGCGGTGTACGCGAGGGTTTCCACCGTGGACCAAAACTGCCAAATGCAGTTGCACGAGCTCGCGGAGTTCAGCGCCCGAAGCGGATGGGAAACGATAGAGTACATCGATCAAGGCGTGAGCGGCGCGAAGCGGAGCCGGCCGGCGTTGGACCGTCTGCTCGCCGACGCACGATTGAGACGGTTCGACGTGGTCGTCTGCTGGAAACTGGACCGCTTCGGCAGATCCATGCTCGATCTAATCGAAAACATCCGCGAACTGGACAAACTCGGTATCCGATTCATCGCACCAACGCAAGGGATAGATACCGATCAGAAATCGCCGACCGGAAGGCTGATTCTCCACATCCTTGCCGCGTTGGCCGAATTCGAACGGGGCATGATCGTGGAACGTACCCGCGCGGGAGTCGCCGAAGCACAACGGCAGGGAAAGCATTGCGGAAGACCGCGAAGGGTGTTCCGGCGGGATGAAGCGGTACAGCTCCGCGCGGAAGGTTTATCCTGGACGGCGATTTCATCACAACTCGGTCTTCCCGTCTCCACCATCCGCGATGCCCTGCGGAAAGTCTCCCGAATCACGCCCGAATCATGCGTGCAAACAAACGCGGAAAGACGTCTTGCGTAGGTATGCGGATACCGTTCGGTTTTCGTACAGCCCGAATTTGTTAGACTCCCATGATGAAGAAGGCAATTTGGAGAGGAATCGTCGAGGTGGGTTTTATCGTCTTCCTGTTCTATTCCAACCTTCTAATGGGCGAATTTGAGCATTCGGGAAAAGGACGGGAAATGGGTTTGGCTTGGGCTATCGCTGATGTTTTGACGTATGCCAATTTTGCGATTGCCATCACTGCGGCGCTTATCGGTTATGTCGTTGTGGAGTTTCTTCGGAACAGTTCTACGCGGACAGCAGTTCCGAAGGCTCGCGAACGCGATCCGTGAGGGAAGTGCCGAAGTCGTTCGTACAGGCGTCGGTGTGATTACGTGGATAGTCGGTCTCGTACGGAATCTCACCTCCATCTTCCCATCGCGGTACTATAACATCACGACGCGGCGTACCGGTCACGACCAAAGGAGATCTTCATGGCGAATATCTTTGTTGGCAATCTCCCGTTCGAGGTGACAGAACAGCATCTTCAACTCGCGTTCGGTCAGTATGGCGCTGTGAAAAGCGTGAACGTGATACGTCACCGAGGTGCCGGCCAATCACGCGGTTTTGCGTTCGTAGAAATGACCGATACCGCCGAAGCTGCGAACGCGATCAACGCGCTGAATGGTCAGAAGGTTCTTGGTCGGTCGATAAACGTGAACGAAGCGCGTCATAGCGCTCAAAGGGAGGAAGGTTCTCGATACAAGCAACGCTCGAATCGTGGGTGGTAATTGGTGTGAAGAATCGGCGGACATGATGTTTGCGGAACACCAGGCCGATAGTTATCTCGTGTGATGCGGCTTTCCGCCCGAGCTGTGATCTTCGCGCTCGTTTCCGTTGTGAGCTTCGCGATCATAATCCTATTCCGCTACGCTCGTCACCGATGCCCGTACGGTGATCCACTGTGCCGCCGGAGCAAACCCTGCATTGGTTGTTATCGAGAACTTTTCGATAGCGTCACCGTGAAACACTGATCTTGACGACGCGGCACACTTCCCGAAGCGCGTTTTACGAAAGAGAATTTTGCTTCCGAATGCGCAAGCAGTGGATTCGTGAACAGATGCCGACGATCTTTTCACTGTATATTTTTGGCCGCGCATTCAGGGCAGATCTTCGCTTTGGGGTCGGTCGCACCAAGACATTCTACACATCGCGTCTGATTTGTGTGAGCCGCGTTTTGGCATTGTGATGTTGGTCGATCGTGCTGCGGACAGAAACCGTACGTCACGTTCTGGCGTTTGTCGTGGTAAAGGGGTTTAGCGGGCATGGCAGCTAACGGCGTTCTCATTTTGACAGAGTTCGAACGCCGCACTCCCGCCATTTCCATTTCGCCACGATATCGAGTATCTGTTACGATGGAAAACTCCTATGATCCTCGTAGTCGATGACGACAAAGCCTTCCTCGAACAAGCGCAAACAATACTGAACCGGGATCGACAGGTTATTGTGGTTTCGGATACCGACCGCGCGTTCGATTTGGCGCAACACCTGGGATTTGCAGTCGCACTCGTCGATTTGGATCTACGCGGTGAGGACGGCTTCGCGCTGATTCGGAAGCTCCGCGACACAGTACCCGAACTTTCAATCATCGCGATCAGCAGTGCTGCACGTAACTTGACGCGCGAGGACGCGACGAAGCTCGGCGTCGTGGAGGTGCTTACAAAGCCAATCACACCGGAGTGGAAGCCGGTGGTCGAGAAGATCCGGGCGATGCGCCGCACCGCGTAGAAGCCGGGGTATTCGAATCGTCGCGATATACCCTAATGCGTCGTCTGCCACGTACCGATTGGCATAATAGGGAGCTACTTACGTCAGACGCGCTCATCGGGGAGTGGAAATCCAGTCCACGTTATCGACTGCATCGGTCGCTGACAGCCGTGCAACTGAGCGCTCCGAACGGAGTGCCCACGCTGGCGGAACTCAGCGTCGGAAAGATTGTTCACCTTATCGGCGAAAGCGCCGAGCTGGGGTCGGTACAGGTGGTTTGCGATGACGGGCAAACCTATCAGGTGTTTTTCGAAGACCTACGCGATCGCGGCGAACCAATCAACGACGCGCTATAACGTGAGATCCTGGGCGAGAACCGTTGCTCAACGAACAGTCTTTTTTGATCTGCGCACGAGTAAAAATTCCAGGTACTCTACCTTTATCTCTCGTGACCGATTGTAGCTTGGAAATCGTTTAATCTCCCACAGATTTCTTCAATTTGGCTGTAAAGATCGTTTCTTTCATCAGAAGGAAGGCTATACAAAACAGATTGGAAATAACCTCGAAGTTCTCCGGCGAGATTTCGTGCTTCGAGCCGGTCCCGCGCAGCCAGTTCGCAAACCCAATGGACGGCGTGTTTTATGTACGTTGTACGAATCCGGGCGACATCGGCCACATCGGCGTTCACATCGGTATTGCTGCATGTGGAAGGCCGGTAATCTGGGAGCCAGACTGCTGTGCTCGAAAGCTGCGTTGGACCGGTGTAGCTTCTTTGAAATCATGTCGATAACACGAGAGATCCGTCGTACATGAAAATCTTCCTCGTAGTGTTCGCATCTTTCACAGGCGGCATCGCTGGATATCTCGTCGGTGTCGCTTTCGCGTGCTCATCCCCCACCGCCGGCAATCTGTGCGGATTGCTCGGCGCGTTTGTTACAGGTCCGATTGGATTCCTCGCGGGTGGGATTGGAAGTATTGCTGTGCTCGCACGGCAGCGGAGGTAGAACCGTTTCGTGTCACTCTAGATTATCGTGCCGGCGGTCGAAGTACTCCTCATCGAAGATAACGCAGGGGACGCCATGCTCGTCCGTCAAGTTCTCAACGACTGCTCGGTTCTGGTGAATCTTCACATCGCACGTCATGGTGAACAGGCTATATCGATGTTGGCCGATGCCCAGTTCAAGCCGGCCTTGATTATCCTCGACCTGAACATTCCAAGGATTTCTGGTTTGGCGCTGCTCGAACGAAGGGAGTTTGGGAAAACGCCCGTGGTTGTTTTCACTTCCTCCTCGAACCCGGCGGAGAAAGAACGGTGTATTGCGTTGGGTGTTCGCGAGGTTGTATTGAAACCGATGGATCTCGGCGAGTTCAGTGAGACGGTTTGTAGGATCGTGCGGACTTGGGCGATCCCTGAAGCCACTTGCGCGAGGAGTTAATCCAGCATGATGCTCATCGAGGTTGAGAGTTCAACCGCGTTTTCTCGACGCGAAATGGGATTCTGGCCGGGTGCTGAACCGTAGGTATGGTCCTTCGCCGTCCATTTCGACGCTGATAACGGCACCACAACTACAGAAGTGAGAGGGATTGGATTTCGGGAGGTTCTTCTCCATTAATACCCTGCGGTCGCTGTCACAGAAGAATCGGAATTGATAAATATTCTCATCCTCGTGAAATGGCCTAACCGGGGAAGGAACAGGCTCGTATGTCATACATCATCTTTGCAGATCCGCCGGAAGGTCGTTGAACAAAAATGGATCGGTTGCTCACACAGGACGACGCCAGAGCCGCCGGAAACCGGCTGCGGTTCCCTCCACCTCGTTAGAGCGATGTGAACGGGTTTAGATGCTGGTTCGCGGGTATAAGTATCGAATCCTGGAAACAATCTCGCCCCCTCGGAATCTCACTAGCGGACACACCGGGAGCGCGACCCGAAGTCCTGGAAACTCAGCGTGAGATCCGCAACAGGGACGCGGAACTCGGTTCGGGGAGCACTCTCGGTGTAGAAAACGAAAGCCATCTGACAACTGCGAGATCCCCCTCGGCCATAACGTATAGATAAAGTGCGGCTCGAAACATCCACTCGCGGATGGTATGATGCCGAATGTTCGGTGTTCCGACTCTTGTTTCGAAGCCCGAAGACCGTCGACAGAATCGCCGGTATCCCCTCCGGCTCCACGTTCATTACAAACTCCTCGACCGGAACGTCGTCACGCAGACCGGAACGGGGCGGACTGTCAACATAGGCGCGCGGGGAATATTGTTCGAAGCCGACCGCCCGCTTCCGGACCGAGGGGAGATCGTGCTCGAAATCGCATGGCCTGCCCTGCTTGATCGCGTGCGGCGTTTGAAGCTCGTCGTCCGTGGACGCATCGTTCGGAATGAAGGGAATGCAATTGGGGTGAGATTCAAAGCGTATGACTTTCACACGAAACGATCGACGAAGTAGTTGGTTTATTCGAACGACCACCGTGAAAGTTCGCCGGGTTGAAGACTGCTTGGACCGACACCGGCGAATACTTGTGTTCTTATTTGCTGTAGAAGCTCAAAGAGGCTTTTCCGCAGGCGGTCCCGCGGAAAGGACGATAAAAGCACATGGGCTTGGCGCGATGTGAACGCTGCGATCCGCCGCGCGGTACGAAACAGGAGTTTGCCCACCCGCATACCCCAATCTCGTATCCGGACAATCGCGTCGTGTGCGCAACACCATCCTGCGCCGCTGCCGCACATCTCTGGCTCAACGACGAAGAGGAGAAACGCTATCAGAAAGGCGAACGGATATTTAAACTTCCGGACCGCCGGTGGAGGTTCGGTAAATCGAGTCTGAGCTTTGGGATACTTGCAAACGAGATCTCCGAATCGTGGAGTGTGGAGATCCCAGACCCACTAACACTCCGAGCCACGCGCTAAAGCTCCCGGCAGCACCAACCGAATAAGTACGTGTTGAAAGAGCGTCGCTCCGAACCTCGCATCTCGGTTGATCAGTCGGTCGTTGTGACGATCATTGGTTCAAGCGATCGCGAACCTTTCGAGGGAACCGTGGTAGACCTATCGCGGTCCGGGTTAGGCGTCCGTATACCGTATGCCATTGGTCCCGGTTCCCGCATCGAAATTAGATGGTCCCGCGGAAGGGTGATCGCGGAAGTCCGGAATTGTCTGCGAATGAGTTCGTTCAACTACAGAGTGGGAGTGAAAACGAGTGAGATTGCGGCTCTTGCGGGGATCGTAAGCGAAATCGCAACCGCTGTCCACTGATCTTTTATTCGACTGCCGACCTCTCGCAGCCGGTGGTGACCGAAGAAAAAACATATAAAGTCCGGGTCTTCCACCGGCCCGGTGCAATTGTCTACATGCCCCAAGCCACCCAAAGCCGGGAGAGACAGAGGAGATCTCCGCTGCATGCCCGTCAGCGTCGTGTTCGCACGCCCCTCCCGGTCCGCTTCGCCAATTGTTCGACACCCCAATGCCTACAAGTGTTTCTCCCTGCGAGGGGAGCTTTGGCAGGTCCGAACCGTCGGAATCCAATGGGGAACGGCACCCGCCAACAGCGATTCCTCGTGCGGCACCCCTGTCCACCAATATTTAGAACATTTTCCAGTATGCCAACGTACGTTCGCTAAGTTACCATCCGGGCAGAACGTGTCACTACCGGATGTAGTCCGTCTTCGTGTGGTTTCTCCTTTGCTCGCCATGAACACGTCCACCAGACCACGTGAATTCGTGACCGTCCCGGCGGGATCGATCATCGAGATTTCGGATCGGATTCACGGACCGGGGATGGTGAGGATTCGGGTGGGGGATCAGACCTTGTTTGCGGCAAGTCGGGACATCGAAAAGCATACGGAACCGGTGGAGAGATCGACGGGCGGGTAAAGCGCACCTGTGCACTAACACCCGTGCTTCGAGATGTGGCGTTCCAACGCGAGCGCGGCAGATTCGGATTCTAACCTCGCGTCGTCCACCAAAAGCCGTAGCCTGTAGTAGTCCAGTTCGGTGGTGATGCCCCGGTGCTGCGCAAGCTTCGCAACGGCATCGGAATAACCTCGCGTGGCATCGGCGAATCGCTCCGCGAGTCGTTGGCGATCCAGGCAGGACTCCTGTTGTGGTTTTACCGCGAATCCCACGCCACCATCGTAGCGCGGGCGGGGATGGATCGTCCGGCTCCGAACGATTACGTAACGGTCACAAGAACACATTTACGCGCCAGTTTGTACCGCATGTCATGCCAGGTTCGAGCGACCGTTCGGTACCCGGATGTTGTTCATGCTGAGTAGGTTACGAGTCGGGTCGTGCGCCGCAACCAGCGGTGCCGCATCGGGCGAAAACGCCCATAACGGTTCCACGGAAGTGCTGTGTGGTTCAAACATCGCCTTGTACGCCATCGCGGACCGGTCGTTTGATATCAACGGCTCCCGAACTAATCTATACTGTTTTGGTAGGGTATTCGCGGTGTGGAGGTGCGCGGGCACCGAATCTTAGCGTACCAGACTCATATTTCGACGTGGCCGATGCGACAGTAAGCTGTCGCACTGATCGGTAACCAGTGGTTACCAAAGTGGTTATCAAAGTGGTTACCGTATAAAATACTGATTCACATGCACTTACCATGCCGGTAACCACGGTAACCAGTAAAAATAGGAAAAGGATATGTAGTGAGTTGGTTTGGGAAATTATCAACAACTTAGCGACGACAGCCCACCGACCAACCAAAAAGCGTACCTGCCCAAAAGCAGTGGTTACCGTGGTTACCGTGGTTACCGGACATGTAACCCGAAGTGTATCAGGTACTTACCCGGTAACCACTGGACGGAATCTGGTAACCACTCAAAAATCACTGGTTACCGGATTCCTACTCCTCGGGGTCTTCACCGAGAATTGAGCTTTGGATCGCGTAGAACCGGAGCGGTTTGGTTCCCATGCCTGGAATTTTGTGCTGAACCTGGAACCGACCTTTGCCCGTAACACGAAGATATCCTCGCTCCAACAGTCCCCGTGCAACCGTTGTCGAATTATAGTTTTCGCACAGTTCGTTTTGGAAAGCTTCGACAGAAACGAGGTATTCTATGCCTTCGTCCACCGTTCTGGAAAACCCAAGCCGGTCTGAAACGGAGAATCTTGACGACGGAACATCCAGGCTTTCAAACCGATTCGTATGGGCCATGAGGATTTTCCGAATTTGAGCAATCGCTTTCTCTGTGTCGCTGGAACCTGTCGAAGACCGCCCGTTCAACCATCGGTCAAAACAAAACAACGCCGCGGCCATCGCGGTACCCGGTGCCCATCCGGTGATGTCAGCCTTCGTTGCCAGCTCGCCGGCCGCGGCCACGATCGCGAACTGCTTTGCTACTCGATTGATTTCGCCCGCGGCACCTGTGGGTATTTTCACACTGGAAAGAAACTCCTTCATCAACTCCTTCATATCTTTTACCGCGATGGATTCGTTCTGGATTAGATACTTCACAAATTCCGGTCCTGCCACGCCATGATACTTTTCGACGTTTGTCTTTTTCAGAAGGTCCGCGAACACCGCAGGCGCGATCAATCCTCCACAGGGCTGCGTGCCGTGAATGTTTTGAAACATTCCCAACTTCACACCGTCCCGCACTACATGTAGATCCGCGTCGAGGTTTATCATGCGAACCTCGGTACCGCCGCGGGTTGTTTTTCCTACGGTTTTAGCGTGTTCGGAGAGCGTGATTTCACCGCTGGACAGGAACAACAACCGCCACGTTTTCTTATGTTGCGATGTACCGGATGCGTTGTTTCGATTGCTTCCCCCGCCGCTAGCAAGCAGATACGCTACGTTCGTCGCACCCGCGGCGTCGATGAACGCCAATTCGTCCAGCGTGAGAAGCATATCGTTGCGGGATTCGGCGGTATTTTCCAACGCTGCGGAAGTTGTTTTCCAAGTTCCCTGTTTGTGATCATGTCCCCAAACGGAAGCGCCGACCGCGAGCGCAGTGGTTTTACCCAACGAACTTTCTCCCACGAGATGAAATCCGCCCGAAGGCTCTTCGAGCAAGTGTAGCGTCGGAGCCGCGAACGCGACTGATACCGCAAGCACGAGCATATCGTTCCCTACACACAGCGCGGCTACGTTTTTTTGCCAATCGGCCAGCGAACCTGCGACCGTCGGAGCATCGGCGGGATTATAAAATTCCGATTGGAGAATGATATCTTTCTCGGTACCTTTTGCGCCGAGCACTTTGTCCTTCGAAAGAACAAAGACTTGGCCGGCTGACTTTAGCTCGTGCCACCCGACGCGAGGTACGTTGAGGACGCTTTTTGCGGGTGTTACACGATTCAAGTACTGTTTGAGAAGTTTGTGCGATTCGATCTTTAAACCACCGCGGAGCAGTTGTTCAGAAAGTCCGTTGCTGTAGCCTGGCCCTAGGAAGGCGTCCGACATGCACCAGGTGTGCTTCTGGTTGTGACGATCTCGCCAGGTGAGAACCTTTCCCCATTCATCGTTTTTATCATTGCAACTTACGGCGGTCACCTCCAGCCACGAACACACCAGCGTTGATAGCTGTACCCTCTCCTCGGCGAGGGATTCATCCTCCGGATCAGTCGATTCTACGTGGTCCGCACGTTCCCGCGGGTCTACGTGGCGGGCGGAAATCTTGTAAACTCCATCCGGACGTAGTTCGAACTCACCATGAACGATTGCGCGTGTAGGCGTCTCGCGGAAATCGCGGTTTTCGCAAGTGATATACGCGGAATATTTCTCGTGAACCAGCGCACCCAGTTTGTCGAATAACACAGGATTATCTGTGATCGATGACACAACAAGTAGTGCAAGGACGTGATTGTCGGATAGCTGATATGAGACATGATCGACCCGAATAGGTTCCGTTGGAGGAATGACCATATCGTAAGGAACGACGACCAATGGACCATCGGTTTCGGGTCGAGGAATGTCCAGCAAGTCATCCGGTAGCAGGGTAGGTTTCGGGGCTGTTTCGATCGGGTCGTCAGATTTATCGTGTGTTTCGTTGGGTATCATTTTCTCTCCGATGATTCGGTGCGGCGTTGAGTTTCTCTGCGGGGATAGACTCCTCGCGGGTGACGTGGATCACCTCTCCGTGTTGGATTCGAAAGGTAACGTTGCCCCAAAATCCGGACAACGTGAGATCCCGCAGGAATGCAATTGCGCGTTCGTTGGGGGAAGGTGTTGGTGCGGGTGTAGATAATTCTCTACTCATGTAGTTCTCTTCCTAATGTGAAATTGCTCCGTCGTGGTGGCGGCTCCCCAGTATCGATGGACCCGGATACTGTCGGTCGCAGCGAGACGAAAACGATGTGTCGCGGGTGATGTTACGAATACCCACGCCGGAATTCCGCCAGCTCCGCGAGTTCTTCCGGCGTCATTACAGGCGAGTTGAACTCTCGTTTTACCGCTTCGCGGGCGAGCTTTGTTTTGTGACAGCGGGAACACCGGGAGAGCATATCTCTGCTATGCAACGAACGGCCGTCCGGATCGTCCGGATCTTTCACGCGTCTGCAATCGATGCAACGCGACGGATCGCGGCGCGTTTCCCACGACCACGTGTAGCATCGGAGACATTGTTTGGCGTAGGTACCGGCGTACTGGACCAAGCACTCACGAGTCTTGCATCGCGAGCAGCGTTGCTTGGGTACCACGTCTTCGGGCCGAATTAAATGAAGTTTTTGGGCGACGGTTTCCAGATCAGTTCCCAGGGTGTTCATACGAAAGCGGCGGGTCAGAAGAACTTTTCCGTCGATGAACAAGATGCCTCCATCCGTCGTGCACTGAATACCGAAACGCTCGTTGAGACGCCGTAGGACTTCGTCACGAGAGATGATCCGCGGACCCTCGCGTACCGGCCGGTGCTGAATCATTCGTTCTGATCCTTCGTGCTGCTGCGAACAATATGGGCACGTACAACGTCCGAGCGGATAGTTCGCTGCACATGCTTCGAGTTCTGCGGCCAGTTCGGGATCGAGGTACGCCTGCTCGATGTCCTGCTCGATCTTGGAAAGTGCTTTGGATGAACCGGATCGAGGATCGGGGATCAGGTTGAGGTTTTCGTGCTGCATGATTGATCTCGTTTCTGCTTTTGACGTAGGACCGATGGCCACAGAATTACCCTAGCGAAACCGAAACCGCAATGACGCGGGTCGTCGGAACCATCGCTAACCAACTCTGTTTGCGTTTCCGGAACAGGACAGAATCCTACAAAATGGGAGGTTCCGTCTGTTCCGGAAGTACCGAGTATGCGCGAAGCGTGGCGGCGCGCAAATAGGGTAGTCCCCTGATTTTTGCGGGACAGTTGGGGGTAGCGGATTGTACTATGCGGTCCGATCCGGCGATGGTTTTGGAACCGGACCGGTGTAGCTGTGACCGCGGCCAGCGACGCGCCCAGCGAGCGTCGTGTATTTCTCATGATGCCCGTCGATCTCCTGGGTGGAGGCGCGATCGGTCATGTTGTTGCTTTTTTGTACGCGGGTGTACGAATCGGCCGAATCTGCGTCGGGCTTTCCGCGAGGGGGAACGGGAACTGAATTGTTGTGTGACATAAGAGTCTCCTGGATTGAAATTAGTTTTGCGAAAGCCGGTGGTTTTCGCGGGGTACGAAGTATGCTACGGGAGCCGCGGCGTACCACCGCGCTTACCACTCCGACGCGTCGTAGCGATCGACCACGGATACCGGGCGCAGTTTTGAATTTTGCCCAGCGATTCGTAAAATTCGTGGACGGTGCGCGGAAGTCGATCCGGCGTCGCGAACGCGGTGGGAAGGGTGTGTTCAGCGTGTGTAATTGGTACCGCGCTCGGTCGTAGCGTCGCCCGCCTGCCAACTCATGTGCCGAACATACTCCGGGTTCCGCGGCGCGGATAGAAACGCAACATCGCGAAGGATCTGATCGATACCGGACTTCGGTCCGAGCATGTACCACCTAGTCCATCCACCCGGCATGAACGCGATCCGCCCCATCTCGCGGAGACGTTCGATGAGTGCGGTGCGTTCGGCGTCGGGCATCCGCTCTATGAAAGGTGCGGTCAGCAGGCAATCAATTTCATGCACCCAATACACGACCGCGTCGTCGATACGGTTTTGATCGAGCAACCACGTCAGCTCGCGTTCTGCCGGACCCATGTTCCAATACCGCCACGGGAACGAGTACATCGGCGGAACGCTTGCGTTCCAGGTATCGAAGTTTCCGAATCTTGCGGGACACTTTTCGATCATCAGGTCTTCGCGTTCTTCCGCTGCGAGCTTCCGCGCGGATGCGGAGGTGCGGGCGTCGGAGGTGTTCATGCGCGGGACTCCTGCGCGGCGATGAATTCTTTGACCGCGGAAAGTTTGTACCGAACAATCTTTGAACTGAGCCGCAAAAAGCGTGGACCACGAACGGGCGAAGACAAACGGTAGTCATTCAGAGTGGAGGGTTTTACCGCGAGCATTTCCGCGACTTCGGCCGGGGTCAAAAGACGTTCCGACGGTGAGATGGTTGGAGCGGGAAGCGATGCTGAGTGTTTGGTTGCCATGGGGCGATAGATCCTTGAATTTGGTGTACGGTGGGAACGGCACCGTCAAGCCGGGTGTCGGACGTCGCGATCCGGACCGAATCGACCGGATGCACATCGTAAAGTCCATTATATGGAGGAATGCCGATTTTCGCTGTTACGTCACGAGGATTCGGGTGGAATCGCGGGTTTGCGGGAGGTATAAGTTCTGTTTATAGAATGACTTGCCGGCCGTTCCCCGCTGCGAATCGCTACGAACAGATTCGATCGATCTTTGCCGGGATCTGCGGACGGCGTTGACAATTCAGTACGACACGACCCCAGAGCCGCGCTGGGCGGGCTTGCTGCTAGGACTCGGCCTGGTAGGGATCGGCGTCGCGAGGAAGCGGACCAAGACAGCTTCGTGCGCGATGAAACGGGAATGGTGAAGCGATATCAGGCTCCGGACACCGGCTCACCGGACGACGTCGCGAACTGCGCCATTGAGCAAGTCGTGTTCTCCAAAACATGGGTCAATCTGCGGCGGCGCTGGCCTTGCACTTCGCCTGGCACAACTTCTGTCGGAAGCACATTAGCCTGCGAGGTGCGACTCCTGCGATGGCCGCTGGACTAGCTGGCCGAGCGTGGAGTATTGCTGACTTGCTGGAGTAGTTGATGTTCTTGGGCGGTTATCGCTAGCACAATGTTTAGTGCGGCTTCGACCGTATAAAGCGTATTGATGAAGCGTTCCTCGTTCAGATCTGAACTTATCAAAAGACGTTTTGACAGAGCGATGCTACGGATGGGCACAACTATTCCAGAGTGGCCAATTTCCTTGAGAGCAAGTGACAGCCGCAGGAGTCGGATAACGCCCGATAGGCCACCAGGCATCTTTTCAATCGACTTATTATCCTCGTCAGTAAAGCTTATGTCCGTCTGACAGTGTATATACTGCGGATGCGTCTTAAGCTGAGCAACAAAAAAGATCTTTTCGTTTAAAGTCGTCCGATAGTTGAATAAAAACTCAGGCGACTCTATAGTCTTCGTAGCTGCTCCGCTATGATCTAGCCACGTTCGCACCAGAAACCCTGCGTTGCGTGGTGTTGCACCAAACAAAGATCTCAAAACCAGGATAATGCATAGCACGAGCAGCGTTGTTACCAAGCCCCAAACAATGGGCATTACCAATGGCGAACCCCTGGTCGAAAAGTACGCGATCACCGCTCCACAAGCCAAAACAATGACCGACGAGAGCCAGTTTGAAAGAAGCCCTTGAACGAGCCAATTGTTCCGCATGCCGACAGCCTACCACTGATAGAATGTCCAAGAAAGCTATTTTTATAAAGATGAATACTTAGACGGCGGCGGTTTGGACGAGATTCTGTCAAGCCCGGCACAGCGGAGGCGACCACCTGCAAGTGGATGATAACACGATGGCCGAATATTTAACCAACGCACCCGTGGACACTACCACTACCCCGGTAGTGGCTCCAGGTTTTGTTGGTTAGTCTCCGCGATGGTATGATTTTTCGAGTGCCAGAAGGCGAACTTCGTATTTCCATAAAGTACGACGGTCCAGCAGTTGAGGATGGCACTATGCCGATTGATGAGGTCATCGACGCGCTGCAAGGATTTAGCAGCGCTTACGGCAAGGTAGCGGCAGAACGTGAGTCGGGAGTCCAGCACAACCTCCGCGTTTCAGAAATAAACAAAAGTTCCTTTGAATTGGTCGTCCTGGCTTGGATTGTGTTGGGTGATGTGTCCAACCAACTGCAGGCACTCAATATTGTGACTGGGGCTTCGCGATGGGTAGTCTCCACGATAGCCGGGTACATAACGGCTAAGAAACATGCTCACAACCAACCCTACACCACCAGGATTGACGGGGACAACAACACCGTAGTGGTCATTAACGCACAAGGAGCATCTTTGTCGTTGCCGCCAGAGGTGTTTCGGTTATTTGAATCTCGCACTCTCGATGAAGACATTGGGAGGATTGCCGAACCTCTGCAAGATGGCGAAGTAAACAGCGCCAAGATCAGCGCCCGCGACACTGAGCCAGTGCCCATCGAGGAAGAATTGACCACTGGAGACAAACCCTACTTTGAGCCACCCGACGTAGAGGATGAACCCGTAGTAACGTCAAAAGCCACATCGCTTGATGGGCATTTTATTTCGCTCAACAAAGAAACAAACCGTGGAACATTCGAGCTTCCCGGTGGCAATCATGTTCCTTATCACTACCTCGGTTCAAATCCATTCACATTGCATCGGGACTTCGCTTATCGTGGCCCCGTGCGTATTAAATGTGAAGCGTTTTTTGACAAAGACCTTTCTCCTATCAGGCTGGACATTGCTTCGGTTCGACGACTCCAAAGGAGTTTTAGGCTAACAAGTCCGCGAGCGTCCAGACCCGATTAGTTAGACCTGCCGCCATCGCTGGAGTAGCCCCTCGCAGGGTAATGTGCTTCCGGCAAAAGTTGTACCACGCGAAGTGGAGCGCTAGGGCGGCTCGAAGATTCTCCCACTTCTTGGAGAACCCATTCGTCAACCGCGTCAGCCTTCGCATACACATCCGCATAGTGAGATTCTGCCGTTCAACATGTGAAGTGCAGATTCGTTCCTCGTCTGGATCGCCATAGATAGGCGTTGGGATCGCTTCGGCCAACCGAGGCGGACTGTAGCGTCGCGCGTCTTCGGGAACGTCCAGCGTGTAGATTTTTATAAGCTGTGCGTAATCGACACGGTCGCCCTCATGCCCCAGGACGTTGCCGATGGCCAGCGGATACGCAGCCAGGCCGTCCGTCGTCAGTTGGAACTTTTGCGCCGGATCGGTGGACGCAGAGAGCTTACGCATGAAACGAGTCGCGCTACTAATCGTTCGCTTTCCTAGATGGTGGGCCAGAACCAATTTAGTTGTTCTCTCGATTCCGACAAACACCCAAGCGTTGCCGACTTCAGAGAAGTTATCTTCCCCGCCGTGCTTGTGCTTGTCCTTCTTGGCGACGAACGACCAGATCTCATCGCACTGAACGTCCTTTGCAGGCACGTTCTTCACTGCGGTTGCCAGCAACGTTTCGCAGCGCTCTCCGGCCAACTCTACAAGCCGCAGAATCGTATTGCGTCCCAGGCCGGTGATCCGGTTCACGGTTCGCAGACTATTTCCCTCGACAATCAGTTGAAGTGCGAGGAGAGCTTTTTCTTCGTTCAGTTGTTTGTGGCCGAATACCCCGAAGTCTTTTCGGTCACTGAACGTCTTCCCGCATTGTGTGCAGCGATAACGCTGCAGGCCGTCCGAACGCTTTCCAGCTTTCTTGCATTGAACGAGGCATGAATGACAGGTCATTGTGAGTCTCCTTGCGACTCACAGCCAAAAGCCGGATACTTGGGTTGTCGGACCTGTACGGCTTCGGCTGTGCGGTTCTAATCCTGGTAGCGGCTCCAACCGCTACCAGGATTCTGTCTACACTTATATTATACGTAACCCCCTCACGAATGTCAATGGAAATCCGTTGCTATTCGCAAGGGCCTCACGTATAATCGGGGCGTGGCCAAAAAAACTGTTATGCCCCCGGAGATCCGGGAGTTCTTCGTCAAGATGGGACGCAAGGGCGGCAAGCTTGGAGGCTCCGTGAGGGCTGCCAATCTCACGCCCGAAGAGCGCAGCGAGAGCGCCCGCAAAGCGGTCCAGGCGCGTTGGGCTAAAGCGAAGAAAAAGAAATCCGAGTGACATCAGGGGACTGGCTATGCCCCGTAGGTCCCCTGAGTCGAGCGGGCAGGCTTGCGCCCGCGCTATATTGGGAATTCAAGAGTAAGAGCCACTCTGCCGATACGTACCCTGAGAGTGGTTTTACCCTTTGCCTTGCGAAATGTAAATTTCACGTCTACTGCTCCTTTCCTTTGATCGGGTCTGGGGTGGTTCACCTGGCCCGATCCGACGGCAAATCGGATCGGGTTTTCGATTTCAGGCCCACATGGCCGGTGCTGCGATGCGGGCTAGTTCTTTATTTTTACTTTCCCTCCAGCTCGGCGAGATTTGATCCACCGTTGCAGATCGGTCATGCGGTATCGGACCGCCGTCCCGATCTTCAGGTATTTCGGTCCGATACGTTTGAGTCTCCAGTGGCGCAGCGATGCGACTGACATCCGCGTGATGTTCGCCACATCCCACTCATTCAGCAATCGCTCTTGGCATTGCATAACACTCTCCTTACTACCTGTAGCGTTCCCGTTACTATATATCGTCACCACTTGGAATTTACTTTCTTCTGGAGAGTCAAGCCACTTTGAGGAAACTGAAGAGCGGGAATGGGCGTCAAACTGCGTTTACGAAACGGGCTAACGTATGAGGAATTTGGGTAGTGTCCTCATGAGGACACTACCGGAATTTGAGGGAGGGGACCAACAGGACCTTCAGCCACTACGTAGACATAACCCGCTGATTCGGCGTGCAATGAATATTCAACCAACAAAACCTGGAGCCACTACCACTACCCCGAGATGGTATAGTTATTCACCCATCTGCATAAATAGTCGTCTCCGACACGGGCACCGGCGATCGATTCGGGCGAAACTGCTACCTTCGACGGAGCAAAGGCTGCTGCGAAGAAAGCCGCACACCTTCGGCAAGACGTAACGTGGAGTGGTGTGGGGTCGAAGTTAGCCTTCTGACTCCGATTCGCGCTTGTTCTTCGTTCCCGGCGGTCGCCCGCGGCGTTTGAGCTGCGACATCCAGGCCGGCGGTCGGCCACGTCGTCGGCCACGTCCCGCAGCGAGGCGTTCGAGAACGATGATTGCCTCCTCTACCTGTGCACGCTCGGCGCGTAGCTCTTCCAGCATCCGGTTGATGTCCATGTTTGGAGTTTACTCCTTGAATAGTTCAGCAAACACCGCGATGGTCGCGGTGGGGGAATCCGCGAATCAAAACTCGAAGATCGTGTGGGGCACTCAAGGTTTGAGTAGGATTCGTCGAAACCGGGCCGACCTACGCCTTGGCCGCAACCGTCATGATCCGTTCCGATCTCTCATCCAAATCCCGAGCGAATATCCGCAGCCGGTCGCCGTTGCACGTCGCCTCCATCATTCCGGCACCATCCGTGGCGGACGTGGGGATCACAATGGAACCTGGATTGAGTGTTTGTAGTCTCTCACGAGTTCCTTGGCAAATCACAGCGGTGAGCGAGCTTGTGATCCGATAGGACGTGGGCATGTGATACCTCCTATTGTTTGGCACGGTCAGAACTTTTGTACCGCTAGATGAGCCTAGCATCGGATGGGTTCTTTTTTTTCAAATTCATTCGGATAAAACCGTTCACCGTGAGGTAGCCGACAAGCTGACTCGCCACTTCTACTCGTGCTGTTACTCCTGCTGGTCGTTGCCGCGTGGTTGTATTTTTATTACCGGTTGGGCAGGATGTAGGAACGCTCGGCTCCGTGCGATGGGGCGGCTGATATACTATCTGACGCTCCAAAGGAGGAAAAAACGCATGGCCGATTTTGATCGCGTCAAGTACCTGCGAATCGCTTTGCTCGTGGTGGGTCTGATCTTCATCTTCGGGATCTACCCCCTCACAAAACTTTGGCCGTCCGGTTGGTCGTGGAACGCGGGCCAATCAGAATACCTACAAATGATTTTGGGAATCTACGCGACGCTGGGCGTGTTCCTCGTCATCGCTTCCCGCAACCCCCTTGCACATCGAAGCCTGATCTGGTTCACAGTGTGGTCCAGCGTTGTGCACGGCGGCATCATGGCGGCGCAGTCTTTGGCGAACACGCAGTACATGGGACACCTCTGGGGCGATGTACTGGCGTTGTTTGTCGTGGCGGTTGTTCTTGCGTTATTCACGCCACGAGGTGCGGCGGTGAGAACTGCCTAGATGCTCAGGCGGCGGTGCGTTCGAGGACGAAGATCGCCTGGTCCACGGCGTCCCGCTCGGCTCGGAGTTCTTCGAGCATTTTGCTGATGTCCATCTTTGCACTGTACTACGTCAGTGCCCTGCTGCGAACGCTAATACCGGCCATCTCGGTTGGTTGTAAGCATCGACAGCTTGTCATGCACTGCCTGTAAATCCTCCACTCCCAAGCTCTGCAAATAACGTTCCGTAGTCTTCACGCTCGTATGACCGAGAATCCTCGACAGGTAGAATAGATTCCCGCCGGCACGGAGGTATCCCACCGCGAAGGTATGACGCAACGTGTGTGGTGAACAGCGTACTCCGGTGATTCGCAGTCGGCTGCAAACCTGTTTGAAGTCCCGTAGGAAATTTCGGTTCGTAGTTCTCGTGCCGTTCCTTGTGCCGAACAGAAGCGACTCTTTCCGTTTGACCGAATACCGGTACAAGATTTTCCGCAGTTCGTACGACATCGGCACGAGCCGTTGTTTGTTGCCCTTGCCGTGCACTTTGATGAGGAGGTTGTCGAAATCGATATCCGCCGTGCGAAGTTCCAACACCTCGGACAAACGAAGGCCGGAGTCCAGCATCACGCACGAGCCAACGTGGGTGCGGGTTTGATTCCTGCCGCGGGGTTTGAAGGCAAGCAACCGCTTCACCTGCTCGGGTGAGAACGTCGCAATCACCTTGTGCTCGTATTTGAGGAGTTGGACCTTGGGTTTCGCTTTCAACCATTGTTCGGCGTGCAACCAATTCAAGTATGCTCTGACGCAGGTGAGGTAGCTGTTGATCGACACCGGTCGGACGCCCCGCTGGAGCATCGCCGTGATCGCGCTACGGATGCCGTCGTTGGGATGCCCGCCGGAAGCGAGCACCGGCTCCAGGTGCGGTCCGAATGCTTTCCAGGCATCCGAGTACCATGCCACCGTCTTTGGCGATACATTCTTGAGGTACTTCCGGTCATCCACGTAGTCAGCGAACGATGGTCGATTGGTGTTGGCATCGTTTTGATATTCCATTCTGTTTACCAGAGGCTCAAATCAGTCCCCGACGCCGGTCAAAAAGGTGAGTATTTACGATACCCGCAAGAACGTGATCGTAAACTTTCAGTTGACGCCGCCGGCCAAACCGCAATAATTTCCAGGCTCGCGAAGAGCTTGGAGCACCTGGCAATGATATACTCGTGAAGGCGGATTACTCCCGTCTTTCGCCTGTCCCCAGAGCATTCGCTGGGGGCCGTCCATCGGTTCGGGGCGTGGCTCAGCCTGGCTAGAGCGCCTGGTTCGGGAC
>Ga0207066_1024_pt1 | contig 40022 bp, 51 predicted proteins | sample Alteio_BWMinCont_24_FD_153490 | JGI IMG/M metagenome (GOLD analysis project Ga0207066, IMG submission 153490) | Enriched cells from forest soil in Barre Woods Harvard Forest LTER site, Petersham, Massachusetts, United States -... | ecosystem: Environmental > Terrestrial > Soil > Temperate forest >...
CTGTTGGCGGCCAGTTCTCCTTTCAAGGAATTCGCTACAAGGAGCGAGTGATCCATGAAAATAATCGGTGGTAGAGGTGGACCCAAACTCACCGGGGGTCGATTCAGTGCGGGTGTCCCCGCCTGCCGCTCCATTGCGCTAGTTCACGGTGTCGAAACATTTTCACTGAGGGCGAAAGACATTCGCGTTTTTCACGCATTAGCCGGACTTAGAAAGACTACGAATCGTGCTCTCGCTTTAAACACATAGAATCGTAGGATGCCGCAACAGTTTGTCCCGCCTTTAGGCCACTCAGAGGAAACCCGATACTTTTTCACAACCTATCCGAAAGCCGCCGACGCCCTGGACAGACTTTACGATACTTGTGAAAAAGTGTTTATCCGCAGTAGCGAAAGTGACAAACCCTCGGAACGTCTTGGATTCTTCTTGGGGAGGATTTGTGTAGAAGAATTCAGTGAGCTGGTCCTTCTCGCGGTCAATGGCTATGGAATTGGAGCCCTCAAGATTTTGCGCACGATGTACGAACGCGCAGTACACGCGGCATACTTGTTTAACCACCCAGAGTTGGCTGATCTATTCTTGAACTACAACACTGTTCATAAACGTAAAGCTCACAATCATCTCAAGAAAATTTTCGGTGTAGGGACGGTACTTCCTCCGAAAGATGCGCAGGCACTTGAGGACGACTTCAAGACTATAGAACTCGACTATACGGAAGTCGTTTGCGCCACTTGCGGGACAAAGCGGGTACAGGGTTCATGGACTAAGCTAGATCTCGGTTCAATGGCGAACGATGTCGATGATGGCTATGCTGAACTCTATTATGATTGCTATTACAAGCCTACGCTTCAAACCCACACGACGGTTGCCTCTCTTGAAGCCCGTATGAGCGTCGTAGATGGGGTTCTTACTTTTAACGACGGGCCGCAACGCGATCAAGCAAGAACCGCTATTGTCCACGGCCACAATCTTCTACTCAAAGTGCTGGAAACGCAAAACAGCTATTTTCAGCTTGGAGAAGAATCCGTCCTTATGGAACGTCAAAAGGAATTTATTAGCGCGTATGCGGCATCTTCGATACCTGTAAGTCCTCCACCCCCAAGCTCCGAAAGTGCCGGTCAGTAGTCGTCGCACTCGTATGACCCGCGAGGTAACTGGACCTACCTGCCCGAGTGCCCCTCGGAGAAATCAAACAGCGCCATCACCGGCACCCGCAGCCGCTTGGCTATTTGCTCGATCGTTTCGAAACTCGGCGCGCGTTCCTGCCGCGCTCGATCAGGCTCAGGAAATCCACGGAGATCCCCACGTGCTCGGCGAATCTCTCCTGGCTCATCTTGCGCTCCAGCCGGATCGTCCATAGCCGGTTTCCGAAGTCCTTTCGAAGGGATGGCATCCAGGGAAGGTAAAGTTCCCCAAATGAGCCGCAGTATGAAAGTGCTCGACTGATTCCTAGCACTACTTACTGCTACCACTTACTACATTGAGACTTGAGCTGTCACTTATTAGCTCACATTAACGCGCATAAGTCATCGCATAAGTCGTTGAATTGTACCTCCCATTCACTTGACAAAAGCCCAGAATTTTGGTAATATATTAATAGATTGGGCAAAGCCCGCACAGAGATCCTTGGAACAACCCATCTCGTAAACCCCATCCCATAGACCGCCGTTTTTTTTCGATCCGTTTTGCGTCGTCCCAGATTGGCCCCGCTGTGACGTGACGCTTGATTCGAGGGGTCAACCAAATACAAATCAAAACCAGAAGGAGATACCTATGTACGTTCATTGTTTCGCCGATGATGCTTTTCCTTCATCGGCTCCCGCCCGAGGTTCCCATGCCTAACCTCACCCCTCCCAACCATTCCATCCGCGTGCTTCTCGATCGCGCGGAGCGAGATCACTTCTACGGCACCATCGCAGTTCGGTACGAGAACGGAAAACCCGTTCACATCCGCCGCGAAGAATCCATCCTGCCATCCAACATCAACCTTACGGAGAACCCGGAACATCATGACACCCAACGAAACACGCGATAACGCCGCAGAACTTTTGCTCGTCGAGCAGGAACGGTTGTTCCACCTCGCGCTTCGCGACGCTGAGCACTACGAATCCCGGTTTCGCGACGAACACGCGGAGTTCGGCATCGACGAGTCTCCTGGATACGTTGCCGAAGTGTACCGCGAGTATCGCGGCGTTGCCGGCGAGAACCACGAGAACAACACCTCTCCTGCCGGTCCGGACGATCCAGGTACGGTTTCGTATTCCTCGTGGACGGATCGCGACGGTTCTACGTGGATGCTGCGTCGATTGGTCCGCGTCAATCCGGACCTGGCCGCGGCGAATTGGCAAGACGCATCGCATGGGTCTGCGGACTTTTCATGGTCGCCTCAGATCGTTACCCCGGAATTTCGTATCGAAACCCCACCACCTCCGCGCATTGTTACCCCTGCGGGTGACGCTGCTCCGCGGTCTGTGGGAGACTTCATCTCCACCTATACCGTATGGGCCGATGTGGTCGAAGCTCCCCGCGCCCTGCACGAAGCCTTCGCCATCCAACTCATCGCTTCCGTGCTGAACCGTGCCAAAGTATTCATCAACTGGCAAGCTTACAAAGTATCTCTGGACATTTGGATGGTGTTGCTCGCTGGTTCGGGCATAGGTAAGAACATCATCAAAGGCATCGGAGAACGTGTGATCGACGCTGCGAAAATCAAGAACCTCATCGATAACACCGACTGGGGATCGAAGGAAGCTTTCTATCAAAAGATGTCCGGTATCACACCCGGACAATGCACAGTTCAATCCCGGCTCTACTTCTGGGAAGAGATCGCCACCCAAATGAAGAAATTCAACTCTTTCGCATTTGACGGAGTGAAAACGTGGCTCACGAATTGTTACGATAATCAGAAACTCCCGCCTGATGTGGCATACAGCAACACGGGCAGACCTACCAACACCCCACCGATTCGCTTCGACCACGCACCTCGTATCAACATCCTCGCGCTATCGACCGAGGAGTGGTTTTTTAACAACCTTTTCAAAGACGACGCTACCGGCGGATTCACCCCACGATTGACACTCATCGATGCGCCGGGGGATCGCAGTATTGCAATTCCCGACCCGCCCGATCCCGAACTCATTCCCGACCTTGCATCCGCTTTAGAGGAGATCACAACGTTGCAAGGCGAGGTGCAGTTCTTCGATGGATTCCGGGACAAACAGCATGGCGATTACAAGAAATGGTACGAACCGACCAAAGCTCGGTTCGTTGCGAAATCTCCATCCCTCGGGCGGATATTTTGGTCACGTCATCGTGTGCTTGTTCTGAAACTCGCCTCGGTCTATGAAGCTTCCATGTCGAGAACATTACGGGTTACGCCCGAAGCGTGGGAACGTGCGGTGACAAAAGCCGCGGAGATCGAAGCCACTTTGTTCCGTCTGTTCAACACCGGCATGACCGGTGCGGGATACACGATGAACCAAATGGAAACCGCGATAGCCGCCGCCGGTCCATCGGGTCTTTCCGGAACCGAGTTTAGCGACCGATTCAAACACGAGAAGGATCGGAAACAGTTCTTGGAAACCCTTATGGAGACGGGTCGAGTTGTTCGGCAATACGGTGCCAGCACCGGCGGAAGACCGCCGAGCCGGTTGATTCATCGGAAGTGGTACAACCCGAACACCGAAGGCGATCAGGGGTAACACCGCGCGGTTCCGGCCAGGTGTTGTGGCCCGGAACTTTTCCGACTTTTTCTCCACTTTCCTCCGGCGGTTTTGGAAAGAAAGTCTGGGTGTGGTAAGTGTATGATTTATATATATGTTATTCATATATTTATCCCTACATTCCTACTTTCCTCCTTTCCTCCACCCCTCCCCGCGTGTTTCGTTTGGGGGAGGGGGGTGGGGGTCGTGAGCTGGATCGTGGGCTACGTTCATACGGGACAGGTCGGGGAAAAGGAGAAAAAGTACCCCATCCTATTGCAGGCGTAGGAGAAAACTTTCCTCCGGGAGTCCGGAGAAAAGCGGAGGAAAGGAGAAAAAGTCCAGACCGGGCCGGACGAATATCCCGCCGGCGCGTCTCCCACACCGCGAATACCCGATCAAAACGGTATAGATTAGTTCGCAAGCTGTTGATATCAAACGACCGGTGCGCGATGGCGTAAAAGAAACGGTTGAAAAAAACGACTTCCGCGGAGCAGTTATGCGTATTTTCGTACCGATGCCTGGGTGCGATTTTGACGCGCTGGCCGATGCATAACCAACCCAGCATGAACAACATCGGCGGACCTGTGCAGCTCGCTTCCGCTACGGCACCGCGGCACCGGATTCGCCCCGTAAAGGCCGGTTTGCAACCGTTGCGGACCGCAGTCTGCCGCCGGCCATCGGCCGGGTATACGGGTCTCACAGACCTTCGCACCGCGGCCGAGGTGCCCCTGTATGCCGATTTCAGCGTCTTTGGCGATGCCGGTCTTCGGCTCCGTGAGTGCCCCGTCGGGCTGATCCCTCCCCGCGCTACCATAGCGGGCGTGGGGATCGCGGTAAAACCACAACAGGAGCCCTGCCTGGAGCGCCAGCGACTCGCGGAGCGATTCGCCGATGCCACGCGAGGTTATTCCGATGCCGTCGCGAAGCTGGCGCAGCACCGTGGCATCACCACCGAGCTGCGGTATCGCCAGCTACGAATGGACGTGGATGACGCTCGGACGGCGTCGGAAGCTGCCGCGCTGGCGTTGGAGCGCCACATCTCGATGCATGGGTGTTGAACGCAGGGCGCGGGTAATACCCTGGACGCGTCGGGACTTCCGCGCAATCGGATGGCGTGCGAGAAAAAGTTTGGACACCACCCTCGTACGATTTGTTCCCGGCAGCGATGCGATCGGGCGAATTTGGAGCGCGTAACGATGGAAGGCGTTTTCCATTCAGGCGACACCACCGCATACTTTGCGATACTGTTCCGTAGAAGGAGTCAGCAATGTTCGATTGGCTCGTTCGCTTTTGGCGACGGCTGTTCCATCGTCCAACGCCTCCGCCGGTTTACCACCGTCCGAATCTCAGACGCAGGTGAGTGTCGTATCTGCATCGACCGTGCGGGCGACGGCACCGTTCGTGGGTTCCTGTGCGAGGCGTGTTCCGCAGGTCTGCGGGCGTTGGGCTGGGATGTGGAGCGGCTCTGGGCGGCAGTGGGGTACTTGGATCGGGCCTAACTCGAAAACAGCTTCACCGTTCCCGTAACTCGCTCACGCAGTATCAGTCTCAGCAGGCCGATTTGATCCGCGCCCAACTGGCCCTTCGGTATCAGTTGAAACTTATCACGTGCCAACCGGATGAAGATGTATCGCTTCGTCTCCGCAGCCCCCGTGACGAATGCCCACGATACGTCCGACTTCCACGACTCGCCGGTCGATGCGTTCCGGTACTCCGTGGAGATACCTACGGTCGATAGCGCATAGGTGATCGGTTCCATCTGCCCTGGTTCCTTCATCGCTCTCCTAGCCCACGACCGTGGAATAACGAACAGGAAGATCCCGTACAACGGCAACGTGAACCACGGCCAGTGAGGAATCCGGGCGAAGAACAGAATGAGTTCACAGACTGCCGTTGGTGCCGCCGCGACGTAGTAGTAACCCGGAGATCGAACGTACGTGTAGCGGAGCGCCCGGAAGATGTCCCGCTTGGTGCACGTGACTTGGAAGTTCACTGACTGCTCGGGTAAATCCGGCATCGCCGTGAGTATACTTGACCGAGGAGGACCCATGCTGATGGTCGTGCGGCTTCCGTAGATGTCGAGCTAAAACAAAACGCGAAGCTTGAGCGCGTTAACGAATCCAAGCCCTCAGGGAATCCGAGATTCAGTTAAAAACCACGTTGACCAATTCCTCAACGCATGGCTCTCTGTGAATCCTAAGAACTGATCCGGTCGCGGGCCACGAGATCGGTGGTCGCGGTGAAGCGATTGCTGGAAGAGAAGCGGATCTCCAGCGTGGGGTACTGCCTGTTTCGGCCTTGGGCCTAGCTGAGGCTTCTCCTGTTCCCCACCGCTAATCCCCAAAACCTGTCTCGACATCGTACGATTCGTCCACCCCACCCGAACGCCATTCATTCCGGGACCGCCTCCACGCGCTCGAAAAACTTCCACACAATCCCGGCGAGCACCTCGCCAGCCGCGATCTGACCCGGCGGTGACAGCTCCTGCGCCCTTGGCGATGGCAGGTGCGCCCTGGATGAGATCATTGAGTTCGTTTGGCCCCATAGGATTTTGGAGTCATTATGACAGGAACTGGATGATGGGAGCCGAAGGAAGACCTCCCGCTTGACAACGCACCGGCAGTCGGCAGATCTTTGACGGAACCGGACAGTATTTCCCATCCGGTTCCGTTCTGACAACGTGAAAAATCGGAGGATTTACCACGCTGCTACGTCAGTGTACGCGGCAAACATGCTAATCGTTGCGCGGGGATGGCCGGAGCAGTCAAGCGTCCGCTCCGACGCGAGAAAGCGTCGTCTAGACCGATGGTCCGTTAGTCCTTTCCCTGCAATACAAAGTACAAATCTTCCGGGGTGACGTGGATCCAAACAACTCCCGACGGCCTTCGTATTGCGAGTAGTGCGGGTTGCGGATCTTGAAGCAGCCTCCGTGCTGAATCAAAGCATCGCGTAAGAGTTACATGTCGAACTCCCCGGACTCTACGCCTATCCTTCAGCTTGATCGCTGATTCCACTAGGCGAAAATAAGTCACCAGCCTTGGAAAATGAATTGCGCTCATATCGCAGGGGAGGGTCCGATGACAACCTTGGTAAGTGCTGTTGTAACGCTGATAATTGTCGGAACAATTTTCTGGCTTATCAACACCCGGATTCCCATGGCGGAAAGCCTCAAAAGGATTTTGAAGGTCGTCCTGGCTCTGATCCTTATTGGAACGGCCCTTGGGCTTATCAATACGTACATTCCTATGGCTGGCATCATCAAGGCGATTCTCAACATTGTTGTCGTGGTTGCGGCTTGTGTGTGGGTGCTTAAAGCGGTCGGATTGTGGAATGACGTTGACAGGCTCTGGAGTAACTTCAGAAACCATCGAATCGTTTCCTGAAACTACAGATTTCGAGCGAGAAGAGTCGGTTGCGTTTTGCCACTCGGGGCCTCGTCTGACCGTCGCCCACGTACGCCAACGCCCGGAATCCGTCCATCTTCAACTCGAAGATGTAGTCGTCATGGTCGAACGGTTCGGGACGGCGGATCAGGTCTGCTGGTGTGAACTGCGGAAGGGGCAAGCCGATTTTCAAGGTAGCGGGCCGAGCGGAGGGCAGGTGCTACCACCGAACGCAGGACCACGGGAACGATCCGTTCGAATCGTAGAAACCGAAACTACTTCGCTGATCGTTTCGTGTGAAAGTCGTACGCCGTGAATCTCACCGCGATGGCTTTCCCTTCATTCCGAACGATGCGTCCATGCACAACTAACTTTAAGCGTCGCACTCCGTCCAACAGGGCCGGCCATACCATCTCCAGCTCGATCTCCCCTCCGTCAGGAAGCGGGCGGTCGGTTTCGAACAGCACGCCACCGGTACCGATGTTCCGCGTCAGCCCTGATCCCGTCTCTGTAACGATACCGCGGTGGCGAAGTTTGTAATGGACCTTCAGACGGATAGGATACCGGCGATGCAGTCGGTGCTCCTCAGGGGTTGGAGCGATACTCGGAACACCGAACATTCGGCATCATACCATCCGCGAGTGGATGTTTCGAGTGGGACTCGGTCTGTACGTTATGGCCGAGGGGGATCTCACAACAACAATCAAAACCACCTCGACAAGTATGATCCGCGTGATCGGGCCGGTGTGCCGACCCGTGTTTCGGCGCGTGGCGTGCTTCGTCTCAGCACCGACGAAGATCCCTGCCCGGCGCGCCGCCTGTTTGATGCCAGCCATGTTTGTTCAACGACCTTCCGGCGGATCTGCAAAGATGATGTATGACATACGAGCCTGTTCCTTCCCCGGTCCGACCATTTCACGAGGATGAGAATATTTATCAATTCCGATTCTTCTGCGACAACGACCCCAGGGTATTAATGGAGAAGAACCTCCCGAAATCCAATCCCTCTCACTTCTGTAGTTGTGGCGTGGTTATCAGCGTGGAAAAGGACGGCGAAGGACCATACTTGCGGTTCGGCACGCGGCCAGAATCCCACTTTGCCGCCAAGAAGCGCGGTTGAATCCTTACCTCGAATTCCATCACGCGTTCCCGCTCATACCGCTCCCCCGACGTTTAAGGTTTTTGATAATCTCGGTTGTTTTCCACCTGGGTCTACATGGTTCCCCTGATGTGTCGTCGTGCCTTTAGGGGATACGCTGGGGTTGATGGGTTTGCCAAGAATCCCCGCCATCGGAAATCTGATTTGGAAACTCGTGATCTGGCGGGATACGCGAGGGCAGGACCTCATCGAATACGCGCTCATGGCGGGATTCGTGGCGATTGCCGCTGGTGCGATCATGCCAGGTATCGCATTGAGCGTCAGCAGAATTTTCAGCAAGGTTTCTAGCGTAATGACCGTTGCCGCGAGTCAAAGCTAGGAGCAGCCACACCCGCCTGCATCTATGGTCAAATCGACCGAGCCGGAAATCGCACCTCGCTCTTCAGCAGAAGGTTTGTTCCACGTTCTGTTTTCTGGTGGCACGCGGGACGAGATCCAACCCGATCTGGATCGGCTATCTGCGGATGACCGTCAGACGGTACTCTGTTCGGCATGTTACGTTGTCGAGGAAGTTGCTGCGAACTGCACAGAGCTGGCGAGTACAATTTCCGACACTCTGAGCGGGAATTGTTTGTACTACCAAAACGGCCTTCGCCGTTGCGGTTTGGTGCCGGTGATCTTGGGAGAACGCGACACGAATCCAACCATGCCCGTCAAATCCCTAACAACTCGGAACGATCCTCAACCCTCACGTAGGTTTCGATCGGCGTAGTAATTCTTAAACCTTGCCGTGAAATACTCGATAAGTATGCCAGCGGTTTATCCTTTCGTAGGGTCCGATCCCTTCAGCATCGGGGTTGGACCCAACCGCCTTGTCACGCAAGCTACCCGGAAAAACTCCACGCCAGTTCGCTGCTCCGGCACGAGACCTCGCAGCATCCGCTAACACTGTCGCGGATGGATGAGACGAAGTAGAATAACGGGCGAGGGAGCACCGAATGAAAATTGCAAGATCGATTCTTTTTCTGCTGGTCGCACTGACGCTTTTTGCCTCGGCATACCAGGCCCCGAAGGCCGCTAAAGAGAAGCCTGCCAGTCAGGCATCGACTAGCACGCCCGCGTCCGGCCAGATCGATATCAACTCTGCGTCGGCAGATGAGCTGAAGTCTCTACCCGGCATTGGGGAAGCGTACTCCGCTGCCATTGTTAAGAATCGGCCCTATGCGAACAAACGGCAACTACTATCGCGGAAGGTTATTCCACAAGCGACGTATGACAAGATCTCGGATCGCATAATCGCGAAACAAGGCAAGAGCAAATAAGGGTTGAGATCGCCCGTCTGGGAACGATCCAAACGTCGGTTGGAGGATAGATTTGGGAACTATGAAACAAACGGTCCCGCCAAATTTCAATTCCGTAGCTGACGCACGAGTAAAACAAGCGTTCGTCGGTCCACCCGAGACGACCGAGTGGATTCAGCCAGGGACGAAGCTCTACAAATGGACTAAATCCATCTTTAGCTCAACCGGAATCTCACCTTGGTGGCTATTCCTAGAGCCGCGAGTTCTCGCAAGTGGTAAGCGATGTCCGGGACTTCGAGAGCGGCAACAGTATGCAAATCGATTGGGTCTGTCTGATCGCAACTACCATCAAGTTCGTGCAGGGGTGACAAAGCAGTGGAATCCAATGACACGGCCCATCGCCATCATGGTGATGAATGGAGCCTGGGGCTACATCGGCAAGGCTGCGGGGCAGCTCGAAGACAACACCATTCCAGGAGTTTTCTTAATAGCGGGAGAGTATCAAGTGTGGATACCCGGCTTAAAAACCGCAGACATTTGTCAGATTTCGGTCGTGCCCTACATGTTGCCCACACAAAACCCAAAGTAAACACCACCAAGTTGCCGATCCGATGCTTGAACGCCTGGACCTGTTCACTAGAAGTCCCTCCCTACCGAGGTTTAGGAATAGGAACTATTACAGGGGGGTGAGTCTTTTCGTGAACGGCGGCGATGGTGGATGTGGAAGAGAGTTTGCTTCAAGAGCACACGGAAGCGGGAGTCTGGCGGCACACCTTCCGTCCCGAGCACTGCCGTACGCAATTTGCGGCAATAATGGCAACGATCTGTTCGGCACGCTCAGGGCAGTTTGCGTCTATCTCATCCACTAGGTAGCAGGCGGTGCAAAGGATGGCTTGGCGGTCTTCCGCCGTTAACCGACCGAGGAGAATTTGAATCTCCTCTGCCGACGCCCCACCGAGGAGCATTTCAAATATCTCCCCATCCGTTAGAGCTTCGGGCATGTGAGAAGACCAGCGCAAGGGAATCTTTCGTCAACCCCGGTGCAGGACTGTAGTCGCCCGCTGATTCACTAGAAGACGCACCTCCAACATATACCCTTGACCCCCATCCTCGACCTATGGAACATCTCGTGAACAGAGCACGGAACCTTAATTCCCTGCGTCGGCAGATTCGGCTTCGTCCTCCAAGTGTTCCCAGCTAAGGCAGAACATCTCTGTTTGTCTGTCAACCAAGGTGTGCATAGCATCGGTGCCTTCGGCGCTACCTTCTGGATGCCAGGCAGTTCTTTCCCAACAACCGAACTTAGTGGTAACGACGGCGCGTACCTTGCGGCTTCCCATACACTCCTTGCCGCCGGGTTGGAGCAAGACAAACTCCAAAGCCCAATCCGCCTCGGTTTCATGGAGATCAGTCGGTTGCCGAATTTGGGGAATAGAAATCTGGGTGTGATGCCCTAATTCGTCGAGCCGAGTCACCAATGCACTGCAAGACCGGTGGCGGGGTCCTCGCCCTGGAGCCGAACTGGGCTGGCTTCCTTGGGTAGCACCAAACAGTTTGCAACGCCCCAGGTACCCCTAGTAACTTCCCCAGGTTTGAGCTACACTCTAAACGGTAATTCTCTTTCTCCGACTGAACGAAAGTATGTCCAGCGCTTCGAGTATTCCGTGGATCTCCGAGGACCTGCTTGGCGAAGATTGTTGTCGGCGCTTCGAGGAGGTCCACATCGAGAAGGTGGATAACTACTACAACCTTCTCAAGGAGCAGAAGCGCCTATTGTCCGAGGGCACGGCATACGAGGCAAGGAAATTGGACGCGCCAATCTTGAGGGCCGAAGTCGAGAAGGACGCGGCATTGGCAAATCTCAGCCGGCATCGTAATTCTCACGCATGGTACCCAGATGAGACCGGAAGCTAAAAATAGAAAATCTAATGACTGAAAAAGCACCGCCGATCCGGGTCGAATGGAAAGACCACATTCACCTTGCGGGGACACGCTTCGTCATCGCGGAGCGGACTTCCGGCGGTTGGAAGTTTTGAGAACGGGAAATCTTTGAGGTGCGATGGTTCCCTCTACCGTCAACGTCAGATCGTTTTAACTCGATGTGAAACCTGTGGATGCCCGCAGGGAATCAAACAACCCCACTCTCACGCCCATAAGCCCTTCACGTATCCAAGCAACCGCGTAATTTGTGGGACGACGGGATGCGCCCGTCCAGCATATGTGTGGTTGACCGACGAAGAAGAACAAGAGTATCTACGAGGGAGAAGATGGTTCAGGCGTAATCGCCATCCACAAGTGCAGCTGGTGTGATCGTCCGGTGGGGTATCTCGGCTACATACTGCTCGTGTGCTACCATGACCGCCTTGCTGTGCAGCCATGCACGTAACCGCCGAAGTACGCGCCGAAACCGGATGGGAAATCATTTCCATAAAAGAAGCGCTACGACTGAATCCCTTGACTGTGCTGCGATGCCCCGAATGTCATGGCCGCGTTCTCGCACAGCGTGGGGGCATCCATGGGGCAGGTTTTGTTCACGTGCGACGGCACGGCGGATGTTCGCGTGGTTTTGGGTTTGATGGAACTCCCCGAGTACACCCGAACGCGTTGGAATAAAATGCGTGCCAGATTGAGAGTAAACCCAAGCCATTGACGCCGTTTGGAGCCGCCGGACGAACGCTTTGTTTTGTGCGGCACCTCCGACCGTCTTTGAAACGGGAAGCGATCTAGGAGGATCTCCTTGACAGGAGCAATGGGACGGGTGTTTTGCACGAACGTTCCGTTTCAAAGCTGAGTTCGGAGCCCCGTGTGGCCCAGATAAACAACGGATCGTACTTCGATACGAAAGGACGGGAAGGAGATCGTATGAGGAATTTAAAATGCTATTTCGGCGTTCTGGCAATTGCCGGTTCGCTGAGCGCCCCCGCTTTCGCGGCGGACAGAGAAATCAAGGCCGACGATAGGCTAGACGCTTCGGCCGACACGCTGAACGATATGATGAAGGCTTCCGATAAGGGTATCCCTCAAGACTTGATCGATAAGGCGCGTTGCGTCGTTGTAGTACCGGGAATGAAGAAAGCCGGATTCATCTTCGGGGCGAAGTACGGCCGTGGTTTCGCGGTATGCCGGCGGCACGATGGCGTCGGCTGGAGTGCGCCGGCCGCGATGCGGGTGGAAGGTGGCAGTGTGGGGTTTCAGATCGGTGCTTCAGAAACCGATGTGGTTGTGCTCGTTATGAGCGATGGCGGAATGAAGCACTTATTATCCGATAAATTCACGCTCGGCGCAGATGCAACGGTAGCTGCGGGGCCAGTGGGACGCGATGCGAGCGCGCAGACCGACGCCGTGCTGCACGCGGAAATGCTGTCCTATTCGCGCTCGCGTGGTCTGTTCGCAGGCATCTCGCTCGAAGGGGCGACGCTTCGTCCGGATGAGGAAACCAATAGGGAACTGTATGGCCGCGACGCGACCAATCGTGAAATTCTCACCGGCGATTTCAAGACTCCGGCCGCCGCGGCAAGGTTTGAAAGGGCGCTGAATAGGGACTCGGCCCAACGCGATAGATAGTACCGTCTCAGAAAGCGATGGGTTGCTGGGGTTAGGTGGCGGGAAGTTGCATTACTCGCGTCTTGAACCAAGCCATGAGAGACAGCAAGTGCTCCGCGGTGTGGATCAGGAGCCTCCTGCTACAACCCCAACTTTCCCGCACTGTTCTCCCGAAACAAACTGCCGTCTCGAATATACCGCCGCACCATCTGCACCGATCTGTGGCCTGTCTGGTTCATGATCGACCGCTCGGACGCGCCAGCCATCGCTGCGCTTGTTGCGTGACCCGCGCGAAGCGAATGTCCCGCATAACGTTCCGCATCAAGACCGGCTCTGTCTGCGAGCTTTTTCACGATCCGGGCAACGTCGATGCCCGACAACCGACCAGACTGTAATCGACCGTGCCGAGTGATCGAGCGGAACAACGGACCGGCGACAATGGCCGACGCTTCCATCCACGTTTGTACCGTACGCACCGGACACGTGTCGGGATTCGAGCCATACGGAATACCCACCTTCCGGCCCGCCCCTTCCTGATCGGTCTTGGACCGGCGCAAGGTCACGGTCAGTCCGTCCTTCCCAAACCCGCAATCCTCCACGTCCAACGCGACTAATTCCGACCGGCGGAAGGCTCCGGCGAATCCGAGTAATATGATCGCTCGATCCCGCAGTCCGATGATGCCATCGCCCGCCACGTCTACCAGCGCCCGAATGTCGTCGCTAAGCGTCGGCGCTTTCTGCGTTGGTGCGGTACCTTTCGTCCTTCGGATGCCTTTCATGGTGTTCGTGACGATGGAGTGATGCGTGGGTGAATCGAGTCCTACCGCCTTGTGAGCTTCCGCGATTGCGTTCAGTCTCCGTTGAATACTCCCCACCTTCAAACGGCCGGCGCATTCGGCGATGTATGTTGCTACGGTCTCCGGCAATGCAGGTAAAGGAATCAATCTGTGCGATTCGCACCACCAGCAGAAATGATTCCAATCGGCGCGATAACCCCGCAACGTGGACTCCGCTTTCGATGCCCGAACATATTCACGGACCTTTTCAAGTGAGGGGGACGGAATCACGTCCGCCCCCTTGCCGCGCTGTATTGGACCGATAACCTCCATCTTTGTTTCGGTCATGATTGTTCCGCCGATTGTGCGGCTTCCGATTCTTCGAGGTAGCCGTCGTATGCTTTGGCATCGATTTCACCAAAGTCTAAGCCATACACGTCCGCAAGGTGGCGCATGTCGGTCAGCGCGTCCGTGAACGCGGAGACTGGTTCCAAGCCCTGCGCTTCGCAATGCATCTCGATTACCTCGTGGAGCTTGGTAAGCAGGCTTCCTCCTTGCCCGATTCGGTTCCTTTGGTATTCCGCGTTAGTCATGCCGCCTCCGCAGTGCGGGCGGATTCCCCGGCCCGTGCGATGAGCCAGTCGGTTGCATGTTGCGCCTTGCTCGCAGCAGTGAAGATTGCCCGCGAGTCAGCCTTGAGCACGCGTAGCCACGATTGGATGTACTGCGCGTGGTCTTCCCGAGGTTCTGTGCTGAGTCCCAGGTGGGCACACGTGAACGCGGCACCGAGTTCCGCTATGAGTTCCTCCGCGGCATATGCGTTATCGCCGAAGCGTTTTCCCAACTGGCGATCACATCGGCCCGCCTGGGCCGTCCAGTGCGTATGCTCATGAGCAAGCGTGGAATAGTAGGACACGTTTTCCGTGAACGCCTTGAACGGCGGCATCTGAATGTGATCGGACGCGTGCGCATAGTACGCGCGGTTTCCGCCGTTGCGCACGGTTGCGCCAATCGTCGCGAAGAATGCGTCAGCGTGGGCAATGCGTTCCGGCATGTGCATGTCCGCCTCGGCCTTGGGTGTGTAGCCGTCCACCTGGGCCGCGTTGAATACGGAGTATCCGCGAGTGAATAGGAGACGGGAAGTAGTCGCGTGTTGCTGCTCGCCGTCGTCTTGCGATTCGGTGGAACTGTTCGCAAACTTCCAAAATACAACCGTGGTGGCCTTCTCGCCCTTGCGGACCTGTGCGCGGCGATCCTGCCACTGCTGGTACGTGGCCCACTCGCCCCGTTCGTACCCTTTGGCTTGCGCTGCGGCCCACAGGCAGACGGTGTTGATGCCACGGTAGGGCTTCTTACTCGTTGCGTTGATCGGCGAGAATGCGTAGCGCCCGGAGGTATGCCACGGCGTACGCCAGTTCCCTACGCCTTGCTCGATTGCGTTAATGATTTGGGCCGTCACGCGCGCGTAAACGTCCCGTGGATTGGTTGCGGTATTGTCGATGTTAGACATCGTGAAAGTACCCCTTTCGCGCTGTTTAGGGGCCGTGCCAAGTTGGTAGCTTGTCGCGGTCCCGTTTCGTTCTAGTGTTCGATTCCATTTACTAATCGAACATCAGAACCATGCTCATATTAATCTAATCCGTCTTTAGATGCAAGTACCATTTTGCTCGCTAATGCGATTTTGTATCTAAACCGTCTTATGATAAGTACGTGGACAAGAAAACCCGAGCATTGTTCCGTGAGATCATGCGGGAGATTGGCAGGAAGGGCGGGAAGATCGGCGGCAAGCGCAGTCTGGAAACGATGACTCCGCAGGAACGTTCCGCCCGTGCGAAGAAAGCATCCCTCGCCGCGGCGAAGAAACGGACGGCGGAACGACTCGCGCGGGAACGTCAAACAACGAAGCGGAAGTGACAGATGGGACCCAAGCCTGCAGATTTTGCGAGGCCGGGGGTAGGTCGATTCAAAGCAGGTTCCGGCATGGTGAGGTGCGTGCGGTACCGACGCGTGTGTCGAGCGAAAAAAATTTAGAAAAAAATTCGGACTCCGATACGACGTTCGCTACGGTTGACCCTAAAAGACCGATGAACGCTCTGCGGGACGATTCTTGTGAGGCGACAGATGTGCATTGGCGGTAGCTGGGGAGAACGGCGTTTCGGTAACCAGGCGGATGCGTCGAAGAGCAAGTTGCGAGAACTGTTAGCGGAGGTCGGAGGAGAGGAATACCCACGTAGCCTGCCGCGATACGGGCCGCGAACTTGCGTTCCGGCGAGACGATCACTCGACCCAAATCCCCTAGGCCAGCGAAGATGCTGAGGCGCTTGCCGGCGCGGTCGAACCAGGCCAGACTTGAACTGTCCCGTCTCATACGCCAGCGCACCACCGAAGAACGCAAATACGCCCCGGTGCGGCCAATCAAGAAAAACACGCTTCTGCCCTAAAGAATAAGCTGCCGCGATCCGAACGCTCTAGGTTAGGGAGTATCCACGAGAAATCATGTCGGCGTCACACTCATTCGAACCGGACACGCCTCACTCATCCACGATTCTTGGTTACGGCGTTCTCATCAAGGGCGAAATCCACAGCCGGGAACCACTAACAATCGTCGGCGGTGTTGACGGCACGATCAACATGCCCGGCCACCGGCTCACAATAATGGCGAACGGACAAGTTCGGGCGACTGTAAGGGCGCGCGAGATAGAGGTTCACGGTTCCCTGGACGGCCAAGCGCAGGCCAAAGAACTAATGTGCATCCGCAAAGGCGCCGAAATCACCGGCTACATTCATTCGGCAAGGATGGTCGTTGAAGACGGTGCGTTCGTAAAAGGGAAAGTCGAAATCCCAACGCCATAGGCGATCATCGGCACATAGTACGCTCTGAGGAGCGTCGCCGCATTTTCCAAACGCAAAACACTGCTTTGTCGCAGGATTGGCGGTGGTGACTATGTGGACAGTAACCAGCCCGGAAAACTTCGAAATCGATAGAAACCTTACAGGTTCGTTCTGTTCCGTCCGATAAGAGAACGGGAGCGGTATGAGCGAACAACAAAATCCAGACGGCGTCAACATAGCCCTATGTGAGCTTTCACTTCAGGCCTGCGAGGTCAAAGCGGTGTTGCTTGATCTAGCCTGTTCAACCCACGCTTTAATTACCACCCTCCGCGAGAAGCTGCCGGATTTTGATGAAACCTTCGATGCTAACCGTCAACTCCTTTCCGCACAGCTTCGCGAAGAGATCGAAACGTTGATCGCGACAAAAACATCAGTTGACTTAGTGCGCCAGAAATATTCCTGTCCCACGGAAGTTCCGATTGCAGATCAGGAGCCAGTTGCTAGCAGAGTCTTCCGTTCGCAAGTTTGGCCGAAACGTCAGTAGTATATGGATTTCCCGCATTAGAAAGACCCGCCGACACTGCGTTCGCAATCAACACGGTAACCCCTGACGGATGCTTATGGGCGGTGAGATTTAGAGCCACGATCTCGGGGCTGCCGGGTTGATTACGGACATGCGGTGGTGTCGGTTACGAGACCAGAACCTCTCTGACTTCGTCATCTAGGTGCTTTTTCCGATGTCATTTGAGTATTTTCAACACAAGCGACATCCGATCTATCGCCAAGGTAAGAGCAACGTGAGTTACCGTCGGAAACTTTTAAATATTGGCTTGTTGTTGGCCTTAGTGCCGGTTTTGACCGCAGGACTAACACCTCACCAGGTGTATGAAAAAGCTGCTTCGGCAGTGGTGTTCATCCAAGTGGATAATGCCGTGATGGGAAGTGGCTTTCTGGTAAGTTCCGACGGCAAAATAGTCACTAACCTCCATGTTATTGCCCATACCAAGAAGGCAACGGTTCGACTGGACAATGGCGATGCCTATGACGACGTGCAGGTCCTAGATTTCGATAAACGCAAGGACATCGCTATCCTCAAAATCAAGGGCGCAGATCTGCCGTTCTTGAGATTGGGCAAATCCGCAAACGAAGACATCGGCTCGACCGTTTATACGATCTCGAATCCGGTCGGCTATCAGAACACGTTATCTCAAGGACTCATTAGCAGTATCCGTAGTCGTGACGGATTCCACGTGCTTCAGATCACTGCTCCAATTAGTCATGGCAGTTCGGGCGGCCCACTCCTTAACGCGAAAGGCGAAGTCATCGGAGTAACATCATCGGTAGATGACAAGGGGCAAAACATCAACTTTGCCATTCCGGTAGATTATGCACGGGGGCTACTGGTGTCCCCTAGCCAAGTACGGTCTCTTGCGTCAGTGTACGATCCGACGTCCTCGGAAACAGAACAGAACGAGAAACAACAGGCCACATTGAAGCCTTTGGATAAAGGCAAGCTGTTTGGACAAGCCGTGGTCCAAATCACGTTAACGCTACTGACGTGTTGGTTTGCAGCGAGGATTTTACGCCAGCTGTGGCGGAAGAGCAATAAGCAAAAAAGTACGAACACTGCTGCGATTCTGTGGTTCAACATTGGGTTACCCGCCCTATTTTGCACCATGGTGGCAACGGCCCTAGCTCTCGTTGAACTCTACACGATCAATCAGCCACACTAAGCGGCGGCCGATGCGGCCACTATCGCTGCAACGCCACAAGAACACGGTCTACAGCCCGGCGGAGGACCAGACCAGGGCTAGGTCAATGAGTGTTGGGATCAGGCGACGAGGCGTACCCGCTTTCGCAGCGTGTGTCGGGATGAAAAAAAATTAGAAAAAAATTCTAACCCCGAACCGACGTTCGCTGCTGAAAAACTGATGGATCACTCAGCGGCATGGTTCTTGGAAGGCAACAAATGTGCCGAGCGAGTGACCTCTATCTGGCGAGTTGGCCAGAAAGCCATATCAACGAGTCGCCGACAATACGACCAAGGAGATTGTCTGCGAGTCGCCGACCATTTGATTCTCGACTGAGCCTCATTCAACCGCCTTTAAATAAAATAGAGTGCTCTGCACGGCTCAGTGAAGAAGTCGAACATTTCTGTAGAACGTTCGCGTTTTCAGCCTCACTTGTTCAATGCCGCTGGCCAGTTCAGCACTACGGTGATCTGCGAGAGGTTACTGTCCCTTGCTTTTTGTTCCGTATTGACCAAGAATCGCTGGCCGTCCGGTGAGATGTCCCAGAGATCGGCGGTTGCCTGCAGCCCCGTCCCTCCGAAAATCGGCACATCGAACAGAGCTTTGGGAAGGCCCGCCTGGAAAGAACTTCCCGCCCCGTTCACGTCAACGGACATCAACTTGAGTCCCGTTGAGAGATACAAGATTTCCCTGCCATCTCGCCTCCATCGGGGCTGAATTCCACCGGTATTGGAGATCATCCACTTGCCGGTCAGGGCCTGAGCCGCTTTGCCGGACCCATCGGAACCGCCCGCGCCAAAGGGACGCACATAGATCTCCGGGGATCCCGAATCAAACGAAGTATAGACGATCCACCGGCCGTCGGGCGAAAACTGCCCCTGTATTTCGATCGCGGGTGTATTCACGAAGGGAATTGCCTTGTGGTCTCCTCCCATGGGCAGCACCCAAAGGTCTGGACCCGTTCCCTGCCCAATGGTTTGATAGAGCAGAAAACGTCCGTCGCGGGACCAATCCAGAGGCACCGCCGTTCGCTGTGGTGTTTGCAGGAGTTCCGTCTGACCTGAGCCGTCAGAAGCTTTTCGGTATATAGTAGCGCCGACGCCCTGACTCGACGCGCTGTAGGCGATCTGCTTCCCATCGGGCGACCAGACAGGGTATCGCTCGATTGCAGGATCGAATGTCAAACGCGTATTTGTTCCGCGCGTGAATTCAAAGATCCAGATATCGGACTGGCCGCCGGCCTGATAGCTGGCCACTTGCTTGCCATCGGGCGAAAGGTTGAGTTCGCGATACGGTCCGGCGTTTCCTGCACGGCCCACAACTGTCCCCTTTCGGTCAAACCACGTCAATTCGGAGGCCTGCAATCCGCCGCCGCTACGATAAGCCAAGACCCCGTTGCCGGAGACGGCAAACTGCGCAAACGATCCCGCGGCCGCCACTCTCTCAGCAATTGGCACCGGCTCGCCAGTCAATTCCAGGCGTCCAGTGTCGAACGGCTGAGCCATAAGAGTGCTCTCGCGCAGAAAGAGTAGACGGCCGAGATCCCTGCCACTGGCCGGCACGTAGGCCACGTTCAGCCTCGCTGCCAGCACGCGCTTGGAGGGAGCATCTGAGGGTTTCGTATCCAGCGAGCCCGTGTAGATCCCTTGCAGGTTGGGGTCGCCGGATGCCCGCAAGTAGAGGAAGTGGCGGCCGTCTGGTAAGAAGAAGGGCATCGTGTGAAATGCTTCGTTCGGAGTGACCGTGGTCAACTCTGCCGGAGTCCCGCCCGACGCTGAAACCCGGCGTAATGGCCCCTGCCCGCGGCCGCCAAAGACGATGACTCCCTCCGGGCTCCAGCTACCCACTCCAACTAGGGCCGGCGACTCACACAATGTCAGCGGTGGTGCGTCGCCTGAAGCATCCACTTTCTTCAGGTTGTTCCCTTGAGCGAACGCCAAAAACATCCCGTCCGGGGACCAAAACGGGCTCACTCCGTTTTCTGTGCCAGGCAGCATCCGGGCGTCGAGAGTGTCCAAGGATCGAACCCATAGCCGCAGTGTGCCATCGGGCCCGTTGGCTGTGTAGGCAAGCCGATGTCCGTTAGGAGAGAGGGTCAAATACGTGTTCAGTTCGCTGCCGACTGCGGGCGTCGGGAACTGGAAGCGCACCAATGGGAGCGCGGCCGGAGCCTTCTCGCGGAAGTGAACAACGGAGACGGCAACCGCCACGAGCAAGCACGCGGCCGCCACGCCGGGCCAAAGCCAGCGGAGGCCATGTTCCTTGGAAACGATAACGGGCTGTGGCTCCGGCACGCTTTCGAGCAGCAGCCCCATATCGCCGATGTCGCGTAACCGCTTCGCCGGGTCTTTCTCTAAACACCGCCGCAACAGGAGACGCACTCGCGCCGGGAGGCGGTTCAAATCGGGCTGCTCCTTGAGCACTCCAGCGAGAATTTCCGAGACCGTCTCGCCCTCGAAAAGCCGAGCGCCTGTCAGCATCTCATACAACACCACTCCGAACGCCCAGATGTCCGCGCGCTTATCCACTGCCTTGCCCTTGGCCTGCTCGGGAGCCATGTAACCGGCGGTCCCCATAATCATGCCGGCGCGCGTCGCCTGCTCTACGGTAAGCGTCGGCGTATGGTCGGGGTTCCCGCTCATTTCCGCCGGGCCGCCGACCTTAGCTAGCCCGAAATCGAGCACCTTTACCGTGCCGTCGGGCTTGATTTTGATGTTGCCGGGCTTGAGATCCCGGTGAACGATTTGCTTTTCGTGGGCAGCTTCAAGAGCCTCGGCGATTTGCCGGGCGATCACCAGCGCCTCTTCCATCGGAATGGGCCCCTGCTTGATGCGTTCGGCCAGCGTCGAGCCTTCTACCATCTCCATCACCAGGTAGTTAGGCCCGACATCGTGCAGCGTGCAGACGTTGGGATGATTCAAAGAGGCAATCGCGCGCACTTCTTTATCGAAACGTTCGCTGAAACGCTCGGCGGAAATCTTGATCGCCACCTCGCGCCCCATGCGCGAGTCGCGAGCCCGAAACACTTCCCCCATACCGCCGGCGCCTATTCGCGTGACAATCTCATAGGGTCCGAGCTTTTCTCCGGCTGATAGGGGCATGAGGTTATCTGATTTTACATCAATAGAAGGCCGAATTCCTGCGTATTCGGCTACCTAAGAAACGAAGTGTCCGATTGGGGGGAGGGGAATCTGTATCTCCGGGGTTGAGCCTGCTCTCCCTTACTACCGGATTACGTGCCGTCAGAAATGACCAAATGGCCGGATAACGCGCTTCCCGAAGGACTGGCATTCTACGGAATTGTGAGCAACCGCCAGAATGCGGTACGAGGTTTCGCGCTGTCGCCGGGTTAGCAGGGTTCAGTTACGATTCGCACTGTGCTCGATTTGTGCCTACCCCTGGTTTCTACGCCGCGCCACGTGATGCTACGTCCGAAAGCGAAGTCGTTGAAGATAATACTCCATGGCACTCGGTGGAAGACCATTGTGCTCGGTGTAAGTGATTGCTTGTGCGTTAGTTCCTGGCTACGAACCAGAAGGTCGGCAGTTCGAATCTGTCCGGGCGCACCATAACAATCGATAACTTACAAGCTGTGGGCGAAAAAAAGCGCCTCCCCACATCGCGTTGCCTTGTGAATCGAAGGTGTGTATAGGGCGGTCATGGCAGATACCGCCACGACGCCGGTCGGCTCCGGCCGGATCCCCCTGGGCGACATACAGGCGGCCGGCTTCTTGGTCCGCTTGGATAGAAATACCGCACGTCCCTAATCTTTGTCATGATTTCTTCTCCTGCAGAGTCGGAATCGGGTCTCCCAAGGGAGACGAAACTTCCGTCTCGGACTCGCGTGGCGGCACCCGCTCCAGATACGCCAAGTGTTCGTCTTTACGAACCTTACCGGAAATAGTTTCGCCAGATTCGAGCCGAGGGTTGCCGTAGAACGCTACCATGCCACAAATTGTAAAAACTGTTGCCGCCCCGAATGGCAAGGCCAGCGAGCGTCTCAGCAGCAGAGCGCCGACGAACGCTCCAGCGAACATCAGGAGAATGGAAATTGCTCGTCTTTGCCATCGTGGATTGCTGCCTCCCGCGAAAGAAGAGTCTGCCGCCAGCCCCGTAATGGTCAGTGTCAAGACCGTGGTGGTCAAATCGGGCTGAGCGATCTTTCGAACAGTGGCGTTCCTGAGCCCCATCGCCAGGCCCGTAAGGACGATGACGACACACAAGCGGGTTGAGTCGGAGGGAACCGCGACGATCGACGCCAGCGTTGATCCGAGCAGGAGGATGGCCTCGCACCCAAATGCAGTCATCCTCCACCGATTGCTTGAGAGCGGCGCCAATGTCGTCGCAAGACGGCCTCCGATCCCCGCACCAACTAAGAATGCAGCGAGAGCTGTCAGCGAGCGCAACGCGGACAACCCTGGTACACCCGCTGCAGCAAAGCCAAGAAGCACGATATTGCCAGTCATATTGGCTATGAAAATATGCCCAAGACCGATGTAGCTTACGGCATCTACCAGGCCAGTAACGGCCGTAAACAGGTACAGCAACAGGGGAACCATGCGCTCTTGACGTGCTTGCATCATGGGACCGACGTCTCGTTTCGCCCGCGCCCTTGGCCGCTTCTCTGCATGCCGCTTGCCTGACGATGCTTAGAATTTATAACCAGCCCACAACGCCCAGTAGTTCAAGTTGCGTCCCGGTTGCGTTTCTCTTAAGAACCGCCCTGCATAAAAGATTCCGTAATCTGCCTGAAGCCAGACATGCGAATTCACCTGCCATCGGACCTCGAGGCCCGGCCGGTGCCCTACGAACCGTGCCCGGCTATCACCCGCCGGCCGGATCAAGAAACCGGGTACCGCGTACACACCGTCTTCCAGGCTCTGTCGCCACTGAACAATCCAGTCGAAGGACGCAGTCACGTTGTGTGGGAACGTCCCCTCAACCTTAGGATGAAAATCGATGAAATTGATGGGACCGGGACCCGTAGTAGCCAGGACCCCGAAGTAGTTCCCCTTGGGGAACAATGCATCGAATGTTCCGAGTGTATTCGGATCCGATTTGGGATGATCTCCGCTGGAAATATCCGCCTTCGCGCTGAAGCGGGGTTTCAGCACCACCGTTGGAACTCGATAGCCCGTTTCAGACGCAACAGTCCATGCGCGTATGTTGGCAGCGCCGAATGTGCCGAATTGCCAGAGAGTCTCGTAGTCGAAGTCCCAATCGGGTCCTTCCGTCGCGATCGGCCGCGACAATCTTGCGCCGAAAGTATGACGCAGCTCCTGCGCTGTACCGCGCTGAAATGTTGCACTCTTGCGGTCCAGTCCCAGGTAATATGCCTCGAGAGAAACTTTCTTGGACAGAGGCTTGGTCGCATAAATTCCCCAAAAGCCGACCTGGTGGTTGGGAGCATTGTCGAAGAATCCAGGCTTATCCAAATCGGGCCGCATAGCGAATCCGTCAATTCGCCAGGAATTGACTTTTGCCATTACCTTGAAACCATCGAAGCTAAGCCTGACATTGGGGCCCTCACGCACGTCGATCAAGCGACCTGAACCGTATTCCATCTCTTGCCTGCCGGCTCGAAGTCTGATCCAGTTTGGACCTTCACCGGTACCTAGTTCTAAAAAGGCTGACTGGAAATCAAGTTTCTTTTCGTCGATTGGCCGCGGACCGCCGGCCCGAAAGGAGTTCAGACCACTCTTCAACTCGAAGAACGTGCGCAGGTGACTGCCGTAATGAAAGTCCAAGGAAAGCACGTAGCGTTCGTTTAGGTAGCCGTTCATGAGCGGCCGTTGGCCCCAGTTATCGTTTCCAATTTGTTCCCAAACTTCTCTGGCTTCCCCGCCAATCGTCAGATACCAATCATCGCTGTTTCGAAGTGGAACAAATTTAACTGGATCCCAAAAATCTTGCCGGAGACTTCCATCTTGGAGAAAGCTCCAATCCTCGTCCTCTCTCAGTAACTGGTAACTGCGATTCGGAACCTCGGGCCCTTCAGCGCCGTTCGATTGTGCGAATACAGGAAGATTGCCGATGATGAAAAACACCGCCAGAACCGGGGGCAATCGCTTAAACATGTTTTCCAGAACCAACCATTCCGCACACTGCCCGCACCGCGCTCGACGACGCTATTTTATAACCTGTGAGTGGATTTCGGCGATGTACCCTCCGGGGAATTGTACGATAGCGGCCTCGCGCCGCTCCGCTTTATACGGAGCGACCAAAACGGTCACACCAGCGCTTTTTCCCTTTGAAAGCGTAGCCGCCAGATTTGCGACCTCATATCCGGTGACCTCGCGTCCGTACGGGTACGGAAGCTGACCGTCTGTCACCAGGACAGTCACCTTGCCAAACGTTGATTCGATCCGAATGCGTCGATAGGTGGTTTGCGGTCGTCCGATTTCAATGCCGGGCGCTTGAGCATCGTCGGAGACTATTTTTCCGCGCGAGAAGGCCAGAAATCCTTTTGCAAACGAGTCGGCCCGATCCGCGGACACGTAAACCCGATTTTCTGGAACTGTTTCGAGCGCTTTGTAGGACGGCGGCGTGAAATGACTGTAGAGCTGCATGTTGACGCCACCGGGCCATTGGATAACCGCGTCTTGCCCAATCGGGTCATTGAAGGGAGTGACAAGTATATCTGCCCCCGTTTGTCGAGCAACGCGTATTGCTGTCCCCATGTCAGTTACTAAGTATCCAGTTCGTTCGATGCCAAACGGATATGGAACGGGTGTCGTAAAGGCGAACGCGGAAATCGTACCGGAAGGCGTTAAGATCAACTGTGAGAAGGTGCTGCTGGGAGTCGGCGTAACGTCTGTGACAACCTTCTTCGATGAAGTTCCGCCAAGTGTCGCTAACACACTGGAAACGAAGCGGTCAAAATCTTCTGGCGCGATGTAAACGTGTGTTGTATCGTATTGCGGCCCAACGGCCAGGCCAGGCGTCGCTGAGCTGGTATGCGCCGTCGTCTCCGCGCTCTGCTGACAGAGGCCCGCAGACACTCCTCCGGCCACCAATAGAATCGTGAAACTGATTATCGAGAATGCACGCGGCAATCGCATAGAAATCTCCTTTCTCAAACGCTTTCTAAATCCTCGCCGACGCTATTCGCCGGTCGTCTAATGCTTCCCCGCTCACTTCAGTGCCACATAGTCTGTGCGTGAGTACTTGGCTGCGGTGCTGAAAAGTCTTGAGCAGCCTAGCTGCTACCTCGGCTCCTACCATTGGAGCCAACAAGAAGACCCAAAGTTTGTCTGTGTGTCCAGAGACCACAGCAGGCCCAAACTGACGTGCGGGATTTAGGCTGCCACCGGTCTCTGTGCCGAGCGTTGCGATTCCAAGCCCAATCAAAATTCCAACAAGCCAAGGCACGAAGGGAGCAAGCCGCGGGACAGACAGGAAGTATCCGACCGTGAAGACAATTACCCCCATACCGACGGCCTCAGCGAAAAACAGCGGCGCCGCCGACCATCTGGGAGCGGGTTGAAGAACAGCGTACAACACCGGCGGCTGCTCCACGACTCTTCCCCAAATTGCCCGAGCGGCCACCACGCCGAATACTGAACCGAGCAACTGTGCGGCAACGTAAGGGAGTATTCCGGCTGCAGGAAACACACCAAATCGCCACATAGCAAACGATATCGCAGGATTCATGTGCCCGCCGCTGATCTTGCCGAGCGGACTTTTGATCAGCCCGGTTAGCAGAACTGCAACCCCCGCTCCGACGATCAGTAGTTCGACATGGATCTGCGGGAAAGCGCGCGAAATTGGCGAAAGACCCACGACAAATCTCACAATCGTCGTTACCCCGAAAAGCAGGATGGAAGTGAGAATCAGCTCAAGCCCACTGTGCCGCGCTAACTCAACAAATCGCGATCGCCGGGTGGCGGTCATACTCGACCCCTCAGAATGCGAAGCAATCGCATCCAAGCTCCCAGAGACCTTTCTCGCCAAGAACCCAGCGGTGCGCTCCGCGAGGAGCTGTCTGCTCGGTCGCCGAGAATGCAACGCGTTCAGGAGCGTCGACTGGCGCCGTGGTCGTTGGATGGTATCCACCGTAATGCTTTACCGGGGACCACTCGGGACTAACCGGTAGCTCAGGCGGCGCCAGCTTCGAGAACTCCTCACTGGCGTACACAACGTTGCCACCGACGATTGTCAGCACCGATTCAAGGCCCTTAATTTCGTCTTCTGGAATTGCGAAGTAATCGGCCGTGAGCACCGCCAAGTCAGCCAATTGTCCCGGGACGAGAGCTCCTTTTTGGTTTTCTTCACTAGAGAACCAGGTGCTACCCACGGTGTACAGCCGCAGAGCTTCACTACGATCCAGCCGATTCGCTTCCGGATAGAGTTGCAATCCTCCCAGGGTTCGTCCGGTTACCAGCCAATAGAGCGACAGATACGGGTTGTAGCTGGATACTCGTGTCGCATCCGTGCCGGCACCGACTGGGATACCGAATTCGAGCATGCGCCGAATCGGCGGGGTGCGTTGCGCTTGAGCTTTGCCATATCGATCGACGAAGTACTCGCCTTGGAATGCCATCCGATTCTGCACGGCGATTCCTCCGCCAAGTGCTTTAACGCGCTGGAGGTTTTTGTCGGAAATCGTTTCGCAGTGATCGAAAAACCAGTGCAGACCTTGGAACGGCAACTCCCGGTCAACTTCCTCGTAGACGTCCAGAGCGCGAGAGATCGTCTCGTCATACGTAGCGTGCATTCGGAAAGGCCAGCGGTTCTCAGCCAAATGCCGAATCACGGCTTTCAGTTCACTTTCCATCACCGGCGGCATATCCGGCCGCGACTGGAGGAAGTCCTCGAAGTCCGCGGCGGAAAAGGCGAGCATTTCGCCCGCGCCGTTCAAGCGATAGAAGGCGTCGCCCTCGCCCGGTTTCGTCATCTTCGTCCACTTCTTAAAGTCGGCGAGTTCCCCTTTGGGATGCTGTGGAAACAAGTTGTACGCGAATCGGAGTGTGAGGTCACCTTTTCGGTGGAGGTCGTTAATAACTGCGTAGTCGTCCGGATAATTTTGGAAGCCGCCACCAGCGTCAATGACGCTCGTCAGCCCGAAGCGATTTAGTTCACGCATGAACAAACGGGTTGAATTGGTCTGATCTTCGCGGGAGAGCTTCGGTCCTTTGGCCAAAGTGGAGTAGAGAATGTTCGCGTTCGGTTTCGCAATCAGCAGTCCCGTAGGGTTGCCGTTTTTGTCGCGCTGAATCTCTCCTCCGGGAGGATCGGGAGTTTCCTTGGTGTAACCTACAGCGCGAAGCGCCGCGCCGTTCAGGAATGCGCTGTCGTACAGGTGAAGCACAAAGACCGGCGTATCGGGAGCGACCGCATTGATTTCATCCAACGTGGGCATCCGGCGCTCGGCGAACTGAAATTCAGTCCAGCCACCAATTACTCGAACCCACTGTGGAGGTGCGGTGCGCTGCGCCTGATCTTTTAACATTCGCAACGCATCTGCCACAGACGGCACTCCGTCCCAGCGCAGTTCCATGTTGTAACTGAGCCCGCCGCGAATCGGATGCATGTGCGAGTCGTTAAGACCGGGAATTATCGTGCGGCGATTTGCATCGATAACTTTGGTGGCAGGACCACGGAGACGGAAGATGTCTCGAGCGTTGCCGGTTGCGCTAATTTTCCCGTCGGTAATTGCAAGAGCGTCCACGAACGATGGAAGGCTGTTCGTGGCGATTTTAGCGTTGTGTAATATCGTGTCAGCAGGCATAGAATTCCCTGGAAGCAAACAGATCGTTCACGTTCTTTTTAGCCAGAGGGCAGACAGATTGCTGCCCTCTGGTGTTCTTTTTACTTGTGCGCTCCGGCGAAAGCTGATGGAATCGCGTACTCGGGAAATTTCGTGGCTGGAGCGCCATGAACCATGGTGTACGCGTACTCCACACCCACGCCGTACGCTCCAAGGTGTGTTTTCACGATGTCCATCACTGCGTCATAGGTGTCGCGGTGTGCCCAGTCACGCTGCCATTCGAGCATAGTCGAGAGTGCGGTGACCGGCTTTGCGCCGGCCTGGAAGACCCGCCGCATAGCGTTATCGTGCGATACCTGATTGACGTCGCCGCAGCAGTCTTCAACGACGAAAACTTCGTAGCCGTCGTGAAGCGCCTGAATGGTAGGAAGGGCGATGCAGGTCTCAGTCCAGAGCCCACACCATACAATCTTCTTGCGGCCCGTCCGTTCGATCGCCGCCACGAAGTTCTTGTCGTCCCAGGCGTTCATCGAAGTACGTTCGATCGGCTCCTGTTTCGGGAAGACGGCTCTTATTTGCGGCCAAAGATTGCCGCTAAAGTCTTTCGTTTCCACGGTCGAGAGTATGACCGGAAGGTCGAACACTCTGGCGGCTCTCGCGAGTGCCACCGTGTTGTTTATGATCGTCTGGCGATCGAAATTGCTAACACCGAATAACATTTGCGGCTGGTGATCGATTAGCGCCACCACGCAATTATCTGGGGTCAGTAATCCCTTTTCGCTGAGCTTTACGCGGCCATTGTTTGAACTCATCATGTCTCCTTCGAAATTGATTGTTGTTACTTCAAAACCGTTTGTTACGAATTGGTCCAAATCCAGTAAGTTCCGGTCACCGATCGAGGGCGGGCATCGCCTGAATGAGCAGCACACCGTGAGAGCCTCGGCATCACCGAATTTCGCTAGGCGTCGTTACCACCCTCACTCCATAGGAGGCTTGCCGGAGCGGATTTATTGGCGGAAATTTAGGATTGTTTATGAGAGGATCGAGATCACGTTCACTGGGGTTTAGAGACGGTGTGGACCCGGTCCCGCGAACTCAAGACCGAGCACAACGCCCCGCCGATCCCGGTGCCCCTTCAGCGACAATGCAAAGGTCGTTGAGCCCGACACCCGCCCCGCCAGATTAGAGGCAGCAACCACCGAAGCCACCATTGACACCCCTGCCATCAGAGCCTTCTGTAAGAGCTCAAAGCTAGCGCGGCCGGAGAGCAACGCCGCCACCGGCAATCATTATTTTCCAGGGCTTGCTCACCGGTCTCCGCCGAGTGGATGGGTCATCTCCTCCGGACGTACCCAGGAATCGAACTGCTCTCCTGTCAGAAAACCGAGCTTCACCGCAGCCTCACGTAGAGTAATGTCTTCGTGGTATGCGGTGAGGGAGATCTTCGCAGCCTTCTCATAGCCGATATGTGGATTCAGGGCGGTCACCAACATCAGACAATTACCAAGATGCTCTCCGATGCGCTTCTTATTGGGCTCGATCCCAGTGGCGCAGCGATCGCAAAACGAACGGGAGGCGTCCGTCAGGAGCTCGATCGATGTCAGCACGTTATGCAGCATGACCGGCTTGTACACATTGAGTTGAAAGTTACCTTGAGAGCCCGCAAATGCGACCGCATGGTCGTTTCCGAACACTTGAACTGCGGCCATCGTGAGCGCTTCACACTGAGTCGGATTTATCTTGCCGGGCATAATAGAGGAGCCGGGTTCGTTTTCGGGAATCCTGAGCTCACCAATCCCCACGCGGGGACCGCAGGCGTACCAGCGGACATCGTTGCCGATTTTCATGAGGGCGCCCGCAAGGGTGCGAAGTGCTCCGCTCACCGTCACCATTCCGTCGTGGGCTGAGAGCGCTGCGAACTTATTGGGAGCGGAGAAAAACGGGCGGCCAGTTTCTTCGGAAATCTTGAACTGCATGAGATCACAGGGACCTCTAGTTCCGGCAGATACCCTGGTATTTTTATGAGGTTCTATCGCAAAGCTACTTACTAATTCAGCCTTCAATTGGGCGTTGCCAGCCCATGGCTCGAAAGGGAACTCATGCAGCCTATCGAAACAACGCATGACGAACGACCATCTGGCTTTCGGTTGGATGTACCGTTACACGACTTACTAACACAACCAGGCTTACGAACATCCGTCCCTCCCGCAACCAAGCCGGAGCGGCTGCCCGATCCTATATTCCCGCAGTATCCAGAGCTGCTTGGTGACGACGGGCTGGGGCCGCCGATGCCTCCACCGAAACGCCATTACAATGCGGAACACATTACTCGCGCTTTTCGAGGTTGGGCCGTACCCTGGCTGAAGTCGCGGGTGTTGCCAGGCGATTTTCACCCGATCATCGCCTATCTATTCACGGTGAAGATGCGCGTCGAGACGATTGACTATTTCCTGCGCCGCTACCGCGAAGACATCATCAAACGCGTGCATGCTGAGCGCCAGGTGGAGACGCGAATCGCCGAGTACGAGCGCGAGTTGCGTCTGAGCCTAAGCGGCATTGGCAGCTTGGCCGAGGGTAAACCGGAGCTCATCCAGATCGCGAGTTAACGCCAATGAACGGTCCACTGATTCTGGTTCTGCCATTCCTTATGGCGGAGGGTGGTTTGACGCCGGACGTCCCCACTGCCGACGAAGTTATATCCAGGATGATTGCGCATGATGGTGAACGGCAAGCGGCTCTTCGCGGCTATACAGCGTACCGCTACGTACTGGAGAATCGGAAACATCATAAGCAAGCCGAAATGCTGGTGCGGATGACCTGCAGGGAGGATGGCTCCAAGCAATTCGAAGTTGTTTCCGAAAACGGTTGGGGCGGTGCAACGAAGCACGTGTTTCCGCGGCTACTCGAAGCGGAAATCGCGGCCGCACGCCCGGATCTTCGCGAGCGATCCCGGATCACTCCGGAGAACTACACGTTTGAAATTACCGGTACCGGCGACGTTCGCGGCCGCTTGGCTTACGTGATTTCGATTGAGCCTAAGACCTCCAACAAATATCTCGCCCGAGGCAGAATCTGGGTCGACGCCGACGAATACGCGATTGTTCGTGTTGAGGGGCAGCCTGCGAAGAATCCGTCCTTCTGGTTTAAGAGTGTTCATTTCGTTCACGACTACAACAAGAGTGGGCCGTTCTGGTTTCCTGTAGCAGATCGTTCGGTGACCGATGTCCGCATCTTTGGCACAACTGAAATGAGTATTGAGTATTTCGACTACGTGCCGAATGATCCTACGCGAGGCCAAGTTTCTGATCTAACCGCTAAGCAATAGGCAACGCAGGGGGGATTCTCGATGCAATTACAATTCCTTGCAACGCGCGACGGCAGGGCCAACCTGCTATTAGCAGTGCGAGTCACAACTCTTCTCGGCACCAGTTGTTTTTCTGGGTTCATGGCTTATTCCCAACAATCTGCGCCGAATCCGCCGGTGCAGCCGGGAACGCTTGCCAAGAGCAATCAATCGGAGTCGGAACCTAAGCGTATACTGGGAATCGTTCCGAACTACCGGACATCCCCGAGCCTAACCAACTACGAACCGATTTCGGTCAAAGAGAAATTTGCAATCGCCGGCGAGGATTCCTTCGACCGCGGTACCGTAATTCTCGCTGCGGCGTTTGCCGGCGAGGGGCAGTTGAGCAACTCCAACCGGTCGTTTGGACAAGGCGCGGCAGGATATGGACGCTACTTCGGCACTTCGTATGCGGACTTTGTCATCGGCAATTACATGACGGAAGCGATCTATCCAACTATCCTGCACCAAGACCCGCGCTATTTCCGGCGCGGCACGGGGAGCACGCGGTCAAGGCTGCTATACGCGATCGGTCAGACTTTCTGGAATCATTCCGATTCGGGCGGTATGCAATTCAATTATTCTGAGATTCTCGGCAATTCGACCGCGGCAGCGATTTCGACCGCATATTATCAAGACAACCGAACCGCGGCCGACGCCGTGACAAAGCTTGGGACTCAGATCGGCGTCGACATGGCCGCCAATGTCGTCAAAGAATTCTCGTCGGATCTCAACCGTAAGTTTTTCCGAAAACATCGCTAGAATTAGAGCGGTGATTCCTACCAGTGGCGGTGCTGGCGGTGAGTGTAGCCAAATATCTTTGAAGGCCTCCACCGCGCCGTGGGACAGCGGTTGAGCGATTGTTCCAAGCATGCTACTCGACCCGCCAAATTGGCGCGGCCTGTCCAGGAGCGGGGTCGGGAACATCGACGGCTTTTTACAACCTCAGTGGGATTGCCGAATGCTTCGATGTGAATCCCTTTCATAGCTGCTTTTCCCTTCGTCAGGGACGCCCCATGATATGCAGGTGGGCATAGGGCGACCCGGCCCACGTGATGTAGGCGCCGGTTGGCTTCTGTGTGGTCGCCAGTCCGGTGGTTTTCGGATCAAACGGCCACATAAGCATCCAGCGGACCGATCGGAATGGGCGGGCTGGTCGTATCATCAGGATCCGTATCGCTGGGCTGTGTGGCGCCCGCCAGCATATAGATAATGCCCGGCTCGGTGTTGGTTGGCTTCGATTTGGGCGCCCGAAAATCCTCGGACCATTGCAGCGCGGCCGCGTCTGCACATCGGCGGGTCTCCAACGGCCTATGGATTTCCCGGCATACATGTTAAGCCATTGCTTCCTTCGCGCAGCACCACGGCGCCGCGGGCGTTTGTGTCAATAATTCTTGCTGAACCAGCCAAACAATTTCTGTGCGCCGTGCGCGGTGAGGGTCAATCCGGATGTTAGATTCCGTGTGGCCAAAGCAGCGAACAATGCGATTTTGCCGATCAAGGCAAAAAGGCCGTCCTCGGCTAGGCGATCACATCGGGATCTTCGCGATTGAAACGCTCCTTCAGGCGGAGGAGCTGACGGATACTGACGGCTAACGGGGCCACCATTTCTGACGAATCCTTATCGTATTGCCGGGTAAAGCGCTCGAGGGACAGGCGCAGGGTGGCGCCCTGGGTGCCGGTGCCGGACAAGCGGGACACGACTCGAGAACCATCTTCCAGAAGGACGCGGATTCCGGCATTTGGGGTAACGCTGTGGTCCACTGGATCGGTGTATATGAAGTCGTCCGCGATAGCGATGCGGCTCGACCCAAAAACCTTGCCGGCTAATCCCGGTAACAAGGCGCGCAGCTCTTCATTCATCTGATTTGCGCCGCTGAGACTCAACCCCTCATAATCGTGCCGCTGAAAATAGCTGCGTCCGAAGCGCGCCCAGTGTTTGCTCATCACCTCCGCCACGGATGTTCGCAACCCACAAAGGATCGAGAGCCAGCACAATACCGCCCAGAACCCGTCTTTCTCACGAGTGTGATTGGATCCCATCCCGAAGTCTTCCTCGCCACAAACCGTACAAAGGCCCGCGTCCATCAGACTGGCGAAATACTTCCAGCCCGTGGGAGTTTCATAAATCGGAATCTTCAGTGCCTTGGCCACGCGGTCGGCCGCCGTGCTGGTCGGCATGGAACGCGCGATGCCTGACAGCCCGTTACGATATCCGGGAATCAGTTGCCCGGCGTACTCCGCGATGACCGCTAGCGAATCGCCCGGCGCGACGAAAATATTCCGGCCAAGAATCGTATTGCGCCCGCTATCGGCATCGTTGGCTGCGCCCAGGTCCGGCGCGTCATGAGCTTCCATGCGGTGAACCAGGCTGGCGGCGTATACGGGGTTTGGATTCGAGTCTTCTCCAGCGAAATCCTCTAGCGGGATTCCGTTGATGACCGTTCCCTTCGGCGCGCCCAGTTGCTCTTCGAGGATATGCGTGGCGTAGAGGCCGGTAGAGCCGCTCATGCCGTCAAAAACCATGCGAAATCCGGTTTGAAAGAATTTCCGCAGCGCATCGAAGTCAAACAACTCGCTCATGAGCGCCGTGTAGTCGGCCACCGGATCGAAGACCTCGATTTCGGTGAGCGCGTAAGTCTGCATGCTCACTTTGTTGACCTCGATGTCGTCCCACTGGAACCAGTAGTAGTGGTTGATGAACTGCGTAAATTCGTAAATCCGTTCAGTTATGTCCTCCGGCGCCGGCCCGCCGTTCGAAACGTTGTACTTGATGCTGAAATCGGCATCGATGCCGCCGGTGTTGTGGCTGGCGGAGAGAATCAGCCCGCCGAAAGCTTTGCGGCGGCGAATGACCGCCGACATGGCCGCCGTGGACAGGATACCGCCGCGCGCCACCAGGACTCGCCCAAACTCGTTCCCGATGGCGACATGCAAGATCTTCTGGATGGCTTCCTTGGTGTGAAAACGCCCGTCTCCGCCCACCACCAGGGTCGATCTGTTGAAGTCCCCGCTCACCGAACCGCGCATCGCGTTGAAGGTCGACTGCACGAATGCCTCGACGTACCCGGGTTGCATGAATTCCTTGGTCTTCTTCCGCAATCCAGATGTGCCGGGCCTCTGCCCGGCGAACGGCTTCACCGAAACGGTGGCGATATTCAGATCATTTCCGGGTGCGCCGGGGTGCGATGAAAGCATATGGCTCCTCGAATGGCCGGACCTGCGAGGGGCTGGCTCAACGGTCACGGCGCCGGCGCTGTAAGTTTGCGCGGCCGTGCCGGCAAGCCGGCGGGCTCGATGGCAGAAGCGAGCCTTCGAATCTCTCGATATCGGAAACAGTCGATGAGGTGATCGTTCACCATGCCCACCGCCTGCATGTGCGCATAAACGACGGTCGAACCAACGAAGCTGAATCCCCGCTGTTTGAGATCCTTGCTAAACACGTCCGATTCATGTGAGATCGCCGGAATCTCCCGCATTGCCTTCCACCGGTTGAGTTTGGGTCGTCCATCGACGAACCGCCAGCAATAAGCGTCAAAACTTCCCACTTCTTCCTGAATTGCGAGAAACGCCCGCGCGTTGCGTATCGCGGCTTCGATCTTCATCCGGTTTCGAATGATTGCCGCATCTGAAGTGAGCTTCTGAACCCTTTTATCGGTGTACCGGGCCACTTTTTCAGGATCAAACTCGCTGAACGCACGGCGGTAACCCTCGCGTTTTTTGAGTACGATCGACCAACTGAGTCCGGCCTGCGCCGCTTCGAGCACAAGAAACTCGAAGTGTTTTCGGTCATCGTGGACTGGCACACCCCATTCGAGATCGTGGTACTGGAGCATAAGCGGATTGCCTAGGCTGACCCAGCTACAGCGTTTTGTTGTCATAAATTTCAGACGGCATCAGTTTTACGCCGCCACTCGCACAATGGCCTGGCCGAAATTATGGCCGTCCAGCATTCCAATGAATGCCTCAGGCGCTTTCTCCAGATAGTCTACAATGTCCCTCGAGATAACGGATGCGACCGTCCGCGATCCCGGCTCCAACCACGCGCAGGAATTCGGCGTAGTGCTGCTCGCCAAAGTCGTAGTAGATGAAGCCGCGCAGTGTCAGCCTCTTCGACAGAATTTCGCGCATGGTGGCGGGTACCCGACGTCGAAATCGAGTTTATCCCCAGCACGGAAACTCCGGTCGGCCTTGGCGAGCCGGCGACAACCGCGGGTCGCACCGGCGATCGGGCATGCAATTTTTGCCGCTTGTGGCGCCCGTGTCCGTCATATGCCAATCCGTCCGGAAACCATTTTGCAAGCGCTCGCGCATCGGGCCTGATTTGGCAGCTTCGATACAGATTCGCTCTTTTGACCATGGCAATCCGGTCCTTCGGACATGTCGCAGCTTGGCGTTCCGGATACCGGCGATTACGCGCGGCCCCCAGAAGTGTTTTGCACCAAAGTACAGCTTGTTGGGATTGTGCGGCTGACGTATTCTGGCTACAGAGATGGCCAGCGCCGACCGAGATAAGACGAACGATGTTGCAAAGAGCGCGGGAAGAGATCGAAGAAACCGCAAGGACGCAACGGGGCCAAATCATGAATGATTTGCCGGAAGTTCCAATCATTGCAGTTGTCGACGACGATGAGTGCGTCCGGGAGTCGCTGGCGGGCCTCGCCGAGGCGGTTGGATATGAAGCCGCACTGTTTGCGTCCGCCGAGGATTTTCTGCAATCGGTCCACGATCGGGAATCTTTGGCGTGCTTGATCCTGGATGTGCGTCTGCCCGGCATGTCGGGAATTGAGCTGTATGAGCAACTACCCCTAAGTCTCCGATCCATTCCTACGATCTTCATCACGGCTCACGCACCTCCCCAGATGAATACATGGGCCACGAACGCAGGCGTGTTAGCCGTCTTGTACAAACCGTTCCAGCCGGCGGTTTTGCTGGAAACTGTGCGAAAGGCGATTATTCAATCTCGTAGTTGATCTGTTCGACCGAATATCGATTGACTTTGGAGTCTAATATGTCTACTGCAGTTGCTGTACCTATTCATCCCGAACCCCTGCGAAGCCAGCGTCTACCCGTACTGACAACAGCCCACCGTGCTGCCGATCGCGCCGAATATGCAAAGGGGATCGTGGGAAAGAGCGAGGCTCTTCAACTCTCGTTGCGGCAGGCGCGGATCGTCGCCCCGACAGATTCCACTGTCGTTATCTACGGTGAGACCGGCACGGGCAAAGAACTGTTCGCGGGCATGATCCACGAACTCAGCCAGCGGCGTGACGGCCCATTCATCCGCTTAAATTGTGCGGCGATCCCGGAAGGCTTGCTCGAGAGTGAACTCTTCGGCCACGAGAAAGGCGCCTTCACTAACGCCATCGCGCAACGCATGGGACGCTTCGAGGCGGCCAATCGCGGAACGCTGTTTCTGGATGAGATCGGCGATATCCCGGCCAGCCTGCAGCCGAAACTTCTGCGCGTTTTGCAGGAGCGGGAATTCGAACGGCTCGGTAGCGCGCGCACGGTGCGCGTCGACGTCCGGGTGATCGCCGCAACCAATAAAGATCTTTCAGAATTGGTCGCGGCACAGACGTTTCGGATCGATTTGTTTTATCGCCTTAACGTCTTTCCAATTACGTTGCCGCCGTTACGCGAGAGGCGCGACGATATCCCACCTCTTGTGCGGCATTTTGTGGCCAATGCAGCCGCCAATATGCAACGGCCCATTCGAACCATTCCCTCCGAGGCGATGCAGGCGCTGATGGACCACGATTGGCCCGGCAACGTACGCGAACTGCAAAATGTTATCGAGCGTGCAGTGATCCTGGCGGAAGACGGCCTCCTGCGCATTCCCCGGCTGGAGCCCAAGCGGTACGGCGAAAGCTCCCCTTTTGGCCGAAACACTCTAAACGAAATGGAGCGCGACTACATCCTGGAAGTTTTGGACGAAACTGAGTGGATAATCGGCGGACCAAACGGCGCGGCGCGGCACCTGGGTCTTCCGCGCACGACACTGATCTCAAAGATGAAGAAGCTTGGGATACCTCACCGCCGCTCCGCAGCCGTCAGAAAAGCGGACCGAGCTTCTCTGCCTGTTTCACCAGGCCAGCCAGAGATTCAGCACGCATCTTGCGCATGACTTGTCCCCGGTGTAGCTTAATGGTTCGCTCGCTGACTCCAAGCTCAAACGCGATTTGCTTGTTGGGTCGTCCCGAAACCACCAGTTGCATGACGTGGCGCTCACGGGGCGTCAGCAAATCGAAACACTCACGAAGCTTTCGGATTTCCGCGCGGTCGTAACGTGCTTTGCGGTCATTTTCCAACGCCTGGCGAATTGCGTTCATCAACTCGTCTTCTCTAACAGGTTTCGTTAGAAAATGAACGGCGCCTGCCTTCAGGGCATGCACGGTCATGGGAATGTCGCCATGGCCGGTAACAAAAATGACCGGCAGAGAAATGCCGGAGTCATTCATCTCGCGCTGCAAGTCCAATCCGGTCATTCCGGGCATATTAACATCCAGGACCACGCAGCCTTCGGCCTCTACCGGCTTAACGGAGAGAAATTCCATCGCAGACGCGAATGTCTGCACTGGCAATCCCACCGATTCGAGCAGCCCGGTCAGCCCTTCCCGGACCGATAGGTCGTCGTCGATCAGAAAAATCGTCTCGCTCGTGGCTCCTCCGTGTGTCGCCCGGCCGTCACGCTGTCGCTATGTCGACGCGGTTCTCTACATAGGCCGGCAGCGTGAATTCGAACGTAGCGCCGTGATCCACATTATTTGCGTTCGATAAGCAGCCGCCATGCGCCGAGATAATGGTCCGGCAAATCGAAAGGCCCAGGCCCATTCCCTCCGGCTTGGTTGTGAAGAATGCATCGAACAGGCGCTCCGCCTTTCGGGGATCAAGTCCAACGCCAGAATCTCGCACCGTGATGGCCACGGTTTCGGGGGCTTCCCGCCGTTCGGACCGGATGGTCAGAACGCGCGCCCAGCCGGTGATGGAGCTCATCGCTTCCACCGCATTGATAATCAAATTCAAGAGCGCTTGTTGCAACTGTACCCGATCGCCCAGCACTCTTGGCAAATCGACCGCCAACACGGCTTCGAGCTCCACTTGATCCCGCTTCATCTCTCCGCTCGCCAATGTCAGCGTGCGATGGATGAGATCGTTCAGATCGATCGGCTCCTGATGGGGCTCGGCTTTCTTTACCAGCGTGCGGATATCGCGAATGACCTCACTCGCCCGATTGCTGTCGCGAATGATCCGCTCCACCGTGGTCCGAGCTTTCTCGACGTTCGGCGGGGCGCTTGCAAGCCAATGCAAACATGCATTCCCATTGGTTACGATGCCGGTCAGCGGCTGCGTGACTTCGTGCGCGATCGACGCCGTTAATTCTCCCATGGCTGTCACACGTGTAACCCGAGCCAGTTCGGCCTCGGCGCCGCGCAGCGCATCCTCCGCGCGCTGCCGCTCACTCATTTGCTTCAGCAGCTCCTCATTGGCGGCCGTCAACTGTCTCGTCCTCTCCACCACGCGGCGTTCCAAATCGTTGTTGAGCCTCAGGATTTCCGCTTTGGCCTGCTTGAGTTCAGAGGTCTCCACTACTTCCCAACCTTTATTTCGGCGTGCGATCGCGAACTGATGCGTGCGCGTTACATCCAGGATCTCCACGGCGGCGCTTCCAGGCAGAGGATATGTGCACAGCGCCAGCATCGGTGTGTCCACGATGGAGTCGTTCACTTCTTTCTCGTATTCACAGAATTGCTTCCAGTCGCGCTTCTCCAGCCATGCCGTGTCGGCACTGAGCCTCAAGCCGGCGTAGCCGCCGTTCAGAGCGCGCTCCATCTTTTGCTTCCATCCTCTTGTAACTCTGTCCAGATCGAGGTCGTCGCCCGTCATGTACCACTCGCGGCCGCGTACGATTTCGATGCTGCGGTTATCAAAATAATCGTCGAAGCCTGGAACCGCATCTCTCAGACAATAAATAACTTCCTCTTCGGTCAGCGGATCGCCGATAACCCAGAGACACAGTTCCCCGTTCTCAAGTCCAGCTCGAAAATAGGGAATACAGGCATCGATAAGGTCTTCTTTCGTTTCATGAAAAAGGAAGAAATGGGTTCCCCAGGGAACGTCGCCGACAACACCAATTCCGGTCGACCGCAACTGTTCATCTATCATAGTGACCTCCGTGCGATGGTGAACTTGATCAAGGCTTATTTGCAATTCATCTGCCGCGACGGATTTTGGCCAAGGGCATCCCATGCTAACAGCGAAAGCTTTGAACTGGCGTTTTCGGCACGCGCACTCCGAAATCCTCCAGTGCAAGGTCGAGTTGGTGCGAGAAGATGCAGTCCCGAATCTTGAATGACGATTCGGTAGGATGCGCGTCGGCAAGGATCTCCCGAAGCCGCTGAGAGTCCATTCTGTTGACGGCCAGCGATATTACAGTGCAGAATTCTCCGCGTGCCGATCTCCATGGCCACGAAAACGTAGAGAACATGGAAGGTCGTGTGCCCATTGAGCTTCAGCTCATCAGCAATCCGTTCTTCACCCCAAGTTGTCTTCTCTCGCGCCATCTTGCGGACGAGCTCGC
>Ga0207066_1025_pt1 | contig 40014 bp, 30 predicted proteins | sample Alteio_BWMinCont_24_FD_153490 | JGI IMG/M metagenome (GOLD analysis project Ga0207066, IMG submission 153490) | Enriched cells from forest soil in Barre Woods Harvard Forest LTER site, Petersham, Massachusetts, United States -... | ecosystem: Environmental > Terrestrial > Soil > Temperate forest >...
CGGGTGCAGAACAGCAATGGTCACAAGCCGAAATGGCGGATTCTTGCGCTCGACAATTCATTTCATGGACGGACCTTCGGTTCGCTGGCCACCACGGGCCAGGCGAAATATCGCGATCCGTTCGCGCCCCTGCTGCCCGGAGTGAGCTTCATCAAATTCAATGACACCGAAGACTTGCAACGGCACTTTGATGGCAGCGTTTGTGCCATCTGCGTGGAGACCATCCAGGGTGAGGGAGGAATTCGTCCCATCAGTCCCGAGTTTCTGCAACTCGCGCGCAAACTGTCGACGGGGGGTGGGGCGCTGCTGATTCTGGACGAAATCCAATCCGGACTTGGCCGCACCGGGCGTTACTTCGCCTATCAACACTACGGAATTCAGCCCGACATAGTGACTGTTGCAAAGCCTCTCGCGGCCGGGCTGCCGCTGGGAGCGATGCTCACGACAAATCGCGTGGCAACCGCCATGCACCCGGGCATGCATGGAACCACGTTCGGAGGCGGACCCCTGGCCTGTGCCGTGGCAATCCAATTCCTGCGTCTGATGGAGAAGCTCCTGCCTCATGTTCGCGAAACCGGCAAGTACTTCCGAATGCAACTCGAAGAATTGAAAGTCCGTCATTCTTGCATCCTCGAGGTTCGTGGAATGGGCCTCATGTTGGGTATGGAACTGAACTCCGCCGACGCAGCCAAACAAGTTGTTAACCAACTCATAGGGCACGGCATCCTGATCAACTGCACTAATGAAACCGTGCTGCGATTTCTGCCGCCTTACATCATCGAGAAGAAACATATCGACCGGGTGATTCGGGAATTGGATGCGGCTCTTTCCTCCGCCAGCCCAATCACGACGGGTCATCAAGCTCACAAGTCCACCGCAAGGAGTCAACGTTGAACAGTCAGGTACTGAACGCAAAGCCAGCCCCCACGCCGCGAGCGCCCCAGGCATTTTGGTGCCCCGACCTGGTCTCGACCCGCGACTTCGGCCCGAACGGGGTCGGAGCCGTACTGCATCTCGCCGGAATTATGAAGTCACGCCCCGCCGATTTTCGCAAGGCGCTCGCTGGCAAACAGGTCGTAATGTTCTTCGAAAAGCCGTCTCTGCGAACCCGGCTCACCTTCGAAACTGGAATGGGAAGCATGGGCGGCAACGCGTACTTCGTCGACCAGACCCATAGCCGCCTGGATGCGCGCGAGAAGCTGAGTGATATTGCTCATAACCTCGAGCGTTGGGTCGATGGCATAGTCCTGCGTGCGTTCGCCCAGGAAACCATTGCAGGCATGGCCAAATACGCGTCCGTGCCCGTGATCAATGCCCTGAGCGATCTCGAGCATCCCTGTCAGGCGATGGCGGACTACTTCACGCTCCAGAACCACTTCGGAGATCTCAAGAATCTGTGCCTGGCGTATGTCGGTGACGGCAATAACGTTGCTCACTCGCTGCTGCTTACCGCGGCGTGCCTGGGATCAAATATCCGCATCGCCACGCCGAAAGGTTATGAACCCAACCCAGAAATTGTCCGTGACGCCCGGAAGCTCGCCCGGCAGACCGGGGCGGTGATCGAGATTCTTTCCGATCCATACGAAGCGGTCGCAGGTGCTGATGCGGTTTATACCGACGCGTGGGCGAGCATGGGCCAGGAGCACGAAGCCGAGAAGCGCGCGCAGATTTTCCCACCTTATCAGTTGAATCAGGCATTAGCAGCTGCGGCCGCGCCCCACGCGGTGTTTATGCATTGCCTGCCGGCCCGGCGCGGTGAGGAAATCACCGACGAAGTGATCGATTCGGAGCGGTCAGTGGTTTTCGATCAAGCTGAGAACCGCCTGCACGTTCAGAAAGCAATTCTATATTTGCTGCTTGGCAGCGGAGATCACAGCCTGCCGGCGAGGAGCGCTCATGCGTGAGAAAGTTGTGTTGGCCTATTCCGGAGGTCTGGATACCTCGATCATCATTCCGTGGTTGAAGGAAAACTACGACTACGACGTGATTGCCATGGTGGGCGACGTCGGCCAAGGGGATGACATCGAAGCAGTCGTCAAGAAAGCCTATGCCACCGGTGCAAGCAACGTGTTGGTAGAAGACTTGCGCGAAGAGTTCCTCACGGGGTATGTATTTCCTGCTCTTAAAGCCGGAGCGGTGTATGAACACAAGTATCTCTTAGGCACATCGCTCGCACGGCCGGTCATCGCCAAGCACCAGGTCGAGGTTGCCCTGCGCGAAGGCGCCACCGCGCTTGCCCATGGCTGCACTGGCAAAGGCAATGACCAGGTTCGCTTCGAAATGGCCTATCAGGCGCTCGCTCCAGAGTTGAAGGTGATTGCACCGTGGCGCGAATGGTTGCTGAAATCTCGCGAGGACTGCCTCGACTACGCCGAGCAGCACGGAATCCCGGTAGAGGCCAGCCGGCAGAAGATTCACAGTCGCGACCGCAATCTCTGGCACGTCAGTCACGAAGGCGGCGAACTGGAACACGCTGCCAACGCACCTTTGCCCGGTACCTGGCAGTGGACTCGCTCGCCGCAGGAAGCTCCAGATCAGCAAGAGCTAGCGAAGATTGGCTTCGAGCGGGGAATTCCGGTTTCCGTAAACGATGCGGCACTCGACCCAGTCTCGCTGGTCGAGATGCTTAATGAAATCGGAGCCCGCAACGCGATCGGACGAGTGGACCTGGTGGAGAATCGCTTCGTCGGGATCAAGTCTCGCGGCTGCTATGAAACTCCTGGAGGCACTCTGCTTATCAACGCTCACCGCGAGCTGGAGGCGCTGTGCCTGGAGCGTGACGTAGTGCACTTCAAGCAGCACATCGCGCTTAAGTATGCGGAACTCACTTATTTCGGCCTGTGGTTTACCCCGTTGCGCGAGGCACTGGATGCTTTCGTCGAAACCACGCAGCGGGACATGACTGGGACCGTGACCCTCTCCCTATATAAGGGGAACGTGTCGGTTGTAAGCCGGCATTCAGACTACTCGCTGTATCGCACCGATCTGTCTTCTTTTACCATGGGCGACAGCTACGACCAGAAAGATGCGGCAGGCTTCATCCGTATCCTGGGACTTCCGGCGCGCTCGCGAGCGCGCTCGCGCGTGGAGGTAGCGAAGTGAAAATGTGGTCAGGGCGCTTTCGGCACGCGCTGGATCCTGATTTCGAGCGCTGGCAAAGGTCTTTTGACTTCGACCAGCGTCTCTTGAGACACGAACTTGCAGCTAGTAGCGCCCATGCGCGGGCATTGAAAGACGTGGGGGTTCTCTCGTCGAGCGAACTCATCGCCATTCTTGAAGGCCTGGAGAAGATTGGCAAACTGGCGGCAACGTCTCCGGAATTTCTTGCGGACAGCGAAGCCGAAGACGTGCACCACTTCGTAGAGAAACAATTGGTCGCGCTGATCGGCGATGCTGGATACAAATTGCACAGCGGGCGCAGTCGCAACGAGCAAATTGCTACGGACCTGCGCTTGTATGTTCGAGCCGCAATCGATCAGCAGCGAATGGATTTAAGAGATCTCGCAGACGTGCTGCTGGCAAAAGCCGAACATGCCGGAAATGCGGCGATGCCCGCATACACGCACCTGCAACGGGCCGAGCCGGTGCTGGTTTCGCACTGGCAGCTGGCGTACGTCGAGATGTTCTTGCGCGATGCAGACCGGCTGGCCGACTGCCGCAGGCGGGCAAATGTTTGTCCGTTGGGATCGGGGGCCGTCGCGGGCGCTACGCTGTCTCTCGATCGGCGCGTCATGGCTACTGATCTCGAATTTGACGCCCCGACCTCGAACAGCATCGACTCCACCAGCGATCGCGACTTTGTCATAGAGTTCGTGAATGCGCTCTCGCTGTTGGCGTTGCACCTGAGCCGATGGGCGGAAGAAATGATTCTGTTTTCCACGCAGGAGTTTGGATACATCCACCTGCCCGAAGCTTATTCCACTGGAAGCAGCGCTATGCCGCAGAAGAAGAATCCAGATTTGCTCGAACTGACCCGTGGCAAGGCGGGCCGCGTAATCGGAAATGCAACCGCGCTGATGATTGCGGTCAAGGGATTGCCTCTTGCCTATAACAAAGACTTGCAAGAGACTCAGGAGCCTCTGTTTGATTCCGCCGAAACGATGATGACCCTGGTTCCCTTGGTGACAGGATGGATGAAGGCAGTCGAGTTTGACTACGAACGCATGCAGCAAGCGGCGCAATCGGGTTTCATGAATGCCTGGGCGGCAGCCACTTACCTGGTGCAGCGCGGAGTGCCGTCCCGCCAGGCGCACGAGCAAGTCGGAAGAGCGGTACAGAAGTGCGTGGAAAGAGGTTGCGAGCTCCAGGACTTGCCACTCGATGAAATGCGCTCCATCAATCCTTTATTCGATCAGGATCTGTACACCAGCCTGACATTAGAGTCTGTGCTGGCAATTCACAATGTGCCGGGAGGAACCGCGCCGCCGCGGGTACGCCAGGCAATTATCGATGCGAAGCACAAGATTGAAGCTATCTCCGAGGAGGCTCATGCGCACCCGTAAGGCCATTCTGCCGGACGCGCAGCCGATCCACGACCTGATCGCAGCCTATTCTGCCGATGGCACTCTTCTGCCACGAACTCTCGCCGAGATTTGCGAGAACGTGCGGGATTTCGTGGTGTTGGAAGACGGCGCCGGCATCATCGGATGCGGCGCACTACATCTTTACGGTACCCACCTCGCCGAGATTCGCTCCATCACCGTCCTGCCCTCACGGCAGCGCCAAGGCGGAGGACAGCGATTAGTAAAGGCATTGCTAACCGAGGCGAAGAAGCACGGCGTCAGCTGCATCTGTCTATTCACTCGGACGCCGAAGTTCTTTGCTAGCCTGGGTTTTGAAATGGCGCAGCGGGAAGATTTGCCCGACAAAATTCATAAAGATTGCTGGGTCTGCCCCCGCTTCCACAATTGCGATGAAGTCGCCATGGTGCGCGGAGAATTGCCGAAGTTCGCCATCCTGCCCGAGCCGATTAATTGGCTGGTAAAACTCCAGGCATGACCGCAGCGGCGCATTCACGAAACATACTTCATCTGCCGATCGGCTTCAGCTTTTCGGCCCTTGCCGCCGGAATCAAAGCCAGCGGACGGCTTGACCTCGCGCTCGTCGAAGCTGCTCCCGGCACAACCGCTGCTGCCCTGTTCACCAGAAACCTCGTCGTCGCCGCCCCCGTGGACGTCGGCCGGGTGCATTTGTCGAAAGCCAAAGGGCGTATTAGAGCGGTCATCGTCAATTCTGGAAACGCGAACTGTGCCACTGGGAAAGCAGGTCTGAAGGCCTGCCAGCAGGTCTGCCAACAAGTCGCCAGGACCCTGGGCATTCGCTCCGAGGAAGTCTTTCCATCTTCCACGGGAATCATTGGTGTCCCGCTTCCGACCGAAAAAATCGTTGCGAAACTAGCTGAGCTGATCGAGAGTTGCGAGCCAACGCCAGCCGCTCTCGATCGCTTCACTCAGGCCATCATGACCACCGATACCTGCCAGAAGTCAGCATCGGCAAGATTCGGCGCAGGCACCTCGGAGATTAGCCTACTGGGAGTTGCCAAAGGTGCGGGCATGATTCATCCGCAGCTTGCAACCATGCTGGTTTACCTGTTCACAGATGTTTCTGCTACTCCTGACGAATTGAAGCGCCTGCTGAGCGACGCATGCGACCAGAGCTTCAACTGCATCTCAGTCGATGGCGACACCTCCACCAACGATACCGTTTTGCTGCTCGCGTCAGCACAGAGCGGAATTCAGCTCAAAGACAGCGGCGTCCGGAAGAAGTTTGCCAAAACGCTGTCCGACGTCTGCCGATCTCTTGCCCAACAGGTCGTCTCCGATGGGGAAGGTGTGCAGCACGTGGTTCATCTCTTCGTCGAACAAGCCAAGGGTCGAGAAGAAGCGCTCCAGGTGGCGAGAGCCATTGCGCACTCCTTATTGGTAAAAACCGCCTGGGCAGGTGCCGATCCCAACTGGGGCCGCATCCTGGCCGCTGTAGGACGCAGTGGGATCGCGCTTGACCCGAATCGGGTAAACATCTACATCGGCAAACAGATAGTCTGCAAAGGTGGAGTCGGTTGCAAATTTGACGAAACTAAGGCTCATCTAGACCTCGCCCATTCCAACTGCGACATTCGCGTGCGACTCGGTCGCGGACAAAGCAGCGTTGAATTCGTCACTACTGACCTCACTGCGGAATACGTCCGCATTAATGCTGACTACTCGACCTAGAGGCTGAACGCCGAGGAAATCCGACGTAGCCCCTCGAATTACCCATACTCCAGCCTCAGGTACGGACCCAGGGAATATTTCGCCGCCGCCTCAGTTCTATTCGGCGGAGGTCCTCGCAATGGCATCAGCACTACTACGGGCTCATGTGAATCCTTTTGATCTGAGGAGCGTGCTGCTCGCCAAGCGCGCACAACATGTCGTCCTCAGCAACCGCCGTCGCTAACGACCATGACCGGATCTGACGATTGCGTCCTACAATAGAGGTAGGGCTCATCATGATGAAAGCTGGCAGCGACGGAATCCTATAGCATGGAAAGCTCTCCCTCGTTAGCTATCCGCACCGAGAACGTCTGCCGCTACTACCAAATGGGCGAAGCGCTGGTACGCGCGGTGGACGGGATTTCCGTCGACATTCGTGCCGGGGAATTTGTGGCTCTCCTGGGTGCTTCGGGATCCGGCAAGTCGTCACTGCTTAATTTGATTGCAGGACTTGACCGCCCGACCTCCGGTGCGGTGACGGTGCATGGAAGCAATTTGGCCGCACTCTCTCGCGAGGAACTAGCCAAGTACCGTCTTCATACCGTCGGGATGGTATTCCAGTCCTTTAACCTGATAGCGAGTATGTCATTGCTCGAGAATGTGGAACTCCCTATGCGTTTTGCCGAAGTCGATCGCCGCGAGCGTTCTACTGTTGCGCACCAAGCGCTGGAAAGTGTGGGTTTGAGTGGACGTCTTTCACATCGGCCGATGGAACTCTCGGGTGGGGAACAGCAACGCGCCTCGTTGGCACGCGCACTCATCAACCGGCCCAAGCTTCTTCTGGCGGACGAACCGACAGGTAATCTGGACAGTCGCACTGGCACGGAGATCATGGACCTTATTAGTAGCTTCAATCATTCGCTGGGCATGACGGTAGTGATGGTTACGCACGAGCATACCCTCGCCCAGAGGTATGCCGGCCGGATGTTGCATCTGGCGGACGGAAAGCTCGTCGATGACTTATCCAACATCCCGTCCGCGCAGGCGCCCGCGCCGCGGGGAGAGACACAATGAAGTTCTACGACGTCACAGACCTTGCTTTGCGCAATCTGCGTGAATCCATCTTCCGCAATTCGCTGACCACGATCGGCATTTCCGTCGGCGTGGCCTCGCTAGTCGCCATGCTCTCGCTCGGCATTGGTCTACAGCAGTTGGCTTCACAGCGATTGCAGAAGTCTGGCCTGTTTGACACCGTCGTAGTCACTTCCAGGCGCGACCTGCGCAATTTCCGCGAACCGCGAGAGGACGGCCCGCTACCGGCCGAGAGCCCGGTCCTGGATGAACCGGCGCGAGGGAAGATCGAGCAACTTCCTGGCGTGATCGAGGCCTATCCCGACATTCGATTCAGTACCGAGTTCCGCTTCGACGACAAACCCCACTTGACCATGGTGGCTGGCGTCCCGCCCTCCGCCAAGAACAACAATGACGCGTTCGATGGAATGCAGGGCGGTTTTTTCTCGGCCGAGGCAAGTCCTGAAGTCATCCTGCAGAAGTCGTTTGCGGAAGAGTTGCTAGGCATAAAACCCAAGCCAGGCACGGATGACACCAACATTGCCGACTTGGCCAAGCCTCTACTCGGGAAGGAATTAACCATGCGCTATGCGGAGCGCACCGCTTCTCCCACATCCAAGGGGCCGGTTGACGGCGCGGCGTACTCCGTGGTTTCACGCCAGCAAACACTGAAAATTGTGGGAGTGACGGATGTCGATCCAGATAGCATGCGCGGCGCTGCGCGGGCGCGCGTCTTTGTGCCGCTCAAGCTTGCGCAGGATTTGCATGTCATGCAGTCCAGCTTGCGCGATGCTTCGCCCAGCGATGCGGCAACCTATACCTCAATCAGCGTGCGGGTAGGGAACCCTAATCAGGTCCCGGCGGTGGAAGATGCCATCAAGAAAATGGGATTCAGCGCCTTTTCTCTTGTCGATGCGACTCGCAGCATGCGCCAGTTCTTTGCCGTGCTCGACGGGTTCCTTGCGATCTTCGGAAGCCTGGCCCTGGCCGTAGCTTCCATCGGCATCGTGAATACCCTCGTGATGGCCATCCTCGAGCGTCGCCGTGAAATTGGTATCATGAAGGCGCTCGGCGCAAGTGATGGCGATGTGCGCGGCCTCTTCTTTGCCGAAGCCGGCGCCATGGGCCTGGTTGGCGGTACAGTCGGAGTCACGCTCGGTTGGGTGATCGGACGTCTCATCAATTTCGGAACCAACATTTATCTCCAACGCCAGCATTTCCCTCCGGCACAGATTTGGTCAGTGCCGCTGTGGCTCGTTCTTAGCGCGATCGCTTTTTCCATCGTGGTCAGCCTGCTGTCGGGCCTCTATCCGGCGGCCCGAGCAGCGCATCTCGACCCCGTACAGGCATTGCGCTACGAGTAAACTGGTCACATGCACCGTCGTTTGCGATGGCTTGTGCTGTCTCTTGTTCCGCTCCTGTCTTGCCAAGCCCACGCTCAGGGCCGTATCGATTGCAATGCGCTGAAAAGCAGCGTCCTCGGACAAACCGTCCACTACTGCGTCATGTTGCCACCCGGCTACGACACCGTGAGCGCCGGCCGATCTCCGCGGCAATATCCCGTGCTCTATTTTCTCCATGGACTCGGCGATAATGAACAGACTTTGTTTAAAGGCGGGGGATGGGACCTGACCGAAGATCTCCGCCGGCAAAAGAAGATCTCCGATTTCCTGATCGTTGCTCCCGAAGGGAAGAGCAGTTTCTACATCAACTCCGCCGACGCCCGCGTGCGCTACAGCGATTTTTTCATTCGCGAGTTCATCCCCTACATCGAATCCCGTTATTCGATTCGCCGGGAGCGCTCCACACGAGCTATCAGCGGCGTCTCGATGGGTGGGTACGGTGCCCTGCGGTTTGCTTTCGCCTATCCTGGGCTATTCTCATCGGTCAGCGCGCAGAGTGCTGCACTCATCGCAGAACCGCCTCGACAGGCTGTAGGCACGCATTCCCCGGCACCGCTAAGTGGGCTGATGGGAGCGGTTTTCGGTAATCCCGTTGATCTCCATCACTGGAACCAGAACAGCCCTTTCCTCCTCGCCAAGCAGAACCGGGCGCCGATACGGACTACGGGGTTGTCTATCTACTTCAACTGCGGCCGGGAAGATGAATTCGGGTTTGATAAAGGAGCTGCGGAACTTGACCGGCAACTCCAGACAGAAGGCATCCGGCACGAATTCCACCTCTATCCCGGTAACCACGGTGCCGCGTATTTTCTCGCCCACCTCGGTGAAACGTTGATGTTTCATTCGCGTGTGTTTGCCGCAGGGAAGTAGTTGTCAGGTAAAGAAGAGGCCGTGTTACTCTCGGACACTGAACTCTACGTTCATGCGGAGACTCTCCTTACTCCTGGCGGTCGTCACTTCATGGATTGCGATCCCTCCCGCCAACGCCCAGAACTACTCTCGGGACATCGCCGAGACCTCGGCCTGGCTCGCTATGCAACAGCTTCCTGACGGCGCGATCCTCTATACCTCGACCCGAATCGAACCCTACTTCGCCAACCTCGCGGCCATCGGCTGGTTGGAGGACGGGACTAGGATTCCTCAGGTTGAAGCGTGGATGAGTTGGTACATCGCCCATCTCAATTGGCCCGACCGGTGGGGCGAGTACGGCACCGTCTACGATTACAGCGTCGCCGGGCCAACGGAGACCTCACTCGACACCTTCGATTCGGCCGATTCGTACGCAGCTACGTTCCTGTCCCTGGCGGAGGCGCTTTGGAACACGGGTGATCCCGGCGCTCAATCGTTTATTAAGGACACGGTTGGCCAATACAACCTGAACGTTATCGGCAATGTCATCACCAACCTGCAACAGCGCAATGGACTTGTCTATGCCATGCCAACTGATCAGGTCGAGTATCTGATGGACAACTCTGAAGACTATCGCGGCTTGATGGACTTCGCCCGTCTGGATGGGCAAGCCTGGGGTGATGCTGCCGCCGCAAGTTGGTACACCGCCCATGCCCGTGCCATCCAAGCCGGAATCCAAAGCGTACTCTACGTTAAGAGCAGCGGTTTGTACCATCCGTATGCTGGGTCGGACGCCCCCAACCTCAAGACCTGGTACCCCGATTCGGTGGCACAACTCTACCCCACGGTGCAAGGCGTCATTGCTCCCGGTAGCTCTCGATCCAGCCTTGTGTATGCGGCATTCAACCAGGCTTGGCCGGGCTGGGTGGATCTTTCCTTCAATTCCCAGGACGAATTTCCGTGGGTGGTTGTTTCCTATGCCGCATTCCTTGCGCAAGACAAAAGCAGGGTCGACCGCTACATCGACACCATCCAGAACCGGTACCTGCTCGCGAACCCTATGTTTCCGTGGCCCTGGTATAGCGCGGAAGCTGGCTGGTTCATGCGTGTCAATGCCGGCATCGGCGCCCGCCAACCATGATGCAAGACAATTCCTTTCTTCGCTATGGTGGGTATGTTTTTTCGACTGGCGGGGCGCGCATAGTTGGACTTCTGATTACTTCTCTGACTTTCCCTTACGTGGTACGTAACCTGGGCGTGGAAATGTACGGGCTCTGGAGTTATGTCGTTGCAGTCCGCACGTTTCTTGACATCATCGGAGACCCCGGCATTACGACACACGCAACCCAACAACTGGCAGCCCGCAGAACCGCCGGTCTTGAATTGATTCCGGATGTGCTTGTGCTCCGGCTCCTGTGTTCTCTGATCGCTGCGATCGTTCTGCTCGTATTCGCCGCATTTGAAGTGCGGCACGATGTGGCGCAGCTACTGCGGGTTTATTGCATCGGCAGCCTGTTTGTGAATTTGCTGTCATCGGATAGCTTCTTGCTGTCCCTCGAAATGTTCCACGTTCGTGCAGTGCTGACAGTGCTTCAGCAGGCGCTTTACGCCGCGACGATATTTGCTTTTGTTCACTCTCCGAAAGACGTCATCTGGCTTCCGATCAGTATCTTAGGATCGTCGGCGCTAGCCGGGGCAGCGGGTTGGACGGTTCTATCGCGGCGCAGTGGAGGCAAGCTTACCGCTGCTGTCCATCCCCGGACGTGGAAGAAAATCCTGATTCCAAGTTTCCACTACGCTGGCTCCAGTTTGATGTCCAACCTTTATCGCCGGACGGGACTGATATTGGTAAGGTGGTTTCTTGGCGACTTCGCGCTGGGAATCTATGCCGCGGTCACCCGGCTTCTCGACCTGCTACGCAGTTTCGTCATTATCATTTCGCAGGTCATGATGCCTCGAATGGCGCTGTCTGCACGATCAGGGGCGAGCTTCACCCGGCTGGCGAGATTCTCGGTTGGAGTGATGGCCGTGATCACCATCCCGATCGCCGCTGGTTTGTTCGGCGCCGCCCCGGTGATCCTTCCATGGGTGCTGGGAGGTAAGTTTGCGGCGGGTATTCCACTGTTGAGATGGATGGCCGCATACATGATCGCCGCTCCCATGGCGTTCCTATTTGCGGGTACGATCCTGTTTTCTTTGGGAAGGCATCGTGCCTATTTCGCAGCTACAGGCGGCGGCGCAGCAGCCGGACTAATCTTGTATCTCACTTTGATTCCCACGCTAGGTTTGCGGGGCGCGGGCCTGGCACTCGTTCTAGCTGAAGTGGTTGTTGCCATCATTGCGTACGCGCTGCTTCCCGAGTTGCGCGGCTCGTGGAAGAACCCGCTGATCGGGATTGCTTTGGGCGGGGCCCTGCTGATGATGGCAAGCGTCAGAATTGTAAGTGCCTACATTCCTCAGGGTTCTGTCGCAATCTGGACCGGCGTTCTCGTTTACTTCGGCAGCAGCGGGTGGTTTCTGCGCAAGTTCTTAATTGAGCAGGCGCTAGACCTCTGAGGACGCTGGCCCAGGGACGCAGGACTTTCAGCTTGACTACGACCTCGAGCAGGCAGAGAATCGACGCCTACGCGTTGACTGTGCCTCCCCGCACTGTTAGCGCCTAACTCCTGCTTATAAGTCGAGCCATGTCCGTGCCCATCACACGCGCGATAGGAACGCGAATCCGCAGCGAACAGTTGCTTGAGCGCGCGAAGAAGTCTGTCGCCGGCGGTGACAGCAGCACCATGCGGGTTTTGCCCTATCACCCCGCACTGCTGATCGATCGTGGCAAGGGCTGCCAGATCTGGGACGTTGACGGCAATGACTACATTGATCTGAACATGGCGTACGGACCCCTGCTGTTTGGGCATCGTCCGTCCTTTGTTATAGAGAAGGTCGTCCGTCAGCTACAAGAGAAAGGTTCGCAATTCGGCTTTCCACAAGAGTTGAACTTCCTTGTAGCCGAGAAGGTCAAGCAGTTGTTTCCCAGCATCGAGCTTCTCCGGTTTGCAAATTCCGGAACGGAAGCCGTCGCCTCCAGTATTCGGCTGGCACGCGCCTTTACCGGGCGCCCCAACATCATTTTGTTTGAGGGGCACTACCACGGTTGGAGCGACGCAGTATTTCACAAGTACCATGCGTCAGAAGAACTGGGTGACGAAGCAGTCCGTCCGGTCATTCCTGGGACGCAAGGCATGAATGGGGCGCCCCACGATGCCTTCGTTGTTCGGTGGAACGATGCCGCAGCCCTCTCGTCGGCTCTCGATCTCATGCGCGGTTCAGTCGCTGCAGTTCTCATGGAACCGGTGATGGGGAATGCTGGCGTTATATCTCCGTTGCCTGGGTATCTCAATGCGGTAAGGGAACTGACTCGCGCGCACGGTGCACTGCTCATTTTCGATGAAGTGATCACCGGCATGCGCGTGGCCGCGGGCGGTGCGCAGCAACTCTTTGCTGTTGCCCCGGACCTCACAGTGCTCTCGAAGGCTCTTGGGGCCGGCTTTCCGATCGCCGCGTTTGGCGGTTCCGCGGCAATTATGGAACTGGTTGCAAACGGGAAACTGTTTCACGGTGGAGTGTATGCGGGCAACGCCATGGTACTCTCAGCCGCTGATGCCGTGCTGACTAAAGTGCTGGCGGAACAGAGCTCGCTTTACTCTGAATTGAACATGCGAGCGAGCCAGTTGGCCAACGGCATCAAAGGAATCTTGCAACGGCGGAATGTGCATCATGTGGTTCAACACGTCGGCCCGATGATCGCTATGATCCTGACGAAGACACCTCATGACCGTCTTGTGGACTATCGCGAGGTTCGGCGTCATGCTGATTTCGAGCGCTACATCGAGCTCCAACACGCGCTTCTCGACAACGGTGTGTACGTCCATCCTAATCAGTACGAGCCGATGTATCTTTCTGCGGCTCACTGCAAGGAAGACATCGATGAAGTTCTTTCACGGCTCGATGAAACCGTACAACATTGGCGGCGTTGAAGAAAGTCCGGAGCTTTCACCCGAACCCCTTCTCAACGCCTTCGAAAACTTCCATGGTTCCTGGTTCGATCTTGACCTCAATATCAGAATTGCTGCGGATGATTTGAAGCGGCTCAAGCGCGATTTGCTGTCACAGATGACACAGCGGGGGCTGTCGTCTGGCGATCGCGTTTTGACTGCGTTGCCAAATGGCCCGCTTTTTGCCGCTATTTGGGCCGCTTGCTTGGAGGCCGGAGCGTCCCCGATTCTGGTTCATAGTGACACTCCTGAACCAGAGTTGGATCGCATGGTACTGCGGTGGGGAGCGAAGTTCCTCGCCACCGAAGCTCGCAACGATAACGACAGACACGAGTCTCGCGGACTCCTTTCGGCCGGCCGGTACGGCACCATTCGCTGGCAACGACGAGAAACTGGAGAGGGAGATCAGATCAGACTCGTCTCACTGCCTCTACACCCGACCTCGGGGACTTCTGGAGGGCCGAAGATTGCCGTTCGTCCGGGGCCTTGTGCCATCGCCGAGCCTCTGCACTATGTCCAAACTCTTTCGATCGACAGCTCTGACACAATTCTTTGCGCCATTCCCATGAGCCACGCCTACGCTTACGGTATGTGCTTGCTGGCCGCACTTCTCACCTCGGCCCAATTAGTTTTCATGCGGCGGTTCAGCCCAGCGCTGGCGTGTCGCGCATTAAACGAGATGAAAATCTCAGTCTTTCCTGCCGTGCCGGTCATGTTGGACTCCCTATGGGCCACGCCTGACACGGGATCAACGGGCCGCCCACGCATCGTCCTATCGGCTGGCACTCCGTTGCCGAGGAGAACATTTGAGGAATTTCGCAAGCGCTACGGCATTTCCGTTCGCTCTCTTTACGGCACGACGGAGACTGGCGGAATTTCTATTGGTCTGGCCGAAGAGGAGTTCACGGGTAGCGTTGGGATTCCGATGCGGGGAGTCGAAGTAGACCTGTCTAAGGCGAGTGTCGGAGATGTACGAGTGGTTCGAGTTCGTTCATCTTCGATGATGGCAGGTTACCTCGAAACGGATGGGATAAGTCGCGACCAGCTCCAAGATGGCTGGTTTGAAACTGGAGATGTTGCACGGAAAGATGCCCAAGGCAGAATGCTCCTGCTGGGCCGCTTCTCAGAAGTGATCAACGTTTTCGGCTACAAGGTCATACCTCGAGAAGTAGAGGAAATCATCCTGATGTTGCCGCAAGTTAAGGAAGTAAAGGTATATGCAGGACGGCACCTGGGCCCCGACGTCATGGAAGCTGCCGTGGTTTGCCATGAGCCGGTCTCGGAAGCGTTGATTATCAAACACTGCGAAAAACACCTCGTCGGTTACAAATGCCCCACTGCAATTCGATTCGTGGAGTCCTTACCCAGGACCGCTTCCGGCAAAGTCGCCGTGGAGCGCCTCGCCGAATGACCGGAACCAAGAACTTACGTTCCGCTAAGTTCCGTTTAAATTGTTTGGCGGCAAATGTTTACACGTTCGCCATGGGTCGAAAGCCTCTTGACCAAGGCTGCTGAGACATAGTACAGTCGCTGGCCAACGGCTGGGATAGTAGTGGGTCAGGCCGCATACACCTCACCCAAGACTCCCTTTGTCCAGCTCTTTCAGCCCCCGACCTGCTGGATTCCGGAAGGTTCAATGCGGTATTTCACACCGACGAGTTCGGTCCTGGGACGGCGGCGTAATGTTTGAATTCCCAGGGTCGCAGTCGGCACCGATTGATCCGAAACCTTTTCTCTGACTGGTACGCCGCCGGAGGGAGGACAAATGTCACGCACAGCACGAGTCCTGGCAGTTCTAACTTATCTTGCCCTCGCTGTCGTCCTACTTCATGCAGTTCCCACGATGGCTGGAAGCGGCGCAGCGGGCTATGCCAACTTGGAGGCCGCGCAGACCAACCCGCTTCGCCTTTCTGCGGACGGTACTCGTCTATTTGCGGTCAATACGGCAAACAACTCTTTGTCCATCTTTGACGTTACTCAACCTGGCAATCCTGTATTAATGGTCGAAATTCCAGTGGGAGTCGGACCGGTTTCGGTGAATCCGAGGACCGATGACGAAGCCTGGGTAGTAAATCAGGTCTCCAACAGCGTGAGCGTGGTCTCGGTATCCCAGGGCATCGTGACCGACACAATCAAGACTGGAGCTGGAAGCGAGCCTATGGACATCGTGTTCGCAGGCTCGAGTCAGGCATATGTCAGCTGTTCTCGCAACAACCAGATTGCAGTATTCGATGCCAACACACACCTGTTGATTGGTAGTGTCCCGGTGTTCGGAGGCAGCCCGCGAGCTCTGGCAATCAGCAAAGATGGAAGTACGGTGTATGCCGCCTTCGCGGTCTCCGGAAATGCCACGACCATCATCCCGATACCTCTTGCGCCGCCGCAGCCCCCGCCCACGAATGGCGTAGTATCAGTGCCTACGCCGAGGGTGTCGCTTATCGTATCGGCGAGCGACCCGAAGTGGAGTCACTACATCACATTCAAGATGCCGGACAATGACGTCGTCTCCATCAGCACTGGGCCGAATCCGACTGTGAGCGGTTACTATTCGGGCGTCGGCACCATCAACTTGGGTTTAGCGGTGAATCCGGTCACCGGTGATCTCTACGTAGCCAACACCGATGCGCTCAACCTGACATTTTTTCAAACGCGACTACGTGGACACTGGGTAAATAACCGCATCACCCGCATTCAGGTCGCCAACGGACAAATCACGCCATTCGATCTGAATCCGAACATCAATTACAGCCTACTTCCCAATCCCCAGGCGCTGAGCACAGCTTTGGCCCAGCCCACGAACGTGGTGTTCGACCCGGGTGGCACATTCATGTATGTAGCGGCGTTCGGGACCGACCGCGTGGCCAAGGTAGACACCAACGGCAATGTCTTATCGTTCGTAGAGGTCTCCTTGCCCGGCGGGTCCGGATCGAATGCGGATCCGAAGAACAAGCGTGGGCCGAGGGGGTTGGCTCTCAATGCGACCGCCCAGACCCTGTATTCCCTGAACCGGCTCTCCAATACGATTTCCGTTATCCAGGCGCCGCAGATGGTGAAATCGAGCGAAGTCGCAATCGGAGCGGATCCCACACCGGCGCTGATAAAGCAGGGGCGAGGCTTTTTGTTTGACGCCAAACTTTCGGGAAATGGCACGGGCGCTTGTGCATCCTGCCACGTGGATGCGGACATGGACCACTTGGCCTGGAACCTCGGTGATCCCAGCGGTCAGTTGAGCTTCGTCTTTCAAAAGGGCCAGAAAATTACGTTCCACCCCATGAAGGGTCCTATGGTCACGCAGCCTCTGCGCGGCTTGCGCAACCTGTCGCCATATCACTGGCGAGGGGATTTCACAACGTTTTCGAAGTTTAACGTCATTTTCGACAAGTTGATGGGTAACGTTGAACTTTCCGCTCCCGATCTGAGCATCTACACCACTTTCATCAACAGCATTCTTTACTTGCCTAACCCTTACGAGAACCTTGATCGCACGCTTCCTACTTCCCTGGCCGGAGGAAATCCTGTGTTGGGGGAAATAGATTTCATGACCGTGAAAGGCACGGGCTTTGGCCGGACCTGCAATTCCTGTCACAGCGCCAACCCTGGTCCCGGGACAAATCGTCAGATTTTGCCTGGTTTTCTCCCCCAACCGCTGAAAACCCCACATCTCCGGAACGTTTATCAGAAGCTTCTCTACACCCGGCACAATACGATGAGCATAGATGGATTCGGAATGGAACATGACGGAAATATCTCCATCCCGGCGGATCTGCTTTCCCAGAAAAACTTCAACGGATACACCAGCCAACAAAAAACCGACATGACTTCCTACCTGCTTTGCTTTGACACAGGTACGGCTCCTGCGGTCGGGTACACCATCACGCTGACCTCCGCGAATGTCAACAACCAGCAGGAACAGAGCGACTGGTCGACCCTTCAGTCCCAGGCCGCGACCAACATCGATCTGATTGCCAGAGGGACCATTCAGGGGCAGGTTCATGGCTTGTTATATCAATCTGGAATCGGCACTTATCTTAGCGACGACAACGCGCAATACACTCAGGCTCAACTACAAACCTTTATTCTGAACGGAGACACCCTGAGCTTCGAGGGTGTATATCCGGGGACGGGTACGCCCTAACCGTTAAGATCAGTCTCGCAATCGGAGGAGAGACCAAAGCACTGTTACTAGAATCGGTCCGAGCAGACGGCTACGGCCCAGATCTGGATGCCCCTGAACGAATGGTAGTTGCGGTAGGTCGCCAACAATCTGAGAATCATCGAAGCTGGCAGCGCCATAGAGGAAGAGGGTGTCACAATCCAGTCAGAGCTGCGGTGGCAACCTCCGGCCGAGACCGACGCTGGGTCAGAGAAAGTTGACCACAGTATGTTATAGGCCAGAAGTTCCGTCGGTGCCTTGTTTTGTTCGCGGGGGGAAAATGAGACGCACGCTTGCCTCTTCCGGTTTTTCTTGGTTTGCCTTCCTGGTATTCATCACCGCCGGGCTCGGCGCGCAGACGAACGTCCTGACTTCCCGCAACGACATTTCGCGCGACGGGCTGAACTCGACCGAAACAGTCCTGAACCAGGCCAATGTCAATCGTGCTAGTTTCGGCAAAATCTGCTCCGCAGTTGTCGATGGCCAATTGTTTGCGCAACCCCTGGTTGTATCCGCCAAAGGCAAGAACGTCGTCGACGTGGTGACCATGAACGATAGTGTCTATACCATTGATGGCAGCAACTGCAACCAGATTAACCACGTATCACTGATCCCTCCGGATGAACAAGCCACGCCGTGCATGGATCTGAACGGGCGTTGTGGGGTAATCATTCCTTTAATCGGCGCCCTGGCGACTCCGGTCATCGACATCAGCACGAACACCATTTATGTCAGCACCGAAACTGAATCTACTAGCCGACCATGCCAGGCCAACCACGCGAGTACTTGTTTCATCCATCGACTGCACGCCCTCGATCTCTCTACTCTGGAGGAGAAGTTTAACGGACCAGCTGTGATCTCCGGAAGCTATCTCAGCGCAACCTTCAACCCGAAACAGCACATCCAGCGGCCAGGGCTACTTCTGTTGCCCGGGGTTATGCTGAACGGCGACAGCGCCGTATACCTCGGCTTTTCGGCTATCGACGGATTTGGAAAACCCGGCGTGAGTACACCGCAAGGTTGGTTGTTCCGTTACGATGCAGGGGACCTTTCGAGTGCGCCGATAGCCTGGAGCAGCACTCCGAATGGCGAGGGCGGAGGGACATGGCAGAGTGGTAGCGGGATAGCGGCGGGGATCGATTCGCCCAACGGACAGACCTTTCTATACGTCAATACCGGCGACGGAACTTTCGACGTCAATGATGGCGGTGTCGACTACGGAGACAGCTTTGTCAAATTGACGACTTCGCTGACTACTGTGCCCAATGGGTATTTCACACCTTTTAATCAGGCCTGCCTGAATCCATACGACTTGGATTTTGGCTCGGGCGGAGTCTTGTTGACTCCCAACGTCGGCTCCAAGTTTTACGCGGTCACTGCCTCGAAGACAGGCGCTGTATTTGTGATGGACCGCGCCAATCCCGGAGGGTTCAATGCTCCCAAGAACCACGCTTGCCCTGGGACCGGCACCAATAACAACCAGGAATATTTTCGGGGTGCAACTCGACCATATTTTACTACGGCAGCTTACTGGAACTTGCACCTTTACTTGACTCCCTTGCAGTTGCCTCTTACCCGATACCAACTCAGCCTGTCGTGCAATCCGGGTCCAATTTGTACCACGGGGACGGACACATCGAAGGTAGAATTTGGTTTCGCATCCCCCTCGATTTCCTCTTCCGGAAACACGACGGGGACGGCGATTCTATGGGCGCAAAGCGGAAACGGGTGGCCTCCGTTGCAGAACGGCCCTGAGCCCGCGGTGTTGTACGCAATGGACGCCGAGCATGTAGCGCCTCATAACACCGTTCCTGAGTTGTGGGATAGCACTCAATGTCCGGCGCGGGACACGCCAGGTAACGCAACCAAGTTCGTTGCACCGACAATCGCTAATGGAATGGTTTACCTGGGCACGATGGATCCGACCGATTCGACGAATACGCGAGGCCAGTTGGATGTGTTCGGGTTGACCAGCGCGCCCTGCGGCTCGAAGCCGGAATCGCAGTATCCGAAGTCTTTGTCGCCGCCTTGATCGTGTTCCGAGTGTAACGCGCCGATTTTGTTTTCCCTGGCAGACACTACGCGCAAAGCACTGGCGGCGGAGCCTTGCGGGCGCCGCGTCTTGGTGTCCGGACTACCGCAAACCGCGGTCCTTCATCATTGGCTCCACGCTCGGTTCTTTCCCGCGCCACGCCGCATACATCTTCCCTAGGTCCTCAGTGTTACCACGCGACAGCACCATCTGCCGGAAGCGGTCGCCATTCGCGCGCGTCAGACCGCCATTATCTTCAAACCACTGGTACGCGTCGTCGTCGAGCATCTCCGCCCACAGATAAGCGTAATAGCCGGCAGAGTAACCTCCGCCCCAGATGTGGGCGAAATAGCTGGAACGATAGCGGGGCGGCACGGTGCTGAGCAATAAGTGCGTCTTCTCAAGTGCCTGTTTCTGGAACGTGTCGGGCTGCTGCAGTGGTGCGCTGGCCGGCAGCGTGTGCCACTGCATGTCGAGCTCGGCGGCTGCGACCAGTTCGGTCAGTTTATACCCCTGGTTGAAATTGACGGCCTTTCTTATTTTGGCTACCAGCTCTACTGGCATGGGTGCGTCCGTCTTGTAGTGCCTGGCGTAATGATCGAAAACAGCGGGATAAAGTGCCCAGTGCTCATTAAATTGCGAGGGGAACTCCACAAAGTCCGCCGCCGTCGAAGTGCCAGACAAGCTCGGATACTCAGTGTTCGAGAACATGCCGTGCAATGCATGGCCAAACTCGTGGAACATGGTCGTTACATCGGTATAGCTGATGAGGGCAGGCTCGCCGGGCGCGGGCTTCGGCAGATTCGCGACGTTGAAAACCACCGGCAGCGTGCCCAGAAGCTTCGACTGGTCGACCAGGCTATCCATCCAGGCACCACCGTTCTTGTTGTCGCGTTTGAAATAGTCGCAGTAGAAGAGCGCCAACGGCGTACCGTCCGCGTTCGAGACCTCGAAAACGCGAATATCCGGATGGTAAACAGGGATGTCCTTGCGCTCCTTGAACGTGATTCCGTAGAGCTGGGTGGCTGCGTAGAAGACGCCGTTTTCCAGCACATTATTCAACTCGAAGTACGGCTTGACCTCGGCGTCGTTCAGATCGTACTTCGCTTTGCGCACCTGTTCGGAATAGAAGTCCCAGTCCCAGGGTTGCAGAGTGAAGCCGCCTTTCTGCGCGTCGATCACATCCTGTATATCCTTGCCCTCGCTCGCTGCTTTAGCTGTGGCGCCGGGAACCAGGGCATCCATGAACTTGAATGCCGCCTCTGGAGTCTTCGCCATCTGGTCTCCCAACTTCCACGCCGCGTGGTTGGGATAGCCGAGCAGCTGTGCCCGTCGCGCACGCAGCTGCGCCATGCGCGAGATGGTGTCGCGCGTATCGTTGGCATCGCCGCGCTCCGTGCGGTTCCAGGATTTCTCGAAGATGGCCTCGCGTGTCGCTCGCGCGCTGAGTGAAGCCAGATCCGGCTGCTGCGTCGTGTTCTGGAGTGGGAGGACATAGCCTTCCTGCTTACGGCTCTGTGCCGCCTGTGCCGCTGCGGCAATCCGCGCGTCGCTCAAGCCGGCCAGCGCGCTCTTGTCTGTAGTGGCGTAAGCGCCGTCCTTCGTGGCGGCAAGAAGTTTTGTAGAAAAAGCCGCCGAGAGCGTCGAGATTTCCTCGTTCAACTTCTTCAATTCGACTTTGTCGGTATCCGAAAGGTTTGCGCCCGAGCGGACGAACCTGTCATATACGACTTCGAGCAGCCGCATCGATTCCGCGTCGAGTTTGAGCGATGTGCGCTGCTTGTAGACCGCCGCCACCCGAGCAAAGATTTTTGGGTTCAGGTAGATGGCATCGTAATGGGCTGCCAGTTTCGGAGCCTCCTCGTTGCGTACCTTCTGCAACAAGGGATTGGTATCCGCCCCGCTCACCGCGCCGAAAGCCGCCATCGCTCGTTGAAAAAGGCGCCCGGTCTTTTCCATGGCAACCAGCGTATTCTCGAAAGTCGGTGTCGCGGGATTATCGGCAATCGCCTGTATCTCCGTCAGCTCCTCGGCCATGCCTGCGTCAATGGCCGGCTGATAGTCCTCATCCTTGATCTTGTCGAAGGGAGGCGCATGGAACGGCAACGTACTCGGCGCATAAAACGGGTTCGACGGGCCGAACGTGGCATCGGCGGCGGTGGCAGGCGTGGAGATAGTGCCCAGTGAGATGGCGCCAGACGTAATAAATGCAATCATATGCTTAAGCATGAACTTCCCTGTGTGATGGCGATTTTCAACGGAATGCAACCTGGTTTCTCTGCAACCCAGACTTCATGGCGGATGGAGAGGGATTCGCGCAGAGCCATCTAGCGCGAGTCACAGTGACTAATACACCTCCCCATAATACCCTGCGTTTAAACGGGTTACAAGCACATTCTTATCTCGGGCTGGAGTCCATCCAGTCAATGCAGTACTCTGTAGTTCTGCCGAATGTGGTGTCTGTGGAATCACCCCTGGCCATAAGCGCGTTTCTCGGGACCTTTGCGGCAGACTGCGAATGTCCCGCACTGCCTTTAATTTATCCATGAATGAATTGTCATTCAGCAGCAATTCGCTAGTTATCGCTTCGGCGTATGGTTAACGAAGGTGGCGTGCTTCCAGGCCCGATCTTTACCGGAGGATTTTTAATTAAGAATGAGAATTTGCGGAGTCGCAAGCGCGTTTCCAAAGAACTACTACAGCCAAGACGTCATTCGTGAGGCCCTGAAGAAGCGCTGGTCTAACAAACTGGAACGACCTCAGGTCCTGGATCGGCTGCACTCGAACGTGGGCGTTCAGGGAAGGCATCTCGCACTTCCCATAGCCGCCTACGAAGATCTAAAAACTTGGGGAAAAGCCAACGATGCCTGGATTGAGGTTGCTCAGGAATTGGGCGGACAAGCTCTTTGCCGTGCCCTCAACTATGCTGGGCTGGCGACATCTGACCTTGGAGCGATTTTCTTTGTTTCGGTGACCGGTATTGCCAGTCCTTCCATCGAAGGACGATTGATCAATCGCATGGGGCTCTCTCCCAATATCAAGCGCATTCCTATCTTTGGATTGGGATGTGTGGCTGGAGCCGCGGGCGTTGCACGTGCAGCCGATTATGTGCGAGCCTTTCCTGACCAGGCGGCCGCTCTGGTTTCCGTCGAGTTGTGCTCTCTCACGTGGCGGGAAGACGATCTCTCAATTGCGAACCTGATTTCCACCGGGCTCTTCGGCGATGGCGCTGCTGCTGTGATCCTGGGAGGCAGCAACAAAGTTGACTACGGTCCCCGCGTTATCGCCACTCGGTCAGTTTTCTATCCAGACACCGAAGATGTGATGGGCTGGGAAGTTTCCGAGAATGGCTTTCGCATCGTTCTCTCGCGCAGCGTACCCGACATGGTGCATCAGCATCTGGCCGGCGACATTGCGCAATTCCTATCCGACCACAACCTGGAACGCGAAGATATCGGTGCGTGGATCATGCACACCGGCGGTCCCAAAGTTCTTGAAGCTTGTGAACAGGCGCTTGAACTACCCCCGAATGCGCTAGAGGCTTCCTGGAAGTCTTTGGCAGAGGTTGGCAACCTTTCTTCCGCTTCCGTGCTTCTTGTCCTAAAAGACTTCATGAATAAACGCCGCCCTCAGCCTGGCACGCTCAGCATTCTAGCCGCCATGGGCCCCGGATTCTGTTCTGAACTAGTTCTTCTCGAGTGGTAGAGAGCAACATGACAAGGATGGCAGTCGAAACGCAAGTGTTTGTCGTAGGTGGAGGTCCCGCCGGTCTGGCTGTCGCAATTGCGGCACGCCATCGCGGATTTTCAGTCACCGTTGCCGACGTTGCTCAACCGCCTATCGACAAAGCGTGCGGCGAAGGGATCATGCCCGACGGTCTGGCAGCATTAAAGAAGCTGGGTGTAAAACTCCCGCTAGATGCGGCGGCGCCGTTTCAAGGCATTCGTTTTTCGGACGGGGAATCAGCGGTGCAAGCCAGGTTCGCACAAGGTCCTGGACTCGGTATACGCCGCACGCAACTGCATCAGGTCCTCATCGATAAAGCCGCAGAAATGGGTGTCAATATGGAGTGGGGGGCTAACGTCAGTGGCTTGACGCCGGATGGTGTCACGCTGAACGGGATCAATGTTCGTTGCCGCTGGGTGGTCGGCGCCGATGGCCAGAATTCCCGGGTCCGTTGCTGGTCAGGACTGGACTCGACTCGCGCCCGACGATTCACTCGCTTCGGCTTTCGTCGTCATTATCGCGTCGTGCCCTGGTCGGAGTTTGTGGAAGTTTACTGGACCAAGCACGGACAACTATATGTGACACCGGTCGGTCCCGAGGAAGTCTGCATCGCCTTTCTGAGCAGGAATCCGAAATTAAGGCTGGAAGACGCATTCGCCGTATTTCCCCAAATATGTGCTCGGCTGCGGGGAGTCGATCCCGTCACTCGCGAGCGAGGGGCAGTCTCCCCTACGCAGGCTTGGCGATCGGTTTACCGCGGATCGAGGGTTCTGGTCGGAGAAGCGTCAGGCTCAGTTGATGCCATTACCGGAGATGGTCTTTCGATGGCTTTCCAGCAAGCCCACGCATTAGCTGAGGCTTTTTTGAACGATGATCTCGCTCAATATCAGTACGCACATCGCCGGATCGAACGTCTTCCCCGCATGATGGCGAATCTGATGTTGCTCCTGGACTGCAGTCACTGGCTTCGCGCCCGCAGTTTGCGCGCTTTGGAGGCAACTCCAAATCTGTTTACGCGTCTGCTCGCCGTTCATACTGGTGAATTGTCTCCTCTTCGTATCGGCATCCAGGGAACTATCTCGTTTGGGTGGCGTCTTCTTCGCGCATGACTTTATCGTCGGTATTTTGCACGAACGTAATGGCACCTCATCTCATAAAGGACAAGCTGTTGATCATGAAGCTTCGGCATCGCATTGTTTTGTGGTTTATTCTCCCGGCCATTTTCAGCGTCGCGGGTCCTTCTTCTCCGCTGTGGGCGCAAGAGATGACGCTCGAACTGGATCCCACGAATACAAGGGTCGACTTTACGCTCTCCGACGTGCTGCACACTGTGCATGGAACCTTTGTGCTGAAGAGCGGGATTATCCACTTCAATCCTTCCAACGGCTCGGCGTCTGGCTTGGTTCTTGTCGACGTGACGAGCGGACGGAGCGGCAATAACACGCGCGACCGGAAGATGCACAAGGAAGTTCTCCAGAGCGAGCAATATCCAGATGCCACCTTCACGCCAACGAAGATGTCGGGGCATTTCTCGCCCCAGGGCAGTTCGGTGATTCAAGTCGACGGGACCTTTCGCATTCACGGCAGCGATCATCCCGTTACGCTCGTCGTGCCCATGGAAATCAGTGGGAGCACCGCTACTCTTAGAACTCAGCTGGTGCTCCCCTACGTGGAATGGGGCATGAAGAATCCCAGCACTTTTGTTCTGCGGGTAAGTGACAAAGTTGATCTGGGAATTGCTGCGAGTGGACACGTAGCACAGGACGAGCAACCTGCGGACAGCAGGGTTCGCTGAAACTCGATGGAGTTACGCAGGCTGGAAAACTCCGATCGGAAGAGACATCGTAATGAGCGTCCCACCAGAGGGCGCGAGTCCGATCTTCATCGAACCACCATGAACTTGAACCACAGCATTCACAAAGGCGAGCCCCAACCCATGTCCCGGAGATTGTTTCCCTTTTACAAAGCGCTCGAATGCTCTCTCACGAATTTCGAGTGGGAATCCGGGTCCGTCATCCTGGATGGTGAGTTCGGCAGCTCCCAGCTCGGTTCGCAGCCGGATCAGGATCTCAGAGTTATTCGGTAGATGCATTAGCTCATTTTCGAGCAGATTGCTGACAACGCGCTCCATCAGAGAGGCGTCCGCGTCGACCACCACCTTCGATTCCAAGTCGAGAACAAGTCGTTGATTTTTCTCCGCCATCGCAGGGCGGTATATTTCTGCCAACTGCTTGGCCACCTCGGACAGATCCAGGGGCTTGCGATCAAGGCGCAAAGCCCCCGCCTCCGCCTCCGCCAAGTCGAGCGTTGTGTTCAAACGCAGAAGCAGCCGGTCCAGACCTTCAATGGCTTCTCCCACGGACTCTTGCAATCTCTCGTTTGTCCCATGGCATAAGGCCGACTCGAGCGTTCCTCGAATCGAGGTAACTGGGCTCTTGAGATCGTGGGCCACGGCATCCGTGACTGCGCGTAACTGGCTCACCGACGATTGAATGCGGTCAAGCATGTGGTTGAAGGTCTCCGAAAGACGCGCAATTTCATCCGAGTTCTTCGACTCCGACAAGCGTTCTTTCAGGTCCTCGCTTCCCATGCGCGCAACGGCTTCTGTTATGCGCTCCACTCTGAGGAGAGTTCGCCGCGCGCTGAAATAAGAGATCACGCAGCCAAGCACGAACATCCCGCTCCATACCGCCAGGAAGCTCCGCGCCAGCTTGTGCAGTAAACGACGGGCGCCGCGATCGGAAAGCCCGAGATATACCGCCGAGCCATCATTATGGACTCGGGCCACCACACGAAAGGACTGTTTCCATCCCTGAATACGAATCGATTGCGGTTCGCCGGGGTTTAGCTTCGCCGTCTGAATTGCCTGAAGAAAAGCGTCTTTGGCATTGGGACCGACCCATAACGGAATCTCGTGCGTCTTCGGGTCAGTCTCGAGGAAAAAAACGGAATTTTGACGCTTCCCGTGGGCGCCGGGCTCGTCCGGAATCTCCTGCGTTGCGAGCTCCGCAACTTCTTCTACGATCCGGTCGTAGAGGCTATCTCGCGGCGTGTCTTCCGCCACTTGCGCCAGCGTATCCGCTTCGCCGATCAACCATGCGTCACTTCGCTGGCGAATGCTCTGGGCCACCAGCAGATAAACGATGGAAAATGCGACAGCAGTTCCGATGGCGAGCGCGGTTGCCGTCCAGATCGAAATTCGCCATGCCGCTGTAGTGCGAAGTCGCTTAGGCATTTTTCAGGACGTACCCCACTCCGCGAATGGTATGAATCAGCGGCCTTGCCGCCGCATGATCTACTTTGCTGCGCAAGCGGTAAATGTGAACATCCACCACATTCGTAGCCGGATCGATTCTCATTCGCCACACGTGGTCGAGGATCATTGTACGGGTCACCACGCGCCCCGCATTCCGGCATAGATACTCGAGCAGGGAGAACTCTTGAGGAGTTAATTGCAGCAGTTGGTCGCCGCGGTGGGCCTCGCGCCGAATCAGGTCCAGTTGTAAATCCGCTGCCTGTAGACGTGTAGACTCGGTCTGCGGCGCGGCCGAGCGGCGCAGCAAATTTCTCAATCGGGCCAACAGTTCGGGAAGCGCAAATGGCTTGGTCAGATAATCGTCGCCACCGTGTTCCAGCCCACGCACTCGTTCATCAGCGGAGCGTCGCGCCGACAGAATAAGGACCGGCGCGGAACTGCCCTGCGCCCGGCAGCGCGCAATCAGATCCAGACCGTCCATGTCCGGAAGACCAAGATCAATGATGAACGCGTCGTGGACTCCCTCCAGAGCTAAAAGCTCGCCAGTCTTCGCGCTAACCGCTGCATCTACCTGGTATCCAGCTTCCACCAACGCGCGCTTCAGAAATTGCTGGATGTGGAGGTCATCCTCCACCAATAGCAACCGCATACCTTCGGACCTCCCCAAAATTGTATCCTCCGAAGTAGGATGCATGGAACCTCTCAAATGTTGAGTGCGCGCCGGGCGAGAGCCAGAGCGTCAGACCAGAACGTTAAGGATGAATGAATTAGCTCGACTACCCGCCCCATGGCGCGGACAAATTGATCGATCTGGCTTTCCTCCACAATCAGCGGCGGAGCGGCTTTGAGGACCATGAAGTTGTTCCCACAAACCTGGGTCAATATCCTCTCGTCCCTAAACATCCGCATGACCACCATCTGGCCGAACAGCCCTGGGTGTATTCGCTGGAATGCCTCGAACGGTACACGGAGACTGATTTTCGAAGGTGCCTGGAATTCGATGCCCGACAACAGTCCCATTCCGCGGATATCTTTTACCATCTCGTACCCGGAAAGAGTTTCGCGTAACCGGCGACGAAGTTCGTTTCCCATTTCAATTGCGCGCTTGCCCAGACATTCTCTTTCCAGTACTTCAAGCGTCGCCAAGCCCGCCCGCATGGCAAGCCCATTCTCGCTATAAGTCGAGGTGTGGACGATGGCCCTCTGCAGCGAGTTGTAAACCGATTTGTACACCGCGTCGGACATCAGCACGGCGCCAATAGGAATGAGACCGCCACTCAAAGCCTTCGCTAGCACTACGATGTCGGGATCAAGGTCGTAATGATGTGCCGCGAGGAAAGTTCCGGTGCGGAACATCCCCGTCTGCACTTCATCGAGCACGAACAAAGTCCCGTATTTTCTGCAGAGTTGCTGCGCGGTTCGCAGATAATCGCGGGGCGGAATCCGGATTCCACCCTCCGCCTGTAACGGTTCCACGATGAATGCCGCGAATTGCCTGGTCTTGAGTTTCTCTTCCAGCGCCCGAGAATCATCGAACGGGATCTGTTCCGCCCCGGGCAACATAGGCCCGAACCCTTCGCGCCAGAATGGGTTTCCCATGAGGGAGAGGGCCCCGCACGTCAATCCGTGGAATGCCCCGTCGGTGTATAGCAAACCGGTTCGCCCAGTACAAGCGCGTGCAAACTTGATTGCGCTCTCCACGCCTTCACTTCCAGAACTGGCAAAGAAAACCTTGGATAGGCTCCCGCCTGCCAATTTGCAGAGCCTGGCCGCCAATTCGCCTGCCGCCTCGGGAACGTGGCTCTGCAGCATCGCCGGCCCGGAACGATCCAGCTCGTCTTTCAAAGCTGCGACAACGGAAGGGTGGTTGTGCCCGACGTTGTGTACGCAATATCCCGAGAGGAAATCCAGAACGCAATTCCCGTCTTCCATGAAAAGATTAGTACCGGAGCAGCGTGTATAAACGACATTCATTCCCAACACATCGAGCAGCTTTACCCATTGGGGGTTCACGTGGTCACTGTACAGCGCGGTCGGAGATGCGACTTCAATTGGCATTTGTTGACTCTCGGAGACTTAACTCCTTACCACAGACTATTGGCAGAACATTACCCTCGCGTCTCCGATAAATGACAATTCGTTCATATCCGGGCCGTCTGTATTGTGCGCCACACGGGTTATGCGCTCGCTTCGCAGGAAACATCGGGCGCCGCTACATCTTCGTATGTGGGGTCTGGCAGATTTCATGCGGGGACCGGGGGTGGTCCCCAGCAAGCCACAATTCAGATCCGGCAGGATAGTTCCAACTGAGCGGCACGTTTCGGGACTCGGGGGTTCCTCTCCGTTGTGCCCGGACCAGCCGTTCTAGCCTCTCTACAGGCTAGCCACAGTTACAAGGAAAAACTGTCGCCCCTAGGCGCTCCGCGTGCGATCTTACAAGAAAAAGAATGGTACGACTGTGAGGGCGAATAATCGCGTCACACCTCAGCGGTAATTGGCTGCCCTTGCGTTTGTTTCCGAACTATTCTCCGACTTACCTTCCTGCGTAGTGCAGGTATCTCGTTCATTTGCACCAACGGCTCTGCGCTGAATTATCTCTTCGACACGCTCAGGGGCGAGCCTATACTGGCCGTGCGCACTAACTAGCGTTCGCTTCGTCCCACAACGCTGGTTGATGTTCCAATTCTCCATTCATAGACGACGTTCTTACCTAGCCGTTTATTTCTGGACCGACCGCAGGAGTAGAAAGTCATGAAGACTCGAATCGTGATTGGCGTATCTCTGATTGTTGTAGTTCTAGCGATGGCGAACTTGTTTGCCGGTCAAGCGCAGACAGCGGCCAGTCAGCCGGCGCAGGCTCAGCCGGCATTGCAGGTGCAGCCTCCCATCCTGGATGCGGGAGCGCATCGGAACCCGCTCAAGATCGCCCTGCTGCACTGGTATCTGGCCGACACTTCGACTGTATTCCCTGTGGGCAACCAGCCCTACGGCCTGTGTTTCGACGGAGCCAACATCTGGACTGCGAACTTTGCTGGCAATAACGTAACTAAGGTTAGGGCCAGCGACGGAGAGGTCCTGGGCACCTTCGCGGTTGGCTCTCAGCCCTTTGGCGTGACGTTCGACGGAGCCGATATATGGGTCTCAAACGAGAAGGACAACAGCGTTACCAAGCTCCGGGCGAGCGATGGCAAGAATCTAGGCACATTCGCGGCAGGCACGTTTCCCGGGTGGATGGCCTTTGACGGGCAGAATTTGTGGATACCGAACGCTGGCTCCCCGAACGGTAGTGTGACTAAGTTACGAGCTGCGGACGGCAATATTTTGGGGAACTTCCCCGTCAGCAACGATCCGATCGCAGCAGCGTTTGACGGCGCAAACGTTTGGGTCGTGGGTCAAGGATACCCCGGAACCGTGACCAAACTGAGGGCGCGCGATGGGACAGTTCTGGGTTCGTTCACGGTCGGCAGTGCCCCGATTGGCGTCGCTTTCGACGGAGCAAATATCTGGGTCGCGAACCGCGGCGATGGAACAGTAAGCAAGCTACGGGCGAGCGACGGCGCGGTGCTGGGAACCTTTCCCACGCCTAACGGAGGGTACGGGATTGCTTTCGATGGTACCTACATTTGGGTAACAGGCGATCTCTATGCATGGGTTTTGCGGGCAAGCGACGGCGCGCAAGTGGCGTCCAAACAGTTGCAGTCCACGGGCGTCGCCTTCGACGGGGCCTACGTATGGATGGCGGAGACGAATTACAACCGTTTGCACAAATTTTAGGCAGAATCATGCCCAAGCCTTTGGCTGTCACTCACCCCGGTGACCGTCACTTGGCGTTGCTCGCCAGCTTGCCACAGCATTCTGGTCGCTCGGGCAGACTCGATCGGTCCCATCCTCCCCCGAGAGCCTGGATCAACAACACCGTGTTCGCCATACGGCGCCCCAAGATATTGACCGCGGTGACTTCATCCGCCAGCGCGGCACTTTGCGCAGTGATCACCTCCAGATAGCTTGTCACTCCGCCCTTGTAGCGGGTCACGGAAAGGTTTAGAGAGTTCTGTGCCGCCACCACCGCTTCATCCTGCACCTTGGCCTCGTTTTCCAGAATTCTCACAGCCGCCAAGTTGTCTTCAACCTGTTGAAACCCAGTCAGCACGCTCTCACGATAGGTGGCGACTTGATAGTCATAAGCCGCACGCGCCTGGTCGGTGAGTGAGCGGCGTCTTCCGACGTCGAACACTGTTCCGACAGCAGACAGTCCAAAAGACCACAGTCCGCTAGGCCCATTGATCAGTGTCGTGATGGCTGAGCTCTCAAATCCTCCCGAGCCGCCCAAATTGATCAACGGGTAATACGCCGCCTTTGCAACTCCGATCTGCGCGTTGGCGGACGCTACGCGCCTCTCTGCGGCTGCGATGTCCGGACGTCGCTCCAGCAGTTCTGACGGCACGGAGATAGGAATGTGTGGAGGCGGCACCGTGAGAGGCAATGGTGGAAGGCTGAACTCGGCAGGAGGTTTCCCGAGGAGAATTGCAACCGCGTGCTCGAACTGCGCTCGCGCCACGCCCACATCAATCGCCGCTGCCCGCGTCGTTTGCAGTTGAGTCTTCGCCTGCTCGACTTCCACTTCCGAAGCGATCCCTCCCTGGAAACGGCTCAGAGTCAATTCAAGGGCCTGCTGGTACTGGGTAACCGTAGAATTCAGGAGCTGTTCCTCGGCGTCCAGGCTGCGAGCCTGGAAGTAATCAACGGCCAGATCCGCGTGCATGCTCAGATTAACCGTAGCTAGGTCGGCGGCGCTCGCTTGTGCTTGTTCTCGATAAGACTCGACATTGCGTCGAACTCGTCCCCATACGTCCGCCTGGTAGGAAACGTCGAACGGCAACACAAAGTCGTTGTAGGTGGCGCCCCGCAAGATTGAACTGGTGGGAGTCTTGGCAGAGATGCGGGTCCGAGTCGCCGAGGGCCCGGCGGTTACGGTTGGATAGTAGTCGGCGCGGTAGTAGCGCAGAACTGCCCGTGCTTGCTGGAACTGTGCCTCCGCAGCCTTCAGGTTTTGATTCGAGACATCGACCTGAAGCTCCAGCGCATCCAGTTGCGGATCTTCAAAAATCGTCCACCACGAACCGCCAAGATTCTGATCATTGGGCTGGGCGGGCCTCCAGTCCCCTAATTCTTTATAGGCGGGAGGAGCCTGCACGGCCGGGGGATGGTACTTGGGGCCAACCGCGCATCCGGTCAATTCGAGCGCAAGCGCAAGCGTAATCAGCCAACGAGCTTGCCACAGGTTTTCAGCCAAACTCATTCTTAGAAATAGCTTCACTTGATGTCTCCCGGCAATGTTGCCTGAACGATTTGGACTGCCTGTCCGGAGATGATTGAGTCGGGTGGATTGACGATGACCTGATCCTCCGGCTTGAGCCCTGCGACGATCTCTATCTGGTTGCCGAAATCGTGCCCCGGAGTCACCGGAGTTAGCGCAACTTTCCCATCCTTCACAATGCCGACATGTAAACCCTCCGAGCGGAATAACAAAGTATTCACTGGGAGCAAGAAAGTAGTGGCCTGGGTCGGGACCGCCAAATGAACCTCTGCGTAAGAACCCGTGAGCAGCGTCCCGGTAGGATTGTCCACGTCAATTTCAATAAGCAAAGTGCGGGTTGTCACATTGATGTCATCGGCAGTGCGCACCAGCTTGCCTTGGAACTTGCGCCCCGGAAATTCAGCCAGACTGAGATCGGCCGTCATGCCCACTTTGACGCCTTGCGAGTATTCCTCTGGGACGTTTACGTAAACCCGCAATTTTCCAGGTTGAGAGATATGAAAAAGGTCGGTTTTTACTCCGCTGGCGCTACCGGAATTGATCAGGTCGCCGATATCGGTGTTACGCGCAGTAACCACACCGTCGAATGGCGCGTAGATCTTTTCAAATGAGACCAGCGCCGAGTACTGCTCGACGGCTGCCTTATCTGCCTCAACAATTGCTTTGTTCGCATTGAAGGTGCCAACGGCATTGTCCACATCCTGCTGGGAGACAGCGTTGCTTTTCAAAAGCCCCTGATAGCGGGCCTTGGTAATGGAGGCGAGCTCCAGATTTGCCTGTGCGGTTAACAGGTTGCTTCGGGCTTGCTGAAGTTGCTGATCTACTTCCGGCGTCTCGATCACAGCGAGCAGTTGCCCCTGCTTCACGTGCGCTCCGATGTCGAAGTACCACTTCTTCAGATAGCCGTTGGTGCGGGCGTAAATAGGTGACGTGATGAACGGCTGCACATTGCCAGGGAGGATGAGTTCGTCGGCGGGGGCGGATTGCTTGGGCGTAACCACCGACACCGCGGGCAGAGCCGCCTGCGCCGTCTCCGCGTTTAGGGCAGCGCGGGCCCTGACCCGGGACCAAATGCCCGATATCAAGAGGGCGACTACCGCGATCAACGCAATCGCCAGGCCTAACCAATGTTTTTGCGAATGCTTTCCGCCCGCCACATCATTCGAAGGGAGTGTTGACATGCCGATTTGTCTCGTATCTTCAGTTTGAGGCAACATAAATAACTCCGTACCGCTGACGCTTATCGCTCCTGTGCCGTTAGGGCTGCATGCCGGCGTGAACCCTGGAGAACGCTGAAAAATGCCGGCACAAAAAGGAGCGTCGAAGCTGTCGCGAAGATCAGTCCACCAATGACCGCCCGGCCGAGGGGAGCATTTTGTTCACCGCCATCTCCGAGTCCGAGAGCCATTGGCACCATGCCGATGATCATGGCCAGAGCGGTCATGAGCACGGGACGGAAACGCGTGAATCCTGCCTCCAGTGCGGCACTAACGGAGTCCATTCCTTCCATCATTTTTTCTGTGGCAAAGCTCACCACCAGGATGCTGTTTGAGGTCGCGACGCCCATGCACATGATGGCCCCCATGAGTGCCGGCACGCTCAGGGTCGTGTGCGTTATAAACAGAAACCAGGCAATCCCGGCGAGCGCTGCCGGCAGCGCGGAAATCATGATGAAAGGATCGAGCCAGGACTGGAAGTTGACGACGATCAGCAGATATACGAGTACGATCGAGAATGCCAGTCCGCTCAACAGGCCGATGTAGGAAGCTCGCATCGTCTGAACTTGCCCTCGAACAACCACTCGAGAGCCGCGCGGTAGTTGCTGGCGCGTGGCCTCAATGATCTGGTTGATGTCCCCGGCCACGCCACCCAGGTCGCGTCCCGAGACGGCGCCAAAGATGTCAATCACCGGGGCAACGTTGTAGTGAGAAACTACTGCCATTCCCGCCCCCCGTTGCGTGGATACTAAACTGGCCATAAGCGACGGAGGGGCCGCGGGATCCGTGCCGGTTATTGGAATGTTCTCCATGTCCTGCAATGTGTCCGTGCGGTATTGCGGTGTCTGGGTTGCGATTTGGTAACTGACATGGTTTTTTGGGTCGACCCAAAACGTGGGTGATGTTTGGAAGCTGCCACTAAGGGACACCAGGAGATTCTGCGCAATATCGTGGGCCGACAATCCAAGCTGTTCTGCTTTCGTACGCTCGATCCTTAGGCGGAGATAGGGCTCGTCGAAAGGCTGCTGAATCCGCAAATCCGATGTTCCTGAAACGTATCTCATCTTTTCGAGCAGCGCATCTGCATACAGCCGGTTCCCGTCCAGATCATTTCCCACAACCTGCACGTCGATGGGAGCGGGTAGGCCAAAATTCAGAATCTGACTGACCATGTCGGCGGGTAGGAAAGCGAACGTAACGCCCGGAAACTGTTTGGGAAGTGTCTGGCGAAGTTGGTGAATATAGCCGTCCGTGGGGTGGTGATTGGCCGAAAGGGTCACAAGAATGTCCGCATCTGATGTGCCCACCGGCGCAGAATTGCTGTAAGACAGATTAATGCCGCTGTAGGGCAGACCTATGTTGTCGATGATGGTGTGAACTTCATTGACTGGAATTTGCTTTCGAATCGACTGCTCGACCAAATCGCAAAGGTTGGCGGTTTCTTCAATGCGCATTCCAGTGGGAGCTCGTACATGGAGCTTGAAAGTGCCGCTGTCAACGGTGGGGAAGAAATCCTGGCCCAGCCAAGGGATCAAAATCGCCAGAGAGCCGAGACAAGCCGCGAAAAACGCGATCAGGAACGCGCGCCGGTGATGAAGACAAAATTCCAACAGGCTGCGATAGGTGCTACGGAATCTCTCGAAGGCCTCCTCAAAGCGCTTCTGAAGTCGCACTAGCGGATTGCGGGCGGCAGAATCTGCGGCATCTCTTTTCTCTCCCCGCAGCAGGTACTTGGCCATGGTTGGAACGATGGTCCGGGAAAGGAAATATGAAGCCAGCATGGCAAAAACAACGGCTTCCGCCAGCGGCACGAACAAATATCGCGCCACACCGGACAGTAAGAACATCGGCGCAAAGACGATGCAGATGGAAAGCGTGGACACAAAGGCGGGTGTCGCAATCTGCGATGCACTGTCCAGGACAACTTCATCCATGTCTTTCTCCGGCTCTGCCTCCCGATTGCGATTTATGTTCTCGACCTCGACCGTGGCGTCGTCTACCAGGATGCCGACCGCCAGAGCGAGTCCACCGAGGGTCATGATATTGATCGTTTGTCCGATCGCGCTGAGAACAATAATGGAGCTGAGGATCGCCAAAGGGATCGAGGTCGCGATGATCACGGTACTGCGCCAGCTGCCCAGAAAGGTGAGAATCATGAAAGCCGTCAGGCATGCAGCAATCAGCGTTTCCCTGACTACGCCGCTGATGGCACCACGGACAAAAATCGACTGATCCGCCAGAGGCGTTATCTGGAGTTCGGCTGGAACTGTCGTCTTGATTTGAGGTAGGAGGGACTTGATGCCCGAAATCACGTCCAAAGTCGACGCATTCCCCGCCTTTTGGATGGTCAGCAGCACTGAGCGCTGCCCATTGACACGGACGATGTTGGTCTGCGGGGGAAATCCATCGCGCACCCAGGCAACGTCTTTGATGTAGATCGTAGTGCTGCCAATCGTCTTGATCGGGATCCGGTTCAGATCAGAGATGGTCTGCGGCGCCGCATTGGGAATGGAAACGTCGTATTCCCTGGAGCCGATCTTGGACGTTCCTGAGGGCAAGATCAGATTTTGAACGCTGATCGCATTGACTACGTCCAATGCGGACAGGCCCTTTGACTGCAAGGCTGTCGTATTCAGATCCACCTGGACTTGACGTTGCTTGCCGCCATAGGGATAAGGCACGGATGCGCCAGGCACAGTGATCAGCTGGGTCCGGATGAAATTCAGGCCATAGTCGTTGAGTTCTTGCTCTGACAGATTTTGTCCTGACAAAGCCAACTGTAGGACGGGGACACTCGATGCGCTATAAGCAAGAATGAGGGGCGGCGTCGACCCCGCAGGCAACTGCTTAAGCTGGGTCTGGGAGACCGCGGTAATCTGGGCGATCCCCTGCTGAATATTGGCGCCGGGCTGCAAGAAGACTTTAACGACGGCAATTCCGTACAATGACTGCGACTCTATGTGCTCGATGTTGTCAACAGTGGTGGTAAGCGCGCGCTCCGTAACGCTGACGATCCGGTCACTCATATCTTCGGGGATGAGGCCGTTATAGTTCCAGATGATGCTAACGACGGGAATGTCGATATTCGGAAAAATGTCGGTTGGGGTGCGGAGAATCGCAATTCCCCCCATGATCAGGATGAGGATCGACAAAACCACGAATGTGTAGGGCCGCCGTAATGCGAGTCGAACAATCCACATAAAGTTTCTCTTCGGTCTGTCTACGATCGACAGTCATCAGTTCTTTGCCATTCGTTGTCTTTTAACCCTTGAACCAAACAGCGCGGTGTACTCGTCAAGGGAGCTGACTTTCGCTTTGCTTCCTTTGAACAACCCGCAAAGCAGTGCCGGTTGGCGCTGGACGAGGCCGTCTAACTCGTGCCCGACGCATCAGCCGCCTGAGCTTTACGCGTGCGCGTGAGAGCTCGCCCTTCACAGTACCGTCCGTCAGTCCAAGAGTGCGCGATGCTTCGCTCGTGGTTAGCTCATCCAAGTCGCGCAACTCGAATACTCTTCGCAACGAAGGCGAAAGCTCCGCGACAAACTGCATGAGATGGCCATGCAGCTCCGACTCTCGACATTTGTCTTCGGGGCTGGGCCCGCGGTCCGCCAGTAGCTCTGACAGCGAGTGTTCCTGCTCCTCTCCGAATTGCTCATCTAGCGATAAGTGTGTCTGACGTGGTCGTCTGCGCAACTGCATGCGCGCACAATTCGTAACAATGGCAGTCAGCCAGGTCGACAATTGAGCCTGCCCCTTAAATTGGTCCAAGTGCTTGTAGGCGGACAACAGTGCGTCCTGAACCGCATCTTCCGCATCGGCCGCATTGCCCAGGTATCGATAGGCCCTTCTGTAAAACGAGGGCATGCAGCGCGAGAGCACATCTTGCAGGTCCCTAGTTTCATTTTGGCGGACACGAATGCCGATGCACTGTTCGCTTCCGATGGATGCCTCTGTCGCTTGCATGTTGTGTGCCCTCCGTTCACACTGGAAAAGGCACGCAGCTCTCCAATTGGCAGTTGGCGATTTTGGTTTGTATTTTCATCAGCTTGGGATCAACGGGATGGTTGAGACGGCCTTGCGAAACTCAGATATGGCGTCCCGCGGTTGACACAACGTCCGCATTTCGACAGGCCTCCACCTTCAACTGGACCATCCAGCCGCCTTCGCAACGGAATGATGAATCATGCGAAGGCAACTGTGGCTCTTACCGCATGGCCATATGCTGCTCTTGATGTTGCGATTCGCAACTCGGTTTCTGGGGACTTGGCAGGAAGATCGTTGATGTAGGTGATCTTGAGAACGTCACCCGGGGATGCACGGATCACCGGAGCTACGTGCTCACCGTCGAAGGCGAAGGCGTCCCGGCCATTTTCATTCACTGCATGAAGCGTTAGGGACACAAGGTGATTCGGCGCTCGCACTTGTGGAGGTTCCGGCAGCGAAACCGTCTGGGCCCCTCCCGAAACCGCGAAAAATATGTGCACACTTGAGATGAATAGCACAACTCAGCGAAGCCCCCAGATCCGGGTTCACATTGGGTGGCCGCCTACGAGCACACAGTCAGTCTTACAGGGTTATTTCGAACCGGCTTCATTCAGGAAGCCAGTGTGGCAATCCCGTTGAGCTCCAGATATTCTTCCTCGGTCAATTGCAACGATGCCGCCTGCACATTTTCCTCAAGGTGCGCAATCGAGGAGGTCCCGGGGATGGGCAGCATAACCGGGGACCGCTGCAGCAACCACGCCAATGCGACCTGGATGGGTGTTACCTTGCGAACTTTCGCTATCCTCTCCAGCAGCCGGCCGGCCACCGTTCCCGCTCCTAACGGAAACCACGGGATGAACGCGATCCCGTTGAGTTCGCAATAATCCACCACGTAGTCCCATTCCCGGTCGGCAAAACTGTACCGGTTCTGGACCGACACGATGGGCACAATTTTCCGGGCGCGCTCGATGTGTTCCACTGTGACATTGGACAGCGCGACCAAGCGGATCTTCCCTTCTGATTGCATGTTGGCCAGGGTTTCAATCGACGCGTCGAGAGGCACCACCGGATCGGGCACGTGCAGCTGGTAAACGTCAATCTGGTCGAGGCGCAGTCTCTTCAGGCTACCTTCCACGGCCTGACGCAAGTGGGTCGGGCTGGCATCGTGGGTCCACTGGTTCGGCCCGGGGCGATTCCATCCACCTTTTGTCGCAATGACAAGGTCCTCGGGGTAAGGCGACAGCGCCTCGGCGATCAGCTCTTCGCTAACATTGGGACCGTACGAATCAGCGGTATCTATAAAGTTGACCCCCAGCTCCACGGCTCGGCGCAGAACGGCAATCGCCGCCGCACGATCCTTCGGAGGCCCCCAGATTCCGTCGCCGGTGAGGCGCATGGTCCCGAAGCCAAGACGGTTGACAGTGAGTTCACCACCGAGCGAGATCGTTCCGCCGCTCGCGGCCGACAGAATTGTTGCTTTCTTGGTTTTCTCGTTCATATTCATCCTCCAAAACGCTCCTGTTTATTCTAGATGACCGCGGGTTGCGATCGAACTAAACCTCCGCCCAGCCTCCAGCCCCCAGGGGCCAGACCGCGCGTGTACCGATACTCAGCACCGGGACAAAGATGGTTGAACCCGATGATCGATCAGTCCAAGCGGTGAGACTCATGCTCATGGGGCTCACTCCGCAGGACGCCAACTAGAATCGCGCGCTTTTATGCTCGGAGCGACCGTCATGGTCTCAGGCCCGAGGTCTTTTTCGTAAACCGCACCATCGCGCGAGACTACGAATGTCTTGACCCCAGACGACCGGTAATCCGCGGGATACGCCAGTAAGGCGAGGCCGTCCTTCTTATTGTCCCAGGCAACATGGCGATTCGTGTCGGCCGCGGAATTGCCAGTCATAATTAGAAAGTAGTACCCGTGGTAGGGAGACGACTCGTTGGCGTCAGCATTCGTTGTACCGGCGGATACGAGGCTCTGGGCGTACTGGCTGATCGAGTCTTCGTCGCCTGTACCTTTTGTCTCGCCTTGTTTCTTTGCCACTGTGAATGCACTACAGACCTGGATCGCAGTGACCTCGTTCTCTCCGACTCTCCGGAATGTGATTTCTTGCATACCGGTCTCGGAATCGAAGTACCAGGCACCGTCCTTTAAGACCAGTGGGACGGGAAACGGCCAGTTTTCCGCACCGATGTACAGCACCGTGCTTCCATCGGGCTCTCTGACCAGGCGGTGCATCTCTTGGTACTTTTGGCTGAACTGCTCGCGTTCGAGCTTGTCCTCGACTTCATCGCTCGACGAGGTGACCTCCGTTCCAGCTCCGAGAATCGCTTCCAGAGTCTGCTCATCGTCATTTCGCACCGCCTCAAAGAGATCGTTACTGGCTTCCCCAGGAGACGAAAACGTCTTTGGTTGTGACGCCTGAGCGAAGCTCGATCCCTGGAAGGCAACCACCAGCAGCAGGCCCAACAGCAGCACCAGAAGGACGGTGGATGCGAACCCGCAGGCAAACCTCACGGTATATATTTCAAATGTTTCAAGCGTCATATTGTTTGTGCGCATGAGTTTCCTCTCCATATAGTCGTAGTCAGTTGCGTTTGCAGTTGTTGAACCCTTGATTACCGGCGGCCGCCGCCGCCTCCGTGAAAGCCTCCGCCTCCGTGGAAACCTCCACCTCCATGGAAGCCTCCGCCAAAGCTCGACTGCCCGCGAGCGGAGAAGCCTCTCGCTACTCCGCCATGATTGAAACCGCTGAATGCGCCGGA
>Ga0207066_1027_pt1 | contig 39643 bp, 36 predicted proteins | sample Alteio_BWMinCont_24_FD_153490 | JGI IMG/M metagenome (GOLD analysis project Ga0207066, IMG submission 153490) | Enriched cells from forest soil in Barre Woods Harvard Forest LTER site, Petersham, Massachusetts, United States -... | ecosystem: Environmental > Terrestrial > Soil > Temperate forest >...
TCCGGACCAAGATTCATCATCATCCGTCCCAACCCCGCATGGTATTGGTTTCGAGTCCCATGCCGGGTGACGGGAAAACAATCAGCTCAATCAATCTTGCGGCGGCGCTTTCATTGCAAGAGAATCTACGTGTACTTTTGCTGGATTGCGATTTCCGCCACTCTTCAGCTACTAAGCTCCTCGGCTTGCCTGCCACGCCGGGACTCGGCGAGGTGCTGCGGAACGAAGCTTCATTAGAGTCTTCGCTAGTTCGTTTAGCGCAATTCCCTAACCTGTATTTATTGCCGCCAGGCGGCGCATGGCCGGGTCCGGCAGAGCTCCTGTCGACTACGAGATGGCAGTCGCTGCTAAGAACGTTCAGTTCTGAATTTCGCTTTGTGGTTGTTGATGCGCCGCCAATCGGTACCGTCGCCGAATACGAGCTGCTGCAATTGGCGTGCGACGGGGTCGTTCTGGTAGTAAGGCAAGATTATACTAATCGGCAACTATGGCGACGAGCGCTTGAAGCAGTGCCCAAGGCGAAGCAGCTAGGTGTGATTTTGAACTGCGCCGAGCAGTGGTTTCTTTGGAAGACGCAGGCTTACTACTACTCGGGCGACAATCGATAGTACTTTCTTTTCTGTCGTTTGCAGGATGGTCCTGTAAGTGAAGGGGCGAAGCTATGTATCAACTTCAATGGTATGCGGTCCGGACGCGATCGAATTGCGAGAAGAAAGTGAGTTCCCTCCTCGTGGAAAAAGGCATTGAACATTACCTTCCGACGTTTCGCGAAGTGCATCAGTGGAAGGACCGCAGGAAGGTGGTCGAGCAGCCCCTCTTTCCTGGATATCTATTCACGCGCATGATGGATTCTCGAGAATCACAGCTTTCCGTATTACGGAGCGACGGGGTTGTGAGCATTCTAGGGAACAGGGACACGATCGAAGCGGTGCCAGACAGCGAGATTGAGGCAGTGCGGCGGTTGCTCGATAGTAATGCCGGTTTCCAGGCACATCCTCTCCTGCAAGAGGGCGCTTGGGTGCGCGTGAAACGGGGCCCTTTGAAAAACCTGGAAGGACTGCTAGTGCAGATAAGGAGTCAAACTCGTCTGGTAGTCTCGATCACCTTGCTCTCGCGATCGGTGTCGACGCAAATATACGCAGGTGACGTGGAGTTTTTGCATTCAGCGAGCCAGCGGGTCCGTCGAATCGCATAATCGCGCAACAGCCACCGAGGCGCACAAGAGGAGGCCTCATGTATCCCAATCTAAAGCTTCAGATTTGGAAAAGCGGCATCCGCCAGAATCGATTGGCCAAGATGTTGCAGATGGACGAGACGGCATTGAGTCGGATCGTGAATGGATATCGGAATCCGAATGCCGAATTGCGCGAGAGTATCGCCGGGCTGCTCCGTTGTGACCCGGCGTGGCTATTCGAAGAACTCGAGCCCTTCCCGGAACCTCACTCCGGCGATCCGTCGAAGGCGAAAGCTGCGTCGGAACAGTCATAGATTTGAGGGACCGAGCGTCTCAACATGCGAGCTGAGCACCGTTCGAACGCGAACTGTCAATGATCGTGCTGCGTATTCTGAAAAGGTGCGCTTATGGCATTGGCGAGTTCGCCGGCGCATATCACCCGGCCCATGCGGGCGCACTTGCGGTTTCAGTTCTGGAGGACAGGTCCAAGCCGGTAGCGGTAACACCGTCGAGCAGGCATCTTCAAAAGGCGACCACCTGGATTAAGAGCGCTCAGGATGCCGTCCAGGGCGGAGGGGTGGCGTGGGGGTATCGGGCGCGCTGCGGCTTTCGTCGGCTCGCCCCCTTGGGTTGGATTGCTCCTTATCCGGAGACGACCGGCTACATTATTCCCAGCATGATTCGCTATGCCGAACTTACTGGGGATACTGATTCCCTTGAGCGGGCGCGTCGCATGGCCGATTGGGAGACGGCGATTCAGTTGCCCGACGGAGGATTCCAAGGTGGGATATTCGGGGATCAACCGGTCGCGTCGAGTACCTTTGTCACCGGACAGGTGCTGTTTGGCCTGACAGCCGCCTATGAACGATTCCGAGAAGAGCACGTTCGGGATGCCGCACTGCGCGCCGGCGATTGGCTGCTGTCTTGTTTAGACTACTCTGGACGATTCATCAAGGGTTATTCCCATTTTTGCGCTCCTGGTCCTAAGGCGTATGAGGTACGCACGGGCGCGGCGCTCGCGGAGCTGGCTGACTCACTTGATGAGCCACGATTCCGGGAGGCCGCCGCACGCATTGCGGGCTACGCACTAAGCATGCAGCAACCCAATGGCTGGTTCGCCGAAAATGACCTGAATTTTGAGGACCAGCCTTTGACCCACACGATTGGCTACGTTCTGGAGGGGTTACAGGGAATTGCCGTTCGCCTCAACCGCGAGGATTTGTTAGAAGCTGTGCGGACAACATTGGATGCGATTGAGCCGCTCATCGGCGAGGACGGCCGCCTCCCGGGCCGGTTCCGAGCTGACTGGTCTCCTGCGGTTGACTGGGTGTGTCTAACCGGTTCTGCGCAACTCGCCGGCGTGTTTCTTCGCATGTATATGCTGTCTAGTGACATTCGGTATTTCCACGCCGGCAAACGGTTGCTCGGGTTCGTGTGTTTCACGCAGGACCTGGGCCCTGGCATTCAGGGTCTGGACGGCGGAATCCGGGGATCGTATCCGTTCGGTGGCGCTTATGGGCAATGGTGTGTTCTAAATTGGGCGACCAAGTTCTTCGCAGATTCTCTCATGGAGTATTTCGAGGCCGAGCGGACCGCCATCATCCAAGCGCCGCACCAAAATCCTCTTCCAGAAACCGCAGATGATTCATACCGCGGAAAACTCGCGTGACTGCCAACATCATCTGCACCGAAAATTGGTGGAAGCCGATAACCCCGTGCCCTTCGACGATTTGCTGAAGGTTTAGATTCTCCAACATCGTCGCTACAATGGGAAGGCCGCCGTAAGCAGTTTACCATTGAAGTCATTCGGCGTTAGCCCGACTTTATTCGCCTCCGGAATAGCTCATCCACCCGCCTGTCGGAAATGAGCAACGTAGAATGCGCTGATATGAACCTTGTATCTCGTCTTACGACGGCCGTTCGGCGCAAAGGGTGTTTGCAAGTACTTGCGGAGGCACCACAGTACATTCAAGATCGATACGAAGAATTCCAGAATAGATGGTATAGCGAAAGAGCACACAAGTCTAACTTGCAGTTTGATCTGCGCTACGGTGTTGAAACAAGTTTGGTGGTCCCAGTAGAAAATCTTGATGTCTTCTGCAAAGAGCATGTAAGCCGTTATCAGCCGATCAATGAGAAACTCTTTCATCAATCTTTCGCGCGACTTCAAATTGATCACTCACAATACGCGTTCATCGACTACGGTTCGGGTAAAGGTAAGGCTCTTATCCTGGCTTCGATGTTTCCTTTTCGGAAAATCATTGGCATTGAATTCTCGTCCGCTCTATGCTCCATCTGCGAACACAATCTTGGTGTACTCTGCTCGCGGAAACAGCAACGTGAAAGATTCGAAGTCATTTGCGCTGACGCAAGAGATTACGTGCTGCCTGCTGAACCGATGGTCCTTTTTTTTTATAACCCATTTCGCGATGTGCTAATGGAGGCAGTCATTTTGGACATTACGGACTCACTCCGGGCGAATCCGCGTCCTGCCTGGATCGTTTACTGTGTTCCTGTTCATGCACATTATCTCGAACGCAGCGGGTGCTTCGACCGTGTTGACTCTACCAAACAATTCTCCCTTTATAAAGCAAAGCGACAAGACTGCAATGGTTGAATGTGACCATGCGATCGCGGTGTTCCACAAAAGTTCTTTGTTTTCGCCCTGGTCAGCCGAAAAGAATAAACAGCGTTGCCATCAGGTTGCAGCGTTGAGAGTAAGTCCCGTAGCTAGCTTTCAGGGGCGGCCTTCACAGATAAACGAAGCTCAAACGAGCATAGATCGATGATAGGAATCGGCGAAATATGACTGCGATCCTAGGCATTTCCGCGTTTTACCACGACTCCGCTGCGGCTCTCATCGTGGACGGCGAAATTGTTGCCGCGGCCCAAGAGGAACGATTTACACGCAAGAAGTACGATGAACAGTTTCCGGTCCATGCAATCCAATATTGCTTGAAGGAATCAGGTCTCGAAACCGGCCAGTTAGACTATGTCGGCTTCTATGACAAGCCATTTCTCAAGTTTCAACGCTTGATCGAGAGTTACCTTTCTTACGCTCCAGAGGGTTTCACTTCTTTCCGAAAAGCGATGCCAATTTGGCTGAATCAGAAGTTGCACCTGACCTCCGAGATGAACGAGGGGTTGAATCATGCGTATCGGAAAAGGTATATCTTTGCCGAACACCACGAGTCGCATGCTGCAAGCGCCTTTTACCCATCCCCGTTCAACGAAGCCGCCATCTTAACCCTGGATGGCGTTGGTGAATGGGCAACCGCCAGCTTCGGCATCGGACGAGGCAATCGAATAACCCTCACACACGAGCAGCATTTTCCGCACTCGCTCGGACTCCTGTATTCCGCGTTCACCTACTATTGTGGCTTTTCGGTAAATAGCGGGGAGTATAAACTCATGGGCCTGGCACCGTACGGCACGGCACGCTATGCCGCAGTGATCAAAGAAAAACTATTGGATCTAAAGGAAGACGGCTCGTTCCGCCTGGACATGTCGTACTTCAATTACTGTCAAGGTCTTACCATGACGTCCGAGAAGTTCCACGCGCTTTTTGGAGGCCCACCGCGGAAACCCGATACGCTCCTGAGCGAGAGGGATATGGACTTGGCTGCCTCCATTCAAAAAGTCGCCGAAGAGATCATGCTTCTGAGCGCGTTCCACGTACACGCCCAGACCGGCCTGAAGAAGTTATGTCTAGCCGGCGGAGTGGCTCTGAATTGTGTGGCAAATGGGCGAATCTTGAGAGAAGGGCCCTTTGACGAAATATGGATCCAGCCAGCAGCTGGCGATGCCGGTGGAGCTTTGGGCGTAGCCCTATTCATCTGGCATCAACTATTGGATCAGCCGCGGATTGCCTGTTCCGTTGATTCACAATCTGGCTCGCTCTTGGGTCCGGCATTTGCGGCCCACGAGATCCAGGCTTATCTGGACAGTACAAATGCCTGCTACGAAAGGATCGATAGTGAAGATCTACTGGTGGAACGGGTCGCGAGTGAGATCGAGCAAGGCCGTGTCGTGGGGTGGTTCCAAGGGCGAATGGAGTTTGGGCCACGTGCCTTAGGGAGCCGAAGTATCATCGGAGACCCTAGAAACGCCCAGATGCAGAGCATCATGAATGTGAAGATCAAATTTCGCGAGGGTTTCCGGCCGTTCGCTCCCGCGGTATTGCAAGAGAAGGCTGCAGCATACTTTCAGGTAAGTGAGCAGCTCGATAGCCCCTATATGCTTCTGGTGGCCCCCGTCCGGAATGAGATACGCAAACGTCTTTCCGAGCCAGAGTCTCAGGTGAATGGCATCTCAAAGCTGAGATTGAACCGATCCGAGATTCCGGCGGTGACCCACGTGGACTATTCGGCCCGAATCCAAACCGTTGATCCCGTGCGGCATGGAATATACCGGAAGTTGCTCGAGGCGTTTTACCGAAGGACCGGCTGCCCAATACTCATTAACACGAGCTTCAACCTTGGGTGGGACCCCATTGTCTGTACACCACAGGAAGCCTATTCCACATTTATGGCCTGTGATCTCGACGTTCTGGCGATCGGGCCATTCCTGATCACAAAACGGCGCCAGAAAGCCTGGGTCTCCCCCGAAGTACCCGACGACTGTTTTGGCATGCTCGAAGGAGTGCTGGTGTGTCCTTGTGGCAGCGGCGAAAAACTTGAGTATGTTGACGGCGTATTCAGGAGCACCCGCTGCGGTCATATTTTCCCCGTTGCCGATGGTATTCCGCAACTCTATTGGCCGCACGACAAAGCTTGTGATCCGGGCGACGTCACCGAGCAGGTGAAAGCCTTTTACGAGGAGAACCCGTTCCCGAATTATGACGACCACGAGTCCGTGCGCTCGCTCATTGAGAAATCGCGGAAGGGCAAGTACGCTCGCGCACTAGACCAAGCTATTCCTTACAACGCGTCGGTACTGGAGGTGGGTTGTGGTACCGGTCAGTTGACGAACTTCCTAGGTGTCTCCTGTCGCCGGGTCATCGGTACTGACTTGTGTCTCAATTCGTTACGTCTGGCATCTGCATTCCGACGCGGGCAGGGGCTTAATCGCATTCGGTTCATTCAGGCCAACCTCTTCCGCCTGCCGTTTGAAAGGGCTCAGTTTGATGTGGTGCTCTGTAATGGCGTTCTCCACCACACCAGTGATCCGCAAGAGGGATTCCAGGCACTTGTTCCCTTGGTGCGACCGGGAGGCTACATTGTAATAGGGCTTTACAATACTTATGGCCGCTTGATGACCGACACTCGCAGAGCTTTCTTCCGGTTGACGGGTGGTGCTGCGAAATGGATTGATCCTTACCTGAGGTCCAGTCACCTGAGCGCGGATAAGCGCCAGGCATGGTTTTCTGATCAGTATATGCACCCGCACGAATCCAAACACACGATTGGTGAAGTCCTCGGCTGGTTCCGACATAGTGGATTGGAGTTTGTACATGGCGTTCCCTCTATAGCCAATAAGGTTGAAGACCTCGAAAATGGAAAGCTATTCGCTCCCACACGGCCGGGCACAGCGTGGGAGCACTTCCGCGTCCAACTCAAGCAAATCATAACCGGAAGCCGAGAAGGGGGCTTCTTTATCTTGATCGGACGGCGCCCCAGCGAGCAGAAGTTCATCTCGGAACGGCAGCATTCTGAAGTTCCCATCGCCACACGTGATTTACTTCGGATAGCACAGAAATAACCGCCATGGCTTTGTTTCGGTTAAAGCTTAACCCCTCCAACAAGGAACTGCGTTTGTTCGCAGGGTTGTGGTTTCCGGCTTTTGCGATTGTAATGGGACTTCTCGCATCCAGGAAGTTGCGCCACCCTGGCGCCGCACTATTGATTTGGAGCATTGGCGCGGCGGTCTCTTTCGTCGGGTTATGGTTGCCTTCGGTAATTCGGCCTGTCTACCGATGCATGATGCGGCTGACTTTGCCGATAGGTTGGGTGTTATCGCACGTGATCTTGGCTGCGGCCTACTTTTTGGTACTTGCACCAATCGGTTGGCTCATGCGGCTATGGCACGATCCCATGCAGCGAAAACTTTTACAATCAGCACGATCGTATTGGGTTCCCCGCGCGGAGCCTAAGAAAGCACGGTATTTGAGGCAAATTTGATATGGCGATTGAACAGAAACGAATTGATAATCAAAATGACTTCGCACGACAGGTCGAGGGTCACCCGGGGAACTTTCTTGCTGAGCTCTGGTACTTCGTTCGACATAACAAGAAATGGTGGCTTACCCCGGTCTTTCTGATTCTGCTCTTGTTGAGTCTATTGGTAATTCTGGCGGGGACTGGTGCTGCTCCGTTTATTTACACGCTGTTCTGAAGATGGGCCTGCCTACTTCCTGACCATCACCCAAAGCAACAACAATTTCTTAGTAAGGCCATCGAAAATGATGATTTCGAATATCGGATTTCAGCGCGCCACAAATTTTGCCACGCCCAGGCTTGGCAAATTCGCCAATCTACTGCTTTTCTTAGGCGGTGGCCTGGGCGTCGTTGTGCTGCTGCATCATCCCTTCCTGGCGATTGCTATTGTTGGCGGTGTTTTGACGGCCATCTTAAAATTACCTATATTCGCGAGGATCAACCTCGCAATGGCCGGTCTCTGCTGTGGATTCTTGATCTATGCTGCGGAGATGGGCCTAGAGCTGTACGGGACTGCCAAATACCGCTACAATCAGGAGGCGGTGCGCCGGCTGGCTGAGTCGAACGCGGGTCGCTTCGACAACCGGACCGAGCGGGAGGTACTCAGGGACCTACGGCAGATATCGCCTAGCGTATACCAAGAGTTCTTTCCTGGCGCTATGCTCGTTCAATCAGACTCTTCCACCGGAAGATCACGAATCCAGATTCGGGGAATCGAAGTCTTGCCGCTAGGTGGGATTGCAAACGCCACGATCGTCTCGTGCAATGAGAATGGCATTTATCAGATTTATGACAGCGACGAGCATGGGTTCCGCAATCCCAAGGGAATTTGGGGACACGGGCCCATCGAAGTTTTAGCCATCGGGGATTCCATCGCACACGACGATTGCCTTCCATCAGACTTAGCCATGATGGGGCAAATTCGGCGGCAATACCCAGCCACGCTCAGTCTCGGTGCCGGTGGAAATGGTCCATTGCTGGAGTTAGCGGCATTCCACGAGTATGCGGCAAAGCTCAGACCGAAAGTGGTTTTGTGGCTTTTTTGTGAATACAACGACATCCCGGACGATCTGGACCGGGAAGTCAAGAGCCCATTGCTTATGAAGTATCTCAATGGAGGTTTCGATCAGCACCTTATTGAAAGACAATCCGATATCAATCGCGCCCTCCAGGCGTTTTCGGAACGAGAGTACGAAAAGCACAGACTAACGGACGAAACGCAGGCGGGTGTGTCCCATCAACTTTTGCGTTTTGCTGAGCTTGAGGAGCTTCGGTTAGCCTGGTGGCGTTCACGCAATCGACCGAAGCCGCATCTTGACGTCTTCCAGCAGGCACTGACCTCGGTTAAGGAAGCAATCTCCTCGTGGAATGGAAGGCTGTACTTGGTTTATCTTCCAGCGTTTCCCCGGTATCGGAAAATTCCATTCGAATCCCAAAACATCGCGAATTATGATCAGATCCATACGCAAGTGATTGACATGATGAGTAAGCTCAGCATACCCGTTATCGACGTGTTCACGGCATTTCAGATCCCTTACAGGAATGGCGTGAAGCTCGTTTATCCTTACATTCGTTCCCACTACACCCCGGAGGGGTATCGCATTGCCGCGCAAACTGTGTTGGATTCATTGACCGCTTCCGGACAGCTGGAAAACTCAAATGGCAAGTAGTTCACCCGTATGGTCGATACTATCCTGAAGCGGATACGTGCCTCCGCGATTATCTCCGATTAAGACTGTTTTGGAAGTTCAGGTTGTCGATATACCCCATGAATGGCTGATCCCGGCTTGAAGGAAGACCGCCCATTTCGACATTACACGGTTAAGCACCGCCTGATCGCCTGGATCAGCATGCATCTGTTCGATACGGCAACCTACACGGTTCGCCACGGTCTACTGAAAGGCATGAAGCGGAAGGGTGGGCTCGGTTGGGTTCCGGCGCAGTTCTTTCCTGGCCTTGAGACGGCCGAACAGCGATTTTGGTCCGGTCTCGATCTCAGCGGTATTACTGTTTACGACGTCGGCGCCTTCCACGGTTTGTTGACTCTGTACTTCGCTTCGCGGGCCAAGGCGGTGGTGTGTTTCGAGCCTCATACCCAAAACCACAAGCGCCTTATCGAGAACCTGATGTTGAACGGCCTCAAGAACGTCGAGGTCCGCAAGGTCGGCGTTGGCTCCAGGCGCGAGACGCGCAGGATGGTGGGGAGTCCGCTAATGCCGGGCGGCGCGAGCGTGGAGGGAAAGACAGTGGAGACGTTGTTGCGAGCTGGGGTGAGAACGGTGATCGAGGAGATCCCCATCGTCACGCTTGACGAGGAAATCCAACAAGCCAGTCTGCCCGCGCCCGATTTAATCAAGATCGATATCGAGGGCTGGGAAATCGAAGCGCTCCGAGGGGCGCGCAATACGCTGGAGCGATGCAAGCCGTCGTTGTTTCTCGAGATGCATGGCGAGACGATGCGGGAGAAAAAACTCAAAGCGGCCGAGATTGTGGCCTTTCTGTGGGCGATCAACTACCGGCGTTTCCGTCACATAGAGACCGGCACTACAATCACGCCAGAAAACATTTCAGCGGGAATAGAAGGTCATCTATACTGCCAGATGACCTGACCTCAGCCTTCTTTCACTGGTCGGGGGCCTTGCAGAGTGACCTCGGTACTCATGTCCAAGATCTTGCTCTGCAAATCGAGGAGCTAATCGCAAGACATGAAATGCGCCAGTAGCTTGCCTACGCCGGAGCGGCTTGTATCTAAGGCTTGCGGCAATTAATGGTCGCTATACTGTGCTTTTACGATTGATCATTGTCGTCGGCGCGCGTCCAAACTTTATGAAGATTGCGCCCCTCATGAACAAGTTCGCGACTGACCCGGATCTGGAAACGGTTCTCGTTCATACTGGTCAGCACTACGACCATAATATGTCGGGACAGTTTTTCCGCGATCTCGGCCTGCCTTGTCCGGACTATTATCTCGATGTCCGTGGTGGCAGCCATGCCCGCCAAACGGCCGAAATCATGCGGCTGATCGAGCCCGTTCTGGACGAACAAAAACCGCACGCCGTTATTGTTGTCGGTGATGTGAACTCGACCGTGGCAGCCGCTTTGGTGGCGAAGAAGCTCGGGATCGATGTCATCCATATTGAAGCGGGGTTGCGAAGCTTCGACCGATCCATGCCAGAGGAAATAAATCGCGTCGTCACCGATTCGATCGCGGACCTTTTGTTAGTTACGGAAGAGAGCGGACGAGTGAACCTGCTGCGCGAAGGCATCTCAGCCAAGCAGATTCATTTCGTCGGCAACTTGATGATCGACTCACTTCGACGTCATCTCGACTGCGCATTGCGATCCAATGTATGCTCCCGCCTCGGCATCGGCGCCGAACGTTTCGGGCTGGTCACTTTGCATCGTCCTGCCAATGTCGAAAACGAATGCCAACTCAGCGGTATTCTGCAAGCACTGAGATGCGTTTCCGAACAACTCCCACTGTATTGGCCAGTGCATCCGAGAACAAAGGAACGGCTTCAGCAGGACTCTGTGTCAATACCGGAGCGGATACACCTTCTCGATCCGCTCGGCTACCTTGATTTTTTGTGCCTGGAGGCGAAGAGTGCCGTTGTTTTTACGGACTCGGGAGGCATACAGGAGGAAACTACAATGTTAGGCATTCCTTGCCTCACTTTGCGTGACAATACGGAGCGGCCGATCACAATCGAGTGTGGGACGAACCGCCTGTCAGGCACGTCGCCGGAAACGATTCTCCAGGCTTGGCGGGAAACTCTGGCTTCCCCCAAGAACGGTGGTCTGCCGCCTCTGTGGGACGGGCAAGCGGCCGCCCGCTGTCTAGCCGTCATCCGGGGTCACTATGCTGATTTGATCAACTCTTCGAGTTACGTGTCTAAGTATTCTCAAGCACATTGCGGCAGGTGACACTTCCGCATTGGGTGCACGTGTTCGAGATTGAATCGTGATCCTCAACGAGAGGGTGAGTACAGCTCGAATGTACATAAGCCGAGCGGTGCGCCGATCTATAGAACGCTGCATAATCAGTTTAATTCGAAGAACGCTAGGTGGTTGACTTGCAGTGACCGTTCGCTCAAAACCTGCGGTTTCTGCCAGTAACCCTTTAAGTCCTGATTTTGGCCGACATCGCGTGTCTTTAGTAATTGTCGTCTCGGAAGAAAGATAGAAGTTTAGTCACTGCATTCTTCGACCGCGATATATTGATTTGAGCGATGGTCGCCGCGATTTGTAACGCAGGGTCGAGCCGACGGCCTTTCAACGGATCAAGACTGTGAACGGGAACCAAATCGATTACCAACCAGCATCATGCACGTCGCAGGACCTCCGTACAATTGACTTCGAACGTCGGGCCGAACGCAGAAACCTTGATCGCCGTTTAATAACCGGTGTTGGATGGAGTGCGTTTTCGAAGTGGGGAACGCAGATCATCAGCTGGGCCTCCTTACTGGTGATGGCGAAATTGCTGTCTCCATCGGACTTCGGTCTGCTCGGCATGACCACCCTATATCTTGGACTGATAGGTCTATTGAGCGAGTGCGGCATCGACAGCACGATTATCACGATGTCGGAGCTCCCGGTAAAGGTCATCCGTCAGTTGCATACGACCTCTGTGTTGTTAGGGATTACTGGATCAATCGTGGCGTTGCTGGCGGCCGCCCCCATCTCCACATTTTTCCGCGCGCCGGATCTTAGGCGTGTGATCTCCGTATTGGGCGTTGGACTTGTAATGTCGGGGTTCCGGCAGGTCCCCCAATCGCTTTTGCTTAGGGACCTTCGTTTTCGGACTGTTTCATTGATTGAAGCTAGCCAAATTTTGCTTCAGGCAAGCTCGGGCATATTATTGGCATGGTTCGGAATGGGCTATTGGTCGCTGGTCTTCAGCGTGCTGATAAGCAGCGCTTGGGGAACCTTATGGGCCCTATTCCTTCGCCGCTGCGGCTTTGCTAGGCCACAGCCAATAAGGCTCCGGAAGGAACTAACATTCAGTTGGCAGATTCTGGTCACCCGTCTTTCCTGGTATTTCTATAGCAATTCAGATTTTCTAGTGGCTGGGCGCTTTCTTGGACAAGATGCTCTTGGGGTCTACACGATAGCCTGGAATATTGCGAGCGTTCCGGTCGAAAAAATCTCGAACGTAGTTGCACGGGTCACGCCCTCAATTTATGCTCAGGTGCAAATGCAGTCCGCTGAGCTGAGACGCTACATCCGGGTGTTAACCGAGGGCCTTTCCATGATGACGTTTCCAGTCGGAATAGGCTTAGCCTTGGTCGCAAAGCCTCTCATCATGACCGTGTTTGATCAGCGATGGTGGAGCTCGGCAAATGCGCTGCGGTTGCTGGCTTTATTGGGCGTAGCGCGCTCGATCTCCGTCTTGCTGGCACCGGCTCTGATTGCGCTTAAAGATGCTAAGTTTACTATGCATTGGACGTTGGTTGTCTCCGCAGTTCTTCCTGTTTCATTCGTGTTCGCAAGCCGGTGGGGAAGCACTGGCATAGCAGCAGCGTGGCTCTGCCTGAGCCCTATTTTAACACTGGCGCTGTTCTGGCGCCTGTCTGTCAAGACGGGCATGCAGCTTTTAGAGTATTTGGGCGCTCTTAAGCCTGCAGGCCTAGCGTCCATCGCGATGGTTGTCGCTGTGCTTTTGAGTGTATCTTTCATGAGATCAGTTAGCCTTGCGATATTTAAGCTCCTAGTTGAGGTACTCGTTGGTTCCCTGGCGTATTTAGGATTCTTGTTTGCCTTTTACCGACACCGTCTGAATTTCTTTCTATGCCATGTTCGAACCGCGTTTCATCCGTGAGTTCCCGATCTCGGCCATACTCCGACAAGGACAGCGGGAATGGCCGACGAATTTTAGAAATCTGATTCTGCCTTCTAAGGGAGGGCTCCCGCTTCTTCGGTTGGGTGCATCGAGGCGGCATAAGCGGCCCGGTTGTAGCAGATGCTGACGTGACTATGAACTGCAAGCGCGGCCGAAGAAGCTGATCGACGAATGCAATCACTGCTCGGATTCGACGGATACCAGACCGCACTGGAGCGCGCCAGAACGAAAGACTTGTTGCGGCTCCTCCCTCGAGGGTACACATCGGTACTGGACGCGGGAGCACGGGACGGATATTATTCGCGGCTCCTTGTCGATTATTTTAGATCCGTAACCGCGCTTGATATAAATTTTCCGTTAAAGTCTCGCTGGCGCGTCTGGGTTCAAGCAGATCTGACCACGCTGCCTTTTTCGGACAACTGCTTCGACGTAATATTCTGCACTGAGGTGCTCGAACACGTAAGCGCGGTGCAAAAAGCGTGCCGCGAAATTGCCCGCGTCGCGAAGCATGCCGTTGTGATCGGAGTCCCCTACCGGCAAGACACTCGAATTGGAAAGACCACTTGCAACCATTGCTGGAAGACGAACCCTCCCTGGGGGCACGTCAACTCATTCGATGAGCAGGACCTCCGAGAACTTTTCCCGACGATGAGAGCCGTAGAACTTTCCCTCGTAGGATCCAGCCAGGAAAGAACGAACGCGCTGGCCGTTGCGTTAATGGATGCGGCTGGCAATCCATGGGGTACCTATGACCAATTGGAGCAGTGTGTTCATTGTGGAAGTAAACTTTCGCCACCGGTAAGCCGATCCTTCATGCTACGGCTTAGTGGGGCTTCCGCGTTTATGTTAAACAAGGTCCAATCGAGATTCGCGACGCCGCGTGCGGGCTGGATCCACATGGTTTTCCAAAAGAACGAGTCTTGAAATCACGCGGTCACACGAGCCAGCGAGCCGCTTTAGCAACGCACTCGATTTAGCATTTCCACAACTCCGTACGACCTGAGCCTGCAACAATATAAGTAAAATATGACGCTTACGACTTTTTAAGTTAATACTTAGCGTCAATGATATCTATTAATTTTGGCGTTGTTAGTCCCGAGGAAACGTCCGAAGCTCCATCCAAGGTGTCGAGCCCACAAATGCTCAGGTCTTCTCACGCAGGCAGCGGGCGACCGGTCTTGGTGTTAGCCTATCTATTCCCACCGGAGAACGTTGTCGGCGCCGCTCGACCGTTTCGTTTTTTTCGCTATCTTCCCGAATTTGGTTTCCGGCCACGGGTGATCACCGCCAGCGCGCAACCCTGCGCGTTATTGGATATCGAGCATGTAGCTAACCGCGCAGAACAGGCGGCCCGGTGGAGCTTGATTGGCATGGTTAATCAGGTTACGCGAAGGTTCATCACCTACTACGATCCATTTCTACTGTGGGCTCGAGACGCCGCGCAGGTGGCTAGCGTGCTCCACGCTCAGGAGCCTTTTCAGGCGATCATCTCAACTTCACCTCCTGTAGTGACGCACATGGCAGCGATGTTGATCCAGCGGCGTTTACATATACCCTGGATCGCTGATTTTCGCGATCCATTATTGAACAATCCGTTTAACACAACTTCAATGCCCGTGCATCGGTGGCTGGACAAGCGGATCGAGGCGGCGATTTTTCGTCACGCCGATGCCGTGATCTCTGTTACCGACGTAGTGGCAGATGGCTGGCGGCTCCGTTATCAATGCCACGCGCCGAAGGTGCGAGTCATCTGGAATGGATATGATCCGGCCGATCAGGTCAAGCCACTGCCCATCCCGCCGCGCGACTATCGACTGCTCGCCCATATCGGAACTTTTTACGGTGGGCGGATACCTTTTTGCGTCCTTGAGTCCCTGCGACGTCTCGTGGTGGCTGAACACGTCGATCCGCGCCGGCTTAGGGTGAAGTTTGTAGGATGCTTTGATCAGGGGGCGTGGGCAGTCTCCAGACCGCTCTTCGAAGAGATCAACAGGGTTTTCCGAATCGAATATCAAAATGTCCATGTTCCACGGGCTGAAGCCATCCGGGAGATGGGTGAGGCTGACTACTTGCTTCTGGCGGATAACAACACCGCCAATATTGGTTACACGGTCCCAGCCAAGGTTTTCGAGTATGTGCAGATGGGTCGCCCGATCCTCGCAATCACCACTACCGACTCACCGGTCGACCGCATTCTCCAGCAATCCGGCATACCCTACGCCTCTGTGCAGCCGGATCTTGACGTGAGCGAATTTGATCGACGGGTTCTCGCCTTCCTTCAATTGCCGAACTCACCGGTACAACCTAGCTCGTGGTTCCGTGAAACGTTCGATGGAAGAAAACAAACCGGAAAACTCGCAGGTATACTCAATTCGACCCTCCAGGGTGCACGTTGCGGAATGACAGAGGGAGGGCTCGGACGAGCGGAAAAAACGAACTTCGAACGCCATCGGTCCCGAACTGCGCCTAACGAACACCAGTCTTATCCTTGACAACTTATTCATCCAGTTCCTGCCAGCCAAAGCGTTCGAAGGCGTTGGCTAATGTCACAATGGAGCACGAGATGTTTCGCCAGAAAAGCGCTTTACGACCTTTAATAACTGTAATTACGTTAAGTCTAGCCATATTGTACGGGTGATCTGATCTTAAAAATGAAAAGGGGGTTCGATGGTATCAAGCGCGTCGACGGCTTATCTTCTGTGGATGGCCTGTTTGTATGAATGCGAAACTTAAACCTTCAACGCAGTGTTCACTGTGATCCCTTGTGCCCAACAAGAACTACAAGCTACAACAAAGGCGCCCCAAATCTACACAGCCGGATTTTGTTTGATCGGATTGTACTTGTTCCTGTTTTACAGCAGACTCCAGGATAGCTTGGACTATCTCCATTTGCCGATGGTCATCCTCGCTATGGCAACTATCGCGCTATTCACGTCTGGGTCGGCTATGGTTTTCCACCGACGAATTATTCTTTGGATGAGTCTCTTTACGGTCTGCATCGCTGCATCCATTCCCTTCAGCGTCTGGCCGAGCGGCGCCTCGGATAAGTTCGTCAATATTTGGTTGAAGTCCGCGTGGGCTTTCGTTCTCGTTTCTGGCCTCGTCAGAACTCCAGAGCAGGTGATGCGAGCCTGCAGCTGCATTGCCGTGGCTTCGATTTTTCAGCCGCTTTTTACGATTGTCAGCAATTCGGTCCAGCTTGGCCGTCTCGGCGGTATCAGCGTCACATTTCAGGATGCAAACTACTTCGCCCAATTCCTACTGGTCGGAATGTGTTTTCTACTCTTCTACGCGACCAAACCAGGACGGCCGTTGTTGCTTAGGATGGCGGCAGTTGTGGCGCTGGCTCTTGAGCTAGTGTCCTTTTTACGTACTGGGTCTCGCGGCGGGTTGATTGGATTGTTTACCGTACTAGCCTTGTGGTTCTTTAAGACTTCCGCTCGAACAAGGCTCATCTTGATAACCGCTGGAATCGTAGGCGTGCCACTGGCGATCCATATTTTTCCCGAATCGATGTCGCGCTATTCCACGATTTTCGAAACGAAATCGGCATCGAGTGATGATGCGAGTGATGAGGCGGCTGCCATTGCCGAGGCGTCGGCCGAAGCACGGCAGTATTTGCTGATCCAAAGCTTAAGAATAACCTTTCAGCATCCAATCTTCGGTATCGGAATGGGCATGTTTGATGTTGCTGAAGACGATCTTGCCAGGGAACGGGGTTTGCCGAAAGGCTCTTGGCACGATACCCATAACATGTTTACTCAGGTATCAAGCGAGGCAGGGATTCCCGCATTAATCTGTTTCCTCTTCGTTTTGGGTTATGCCTTCAAAGGCCTCAATAGGAGTCTCAAACTCAGTTACATCGCTAAAAATGGAAGCATGCGCGATGTCGCACACACGGCGTTCTGGCTGCGGTTGGCACTGGTTTCCATGCTTAGTTCTGGAATCTTTCTGAATATTGCCTATACTCAAAATCTTCATATCTTAGTTGCGCTTGCCTCCGCCCTGGGTGCTGCGACGGCTTCCGAAGGTATCTTCTGATGTTACACGCGTCCTAGAGCCGCTCTAAACTGCAAGTCTCGATTTCGTGGGCCTCAGTGGACATGGCGAGGCGTGGGGATAGACGGCGCCGCTCAAATAAACAAGGCGATCGCTAGTAAGCGTCGGGTCACAATGTCATCAGTGCTAATCCGTTTCAGAGTTATGAGACACGTTGGAGTTGCTTAGGAAAAATCTCGCACGCTGTCGCCCGGTGACCTGTTTCGGGCAGGTTTTATTCTGGCGCCGGCCGGCGGTTTGGCGCTATTCGCAAGCTAAAGACCGATTGCGAACCAGCGCCCCCACGATTTCCCTCGGGAAGCTGCGTTGGCAGCGCCGTGTGATTGAGACTTCCAGCCATGGCTACGATATAGTGCCTTGCATGAAACCGCTTGAGGCCAGGCTAGAAAATTTTCAATACTCGATTCGGTTGATCTGCCCCACGTATCCCCCTGCATTAGGCGGAACGGAAATTGAGGCTCAGCGGGTTTGCTCCGCTCTGCAAAAAAAGAGGCCACGAGGTCAAAGTACTCTGCGTTGGCGGTCCCCCTATGCCGGACGCGCGAGAATGGATCGATACAGCCGGTGTTCCTGTGCGCTCCTACGGCCGTTGGTGTCCAGCCTCGGTTCGGCATTACATTTATGCGCTTGGAGTTGTCTGGACGCTCTTACGTGAACGGCGACACTACGAAGTGGTTTACCTCCTCATGGGCGGGGTACAACTCACGACTGCATTGCCGATGGCACGCCTCCTGCGGAAACGCATCCTAATGAAGTTCTCCGGCAGCAACACGATCGCTCCTCTAGCCAAATCTTGGTTAGGGAGGCTCCAGTTGCGCCTCCTTCGCCGGTGGGCTGACCGCATCCTGATTCTGAACTCCGCGATGAAAGAGGAGGCAGTAGCCGCGGGTTTCTCTGATTCACACCTCGGCTGGATGCCAAATCCGGTCGACACTGAGCACTTCCTCCCACCCTCCGGCCGTGACCGAGCTGCCTTCCGGAGCGCTCGCAAAATCCTCCTTGCGGCGCCGCTTATTCTGTTCGTCGGCCGGCTCGCGCGAGAAAAGAACTTGCCTTCCTTGATGCAGGCCTTCGCCTCTGTTGTGGAGCGGCAGCCGGAGGCAGTCTTAGCGCTCGTAGGTGACGGCCCCTTGAAAACAGAGTTGGAGCAATTGGCGAAGAATCTGAGTATTGCTAATAATGTCCGTTTTGTGGGTGCCGTCCTTCCTACGGCTGTATGCGGTTGGTTGCAGGCGGCTGACGTGTTCGTCCTCGTCTCTTCGCTCGAGGGGTTTCCGTGCGCGCTGATCGAAGCAATGGCTACCGGCCTACCAGCCGTTGTCACAAATATCCCTGGGAGCACACAAATCATTCGGGATGGGGTGAATGGATTCGTGGTTCCCTGCGGCGATTCACACGCGATCGCGGTGGCCATCCTGCGTCTCGTGGAAAATAGTTCTGTGAGGCGTGCACTGGGTACAGCGGCACGGACCCTCATAGAGGATCAGTATTCGATATCTAAAGTAATCGCCCGATACGAACGGTTACTCATCGAGATCACTCGGTACGCTTCCGGACCGACAACACGACGTCGGGCAGCGTTACGATGAAACCTTTCGCAAAAGAGGTGGTGCTTCACGGCTTGCGCTCGACAGGTCTCGTTTCGGATGCCCCCAATTCCAGCCAAGTCAGTCGTCACCGAACGGCTAAAACCTGTTCCTTGGAGGAAATCGTTGACTTACTGGAACAAGTGTCGCGCGCACATTTGTGTTATCCAAGTGGCGATTACCTACGCGAGGTCCTGTGCGGACTGCGAGAGGCCGTAGTCCACGCGCAACTACTTGCCCACGTTACCGAGTCCAAACTTACAGCCACTGCTGCCCCTCTCTCCTTGGTCATGGCGTTGCATCGGATCTGGATTTCGAAAGCGGCTATGTGGCTTGCGCATAAAAGGTAACATTCTTTGATCGCCGCGTTGTTAAAGTTTCGCAATTGGTTTGGCCTCGTGATAATCGCTTTGCGACGACTCCCGATTTCAAGCACGATCCTTTGTTAGCAGTGCTCCACAACGTTCAGGCCGCCCTACACGCAGCAGTGTGGCTGGAGAATTCGTGAAAAACCGTCGGATACTATTTATTTCCCCCCGCCAGTGTTGGCCTACCCTCAGTGGCGCCAAACTTCGGGAATATCATTTCCTGCAGGCGTTGGCGAAGGAAGCCCAGGTTACGTACGTTTATTTCTCGGAGAATGGAGAAAACGCACGGATACAGGACCGCCTCCCGTTTTGTGAGGAAGTAGTCGAAGTCCCGCGGCCTAAGACTTATGGCATTTGGAACGTAGTAAGAGGCGCGGTCGGGAGATGGCCGCTGTCGGTCTTGAACTACACTTCAGGTGCAATGGCGGCAGCACTAGCAGCGCTTAAAGGGTCATACGACCTGGTTCATCTGGAAAGTATCCACGTGACGCGATATCGCGGTTTGCTCGCGAGATCACCGACGATACCAAACCGGTTCGTTTACAGTTGGCACAACATCGAATCCGAACTCATGCGGCGCTACGCGGCCGCCGCCTCTTCAAGAGCTAGGAGCCTTTATGCGAAACAAACTGCCTGTAAGCTCGAACGGATCGAGAAAGAGATCCTGCGGACCGCCTTTGGCCATGTTGTGTGCAGTGAGCGCGAACGAGAGCATTTGTTATGGATAGCACCCCGCGCCCGAATCGTCACAGTGGAGAATGGCGTGAATGTATCGTACTTCGAAAAAAGCGGCGACGAACGAGCCGAATCGAGGCGGCGGATCGTGTTTGTTGGCAAAATGGACTATTACCCGAACATCGAAGCCGCAAAACATTTTGTCGCACGTATATGGCCGATGGTAACGAGACGCCTGCCAGGAGCGATGCTGACGATTGCGGGCTCTGATCCAGTGAAAGCAGTGAGAGCACTGAATGAAGTGGCCGGCGTGAATGTCACGGGAACGGTGCCGGACTTAAGACCGTATTATCGCGACGCTTTGGCCGCCATTGTGCCCCTCCGGGATGGTGGAGGGACGCGACTGAAAATTCTAGAAGCGATGGCCGCTGGAGTGCCGGTGATCTCCACGAAAATGGGTGCGGAAGGCCTAGACCTCGAGCCCGGCCGAGATATTTTGATGGCGCAGGCTGACGAACCAACAGAGTGGGTCGCGCATCTGAAATGGCTTGCGGAAGCTCCGGAGGAACGGGCTAAAATCGTCGCCCGGGGAATGCATCTTGTCAAGACTCGCTACGACTGGAACGTTGTCGGCGACGTGTTGCTCAAGACATACGATAAGTGGCTTAGCTCCGCAGGAGAGCCCGTAGACCCGCCGAATGCGCAAAACGCCCTGGCTAGGGCAGCCGAAGTTTCCACGTAATCGTGCCGGCTCGAATGGGCATCATGAAAACTGTTCGCATTGTTACAGTCATGGAAACGTACAGCGTTTCTGGACCGGCAAAAAATTTACTTCGATTTTGTCGTTTGATCCGAGATCGTCCCGGGCAGGCCTTTGAAATCTCCATTGCCACATTTATCCGCGTGGGGCATGCGAGCCAACCCGCAACCAATGAGTTCACCGACGCGATCCGAGCGGCTGATGTCTGTGTGGACGTCATCCGCGAACGGCGCCGGTTTGATATAGGCGTCCTACCGCAATTGCGCACAGTATTTCGGAATCGGGCCCCGGACATCATTCAGACGCATGGCGTGAAAGCTCATTTCCTAACGCGTCTTACGAAGCCACAAGACACGCGTTGGCTGGCCTATCACCATGGCTACACCGCCGAAGACTTGAGGATGCGCTTATACAACCGGCTAGATCGCTGGAGTCTACCGGCGTCTGACTATGTCGTGACCGTTTGTAATCCGTTTAGTGACATGCTCGTCAGTACAGGTGTTATACGCGACCGCATTCGCGTCCTGCCAAATTCCATAGAGCCTATAACTCCGATTCCTTCGGAGTCGGTCTCAGTGCTTCGCGGACGTTGGAAGATACCGACGGCCTGCCCAGTCGTGCTTTCTGTGGGACGCCTGTCGCGTGAAAAAGGACATCGCGACCTAATTGAGGCGGCTTGGATATTGCGGAATCGCCGCCCTGAACTCCCGTTTCACGTTCTGATAATTGGTGATGGCCCAGAACGAGAACGTCTCCATTGTCAGATTGCAAAACGCGGGCTCGGCGAGCACGTAAGACTCGCCGGCAGGCAACGTGACCCCAGTCCGTGCTACGCGATCGCCGATGTGTTCGTGCTGCCCTCGTATTCGGAGGGATCGCCGAATGTGATGCTAGAAGCGATGGCCGCTGGAGTGCCGATTGTAGCTTGCGCGGTCGGAGGCGTTCCCGAAATGGTTGACCACGAACGCACTGCTCTTCTCATAAAGTCTGGCCAGCCGACAGCGATTGCGGATGCGATTGAAAAACTCCTCATAAACTCATCACTGAGACTGAAGCTACACGAAAACGCCTTACATGACGTGCGATCCTGGTACTCCCCAAAAAGTTATTGCGACGCGCTAGTAGCGATTTATTCCGATCTACTGAATAGCACATCGGTCAGTGCATGAAGCTATCTCTGGAGAGCTCGCCTTATCAATGCTCAGGAGTTGCGATTATCCGCGCCGGATTTCCAGCTACCACAACACCGCCGGGGGCCGCTTTCGTAACAATTGAGCCAGCGCCCACGGTGGTTCCAGGACCCACATCGGCCATGACGACTGCAGCCGCCCCGATCCAGCAGTCTGCTCCGATAGAAACCGTACTCAAACTCCGATGCTCAGTGCCAAGCATGCGTCCCTCGGCATCACGCGAGTGCTGATGACGCCCACTGAGGATTTGAACACCGGAGGCGATTTGTGTGCGCGGGCCGATCTCCACCTTTCCGAGTACGCAATAAGAGCCGATGTAGACATCTGCGGCCACTCGAGCCTCGGGATGTGCGAAAAATGTGCCGTAGGAGATGCGGCTTACCATCGAGCAGTGCGCAAGGGTCATCCGATAAAATGCAACTCTGTAATAATCGCCGATTATCCCCGGAACTGTCGCAGACGCATGCGCACCGATCGTGTACAGCGCCTTTAGACGCCCAAAAAGGCACAGGATAGCCAGCGGGCAGGCCAATACCAGGAACACGGCATGAAGCAGCCTTTTTGTGATCGCTTTCATTTGTCTTTTCTAGCTTTTTAAACAATAGTCCCATATGTGCGGCTTCGCAGGTATCGTTTTTCAGGACCGCTTACGTATCGATCGTGAGTCAGTAAGCCTTATGTTGGCGTCGCTCGCGCGACGAGGTCCCGATGCTGAAGGAATGGCGGCTTGGCCAGGTGTGGTTCTGGGGCATCGTCGGCTCTCGATAATCGATCTCAGCAAGGCCGGGCACCAGCCGATGCTCTCAGAGGATGGCCGTCTGGGATTGGTATTCAACGGCTGCATCTACAACTTTCTTGAGATTAGAAGGGAATTGGAGCAACGTGGCCATCGGTTTCGATCGCAGTGCGATACTGAAGTTTTGCTACGTGGTTATCAGGAATGGGGAATCCACGCCCTGGTTCCGCGACTGCGGGGAATGTTTGCATTTGCCATATGGGACGACGCCTGCGAAACCCTGACGCTGGTTCGGGACCGTCTCGGTGTGAAGCCTCTTGTCTACGCAGCGAAAGGGAATCAGATCGCTTTTGCGTCGACGCTAGCCGCACTGAAGGCAGCAGCACTGGTTCACGATCTCGATCCCGATACTGTGCTCGAATACCTCGAATTCGGGTTTGCTACCGATGAACGTTCGATTTACAGTGGAACGCGAAAACTTCCCGCCGCAACCATCCTCGAGTGGAAGAAGGGCCAGATCTCTGAGCGCTGCTATTGGTCCATACCGCAGATTAATGAAACCCTACCTATCCGTTTTGAGGAAGCTGTCGAGGAGACCGAGCGGTTGATCGTGGAATGCGTCAGGATGCGGCTCTGCGCCGATGTTCCGATTGGAGCATTACTGAGTGGTGGGATTGATTCAAGCTTGGTGTGCTGGGCGATGACTCAACTCAATGCCGATGTGAAAGCATTTACGGTCGCCACGCCTGGCGAGGCTTCGGACGAGAGCTGCGAGGCAAAGAAAACTGCTACACGTCTTGGCGTCTCACATGAGACTGTAACGATTGCGGATGGACCGCCCCCGCTGGAGGAGCTGCTGACCGCCTACAGCGAACCGTTCGCTTGCCAGTCCGCGCTCGGGATGCTACGTGTGTCGAGAGCGGTGAGACCCCACGCTACGGTTTTACTTACTGGAGACGGAGGAGACGACGTTTTCTTCGGGTATCCCTTCTTTTATAATGCGTGGCGAGCCCAACAGCTTGCACGACGGTTACCGCGAATAACTGCCACTGCATGGCCGTTCGCCCGCCGAATAGTCGGAATGATTCCGAATCTACACCGCGGGCGGAATTTCCTCGATTACGCAATAGGCGGGCTAGCCTCTTATAACCGCGTCCGTGAAGGGCTAACTTACTTTGAGAAGCGTAACTTACTCGGAGAACGCTTAGAGCGGCGGCATCTCGCACAACGCTCGTTACAACCCTCTTTTGCTTCTGCCCGGCGTCTCCTCTCTGATGTCTTCTCATATCATTGCAAAACCCACTTCGCTAGCGAATTTATGACCAAAGTGGATGGCGCTACTATGTATCACGCTCTGGAAGGCCGCGCGCCGTTTTTGGATCATAAAATTTGGGAGTTCGCCGCGGCCCTACCGGCTTCGATCCGATTGCGGAATGGGACTTTAAAAGCAGTTCTTCGCGAAATCGCGCGTCGGCGTCTCGGGGTTGAAATCGCAAGCCGGCGAAAGAAGGGGTTTACGGTTCCCGCGGAGAAGTGGTTAGCTGGCCGCTGGCGCAGTACGCTGCAGGCTTTGCAATCTGGAACATTGCTGGTGAGCCAAGGATGGATTCAGCAGCAGGCGCTAAAGGCTGAGATCGATAAGGTGCTCACAACAGGCCGGGCGCCGACTCAACTCTGGTACCTTCTGGTCTTAGAACAATGGTTAAAGAAGCAGCAGAGCAGTTTAGGTCAAACCCAGCCTGCTTTAAACAATGAGGCGCACATTAATCGAATCATAATAAATTGTGAGCGATAGCGTTCTGGTACCGATTCGAGGACAAACAGATCGGCTGCCGTTGACGCAAGCAACAGCGTGATGCTGAGGACGATAGAAGTGTGGATCTGCGAAGGCGAAATCTGAACCTTGAGCTACTCAAGTGTAGGACTGTAAGCACGTGCTCCCCGCGTTTCACATCGCTCGTAAGCCGGGCAGGCTCCCTTTAAACGAAGAACGGAAAGCCGTTCGGTCCCGATGAGAACTCGAGGTCAGCTTCGGCGGACACGAACTTGTCCGTTTTTCAGGCTACACACTGTTCTTGCTTCGGGCGAGTCGGAATTGCCCTCGACAAAGCGCAAAAAGCTCGGGGGCTGACTCCGCGAACGAGTTGTCGAGGGAGGTATGTGCTCATCCGACAGCTCGCCAACGCCAGCCGCATCCTCGATACCGATGACTTTCGTCATTTTTGGCTGAGAATTGGTGGCGGGTCTGAGTACTTGAGTACTGAGGACGCGAAATCCCCTTAGGCTCCGTCCTGCGATAACCCTATCGTTCGTGACTAAGGTTTCTGGATACTTCAGCATAGACGTGTTGTTGTCGATGGGTGCTTTAGTGGCTCACAAAGATCAGCTCAGCTGACGAGAACACCACCGCGCTTCGTACATTAATGGGTAATTTCGTGAAACTCCGTTGTCTAACCCTACTGATTTCTGCAGGACTCTCAACCGCATGCGCGCAGACGTTGGATTTTTCCCTTACAGCAACTGGCCCACATCACGTGGTGCAGGGACACTATATGTTTTTCCTGGTGACTGGAACGGTCACCTCTGGTACCGATGAAGGCGTGACGCCATCTATTCAAGGGTTGCCGGCAGGAACGTCCATATCATTTCCGAACCTCGCCAAATTTTGTTGTGGAACGTTCTTGTATCAGATCACGGGGTCATCACCTGTGCGACTCTCAACTACTTCGACAACCCCAACGGGAAGTTACATTCTAACCGTAGCTTATACCAGCCGAAAATCAGGGGTAACTCGAACGGTACACTTCACTCTCTATGTAGATCCGATCCCTTCTCCATTGCAGAAAGGCCAGTTCCCGCCAGACGTGCCTTTGACTAGCCTCGCACAATGGCAAGCACACATGACCACATATGGCAGGTATCATTGCACTCCTGCCGAGCAGAGTCTGTACGACGGTTTCGTTTGGTATTACGACGGCGAGCGCGTTTATTATCAGATCGCAGATTACACTAAGGATTCCGCAACCTGGACGCCCTGCGCTCTAATGGTTCAGAAGTTGTATCGCGACTATGTCATAACGAACTCCAATGGTTGGGAGGGAGGTGCCGGCATCCCGGGATATCGGGTGTTTGCGCAGGGCTTAGCGATGAATTTTCAGCGTACCGAGGACGCGATTTCAAAGGGGGCGGTATCGGCACTCGCGAAGAGCACCTACGCGGCTTTTGCCTATCCTAACAGTGGGGTCAGCGGCGCTGGTATGATCGACTGGTCCGTATCGCGTGAGACGGCTTATGCCATCGAGGCGCAACTTGCGGGTTTGCTTGTCGGAGATTCCCTTGGCCCAGGTTTTCAGGATCTGGTTGAATTATCCCTCGGCCACATGTCCCAGTGGTTCCTGGACGAGAACGCTCCTTATGTTCAGCCTTTCATGGTGGCGCTCACGGCCGAAGCATTGATCGATTATTGGAACCAGACCCAGGACGTGAGAGTGCCCGTGGTGCTTAAATCGGCGGCGGACGAACTCTGGAGGAATAGCTGGGACTCGATTCATCTGTGTTTTAACTATTATAACGACACCAACGGCACTGTAACTATATCTACTTCGCAGGATCTAAATCTGTTGATCGCTCCGCTTTACGGATGGGTATACCAGCAGACGGGCCTTCAGCAGTATCGGGACGAAGGTGATGCGATATTCAACGCGGGCGTTGTGGGCGCTTATCTCGGGTATTACGGAACCGCTGGCAAGCAATTCTCACAAAACTATCGCTGGAGCTTCAGGTATGTCGAATGGCGTCAAGGCGCGTCCGTAATCTCAGGGGGCAACGTTCCTAGCGCCAACTGCGATTTGAATGGCGATGGTGTTGTCAATATCTTGGATGTTCAGCTCGCGACCAATCAGGCTATTGGTAGGACGCCGTGCACGAACGGTGACGTTGACCATAACGGTGCATGTAATAACGCCGAGGTCCAAATTATTATTGGTGCGGCGCTCGGTAATGCATGCACCGTCCCGTGACACGCCCATCGATCTGCGAGCCCGGTTGGCCTCAGTGACTCATTCTTCTTTACAGTATCGGGGAACAGTCGACTCTTGACCCCAAACCTTTGCCTCTTGCTTGCGAGTCACTTACGACTCAAGTAGCGATCTGCTCAACCTCGCGGAACCAACTTCTCGCAGCGACCAGGATACGCAGGTAACCCGCCCACTAATCGAATCACTGTAGCCGCACGCAGGCAAGATTATCGAATCATACTGTTCCGTTCGCTTCCGACGAGCGCTCAAAGCTGATCGTAGAAATTCAAAAAGAGCTTGTCCATCTCGTTGGGGCTACATGGTGAGAGTTGAAGTTCCCGACTTGCTCAAAATCCTCGGGCGCAGACACCCGCGGCCAGCGAAAACCAAGAACGGCGAGGAGATGTCGATCGCCACAACCCCAGCTTCTTGACACCCAGAAAGCATGGTGTGTGATTAAACGATGGCGATAATTGTATGTCAAATAAATCGTGTCGGGACATTCAAACCTTTTTAACTGTGGTTCGGGGCTTACTTTTACGCTTGTACTGGAAGCTGGAAACCATGATTACCCCGAATTTGAAGTATTCACAATATCATTACTATACGCACCTAAAACATATCGTGCCAAGTGGCTGTAGGTGGCTCGACGTTGGCTGTGGCCATCAGATTTTTGAGAGTTGGATGCTACCTGAAGAACAAGAACTGTCCAGTCGCGCCCAAATACTGATTGGCATCGATCTCAATTGGGATGGACTCAGCAAGCATCGGACAATCAAGCAAAGGGTGCTTGGCAATATTCAGAGGTTACCATTCGCTTCAGACTCGTTCGATGTAATTACCGCGAACATGGTTATTGAACACGTGTCCGCTCCGGATGATGTGTTGCTCGAAGCGTATCGGCTACTTCGCCCCGGAGGAGTGTTCCTCTTTCACACGCCCAACGTTCGGTGCTTCGCAATGGCCATTGCTTCGAGACTCTCCCAGCGGGTAAAGAACCTACTTATATCGGTTCTGGAAAACAGGAGTACGGAAGACGTGTTTCCGACCTTTTATCTCATGAATCGAGAGCAAGCGATCCGGGAAAAGGCTGGTAAAGCTGGTTTTGAGCTTCAGGACTTGAAAGTGGTGTCGAGCTCCGCGGTAACCGGTATGCTGGGCCCATTTGTCATCGTTGAACTTCTGTATCTGCGCATACTAGAGTTGGACAGATTTCGTGGCCTCAGGAGTAACATGATTGTTACCCTCCAGAAGCCCGATCAAGCACCCATTAGGGAGATACGGAGGGGCCATCAAACACGAAGTGCGATGCAGGTGCAACTATGACTCTTTGCCTGTTCGAGCGATGGCGGTATAGCCAGATTGCCAACTGGGAAAACACAGTAACTTCGAAATGGCACGGCTCAAGCTGCCAAGGGTAAGGTAGCCGTGCCGTTTTGAACCTTTTGTAGCCGCGACCTAGCGTGGTGCGCACGAGTGCACATCGCTCAGCAATTCGCCTAATCAATATCGAATATTATCTGCCACAAGGAAAGCCCGTGCAATTGAATATCCTTACCGTAGACGTCGAAGACTATTTCCAGGTGCAGGCGTTTGCTAGTGTAGTAACGCGATCAAGCTGGGATCAATATGCGTCCCGCATAGAAAATAACACGCTGAACCTGCTGGACATTCTAGATGAGCATCATGCGCATGGTACGTTTTTTATTCTAGGATGGGTGGCCGAGCGTTATCCTGGATTGATTCGCGAGATCGTGAAACGGGGGCACGAGCCCGCTTGCCATTCCTATTGGCACCGTCTGATTTATCAACTGGAATGCCGCGAGTTCCGGGATGACACGCTGCAAGCCAAAGATGTCATCGAACAAGCAGCGTCAACCACCGTGCGCGGCTACCGCGCCCCAAGCTTCTCGATAACGTCGCGATCTCTTTGGGCATTGGAGATTCTAGTGGAAGCCGGCTTCTCCTATGATTCCAGTATTTTTCCAGGCAGACACGACATCTACGGAATTCCGGGGGCGCCACGCGTGCCATTCCGCATCGAGACAGCATCAGGCTCGCTCTTGGAATATCCGGTGACCACGTTCCGCTGCGGAGGCCAGAACTTTCCGGTCGGAGGAGGCGGATATCTCCGCATTCCTCCCTTGTGGTATACACGGTTCGGGATCCGTCGGCTGCGAAAGGAATCGGTTCCGCTGATCGCTTATGTGCATCCTTGGGAAATTGATCCAGAGCAGCCCCGTATCGCTGCGTCGTTAAAATCAAGGTTCCGGCACTATACCAATCTGAATAAAATGGAGAGCCGGCTGCGAGCCGTTCTGAGATACAATTCGCCTTTCTCAATGATTTCTCAGAGAGGCATGTAGGAAGCATGGCCGACGCTGGCTGTTAACACAGGGAGTTTGACATGAGGGGAAACATAACGCAGGTGGCAGTTTATTGGAATAATGTCGCCTCGGAGTTCGATGCTATTTATTCTGGCGAGAAGAGCCGTTGCGGGCGCGCGCTGGATCATTGGCTGCGCAAAGACATGTTTCAGCGCTTCGACTGGGTAATGAAAAAGGTCGGCGGCGACGTTCAAGGCAAAACTGTCTGCGATCTTGGCTGTGGCTCAGGACGGTTTGCCATTGCCCTAGCCAAAATGGGCGCTCAGGTGACGGGCGTCGATATCGCACCAGAAATGCTGAAATTGGCCTGTCAACTGGCGGATAAATCTGGCATTTCTGATCGTTGCACTTTCGTTCGATCAGATCTCCTCGATTGGGATGCAGATCAGCCGTATGACATAGCCATTGCTATTGGTTTTTGGGACTATATCGACGACCCGATCAGCCGACTACAGGTCATTCGAAAGGTGACTGTCGGCACGTTCCTCTCTGCATGGCCGCGCCTATGGACTTGGCGTATGCCGATTCGCAAAGCCCGTCTGGCAGTCCGCGGGTGTCCGGTCTTTTTTTTCACGCGCTCTCAGGTGATCCGTATGCTGAGGGAGGCTGGCTTCGAAGTGCTCGACTGCAAAGTCATCGGAAAACTGTTCTGCGTCGAAGCCCGCCCAGTATGAGCACAAATAATGGCGGCTGAATTGGTGTTTTGGCTGACGGTTGGAGTAATCCTCTATGTTTATTTCGCTTATCCTTTGCTGGTGCTCGGTTTGCGGCTGGTGATTCGTCGGCCTATCGAAAAACAGCCATGCGAGCCCTTCGTCTCCCTGTTGATACCCGCGTATAACGAAGGCGCGGTGATTCGGGAGAAGATCCGCAACTCACTCGAGCTTGACTATCCGATCGAACGCATTGAGATCGTAATCGCATCCGACGGCTCGACCGATGAAACAGACAAAATCGTGCTGGCCATGGCAGACGGACATCACGTACGGGTTCTTTTGTATCCGACAAACCGCGGCAAAGTGATTACTATGAACGACAGTGTGCCGCGGTTGAAAGGCGAAATCGTAGTCTTCTCGGACGCTTCCGCTATGCTAAGGGGCGATGCCATCCGAGAAATTGTCGCGAATTTTCACGATCATACCGTTGGGGCAGTTAGCGGCGCGTACCAGGTGAGAAAAATCGAACAAACCACCATCGGTGGGTCCGAGCGATTGTACTGGAGATACGAGTCATTCGTAAGGCGTCAAGAATCAGCACTCGACTCGGTACTTGGAGGTCACGGCCATCTCTACGCTGTTCGCAAGTCTCTATATCCGTTCCCGCCTTCGGATACCATCAATGACGATTATGTGGTCCCAGTGCGGGTCCTTTCGCTTGGCTTCCGCGCGGTGTATGAGCCCAAAGCGATAGGCTGGGAAGACGCGGCGGAGATGGCCGGATTCCGCAGACGCGTGCGAATCGTAACGGGAAACTTCCAGCAGCTGCGTGAGCTTCCTCGGCTGTTAGGGAGACCGCTGCCGCTGTTTTTCTTCGTGTCACACAAGTTGGGCCGCCTCGTTGTGCCATTCGCAATGCTCTCGCGCTCGCGGCATCCGCTGTTCTGCTCGCTCATCCGCTCTTCAGGCTGTTGTTCGCCCTACAGGGCGCCTTGTATCTGCTGGCTGGGGCGGGGGCCGTTATTCCTCTGAAACCGAAAGTTCTTCGGCTTCCTTACTACTTCGTCATGATCAACCTAGCGACGTTCATAGGCATATACCACGCGCTTGATGGCGGTCGACGTATGGCATGGAAGTAAGCAGGCATCAGAAAGGCTTGCAGTTTAGTGTAAAAAACAAGAGATCTGCTGCCTATTAAAGTCGAGTCTGCAGCAAGATTTGCCGGCAAACGAGGGCAGCGCTCGGCCGAAAAACACGACCTTCTTTCTTTGTTTATCGCGTGATCCTCGATTCACAGCCATTCTCCTTGAAGGTTTGTTACCCGATTTTATTCAGAATCAGGGGAACCGTCGTCTTATCTTGCAACTGAATACGGGACACGGTCGGCAGTCGACTTAAACGCTTTACGCAGCAAAGCTACCCCAGCCGTGAGCGTGCGTTTTAACTTCGTGCCCAAATAGAATTGAGCTCTCTGTAACTCGATACCCTTGGCACCGAAGCCGGCTTTGAAGTTTGCCAAACCCGGCTGATGGTCGCTCGTGCCGCCAAGATTGAAGACCTCCATACCCTCAGCTTGAAGGGCCATCGCGATTTCGTATTCCAGGAAATGAGATGCACCACAGCGCCTGCCATCCGTGCTGGTCCCAATGGAATGACCGTATGCCCCTTTGGAGGCGAGCAGAATGAGATCCGAGGACAATACCTCATTGTTCGCCGTGACCTGGAAAAGTAGACCAGCTCCCCTTTCCAGGAACGGCATATAACTTTCTACATCTGCTTGTCCGGAGACGACCTCGCCTCGACTTTTACGGCGCTCCATCGACGCACCGATCACTCTGCAATGCTCGACGCAAGCTTCTATGTCCCGGGCGCGGCGCATCGCTAATCCTGACCGGCGGGCCAGCCGTATTTTGGTCATGTGGTCCTTGCGCAGATTTTTCCATAGGTCAATGTCTTTTAGATACCAGATGTATTCATTTCGCTGTGTCCGTCTGGTCTCGCCTTGCAGAGTTGGGATGTGCGCCTCCGGCGATGCGGCGCTATTCACTTCCAAGAAGGAGATGTCAGTCTCGCGACAGAACTCGACCAAGCCGCGCCAAAATACCTCTCCTGGGGGCAGGATCGGCAGCGAGTGGATTTCTAGAGAATTGTTAAGTCTTCCGTTCCTCGTGAAGGCTGTGCACGCAGAGAGAATATGGTCCTGTTCTCGCAGTGTGAGAACCCAAGGCCTGCTTCCAAAGTCTTGTTGACATTTGACAAACGGCAGCGTGTAAAAAGGATTTATTGGAGCTAGGCTTGCCGCTTGCGCAATGACTTCCGCGGAAGGGTCGCTTTCGGCATGAAATTTAAGCACAGTATAATTCCCGAACAAATATACCAGACCCGCTATAGGAGGGATACGAACCTATAAAGGGGCCAGCTTTTGGCACATGATAGCGCATCGCCGTTCTCCGGCCAAACCTCTCGAAAAGAAGTTGCATGACATTGCTGAGGGCGAGGATGTGGCTTACATTTACATTGCAGTATTCAGCAACAACTGGGCGTCACGTCGAGTTATCGAGAAGGTCGATTTCGAATACCAAGGAGGCATTAGCTACCAGAAGCGCTTTGGGTATAGACAGTTCTCATTAATCAACGACCGTTCGAGCGAATAGCCAGTAGAGTCGTAACCGGAGCCTTCGTTGAACTTGTGAAGACGTGAGCGTGGTCAAAGACGTGCAGCTCCCAAGCATTCGGCATGTGAGGCAATTGTTAGTCTTAGTTCGTAATTCGACAAGCTCCTAAAAAGGTGGGGATGCTATTAAAATGTTATACAAGACCATTGCACTTTCTGATCATTGGTTTCCGCGGCTGCTGAGACGAAGCAGACACGTGGTAAGGAACTTTTCAGTACCGGCACCGGGCGCACTGACACACCCCTTAGTGAGCGCTTTCCTGATAACCCGTTTGGCCTTTTACTTCATCGCTCGGGTCTTCTTCTGTGAACCATTCTTCAAGTCGTATTGCGCTAAGTATGGCAAAAGCCTACATACTGGCGTGTTCTTGCATTGGATACAAGGCCGTGGCCAGTTGATTGTCGGCGACAACGTCACTGTAGACGGTAAGTGCAGTTTTTCGTTCGCCGCCCGCTACTCAGCTCGTCCAACCTTAGTTATTGGAGATAACACTGGAATCGGGCACAACTCTACCTTCAATGTTGGAGAACGGATAACAATCGGACGAAATTGCAGAATCGCAAGTGGAGTATTAATTTTTGATGCTCCCGGGCACCCGCTGGATCCGACGACGCGACGAGAGGGGAGGCCTGCCACAAAAGAGGAGGTAAAACCCGTTGTGATCGAAGACAACGTCTGGATTGGTAGCGACGCCATAATCATGCCCGGCATTACCATAGGTCAGGGTAGTGTCGTGGCAGCTGGTTCCGTAGTGATGAATTCGGTTCCGTCAAATGTCTTAGTGGCGGCAATCCCGCAAGACAGGTGCGGACGCTGGCGACCACGGCGCGCCCTGAACAGCAGGCAAAGGAAACGGTCCTATGTCCTTAGAACAAGATGAGTTATCGAGGATTCTTCCAGGCGTGACACAGGTCATCGTCACGACCGGGAATCTCAACGGCCTGATGCCCGATCAGGATTTTTACGACGCCGGGATCACATCCGTGATGGCCCTTCCAATTCTTTTGGAGTTGGAGGACCGCTATCAGGTCAGCTTTCCAGATGATCGTTTCATCACCGCAAGATCGCCTCGTACGTTGGCGGAAATCATCCTAGACTTGCGAAGCGCATAGTGGCGATCTATGGGAACATACACCATTCGACTGACGGCGCCGGCACATGAAATGGCCCGCGAGGAGATACTCAAACAAGCCGCGTTTATATCGAAGGAAATAACTGAACTCCATTTTTCAGAGGATGGCTCCGAGATTGTCTTTTCGGCGCCTGCTGCGCGAGGACCAGATTTAATTGCTTCGGTGCAAACGCTGGCTAGCCGGACTCAACGCGCGTTGCGGAGTCTCGAGCGCAAGGTTGTATTCCGCAGTTCCGATATGAACGTTCCTCACTTTTCCGACGACGTAGACTTTTCGGATGTGCATTTTCTCGGCACGGGGCAGGTCGCGATGGAGGGCGTGCCCCTCGCGCTTTTCCGATACTTTGACCGGGCATTCGAGGGATTCGGTTCACCCTGGCAAGCGAAACCTCTGATGACGCCGACGCTGATCCCGACACGCGTGTTGGCAAGATGCGACTATTTTCGATCCTTCCCTCAGTACGTGACGTTCGCAACCCATCTTAAGGAAGACGTGGCAGTCATTGACGGTTTTCGAGGCCGGCACCAGACAGCAGATGACCTCGATAGCGCAGCACTCGCCGACATGGACCGACCGGAGGCGTGCTTGTCGCCAGCGGTTTGCTATCACGTTTACCACCTCTACGAGGGCAAAACCATCGCGCCGCTCGGGGCAATTCACGGCATTTGCGGCAAGTGTTTTCGCTTCGAGTCAACAAACATATCGGACCTTCGGCGGCTCTGGGATTTCACCATGCGCGAGGTGGTATTCATGGGCGCCCGCGAGGAAGTTCTACGTGCGCGCGAACGTTCGATCGAGATGATGGCTGATTTTCTTCGGACGCATCAGCTGGCGGGCGAAATTCGTACCGCGAGCGATCCCTTCTTTATTAGCCCGGAGGCGACCTCAAAGACCTACTTTCAATTGAGTTCAGACTCGAAGTTCGAAGTATCGCTGCTCTTGCCGCATGGAGAGCGACTCGCCGTCGGCTCGCACAACTATCATTCAGATTTTTTTGGGCGCATTTTCAACGTTAACGTCGAAGGCGGCGGGCCAATGCATAGCGTATGCGTGGCATTCGGGCTGGAACGATGGGTGCATGCATTCTTGCAGCAGCATGGTGATAAGCCAGCGAGTTGGCCCGACCCAATTCGGAATGCGACGGAATTTGCTGGTTTCGCGAAGAACCATTCCGCCTCTGCCTTATAAGGGAACAGAATGGCGGTTTCCTTTTCGCTCGTAGATCGGTCCGGATTTTCTACTGAAGCCAGCGGAATTCTGGAAGAGGCATGGGAATTTCCGACGCTGCGGTACACGTCAGCCTATCTGGGCTGGCAACTAAGTTTTCCTTCCGCAGTTGAACTGCCCGCCGTTGCGGCGTTTGAGGGAGGCGATTCCGTTGGCTTCGCCGGAGCCACAGCCAGGAGGCTCCGACACGGATCCGCGAACGTCGATGTGGCAGTCGTCTCGTTCGTTGCGGTTCGTCCCGCTTGGCGCGGGCAAGGCGTCGCCTCCGGACTATATCGCGTTCTCTTGAAGGCGCTGGCCGATCTCGATGTCCCCGTGATCACATTTGGAATTCCAGGATCGGGAGGCGACAAGACACTCCTGCGCGCCTATCCTGAAGCCGGATTTCAGATGCAGGTGATGGGGAGCTACGACAATTACGCTTTCGTCTCGCGGCAAGAAAAAGCGCCAGAAAAAGCGCCAGAAAAAGCGCACGGAGAGTGGACAGCCTATTTTACCGAGGATGCTGGAGCACTCTCTTCGTTAGCGGCGCAGCTTGCACTCGGCGATCGGTCTGTTCTTTTGAGCGTTCCGGATAATGGCCAAATAGACCACTATTTCAGCGATCCACGTCCTCGGAAGCTCATAGTCGTAGAGCATGCTTCGGCGGGGATATGTGGCGCAGGTTTCATTGTTCACTCCGAACTGCGCACGGTTCAAGGCATCTCGCGCGCTGCCACGTTAGACAGCCTGTGGATGCCCAGCGATGCCTCGGGCGGACTTCGGACTTTGCTGCGACTTGCTTCCGCCGCTTGGCCGTCGTCCAGTGGTTCGGGTGCGGTGGTAATGTGCCCGAACCTGAGCGGCTTTGATCCCACTGTATTGAAAACAGTGGGCGTCCGCAAAACCGGCGCACAGTTTTCCGGCTATTTCTGCACGCCTGGACAAAGGCTTGGGCTGACGCCTGAGCGTACGAACCTGGAGATTATTTAGGACCAAGCGTCATAACGTCATAACCGACACCGACGCAAAAACGGATCGCCAGAAAAAGTTGCGAACGTCGCCGCTTCGTCTTCTTCATCTTCGCCAACGGTTCTCGAAAAAGCTTTTGTAGAGCAAGGGTCAACACGATCTCCCTTAGACCCAATCGTGCAGCCAATACCACGCTAACCCCAATGTCTCGTGCAGTGTCATCTCGTTGCTTTGAACCGCCCTCCAGCTCGGAATCAATTCTTCCGAGAGCCCTCCCAATTCGCGAAAGACCGAAGGCGCGGGCACCACTGTGAAGCCTTCTTTCAGAAAGCATGCTCGAGCGCGCGGCATGCTGCGTGCTTCTACAACAAGCGCGATGGTTCGGATTCCATGTCGTCTCAGAATTTCTGCCGCATATACTGCATTCTCATGAATGGACCGAGAGCGTTCCTCAGTCCAAATCATTGCCGCCGGTACACCAGCCCGCTGCAGAAGGCCACGCATTGTAACAGAGTATGCCGGTTGCCCCGGACGCCCAGGACCGCCAGATGCCACCACAGGCACTGGCAGCCAGTTCCTGTAAAGCCATGCCGCGAATTCGCAACGCAGGTAAGTGTATTGATCGGGCACAGGGTATGGACGTGCGTATTGTGGTGGGATGACCGCCGAGGAAAGCACCACGATGGCCTGCGCAGGCGCGCTCTGAAACGGCCGCACGGGGTACCGGGCCTCCAGAGGTCGAAATAGCAGCCAGTCGACCGGTGGCCAGGATACTAAAAGCAGTCCGGATACACCCAAGGATGCAAGCCACATACCTCTGCAACCGCGGAGGGGCACAAGCCCGATTAACGTCACTACAAGAAACACAAGCATTAACGGTTCCGTGTACGTCATGCAACTCCCTTCCGAAATATACTGCAGTTTTCGAGTATATCCGGCGCCGGAAATGTTTGAAGCAGGCTGCCATGATGGCGGTTGAAAAATTGCACCCATAACGCAGCTATATGAGGTCCTCCATTAGGTGCGTGATTTCCGGATTGATCTCCGTGGTTATTATGTTCGGCCAGTCCTTGTTCGTATCGCCATCCCGGCCAGACCCTAAGACCCCCGGAGTATTTTCCCTGACCATCGATTCACCGCTAAGCAAGGCGCCCGTAGCGCTGCAGTGGGAATTATCGGTGCCACCAGCGATCGCTATCACGACGGCGGACATCACTATCGGCAAAGCGGCCGAGTCGGCTCGGAAATCGCTCACCTGTGCGAAGAGGGCTGCGCCCGCGAAACAGCGAGAAATGAGGTATGCCTGTATTCTCGCAGGCGGCCAGGATCCAATTAGCAATGGCCCAATCGCCGTAGTCCAGTACCGCGCTCAATGGGACGTTAAAGGCGTTCCGATCCGAGTGGCAATCGAAAACGTCCTCGGAGCCTCTGCGGATCTGAAAAGAATTCCAATCCCAAATGTGGACGCGATGATCGACATCAAGTAGAGCGGTGAAAGCAGGTCACGCGGAACGCTCCAGCTCATGAATGACTCGGTGGCAATCCCAGCAAACCGGTTCTAGGTTGTCGATTCGGTGGGTTCCTCCGTGGGAACGATACTTTCGGTGGTGAATCTGCAAAGGCCTGCGCGAACGACAGCGTGCACAGCGCCAATCGTACCGTTCGATTGCGATTCGACTGTGAAGCAAATACACACGTTCGACAAGCGCTTTGAGCGCCATCCACGCAACACGACCGGAAGCCTTGATGACGAGCTCGACGCTGTCGAATGCCCCGGCAGTTAGGCACTCCTACAGCCCGAGGAGTTGCTTCAGTTTGTCGTTGACGACGGCTCGCAAGGGAGAGTCGATGTTCCCCAGAGAGCGAGCGAGACTCGAACAGTGGATCGTCGCCAGTTTGTGCAGACGCAGAGCCGATGCGGTCTTCAGGTGAGCGGAACGGAATTCGGGTTTGCTTGGGTCCAAAAGGACATCGGAGGAAAGCAGCTGAGTCGGGACGACAGAAGAGATGTATGCGACTAAAACTCTGGAACAGACCCGACAGGGCCAGTCAGTAACAACACCGGGCGGAGCTTCATTCCCGGCACGTCCCCGAAGGGAAACTGGGCTAAGTAGACATCACCGGGGGGCATTCACCGGTTGCCCGTCTTCGAGCGTGTAGATGTCTTGCCGTGAATCCCGCAATTCGTCGGCCCATTCTTTGGAAATTCCTTGCGCCCAGGCGACGCTTGCTTCATCCTCCTCTGGCAAGAGGACGATCAAGCGAACAGGACCAGCCGGAAGGTCGGCCGGCACTTGCGCCTGCAACCGGTGTTGTTCATCAATGTCGCCGACCAATTCGATAGCTTTCACAGGGAGGTTATCCAATCAAAAAACCTTAGCTAGGCACTCAGATGATAGCAAAATGTCGAGGTTCAAAAAGGGCAAACCGCCGGGCTATGTTAAGTGTGAGAAATCTTTCGATATGGTACACCACATCAAGCGGAAGGTCTGGTATCTCCGCATGTTCCGGAGGCATCTGCAACGGCCTGCGCGAACGACAGCGTGCGCAGCACCAATTGCGCTGTTGCCTTGCCTTCGACTCTCAGCACATAGACTTGTTCGACGAGCGCTCTCAGCGCCATTGAGTGCACCCGATCGGCCCCTGGTTCAAAATAGCGTAACTGTAAAGCACTCAAATATCTCGTATCGTACATATTTCTAGGCACGATTTTCTTGATAACCAATCAGTTCATCCACAATCGAGTTATTCGATGTCTCATCGCGAAGCCCGATGCCGCCGTACATCCACTGTTTGGTCCCGTTGAGCGTTTTTTGGAACTCGCGGATACCGGGCCTGTATTTCTTAACCATACGGCCGAACATCTGCTTTGTCATCGGCGCGCGGTTCGCCAGCATACTCGCCTGCGCATAAATTGCATGAAGGGCGCTTTGGCTGATCGCGCTAGTTGGTCCCGATACTGTTTCCGATTCGAGCCAGGCGCGTAAAGGGTCGGAAGCGATTTCAAATTCCAAACCAGTTCGCCTGATAGAGTTCGTTTCGCTGAATCGATTACTCTTGCGCAGGCGCCGTAAGGCCGGCAGTGCTCGATTCAGAGCTCCACTGAGTTCCTGGGGGGCTGATAATCGGGCATCGAGCATGCCTCTCGGCATGTCGCGGTTCGATCCGCGAAATCGCCGTTCGAACGGAATCAGCAGCCAACGATCGAAGTAAGATTCTGTGGCGTATCGCGCGGCCGGAAAGTGATTTGCCGAGAAGATGAGACGGACAAACGGCCGAAACTCAAAAGCGTCGCGATACTTCAGTTCGCCGGTAAGGCGATCGCCGCCGGTAACTGCTTTAAAAACCGCGTTCTCTTCAAGACGTGAGCCAGGTATATCGGGGCAGATGTTGGCTAATTTGCCGTAAAGTCTAGCCGGTGCGAAGCGGTCGCTATCGAGTCTCTGTAAGCTTAGGTGCACGACATTGTGTTCGCCCACGAAGTTCGTACAGAGCTGGCAAAAAACACTCTTGCCGTTTCCTCCTTCGCCCACTATGCAGATCGCTTTCTGAATCGAGCGATCAGCGGTGATCAGGTCTCCCAAGATCTCCCACGCGAGCTCCAGTGAGTCCTCGGGAAAGACCTGCTCGATAAACTCAGCGATCATCGGGCAGCCGGCATGTGAATCGTAGGCAACGGGAATGCGGACAGTGCTCAGAAACGATGGGGAGTGAGGCAGAAGCTCATCGGTCCAAAGATCCAAGATCCCATTAGTCAGATTAATCTTGTCCGGGGCAGGTCGTTCGAGAAGTTCTGGTGCGTCTAGCGCGATGTATTCGATGACTTCGTGACCGAGGGTTCGGTTCCAGCGGCCGGCGTTGCCAAACTTCACGGTGAGCTGCTTCACCTGTCTCTTGACGTACAGATCCCCGTTTTGGGTATATACGCCGCCTTCATAGCGATACAGCCGTCCGGCTCCGTCCCGCGCGAAGTGATCTTGTGCGAGAATCACGTGGGCAAGATCGCGTATGAGAGTCTTGTCGCTGAGTACGCCGACATTGAAATTCGTGAGAACG